>Ga0315284_10012820_pt1 | contig 11942 bp, 11 predicted proteins | sample YL17G09_16_MG_FD_203696 | JGI IMG/M metagenome (GOLD analysis project Ga0315284, IMG submission 203696) | Sediment microbial communities from Yellowstone Lake, YNP, Wyoming, USA - YL17G09_16 | ecosystem: Environmental > Aquatic > Freshwater > Lake > Sediment | place: USA: Wyoming | collected...
GCCTTATGATCGATGCGGGACTGAGCGGGAACCAGATCGAGAGAGGGCTGAACGAAGTGGGGATCGAGCCCTACGAGCTGGCCGCGATTCTAATCACGCACGAGCACCGGGATCATGTCATGGGCGCCGGTGTGCTTTCGAGGAGGTATCAAGTGCCCGTCGGTGGCAATAGGATGACGCTTTCATTTTCTGGCATCGATCGGTTGGAATCTCCGATCGTATTTGAGACGTCACGCGCCTTTCGCGTCGGGACGATTGATATCCTGCCTCTACCGATCTCCCACGATGCTGCGGAACCGAATGCGTTCCTGCTCAGCTATGGTGGAAAGAGATGCTTGATAGCAACGGACCTTGGGGTCGTGACCGATCCTATTCAGGCGGCATTGATGGGATGCGACCTCGTCGTTCTCGAGGCGAACCATGATCTGAAGATGCTCCTCACCGGTCCCTATCCCTACTTCCTGAAGGAAGCGATAAGAGGAAGGAAAGGGCATTTGTCAAATGCAGATTGCGCGAGGGCGCTGAAATCATCCCACAAAGATGGAAGAAAGATATTCCTTGCTCATCTTAGCAGAAAGAACAACCGACCAGACCTGGCTTGCGAGACCGTGGCGGACGAGATTGGCTGCCATAGGAACGAGGTTGACTGTCTACTTGGAACGGGAGACACCAGAAGCATCTCCTTATGCTAGAAAGGTCTGGACGGGATCAACTGCACAGCCTTTCCCTTGTTTATCAACGTCGCCGCTATTGACATAGGGAGCGTGACTATGTCCTCTCTCGAGAGCTTATAGTTCTTATCTGGTCCAGCAAAGGAGGGGATGTCCTCAAGAATTCTCAGCATCAAGTACTCTTCGGCCGATTTCGGGACCTGCTTTCCGACTTCTTGGGGCTTTGCCGTTCCCTTTACGGTCTCCTCGATTTCCTCGATCTCTTCTGGAAAACCTGCATCCTTAGGCGATTTTATCATGTCTCCACTAGGTTCGCTCTTCACCTCTGGCCTTCGAATCATCGAAATTGTGGCATCCTTTAAGGGCGATTCGATGGACCTCACAGGCTCTGGCTCCGACGGAAGAACAGCTTTTCCGACGGTCATACGTTCCATCTCGAGCACAGACCCACGCTGCTCCTTGACCGAGGCGAATACTTTCTCGAAAAGCACTTTCTCCTCCTCGGTCAACCTGTCGATCTCGACCTTCGTTCCCCCAGCAGCCCTCAGAGCGGTGAGCATTATCTTCTCAGCCCTGAAGTCGAAGATCTGAAGCGCTTTCTCTGAGATTTTCTTCATCTGATTGTCAAGGAGGCCCGCCTTGGTCGAGAACTTGTCGGCGACCATCACCTTCTCGCTCTCTTTCCAGAGTCGGATGAGCATATCCCTAAGAGCGGGGTAGAAATCCTTCCGTATCTCCGTGACGTTCTTGGTTTTCTGCTCCTTTCGATAAATCTCGGTGACTTCCTCATAGGTCAGAGGTTCGAGAAGAGGAGGCATCATGAACAAATCCGGTTGAGAGTATTTGAGTGTTCCCAACATCCCGATTCTTGTACATCTGACAGAGTGATGACCTGGGGGAATTGCTGACCGAACACAAAAGATTTGTAAGCAGGAATCACTTGGCCATCAGTGGCCGTCTCAGACGTCTTGAGAGAGAGAACAGGTCGAGTGGAGATCGACGTCATCGTCTCCGCGAATGCTAAGACTTCAGCTGTTGTTGGACTCGATGCCTGGCGAAAGCGTCTCATGATTAGCGTCAAAACTCCTCCAGAAAAGGGCAGGGCCAACAAAGAAGTGTGCGAGGTTCTTTCTGACTTCTTTCGGGCAGACGTGAAGATACTCAAAGGACAGAGAAGTCGGCTGAAAACGGTTCTTGTAGGGGTCGATATAGCTAGCGTTGTCTCAAGACTGGAGGGTTTCGTTTGAAGAATTCATCCGACACACTGGAAGAGCTCACGTCGATACTGGACGAGTTGAGGGACCGCCCAGAGGACGCGGTCATCCTCGTCGAGGGACAGAAGGACAGGGGCGCTCTGATCGCATTGGGCATCGGTGGAGAGGTTTGGCATGTTCAAGGAGGAGGATCGATGTTCAGCATCGCCGAGAACTTGGCCAGGCAGAAGAAGAAGGCAATCATACTGACCGATTGGGACAGAAAGGGCGGTCAGCTCTGCCACTTGATCCGCGAATCCCTCAAAGCGAACGGAGTATCATATGATGATATCTTGAGAATGAGACTGGTGAACATATCGAAGAAGGATATCAAAGATATCGAGAGCCTGCCTTGTCTATACTCACGCCTCGTTGCCGAGGTCCAGAGGGACCGTGCCAATCTGTGACTGTGGAAAAGGTATTAAGGGTTCGATTTTCTAGCAAGTTGTGATCACCATGGGGATCGACAAGACCATGCTTGCAGAAATCGGAAAATCAAGCATCGAGGAGCTTTTTTCAGATGTTCCGTTGGATGTGCGTGTTGACCGACTGGATCTTCCCAAGGGGATGTCGGAGATGGAGGTCATCCAAGAAATCAGGTCAATGTTGAAAACGAACGTCAACGCCGATGAATGCCCTTGTTTCTGCGGCGGAGGAGTATACCATCACTTCATTCCTTCCGCTGTGAAGGCCATCATATCAAGGTCAGAGTTCTACACGTCGTACACGCCCTACCAGGCCGAAATAAGCCAGGGGTTGCTCCAGGCGCTGTTCGAGTATCAGAGCTTCATGGCCGAACTGACTGGACTTGATGCTGTGAATTCTTCGAATTATGACAGCGCGACAGCTCTCGGCGAGGCAGCGACGATGTGCTATCGCCTGAACGGTAAGAAGAAGTTCTTGATCCCTGAAGCGATGAGCTGGGAGAAGAAGAGCGTGCTAAGGAATTTTGCATGGGGGCCTGGAATCGAAGTCGTGGAATACGCTTTCGACATGAACACCGGAGAGTTGGATCTGGAGGATCTGCGATCGAAGATCGACGCGAATGTGGGTGGTGTCTACATCGAGGTCCCGAACTTCTTTGGAATAATCGATTCCCACGCCCCAGCCATCAAGGAGGAACTGAAGGACGGGGCATTGGTCGTGGGCGTCAACCCAATTTCTCTGGGCGCATTGAAACCTCCGGGGGACTATGGGGCGGACATAGTGATAGGAGAGGGACAAATGCTGGGCTCTCCGATGAACTTCGGTGGCCCCCTCCTCGGGATATTCGCCACCTGCCAGGAACATGTAAGGAAGATGCCTGGAAGGGTCATCGGACTAACAAGGGACATAGAGGGCAACAGAGCATTCTGCATGACCCTCCAGACGAGAGAGCAACACATTCGGAGGAGCAAGGCGACGTCGAACATCTGCACGAATGAGGCTCTCATGGCAGTCGCCGCAGCGACGTACCTCGCTATACTTGGGCGCGACGGGTTGAAATCTCTTGCGGAGATGAATATCGTCAGAGCCAGGAGGCTCATGAATAAGATAGGCGATCTGGACGGTTATGTGTCTCCCGTGTTCAAAGCCCATCACTTCAATGAGTTCGTCATCAAGCCGGTCGTAAGACCTGAGAAGCTGAACAAGATGCTGCTTAGGAGAGGAATAATCGGTGGCCTTCCGCTCGACGCTCATGTGGAGCATCTGAGCGGACACATGCTCATGACCACGACGGAAGTGCACACGGATGCGGACTACGAGAAGCTGCTTAACGCCCTTGCGGAGATGAGCTGATGTATCACCAGTCTAGATATGAACGGAAATTGATTTTCGAGAAGGACGGTGAGACGGACTTCTCTTTGCCCGTTCTAGAGGAAGTTTCAGACATCGCTCCGGAAGGCATGCTTAGGGATGGTCTGAACATCCCTTCGCTTCCCGAGAGGGAGGTGGTCAAGCACTATACCCAGCTTTCAGGGATGAACTTTGGTGTCGACAACGGTTTCTATCCGCTAGGTTCGTGCACGATGAAATACAACCCGAAATATGCGGACGTGGTGTCCTCATTTCCAACGGTCGCCAACATTCACCCCTATCAAGACGAGGACTCGGTGCAGGGAGCTCTCCGACTGATGTACAATCTGGAGAGAGCGCTCTGCGAGATTGGAGGAGTAGATGCCGTGACCCTGCAACCGGCCGCTGGTGCGCACGGCGAGTTCACAGGCATGCTCCTAGCTAAGGCCTACTTTGCGCATAAAGGGGAAGAGAGAACGGAGGTCGTGCTACCAGACACCGCTCACGGCACCAACCCTGCAAGTGCAGCGATGGCAGGATTCAATGTAACGGAAGTACCATCCTCGAAGACCGGGTGCGTGGATCTGGAAGCGCTCTCGAACGCCGTCACGAATAAGACGGCTGCCTTCATGATAACGAACCCGAACACCCTTGGAATATTCGAGGAGGACGTCAAGAGGATCGCGGAGATAGTGCATGGGGCAGGGTCTTTACTCTACTATGATGGGGCGAACCTGAACGCTGTCATGGGCTGGACGAACCCAGGCAAGATGGATTTCGACATCATGCATTTCAATCTTCACAAGACCTTCGCGACGCCTCACGGAGGTGGTGGACCTGGTGCTGGACCCGTCGGAGTGAGGGACCAGTTGGAACCTTTCCTCCCTGTCCCGAGGATAGTGATGGAGGAAGGGAAGTACAGACTGGATTATGATCGCCCAAAGAGCATCGGCAAGGTCAGGCCATTCTTCGGTAATTTTGCGGTACTGGTCAGAGCATATGCGTACATATTGAGAATGGGCGGGGACGGGCTCAAGGAGGCGTCAGAGAGAGCTGTGCTGAACTCCAATTACATGAAGGACAAGCTGAGGGAGAAGTTCGACCTACCGTTCAAGGATCTGAGGAAACATGAGTTCGTCATCAGCGCTAAGAGGTTGAAGGATGAGAAGGGAGTTCGAGCGCTGGACGTCGCCAAGAGACTACTGGACTACGGTTTTCACGCGCCGACGATCTACTTCCCTTCACTCGTCGAAGAAGCGCTCATGATAGAACCCACCGAGACGGAGACCAAGGAGACTATCGACTCGTTCATTGATACGTTAAACAAGATCGCGGATGAGAATCCTATGCTCGTTCGCTCAGCACCTCACAACACATCGGCTCGGAGGATCGATGAGGTATACGCCGCGAAAGAGGCTATCCTCAGCTGGAGAGCCTTCAGAAAGAAGGAGAGGATGTCTGGTCAGACAAATGAAAAGGAGAGAGGAGACTGCACCCTTTGCCGCTCCATCGTCGGAGATATCGACCTGCTCAAGAAGCGAATAGGGAGATCAGTCGACTGAGTACTTCTTCAGGACATCCTTCTTTATTTCCACTCCAAGACCAGGGTCCTGAGGTATCTTGATCATGCCTTTGTTGTCCACGTCCAGCGGACTCTTCAGCAAGCTGTAATACAGCGGATAGTCTGCCATATCGAGTTCCAGCCACTCGCAATTTGGTGTGGACGCAATAAGCTGAAGCGTAGCAGCCAGACCGACCCCGGTGGTGTAATTGTGCGGGCTGCAGGCGATATTGAAAGCCTCTGCGAGCGCGCAGATCTTCTTCGTTTCAGTGATGCCTCCACATCTCATGATGTCCGGCATGGCAAAGTCAACGCCGTTCTTGAGGAACAGCTCCTTGAACCCCCATTTCGTGTACTCGTTCTCTCCGGTCGCAATCGGTATGTCGAGCTTGCTCTTGAGATAAGCGTAGCCATCCACGTCGTATGGTGATAACGGCTCCTCATACCAGTAGACATTGTGCTTCTCGAGCATCCTTCCGATTTTCAACGCTTCGACACGCTCGTATCCGCAATTCATGTCGACCATGAGACCGACGTCTTCCCCGATCGCTTCTTTGATGGCAATGACCCTTTTCTCATCCTCCACCAGACCGTTCCCGAGGTGCGTCTTGACCATAGGGAATCCCTTGGCAACGTGCTTCTTTGCGGTCTTAGCCATATTTGCAGGAGTGTCCCAGAAAAGGTCGCTCGCATACGCCTGGATCCGCATGTTTCCTCTGGCATCGCCTCCCATGAGCTTGTATGTCGGAACTCCGAAGTACTTCCCAGCAATGTCCCACAGCGCCATGTCGACGCCGCTTGCGGCCGCGATCCCCTGCCCCTTCTGGTCCCAATAGACCGTGGTCATCAGCATCTTGCGCCATAGCCTTTCGATGTCGAGAGGGTCCTGACCGATGAGCCAGGGTTTGAACTTCCTATCGATGATCGTCTTCACGATGTAGTACTCTGGCCCATATCCTTCGCCTATGCCCTGGATGCCCTTGTCGGTGTCGATAACGACTAACGACGCCCCTCTGAACGAGATCGTCCTTCCCCGAGAACACCCGTTCGGTTCTGGAAGCTTATGTCCTAGAGTAACCACTTTGATATCCGTGATCTTCATGCCACATCCTCCGGTTGGAGTAATAACAAAGTAGGAAATAATCTTTTTCTAAACGGGTGAGAAGCGTGGATTCAAGTGCAAATAAAGACTGGCTAGATCTCGAATACCAGAACTATGTCTTCTGCATTCCTATCGTTGCGAAGATCTGGAGAAGACCAGACAAGGTCGGATGAAGCGATTATTACCAGCTGGAGAGCTTTTTAACCGCCAACTCCATTATTGCCTTCGTGACCGCCGAGATCGGCCTGACTGGGAGAGATAGGATTTCCTCTGACATCCAGTCGGATGTCGCCCCGTCGAAAGGGAGGTTCTACGCTTTCGAAGGTATCGATGGAGCCGGAAAGAGCACGGTGGCCAAGAGAGTCTTCGACACACTTTCCAAGACATCTAGTAGACAGGTGATCCTGACTTCGGAGCCCTCGGATTCTTGGCTTGGCGACTGCGTCAGGCGATCTCATGAAGAGGATGTCAGCGCCTTCACGGAGGCGCTGCTATTCGTCGCTGACAGAGCAAACCACACGGAGAGAATCCGCAGATGGATCGAGAGTGGAATGATCGTTCTCTCCGATCGGTACTATGCCTCGACCCTGGCATACCAAGGGGCCATGCTTAAGTCGATTCTTGGAGAGAGAGCAGTGAAGTGGCTCAGGGCCGTGAACGAACCTATCGTCATACGCCCGGACCTTACTTTTCTCCTGACGATATCACCAGAAACGGGGATGAAAAGGATCACCGGAAGGAACGAGAGAACGAAATTCGAGAGGCTCGAGTTCCTCCGCGAGGTCGACAAGATCTACAGACGCCTTGCCGAAGAGGATGGCACGATTGTCGTGGTCGATGCGTCTGGACAGATCGACGAAGTGGTTGAGACGGTCCTAGAAGCAATAGGGGGCAACATTTAATAATCGATTTATGGATGGAACCGTCATGCATCCTTCAGAAAGCATCAGATGCACGAAAAGCACGATACTGTCTGGAAAACGAGTCGTTTTGGGAATCACAGGAAGCATCGCTGCGGTCGAGTCCCTAGAACTCGCCAGGGACCTGATCCGTCATGGAGCAGAGATCCAGGCGGTCATGACCCCGGATGCGTTGAAGATAATCACAGTCCATACGATGGAGTTCGCGACTGGCAATCCAGTGATATTGGACATCGACGGGAGGGTCCAACACGTTTCCCTCCTCGGGGACTACCCGGACAAAGCGGATATGCTGCTCATCGCGCCATGCACTGCCAACACGATATCGAAGATCGCCGCTGGGATCGACGATACTCCCGTCACCACGATGGCTACCACCGCGATCGGTTCCAAAGTGCCGATAATGATCGCACCAGCCATGCACTCTTCGATGTACATTCATCCAGTCATCCAGAAGAACGTGATGGCGCTGAAGGAGCTTGGTGTAGAATTCGCGGGTCCGCACATGGAGGGGAAGAGGGCCCGATTGGCCTCGATAGATGAGATAGTAAGCAATGTCGTCCGGAAGCTGGGTAAGGGAGACTATCGCGGGAAAAGCATATTGATAATCGGCGGTTCTTCCGAGGAGCCTATAGATGACATGAGGATCATAACGAACAAGGGTACTGGTGAGACGGCGGTCCAATTGGCTCTCGCTTCCTTTGAGAGGGGGGCAGAGGTGGAACTCTGGATGGGACGCGCTTCCGTCCAGCTGCCACCGTTCATCCCGACGAGGCGCTTCAATACCGTCGGAGATCTGCTCAAGATGACCAGCGAGGCCGACCACGATTTCGTGATCGTCCCTGCAGCATTATCGGACTATGCGCCGAAGAAATCGGGTGGAAAGATACCGTCTGGAAATGAGGAGATTGTCCTCCATCTTACGAGATGCCCAAAGATCATTGAGTCCTTGAGACTGAAGAAATGTGTGCTTGTCGGATTCAAGGCGGAATCTGGTGTCGGGGAGAAAGAGCTCGAGAGGAGAGCGAGGTCACGATTGAAGGCGATAGAACTGGACATGGTCGTCGCGAACGATCTCATTAATGTAACGGAGCACGAGACGAAGGTCGTCATGGTCTCGAAGAGCGGCAAGAGTACCGCGTCCGGGACGAAGAGGCAGGTAGCTGACGCCGTTCTTGACGAGTTGGCGAGGGTCACGAAATGAGGGCGACCGCTTTCTGCCCTGGTCACATCACGGGCTTCTTTCAAATATGCGAACACGAGGAGCCGCTGCGCTCGGGTTCGAGGGGGGCGGGTATATGCATAAACTTGGGAGCAACGAGCACTGTGGTCTCGAACAAGGGGGGGACCGGGGACATCGAGGTGTACATAAATGGAGAGAAGAACGATGCCCCCGTCACAAAGCAGGCTCTTGCCCAGATGACATTCGGAAGAGATACTGACCTGAGCGTTGAAACGGTACTTGATCTTCCAATGGGCCAAGGCTTTGGCATGAGCGCGGCCGGGGCGCTGTCGGCGGCGCTAGCTACGACGGAAATCCTTGAGGAACCTTTCCAAACCGCGCTTGAGGCGGCGCACGAGGCCGAGGTTCTGCATCGGACAGGTCTGGGAGACGTGGCTGCTCTCTCCAAAGGAGGTATTACATTCCGGAGGATCGAGGGCGTTCCGCCCTATGGACGCGTCGAAAGGATGAAGGGAGACATTGAGCTAGTGCTCGCGACGGTCGGTCCTCCGATATCCACCCCGACCATTCTCTTGAATCCAGATCTTAGGGAGAGGATAAATCTCATCGGAAAGGAATGCATTGCTGGCCTAGGGATGAGCCCGACGTTGGCAAATTTCTTCAGATTGTCTAAGGAGTTCGCAATGCGAACTGGCCTCGCAACTCGCCGGGTCGAAGAGGTTCTGACGGAAATTGAGTATCTCGGCCCGTCGAGCATGGTGATGCTCGGGAACTCGATCTTCGCCTCTGGAGATACTGATGAGCTGGAAAGGGTCCTGGTGAGACACGGGTCGACCTACAGAGTTCGCGTCGATGGGAAGGGGCCGAGAGTCGTAGAAACCAGAAGTTGAGACTCAGACCGTGCGAGCGGACTCTCACTCGTAAAGAGTGAAGATCTTGTCATCTTCTCCGACGTCGAATAGACCCAACCTAGCGCCGCAGTCGAGCCACCCGTGTGCGTAGTTGATGCTTGCGAAAGCATCGACGAAATCGCCTTTCTGTTTGAAATGCTCGGCGTCCTTGAAATACGAGACGGCCATATGAAGGAAATCATCCGCCATTCGTTTCCCGAACGATCTCGGAGGACAGGAGATTCTCAACTTCGCGAGCGCTTTTCTTGTGATCTCCAGGTACTTGTCCAATCTCTCTTCAGAAATCCTGTCTTCCATCTCACATCCTCTTGGAAGGGACGATCTCAACGCTCTCGCCACCATGTCTGGTCTCTCTTGACCTCACCTCAACAAACAGCGGCATCTGGATATTCCCGCCTATGACGAGAGCGACGCCAATTGGCAGCCTCTGGATTTCATCCGCGACGCTCGTTGTGAGTCCTTCCACGGATGATGCGATCGCCTTCAGGTCGTTCGGGTTCGTCACCTTCAGGATCATCTGGGTGTTGCACTGGCTCAGTACGTTCTTGTCGATCTTGGCGGCCCTCTGGCTTATTATTGTCAGCCCAAGCCCGAACTTCCTACCCTCAGAGGCGATCGTCCTGAATATCTTGCTAGAGGCCGCAAGCCCTTGCTGTGGGCAGTAGTTGTGTGCCTCCTCAACGACCAGCATCATCGGGGGGACCTTGCCGACCTTTCTCAGCTCGAAAAGTGCGGTGCAAATCCTGTTGACTATGAGCTCCTGGATATCAGGAGGAGTGCCTTTGAGGTTGATTATCGTCGTCTTTCCTTTCACGACGATCTCGTCGATCCGCGTTCCTTTAGTGGCGAAGATATTGACCTCGTTGAGGTACTCGAGCTCGGTGATGAGCGCTGCGTTCTGGGTCTCCTCATCAGATTCCAGGATATGGATTATGTCCTTCAACGAATACTCTTTCTTCACTCCCCTGACGCTCTCTATCGCCTTGCGCAGAGAGGTCAGATACGTCCTTACATTCTTGATATTGGTGAGACCAAGCAACTCTCTGGCCTCAAGATTTGAGAGTGTGAACTTGAGCGGCTGAGCCTTTTTGTTGATGTTGGTATCGGTCGCGAACTCAACGATCTTCTCCGAGTAGCCTCTCGGTGAGACCCTGAAGTTTCGGGCCGTGTGAACGGCAGGACCTTTCTCCCTCATCGAGCCGTACTCACCATGAGGGTCGACCACAAGCACTGTCACATCGTGCTTCATGAATTCCTCGACCAGACCTCCGCAGAGGAAGCTCTTCCCTCCACCTGTCTTCGCAAGAATGCTGACATGTTTCTGGACCATCGCATTGATGTCGACCTCGACGCGGATGTCATGACCAAGCAAAAGGCCAATGTATGCTCCAGTATCGGTGTTCTCCTTCAGTCCGATGACGTTCTTGATGAGTGTGTCGCTCCCTTTGTAGACCAGATCCCCGGCCTTAAAAGGCGTCCTTGGGACCTGAAGGAGGTTCCTATCGTCTCTGAAGCCGATAAGGTCCACCGTGGCAGTGACCTTCTCTTCGATCAATACCTCCTCGCCATCAGAGATTAGCTTCGCTCTATCCAACGAGAGATCGGTCTTGCGCTCCATTTCAGTAACCAGACCGAGGACCCATCCGTCCGTATCGTGCTCGATTTGAACGTATTCCATCTTTTCAATGTCGCCGGCCACGCGAAAATTGATAGCAGTCGTGCCGACGTTGCCGTAGATAATTCCGACGCAGTCCATGTCGGGGTACTTATTCGACTTCGGAGTACCGTGGCTATCTGCATGATCTACGGCAGAATCCGAACCCATCTGCATCCCATCCACGACCATATCATGAGGAGAGAATAAGAATGTTTCCGAATAGGCATTTCTGAAAGTGATGTGGAATCGACGTTCTCTCGGTGCCCTCAAAGTGATGTGTGGTCCTCTTACAGTAGATATAAAACGCAGGAGTACGATTCCGTCGGGATGATCGTTGTCGGCGGTTCCTCATCGAGGAGACTGGCCGAGGATTTGGCGAAGGAACTGGGAGTCGGACTCCTTCAGGCGACCTCAAATCGTTTCCCAGATGGTGAGTCCTACGTCAGGCTCGAGATCGAGAAACTTGACAAGGAGGTCGTCATCGTTCAGAACACCCATCCTGACGACATGCTCGTCGAACTGTTGCTTCTGCAGGACGCTGCGGGGAGACTGGGCTCTGAAAGAATTACCAATGTGATACCTTACTTCGGATATGCGCGGCAGGACAAGCTTTTCAACATGGGGGAGGCAGTGAGCGCCCAGGTCATGGCAGAGCACATCGAGATGAGGGCGGACAAGGTCGTCACCGTCGACATCCATACGGACAAGGTGTTGGACTGGTTCAAGAGAGCGAAGGGCGTGAACGTGCACGCTACCAAATGCATAGGCTCGTTCTTCGCCGATGACGGGATCGACCTTGTCCTCGCTCCAGACAAGGGCGCGGCTGAGAGGGCGAGGGAGGTCGCCGGGATACTCGGCTCGGACTGGGACCACCTCGTGAAGACCAGGCTCAGCGGGACAGAAGTGAA
>Ga0315284_10012823_pt1 | contig 11939 bp, 11 predicted proteins | sample YL17G09_16_MG_FD_203696 | JGI IMG/M metagenome (GOLD analysis project Ga0315284, IMG submission 203696) | Sediment microbial communities from Yellowstone Lake, YNP, Wyoming, USA - YL17G09_16 | ecosystem: Environmental > Aquatic > Freshwater > Lake > Sediment | place: USA: Wyoming | collected...
CTTCAGGATTCTTGACAGCCCACAATTTCTTGTTGTAGAACCACTCGAAGAGCTTTCCCATTGCCATACCGAACAGAGCCTTGCGCGGATCGTCGACTGCTTCCTGCTTCTTGACGTAACGGAAATAATATTTTTGCGGACAGGAAAGGTAGGTTTTCCTGCCGGAGTAGCTCAAGTACATGTCATATGATGCCATGTCATTTCCAGCTGACGTTCAAGAAAAGTCGACCCGCTCGATCTGAAGATTCCACCGTGTAGCCCTCCGCACGCAAAAACCTCACGGCGGCTTCCTGAGAAGAATGCGTTCCGCAACGCAGAACGCATTCTTTGAGTCTCTTCTCCTTGGCACGGTCTATTGCCTGACAAGCGTTGGCCAGAGCCGCCCGATGTTCCATCACAGTTCCCCCTGACCAGCCTCAGCTGCTTCAAAGACTTCGCGCACAACGTTTTTTTCGTCAAGAGTAAACTCCTCAGACGCCATGAATCCGGCCATCCGCTGGCGGATGCTGTCCCCGCCGATCATCGTAGCGTTGGAACGCAGCTTTTCCAAAAACGTGCTCATTGATTGTTTCCCGGCCTCGATGGACTGTTTTCGCTCCAAATCGAAGACGGACTGCGCATCCTCGTGAGGAACAACGGCCTCTTCTATCGACAATCCGGAGCTGGTGAATTTCATGAGAGCTACCTTCGGTTTGCGCTCTAGGTTTTCTACCGTGAGGGCGCCGCGGGAAATGGCGCCCAAGTTTACAAAGTGCACGCCAAGGTGCTCTTGCACTGCTTGATCCTTATGATAATGTCCAAACACGTACACGTTCGGACACCCGGGAAACACCAAGTCCCTGTAGTCCAGAATTTCCTCGTTGAAGAACGACTGCGTCCTTTGCGACGGAGCTAGCTCAGCCAAAGCATGGACCACGGCCACTGTATATGAGTGACCTTTAGATTTGACAGTTTCCGCCAGGTTTTCAGCCGTCATACTGGGTGTGTAGTCGACGCCGACGACGCGCACGCTCATGGAGCCGGATTCAAACACTTCCTCATTCAACCGCTTGAACAATTTGGACTCGAACATGACACCGAGCGGTTGTCTGGAAAGCGTAGTCGGATCGTTATATACCATGTCATGGTTTCCAACAATTGAATACGTCGGACACGGGTACGCCCCGTGTATGGCCATGGCTTCTATCATGGTGGCCATGGATGTCCTGTCTGCCCTCTTCACATGAAAGAAGTCTCCCCCACGCAGGACCGCTGAAGCCCCGAATTCGGTCGCCATGGTTCCTTGCCAACGCAATTTGGCGAGAATGGCTCCTCGATAGTCGTCCTTGCGGAAACCGGGCGTCTGATCGGACAAATGCTCGTCGGAAGATGTCAAGAACCGAATTTCAGACATGGTCCGTGTACGTTACACTCGTGTTCAAACCGCGTCGTCGTCGGATCCTACTGGTGCAATCAATCCTGCGAGATTTGAATTTCGCACCGTCTCGCGGTCGTTCTTGATGGCGAACTCGAAAGCCAGCGGGTCTCCGAACACGAACACTTTCTTTTTCGCCCTGGTTATGGCGGTGTAGACCAAGTTTCTGTAAAGCATGATCCCATATTTCATCGTCATCGGAAGAATGACGTAATCGAATTCCTGTCCTTGAACTTTATGGACGGTGCACGCATATGCGACCTTCAACACGGACCTGGCTTCTTCGATTTTGAAAGTGAACACCTTGTCGACATATCGCGGGACCCGCGATTCAGAGTCGAACCAGTTGAAGATTCTTACTTCAACTTCATCCTGTTTGATCGAGATGCGCTGAACTTTCCCGACGTCTCCGTTGAAAATCATCCGGTCATAGTCATTCTTGATGACCATGACACGATCTCCTTCGTACATGTCGGTCTCGCCATGCTTGATCTTGTTGGCGTTCCCGGCGGCGAATTCCCCGTTCAGAGTTTCGCGCAAGCGTGCATTCAACTTGTTGACGCCAAGATCCCCGTCGTAAGTCGGAGCGATGACTTGAAACGTCATGACGCCAGACTGTGAGTCAGCCTTGGTCTTCATGATAGACATTAGCTTTCGTATTTCCGGCATGACGGAATCGACGTCCATCGGGAGAAACACGAATTCCGACTGTCGCCGAAAAGAAGTGTCGACAGATTCGCCGCGCAAAATGGAATGTGCCGTCTCGATTATATCGGAGCAACCCTCTTGCCGATAGATTTTGGTCAAAGACACATGGGAGACGCGGCCACATCTCATGAGTTCGTGTAAAACATACCCTGCACCGACTGACGGCAACTGCGCGACGTCCCCGACAAGAATCACTATTGTGGTTGGCGAAAGGGCGGTGATGAGATGATAGAAGGTGGATGCGTCGACCATGCTCATCTCGTCCACTATGATGGCGTCTATCACGTATTTGTTGACCGCATTGAATTCCCACTGACCTTCACGATCGCAACCAAGCGCCCTGTGAATCGTGTAGGCCGGTTTTCCTGTGACCTGCGACAGTCGTTTTGCCGCGATTCCGGTCGGAGACATGAGCGCATAATCCAAGTTCATGCGTTCGAAAATGTGAACGAACGCCGACACGAGGGTAGTCTTGCCAGTTCCAGGATATCCGGACACGACGCACATGCGTGAGGAGTTGAGCATCGATACGGCTGCCCGCTGATCTTCGGATAGGGTCAGTTTTTTGGAAGCCTCAAACTCCGAGATCATTTTATCCAGATCGAACTCCATGCCTCCATGTTCAATGATGGCCGATACCTGTTTGGCGGATTCCGATTCATGAAGCCAGTTGTGAGGCAGGTATAGATTGAATCCATCAGTGATGATGTCACCACTCCCCTTCATGGCCACGATTTCGGAATAGAAAGTCGTCTCCGACAGAAAATCGCCATGCGAAAAAGGATCTAGGTTATATCGCCTGAAGGCCTTCTTGGCGTGATCCATGATCTGGCTGGATGTGACATGAACGTGTCCCTCTGATTGCGACAAGTCATCCATGAAAAACAAGATCATGGCTTTGACCCGCCGCGAATCGTCAACACCGATTCCGAGCCTCCGGGCTACTTGATCAGCAGTAGCAAAACCTACTCCATGACAAATACAGAGCTTGTACGGATTTGATTCGATCACCTTCCGAACATCGGTCCCGAACATCGTGAAAGCTGATTTTATTTGTGACGCGTTCAGTCCGAGGTCCGTCAAAAAGACGGAAGAAGTCCTCATGGCGGAAGCAGACTTCCATTCGTCGACGATGGCAGCCACTTGGGCTTTCGTCAGAAAGGGCAAATCTTGAATCTTCTCAGGTTCGTTATCTAAAATCTTCAGAAGTTCGTCCCCGAACACGTCATATAGTCTTGCTGCCGTGACGGGACCGATCGATTTTACGTGAGTGATCAAGTATGTGACGATCCCAGGTTTCCCAAATTCTGGAATGACCTCGCAAGACGTGGCGTTGAATTGTTTGCCGTATGGAGGAGAGTTCTCGTTCCGTCCCTTCACGCGAATTTTCAATCCAATATCGAGACTCATGCCGGGAAAACTGCCGCGCACGGTCATCGGCTTAGACGTCCCGTCCAACGTCGTTTTGAGGACGAAAAAACCTGTTTGCCGATTGACGAACACAACGTTCGTGATCTTGCAGACGAGTTCTTCCATGTTACCTTGACCCGGAGAACAGCTCATCCCATGTGACAAATCCATCTAGAATCCTTTTCAGGTCCGAGCCGCTGACAATCGGAATCCCATAAGCAGCCGCTCGCTTACTTTTCGCACTAGAACTACCTGCCTCGTCACATACGAGTAACGAAGTATCCTTGGATACGCTGTCCGCGGCCTGACCGCCAGCGGCGACTATCAGCTTCTGAACGGCTTTCCGGGGCGCCCATACCTCGCCGGTGATGCAGATCTTCTTGCCCGCCAGGGGCCCTGAACCTGGTCGGCTCACATCCAGAATCGTGCCAAGTTCCAGCAACAACGACGCTTTTGCGTCCAGGCCAGTCCTGATCTGGTCAGCCGTGATTTGACCGATGTTTGGAACAACCATAAGCTGTTCAGCGGTCAGTTCAGCCACTTTTTCCACAGTGTCATGTCCAGCACGCACGATGTCCGTAGCCGTAGCTAAACCAAGATTGGGAATGTTAAGGCCGGCCAAGATCACTTCAAGCGGCACAGACATGCTGTCATGAAGCACCTTCCAGCATTTCTTCGCCATCTTGGCGCCCGAACAGTGCTCCTCCAGATCGGCTATGGTCATCCGGTATAGATCAGCCACAGATTTGACGGAGTGTGAGTTATTCGGATCGGTTAGGGAGTCAATGAGGGCATCTCCCCAAAACAACAACCCAAGCCTATCCACCCACACTTTGACGTCCCCGAACAATCTCATCGGGCAACATTTTGAACGGCAGTATAGGAAGTCTCCCTCCCATATGAGAGGGTGGGAGCAGAACGGGCAGCTAGATGGTACGGAGAAATATTCGGGAGAGTCTGCCATACGGCAGATTACATCAGGTTCACTTCTTTTCGCCGGTCTCTTCCTCTTCCTCTTCCTCTTCACCCTGTCCCTGTCCCTGTCCCTGTCCCTCTTCTCCGAACTCCTCGAGAGCGGGTTCTTCGCCCGCTTCCCCCTGAACGGAGAAATCGAAATCCTCGGCAGTCGGTTCGAAGTCGGACGGGATGTCCACTTCGTCATCCCCGCCCCCTCCGAATTGCTCCTTTTTGCTCATGGAGTATTCGCCTTCAGTGAAGGCCTTGGAAAATCCGGCCAACTCCTGGCCGAGGTCTCGAACCTTCGAGGAAACCCCGTCCAGTCTCGACAACTCCGACCCTGCGAAGTCGCCACGAAGACGAGCCAATTTGGCGAACAAGACGTAGCAATCCTTGAGCACATCCGCTATGTAGGAGTTGACTCGTTGCCATTCGGAATCCTCGTCGACAGCAGCTTCTCTGTGCTGCACCGGACTTTCCTGCGCCGGATTCGCTTGAGGTGGTGTGCGGAAGTCAAAGTCGAGGCCAGCCATATGGATTCTCCTGTTTGAAGAGGCAGGACAAAGAGCCTAGGGTTCTCAAGCGTAAACTATTCGGATGGATGAAGAAGCCAAAAGACTATCCGAAGAGCTCGCTCTATACAGAGAAGCCTACTACAACCTGGACCCGATCGTCCCCGACGACATTTACGACGCCAAAAAAGCCAGGCTGAAAGAGCTCGCCCCCGAGGCCCCGGAGGTAAAAGCAGTGGGAGCGAGTCCTCCGAGCGATTCTTCGTGGGAGAAAGTGAAACACGAGATCCCGATGGGGTCTCTCGACAAAGTGAACAACGTCGAAGAGTTTGACGAATGGGTCGCCAAAACGGGCGCCGACAAATTCGGGATCACGCACAAAATCGACGGAGCCTCTCTGGAGCTGGTGTATGAATCCGGAAAGCTCGTTCGAGGGGTCACGAGAGGAGACGGGACGACGGGAGAAGATGTGACGTCGAATGTTTCCAGAATCCCAGAGGTCCCACGAGAACTTCACCATCCGGTTGATGCAATAGTGCGTGGCGAAGTCGTCATGTTGAAAGCCGTCTTCGACGAAAAATACGCGGACAGGTATGCGAATCCAAGAAACACAGCTGCCGCAAAAATGCGGGAAAAGAAGGGCGGAGGGGCAGACTGCGAAAATTTGACATTCCTGGCCTATTGGATCCAATGCGAGGATAGACCGAACATGATCCTCTACATGTTCAAAATGTTGGAAAGTCTAGGATTCGGTGTTCCGCCGTTAGCCGTGGCGTCCGTAGACCTCGTCAAGCAACGCTTCGCAGAAGTAACCGCCAAACGGTCCGAGGTCCCATACGACATCGACGGGGAGGTCGTGTCGGTGGCGGACCTGAAGCTGCTGGAGTCTCTTGGCGACGTCGCGATGCGACCAAGAGGTCAGATTGCTTGGAAATTCGAGTCGGAAAAAGCAGTATCTCGCGTGCTGGATGTCGTATGGCAGGTCGGCCCGACCGGAAGAGTGACACCGGTTGCGAAAATTGAACCGACCAAGATCGGAGGGGTCACGATCGAAAGCGTGTCCCTTCATAATCTCAAGATGTTTGCTGAACTCAGATTGTTTCGTGGCTGCCGCGTGCTGATCGAACGCCGCAACGACTGCATTCCTTATTGTGCAGTTAACTTGGGTATTTGATTTTGTAACACATACATGGAATACGTTGATGCCGTCAGTCATGCTGACATGAGGGGTGAAGTCAGTCCGGCTTTCCCATGGCGGCTCTAGCCGCCTCATACATCTTTCCCATTTCCTCGAGAGCGTCGAACGACACCATCGTCATGCGCACTTTCTTGCCCAGCAGCATGGCCAACGCCCGCTGCGGGTTGAAACGTTCCCCGTCCTCATCCACGAGGATGTACTCGCCCGTCACGGAATCACGTTCGACAATTCCGTCAACGATGTTTCCGGCATCATATCCGTGTGCGAACCTGTCGTCAGCCATGACTGACGTTACTGAAAGCGCCGCATTTGAAACACCATCTGTGAGCACCTGTGGAATCATGCAAGAGTGAACATGCCTTCTCCTCCCCGCAAGCCGGACAGGCAGCCTCCGCACTCTCATCCTCTTCGGCATGATATTTGCACACATGACAATCCCAAGAAGTGAACGACTCGGTATATGCCGCCCAGGTGAACGACACCTGATGGCAAAAAGGACAAGTTTGGAGCGCCATTTTGATACCTACGATTCCATGATGATCGACACCATCGCGCTCAGACAATCGCCGTCCGGATGCCGAAAAATGTAGCGCAATCCGCATTCGTCACATTTTTGAGATTCGACAGCTATCAAATTGACATCGCAAAGAGACAAGAATGCGGCTGGTCCGGTATGAAACGCGGACCAGTCCGGATCAATTTTGCTCCGTGCGATGTTGAAATATACTTTACATCGCTTCATAAACAACGACCCGTTGGTCGTGATTTCCGCCGAACCCTGAAGAATGAAGGTGCAGTCGCAGATCTTGACGTCTTCCAGGTTGAGCGACCTGGTCAAATTGAATGTTTTGAAAGCGATCGATCGCAAAGTCAAGATCGATAGTACATCGGCCGGGGCATGAGGCAAGGGTAGGTCTGTTCGAGGAGCTCGAGATCGCGTTCACCTTGTTTGACTGCCTCGAGAATTTGCTCTTCCGACAGAGGGACGATCATGGCCATTTCTTCATCCGTGAGCTCGTCCAGAGGTCCTTTTTCCATCAGCTACACCCTGTGCTGGTGCCGCAAGTCGGACACATGTGACATGTTCCAACGCGACGAGTGATTCCACCACAATTCGAACACATCGGTGCACTCATGTTCATCATTACCGGCGGCGGAGGGAATGACACCGGTACAGGATCAGATTCAAGAACGTCTTTCCCTTCCGGAATCATGGACGTGATTTTGTTCTCGAGCCCGGAGTTTCGTCCTCCATAATATTTGATGTCGAGAACCTTGAACATGTAGTCATATAGACTGTCTGTGAATCGAACTTGTGGGTTATCCGTGTATCCGGCGGGATCGAATTTGGTATGGACGAAGCTTCTGATCATCTTGTCCAGCGGCACGCCATACTGCAGCGCTAAGCTCAACAGCTGAGTAAATCCGTCGATGAGGCCGCCGACAGTGGAACCAGTTTTCCCGAGTTTCAAGAAAACTTCCCCGAGAGACCCGTCCGGGTATTCATTCATTATGAGATACCCTTTGCATCCGCTGATCTGGAACCGATGTCTGGAACCATCCACGTCAGGCGGGAGATGCCGGCGCTTGTCCGTAGGCGGCGGGAGGATGGACGGAACCGGGGTGTCCGAAGCTTTGGAAGCCAGGGGTTGCGACAGTTTGCACTTGTTCCTATACAAAGCGATGCATTTGACTCCGAGTTTCCAAGCTTCCATGTAGATGGAAGCGATTTCTTCCGGGGTGGCCGATTCCGGAAGATTCACGGTTTTGCTGATCGCACATGTGATCAACGGCTGAATGGCTGCCAGCATCTTCACATGGGACATCGGCTGCAAGTATCTACCCGACTTCCCCGAAGGCATGGCGCCGTCAAACACGGAAACGTGGGGAGTCTTGAGCCACGGAGCGCCTTCGATACAGTCATTCTCCTCGATGTATTTGCAGATGTCGCTCATCTCCTCAGCCGAGTATCCGAGATTAATCAGCGCATCTTTGACTGCAGAACATACGAGTTTGAGAGCTCCTCCCCCGACGAGAGATTTGTATGTGACAAGAGAAAACATGGGTTCGACACCCGTGGTGTCCATCTCCATCAGGAAAGACAGCGTGCCGAGTGGAGCTTGCAATGTCGCCTGAGATACGGAGTACCCGTGTTTGCGTCCGAGCTCCACGACCTCCTTCCATACGGCCGCACTGCACAGACGAACATCATCCCCGAGCGGATCTCTCGAAAGGTTCCATCTTTCGCAAACGTCGGCGTCGGCGTCGATGTGTTTTTCCATGATGCGGAACATAGCTTCGCGATTGTCGTCGAAGGCCGGGAAAGGAGCGGTTCGCGACGCGAGCTTAGCTGATGTCAGGTATGCGAGTCCTGTCATCAAACTCGCCATGCGCGCTGCTACGGCCCTTCCTTCGTCAGAATCGTATCCATGTCCGAGCTTCATGATGAGGGAGCCGAGGTTCCCGTAGTTCAACCCGATCGGCCTGAGTTTCTTCGAATTCTCCGCGATAATCTTGGTCGGATACTCGGCCATGTCGATGATTGCGTTTTGCGCAGTCGCGAGGACGCGCACCACGTGAGCCAAGCGGTCGAACACGAGTTTTCGACCATCGAAGAACTTCGTAAGATTGATTGCGGCAAGGTTGCACGCCGTGTTGTCGACGTTCAAAAACTCGGAACATGGATTGCTCGAACGGATCCGACCAGCTTTCGGCGTGGTATGCCAGTCATTGATTGTATCGGTGAATTGTAAACCGGGATCGCCACACGTCCACGCGGCTTCCGAAATTTCGTGCCACACGTCACGAGCTTTGTACGTGTGCACGGTCTTTTTCCCAGTACGCTCGACCGTGCACCATTCGCCATCCTTCTCGACAGCCGTCATGAAGGCATCGGACACGCTGACTGAATGGTTCGCGTTCTGATATGGCACGAGCTTGTATACAGAATTCGGATCATCGTAGGCGACGCTGTAGCCGAGTTTTGCCAGGTCGTGCGCAATCTTTTCTGCCGCAGCCTTGCACCGGATGAACCCCGGCCTCTTGTCCCGCGTCTCCAGAACATCCGGATGATCTGCATCCATGACGATGATCTTGGCGGCGTTGCGTGTGCTACCGCCAGACTTCATGGCGTCAGCATATTTATCAAGTCCTTTCATCCATGCCATGGGACCGGAGGTGAACGATCCGGAGGAAAGCTTTTCATATGACGATCGAAGATTTGACAGGTTCGCACCCGATCCAGAACCTCCGGCGAAAATTTTCACTTCCGATTTTTGGAAGTCCATGATGTCTTCCAGAGTGTCTTGGACGCTCGATATGAAGCATGCGGAGGCTACCTGTTTACGACCCGGTACGCCGACATTAAACCAGACCGGCGAGTTGAAAGCTCCATATTGATGAAGCAACACATGACACAACTCGTCTTCATAGACCTGGGCATCCTGATCCGTATTGAAGTATTTTTGATCTTCCGCCCATGAGCGCATGGTCGCAGCCACGCGCTTGATCATCTGCCTCACGGACCTTTCCTTCACGCCATCGACGACTCTGAAATACTTGTCGGCGACGATGTTCACCGTGTTTTGACTCCACCACGCCGGAACTTCCACATTCTTTTGTTCAAAGGCAATGCTTCCGTCCGTCTTGACGATGCGGGCGTCAACTATTTTCCACTCGATCTCGTCGAACGGATGCACGTCCTCTTTCGTGAAGAACCTGGCCCATCGCCCTGCCTCTACCGCTTCTTTGGTAGGAGAGTTTCTCAATTCAACCACCTTGCAAGAACGTGCGGCAGTCCCCTCAGCTTCCATGACTTGCGACATTGTGTTTGGCCTCCTCGGACAAACGAATGATTTCAGGTTCGAGTCCCCAGCGCGACACATCCATTCCGCGTTTGTGAAGTAAGTCAAGACGACATAGAATGTCAAAACTCTCACGCAAAGAAGAAATGGCCCACAGTCCGAGTCGTGGCACGATAGCGTTCCTAAAGAATGTGGGCTGGAGATCGAGGGATGCAGCAGTCTGCTCGACAGACATACCGGAAGCGAATGATAGCTCGATTCGCAATTGTTGCAACACGTGACGATGCATGTATGCTAATACCCATCCGGTCTCACAGTCTCTTTCCTGGAGCTTGTCATAGAAGGCGATCGCTTTCGCCGGATGACCATCGCAAATTGCATCGATAACGTGTCTTGGCGTAAGTTCAGCAGAAAAACACATGACGCGCCGTGCCACAGATGGGTCTGCCGCGTCACTCGAATCGGCAAGGATTCTCAACTTGCCGATCTCAGAACAGATCTTTCGAAGATCTGTTCCACAGTTCACAAAAAGCGCACTCGCAACCCTTCTTAGATCTATGTTTAGCCTCTCTCCTTCCTTTAGGATCCATCTTATATAATCGATGCCATCGTCGTATGTCTTGGGTTTACGAACATCAACGACACGTTTTGCCTTGTCGTGCGTCAAAGTTTTTCCTGAAGCAGCCACGACGATGGTTGTTCCAATTTCGGCAATCGGCGGAACGTCGTTAGCCCCCCACACGATCGTGGTGACACGATCGTCGCCAGACATGGGACTGACCTCGATTATGTCGAGATAATGATCGCGTTCGCGAGGAAGTCTGAAGTGCCGAAGACCCGTGGTCAGAGCTATGGCTGCTTCGTCCAAAGCAGCCCGCTCCTTCAGAAATTCGTCGTTCCCATTCACGATGATGAGCGTTCCCATAGGAACGACACCTTACATCATGCCACGCGAAAACGCCACCAATGAATTTCCGCGTTGGCGGACGGAATCGACGTCATGGTATCGACAAATTCCGCCAGGCGCCCGGTACGAACTTCCGGATCGGCACGCAAAACAAGCTCGCACACAGCAAGAACGGCGTCTTTCTCGTCTTCTTCTAACTTTGCCCATTCCAAGATAAGGTTCGGTACAGCAGAAAAATCCGACCCACCTTTTACTGCTTCGCATGCCGACACATGGAAATTTTTCATTTGCTCGAGACGAGCAGACAATGGTTTGCATAAACCATTTCTACCATGCGCCACGGACACGATGAAATCATCCGGATCAATGTCGGATTCATGAAGAAAGCCTCGCGTTTCCTCCGCAGACAGTGGAGGCAGTCTTACGACGTCCAATCTGGACCGCAACGCAGGACGCAGAGACCCGTCATCATCGACAATCATCATCAGGACCATTGCCGGCGGAGGGTCTTCACATATTTTCAGATATGCGTCCTGCGCGAAATCAGAGAAACTTCGTCGCCCATCCACCAAGACAGCGCGCACTTCACCATCGATCGGGTATGTTCCAACGAATTGTTGGACCTGCCGGGCCCCATCCATGGAGCCGTCAATTTCCAGCAAATCCTGTTCAGAGGCAATGGTTAGCAGCTCATTTCGAACGAGCTCATGTTTTCCCACCCTCCGCGGACCGACCACTACCATCCTGCCCGGCGGGCAGGAGATGAAGGTTCGGATCATCTCCAACGACTTGTCCCAAGTCGCCATGGAACACCTCGATCATTTCAACCGTTATCCTGACATCAAATATACACCGACATGGTCGACAAACCATGCGGTTGATTTGACCGAAAGGATCGAGAGATTGTCCACAACGCGGACATATGGCCAACATCACACGCCAGGCGGCAAGTTCAACTGTCCACCAACGGACGTGGACCATGTGTGGCCACACTTGAAGCATTTGAATCGGACGACCGAGTCGCCAGGGT
>Ga0315284_10012825_pt1 | contig 11937 bp, 22 predicted proteins | sample YL17G09_16_MG_FD_203696 | JGI IMG/M metagenome (GOLD analysis project Ga0315284, IMG submission 203696) | Sediment microbial communities from Yellowstone Lake, YNP, Wyoming, USA - YL17G09_16 | ecosystem: Environmental > Aquatic > Freshwater > Lake > Sediment | place: USA: Wyoming | collected...
GAAATGTCTAAAGCTCGACAAATGGCACATAAGGCATCCCCGGTCGGCCCGGGGTTCACTAAAGAATGAGTTCCATCAACCCAATCCAATTCGGCAGAGTGCAGGGCATACCACAGTTCACCAGCAATGATGGTGATTTGTTCTTCAATATGGGTGCGTTCTTCGTCAGTTAAAGTGCTCATTCTAGTTCACCCTTTCTGTCAACCTGATATTCTCGGCGATAATGGTTCCTGCTGGTAATGTGAGAGCGTTTGTCGGGAAGAGAGCTATGCAGCCAAGAGCCTCTATATGATTAATGGCTCGTTGATTGGCATGAGTGGTTCGGAAGAGTTCCTTCAAATCCTCTCTGGCATCCCCGCCAAAGCATGTATTATCAAAGAACTCAACAATGTGTCCAATCCAGAAATTAGATGAAACAGTGCTTTTCTTTCCGCTGTATTCACATTCCCAAGTCTCGATCTTTTGGCGTTTCTCATAGGACAGTCTTAAGGAAATGATGAAATCTGTGGCCCAGGACATGTCCTCAAAAACCAACCCTTCATCCACCAGCAACGCTTTCCCGTTGGCGTGATAAGTCTTTCTCAGCCCTGCTTCTTTGGGCATAAGCAAGGAGACTCGGGAGCCATTATTCAATCGCTGGACGATTTTGTATGCTTCCATTTTACTGCTCCTTTTTGAATAAATCAACGAAGATCTGGTACCAGGGAGGGTTCTTCTCGTATAACTCACATTTCCCATCTTTGTTAATGTATTGGCAGCCCATGTAATAAACATGCTTATATAGGCCACAGCGAACCGTCTTGAAGTCTAAGGAGGCAAACTCCTGATTGACCGTTGCTGGCCATGTGGGTTTATATCTTCCAGAAATGGGGTCCTGGTGCTTAGAGACTGGGAATAATAAACAAGTTGGGTACCAGCCATCACATCTCTGGCAATGCTGACACTTCGCACAAACGGACTTGCAATTGACTGTTTCTGGCATGATAAAACCTTTCTATTGGGGATTGATCTCAAACACAACCGTCACCCAATCCCCGTCTTTCTTGATTTGGTTTGAGACGCTGATGATTCGAATGTCAACTTCATTTTTTTCTTTATGTCCCAGATCATATTCCAAATAATCGTCAATGGCTCTCTCAATGCCAACTTCATCAAACCTAAACTCTTTTTGCTGAAAATGGATAACCCTAATCTTATCTCTGATCTCACTGAGTTTCATTTTGCATTTCCTTTCCTCTCCATCATAGGAGCCTCTGGCCGTCTGTCACAAGACAGCAGGAGGGAGGCCTTGGCATTACTTCCCGACCAAGTGAGCCGTCATATTCAGGATGTCTTGCATGGCACAGTAATCAGGAGCAACCAATAATTCAAAGGAAGAGATAAGCATAGGAGCGGCTATGAGTGCTATAAATAAAAGCCCCCCTCCTAAAATAGCCCAACCAGGAGGGCAGTCCCCTTGTGCATAGGTAGAACTCTCATTGCGATCTTCCTTACAGTGTTTCTTAATGCTCCAGATACCAGCAATGACTATGGAAAGCCACAACGCACAACCACCAATTCCCATGATGAAGTTTCTCCGCAAGGTTGCCTGATAATATGTGGCCATGGGGCCAGACATATACTTCTGCAAGACTTGGGCTGCTCCATCTAACTGCTTCGTGAAATCAACCTTACTGGTGTCCACTTGTACGGTATAAGTAGATTGATTCTGCTTCGCCTCTTGCGAATGGGCAATGCTACTGGCTAACAACAAAAGGCCGACTGCTAAAAATAGGGTTTTCATGTTTCTATCTCCTTTTTGGTTTCTATTTCTCCAATGACGACCCAGTTTTCACCTCTTTTAATCGCAATCTCTCCTTTTACTTACTGCTATTTACACATCTACTACCACAAGCATACCCGCCCAGTAAAGTGACCAGAAAACAAAGCACATACGAATGCCAAATGGTAGGCAGTACAGCTACTCCGAGCACGGGCATTACAAAGTTCCAACAAACATACACCAACAGAGGAACAGCTAACGCTAAGACCACAACCAAGATAACCAATAAACATGTTGCATTGTTGTCCATAATCAATCACGCCCTTTCTTTGATTTTTCCAATTACTCTGCGACTTCACAATCTACTTCTAGGGCCTGCCACAAGCCATCCTCATCTTCAATAATGACAAGTCCGTCAACCATGTCAACAACATTGCCAGTAATGCGAACCCCACCAGTTGCAAAATTATCCTCGTAAATAACCGCTGCCACAATATCCCCGATTTTCATTTTATCCTCCTTCTAGGGAAATAGAACATTTCCAACTTCCGACATCAAAAGCATCATCCGAGCCTACTCTACTGACGGAACCTATCCGCATTCCAGATTCATGCTTATGAGTTTTTGCATCTACCCCCACCAGTTTGAGGTAGGTCCAAGTTTTCGTTTGCTTTTTCACTTGCCATGCTTGATGCTCGTGCCACTCTGGAATAGTAAACCCGATAATACACCCCACTGGTAAATCGCTGTTACAAAAAGCAGGAAGATATTCCCATTGTTCAATTTCCTCTGCCTGAATGCCGTCTTCTACTTTCATGTTATCCTCCTGGAATGTATCCCGCATAGAAAAACCCATGCCATGCCCACATCAACAATAAGCCACAAATGAAATACACAATGTAAGCCTCAGCGATCTGCCTAGTCTTTTGCCCCCACATCCCACACATTATGCCAACCCAAAGAATGGTTACAACCATCATAACGATATATCCCAGGTTTTCCATGGTGCCTTATCCTTTCACTACCACCTCGGGGCGTGGCCCCAGGCTGTCACAAGACAGCAGCGGGCGACTTTTATTTGCCCGCTCGGCCCCAGGACTCTTCAATCTTGGTAGTGAGGAAAATATCGGTGGCAAAATTAGTACCGTATGGCCACCCTATTGATTCCCCCACATACTCGTAGTCGTCTCTTAATAGCCTATGGGTTTTATTCACTCGTGTAAAAATAGAGATAATTTGCTCTTTTGCACGGCTAAATTTGGCATTCCAAGTGGCAATGGAATCTATTTTTGCGAAGGGCCGAGTCCCGATTCGGTAATTACATTCCCATATTTCGATTTTAGTAGAGGCCGGAACATAACAATTATGCCAAGCTACAAAGTCCTTTGCATCTCTTAAATTATCGAAGACCATTCCCGAATCAACTTCCAAAGCCTGACCATTTGCATGGTAAGTTTTCCGTAATCCCAATTCCTTGGGAGCGAAAATCGAAACCCGAGCCCCATTTTTCAAAACAATGACCACCTTATAACCTGTCATCATATTCTCCTATCTGATGGAAGTCCACCACAAAATTACACCATACAAAGCAACCAACAAATCAAAAGCATGAAACAATTTATGGTTCTTGGAGCGAATGATCCCCCATACTGACTCCCCCAAAAACCAGAATAAGACAAACCCCAAAATGCCCATTGTGTCCATGTTAATCCACCAATAATTTTCCTTCCCTGAATAATCTGCTCAGTGTTTCCTGATCCGGCTTGATTTTCACTTTCCTTTGCGGCTTGAAGACAACATTGGTGAGAGATGAATAGTTCGTCAAAGACAATAATTGACTCACTGATAAGGTGCCAGAAAGGTTTTCCCCATCCCACTCTAATTCAATAATTTCCCTTCCTTTGTATTTGTCATCTTTCACCACCACTTCCACTTTCCCAGTGGGAGAATCTTCTAACATGATCAGCTTGTTCGAGAAATCATCCAGAGTCAAAGTCTTCATAATGATTGATGGATCCAATTCCGCCGCTTTAGCATAAAGCTCCGGGAAGGCCCTCTTGACCTCATAAAGGAGTGCCGGGACCTCTTTCTTCTGGTAGTCTTTTATCTCTCCTCCCATTAAGGAGTAAGGTCGAAACTTTGCCAAGGCGACTACTATCTCAGCCGTGAACTCTTCCTTTTTGATAAAAGGAATGCCACTAGTTATCATATTTGAACGCCGATAAAATGGCACTCCCTCGCACCTATCACAATTCGAGAAAGGAATGTAGACATAATCCCCGATGACCGCAATACTCTTTGAAGCAGTCTCAAACTTGACGCCCGAGGCCTTGAACTCAGCCTGTTTCTCTTTGGCATCTTTGAACCATTTATCATAAGCTTTGGCTCTCTTAGTGGTGTCAGACTCTTGATAATAATAGCCGCCATATAGGCATTTATCATCCCAAATACTTCGACAAATGCAAGTGTTCTTTTCCCGAAAGGAACAGGCTTTGTCTTCTGGCAGATTACACTCGCCATAATACACTTTCCCCCTTTCGGTTAATTTGGAAGCATCGGCCACCCAGTAGTCAGTTAACATTTTACTTCACCTCTAAGTTGTAATCCACGGAACACTTCTTGTAATGTTTAAGTATCTTAGGAAGATACTTGTCTACAGAAGGGTGGGTGTAATTGGGTGAATTTGATATAAAGAGATTCATTGAGCCATATTCTTTAATGTCCAAATCCGATAATGTTCCCTTCACACTGTTTTCGTAGAAGTTGAAATCCCTCACCACATAACAAGATTTCTTCACTATTGCATAATCCACCCAACTCCCACAACACAAAACATCATCAGGAAAATCATCGTCGTGTTCATCTAGATTGAAGACCACATCTTTGTATTGCAGATACTTGTAGATGGACGCATGACATTCTCGGACGATGATTCGGTCAAAAGAAATCCCTCCTAGAGATTCCATGACATTCCGGTAAGCATTCTCCATGTCATAAAATGGCAATTCAGACGCCCGACCCCGAGAAAGATGCTTGCAGCATTCGCAATTCCAAATGCACTTGTACATATCCTCGGGGTCAGACTTGCGGTTGTCTCCAGAAATGCAATCCATGTCTAAACTTACCCAGATGTTCATTGTATGCTTACTGAAACCTCCACCCCATTCATGTGAATGGCAGTAATGTCCTTCGCATAAACCGTTCGCCAGTTCCCGAATCCCTCACTCTGCAAGGTCCCGTTGGCAACCCATACGGTAATTCTGCCTGCTAGGGTGTCGTCCATGCTCTTTTGCCCACCAGTCGTTCCCTTCACATAGCCCTGCACCTTGCGAATGACCATTGAGTCAATGCTTCCTGCGACCTTATTCGGCTTCGACTTGCTGGTTGTCTTCCGTTTCCAAGAAATCGAGAAGAACTTGTTGGTGTCCATGAGCATGTAGAGGGTGCTAATCACCTCCTGAGGATTGTCTAGGACCACTGAGTAATGACCTGAGACAGAGGTAAGAGTGGCAATGACCTGATCTCGCAATTTAGTTCGTTGCTGCTTGATATTGGCTTGAACATCGGAACGAGCGGTCTCCAGTTGTCGGCCTAAAGCCTGATACTGAAGAATGGCCTCACTGAGCGTAGTAGGCGTAGACATGATAGTTCCCCTTTCGTTTGATAAGACCAGAGCCGGTGCCGACCGGCTGTCACAAGACAGCATGGGCAGCCCTGTTAGATATTGGGGGTCGCTTTCTCTAACAACTTTGCGTCAATGCCAGCCTTAGCAATCTTAATGACTTCTGCTTGATACTTATGAGAAATGGAATAGCCGAGTCCTGGTTCCCCATGATGGTTTTCCATATCCCAATCGGCATACCATCTTCCAAACCCAAAATGAGGGGATGGTTGATAAACCGAAATATTGACACCCTTGTATAAGACATCCTTCTCTTTCATTTCCCTTTTCCTTTCTCACTGAGGAGTAGCTGACATTGACCTCTCGCAGTCGTCCATTATCTTGGCAGCCAAAGCATTGTTCTTCTCAATTCGTTTTTGGTCTAGGATTTGATTGATGATTTTATTGATTGTGCGAGAAAACTTGATTCTCCGCCAAAAACCAGGGATATTGATTTTCTCAAAGCGGTAATGTTCTTCTGGGAAGTATTTTTCATCTCCGTCCCACGGAACTGTGACCTTATAGGTAATCATCTTATAAAGCCCAATCCTCGAAAAAGCTAAATTAGGGAAGCCCTTGAGCAAAAGGGTATCACGGGGGTCCCAATAACGACTCCGGTCGCCAATAATCATTTCCCGCACAGTTTTTTTGTCATCTGCTAATTCCCATTTGGCTAAATCCATTTCCCAGCCATTATTGATGTTATCCACGATGGCCATCACTACTTGATCCAACTTATTTTCTGCCATTTTCATTGCCTCTCTCCTCGGCCATTACCAATGCTGCTTCTCAGCCGGTGTCACAAGACAGCAAGAGAAACCGGCTCCCGATGCAGGTATTTTCGCATGGCATAACGAAATATCAGATTGTTCATGGCCAAAAACTGTATAATATATTTATTAAACCTGCCATTCTTTGGGCCATGAACATCTTAAAGATTTGACGGGTTTAATTTTTGGAGTTGATTTTTATGAAGATGAAGACCTGTGTAAAATGTGGTAGTGAATTTCAAATTAAATATAGACACGAGGGAAAAGTTATTAATGGTAATAATAGAACAAAATGTATTATTTGTTCTCCTGTTAGATCTTTAGGAGATGCTAAAAACAAATTGTTCAATACAAAACTGACTGATATACAAGAGCAAATTTTAATTGGGCATCTTTTAGGAGACGGATGTTTAGGCGTCTACAAAGAAAGAAAAAATGCCTATTTTGAGTTAAAAAGAAAACATGAAGATTTAGAATACTTGCGATGGACATACAAAAATTTTGAATATTTTGCTACTGGTGCAGGAATTATAGATACAAAATCATTTTCTTCTGATAAAAGTAAAATATATAAAGGTAATTCTTTCAGAACTAAAACATTACCTATATTCGAAGAATATAGAAATAAATGGTATCCTGAAGGAAAGAAAATTATTCCTAAAGATTTAATCCTTACACCATTAATCATAGCTGTCTGGTTTGCAGATGACGGTTGTGTTTCTAGACAATCTTCAATCACATTAAGAACACAAATATCAACTAACTCATTTTCTTATGAAGAAGTAGTTTTTTTAAAGAAGCAACTAGTTTCATTGTGCGGTGCAAATTTTAATATATATAAAATAACAAATAAAGAACAATATACAATTTGCACAACAAACACATCGGATAGTAAAAAGTTATTTAGAATTATTGACTATGATTTTCCACTAGACAGAAAATCTAAAATTTGGAGAACTGATTCAATGGATTTGTGGGATCGAAATGTAATATTTAATCCTATTTGCAGTTTTTGTGGCTCTAACAATACCATTAAGCATGGGAAAAGCAAACTGAAAGATTATGAAAAACAAAAATATTATTGTAAAGACTGCCAAAAAGATTATCTGGATTTAAAAGATTATGATAGAAGATATATGCCAAAACAAATTAGGGAATCACTTTCTTCTACTATTTAAAACCTTTGCCCCACAAAGCAATTTACAACCTTGACATTTATGATCCTTTGTATCACAGCAAGCCCCCAATGGGTTGAGATGTAATCTTGGGGCCTGATGTTGTTGGTTATGATGAAGCGGGACTTCAATGATTTGTGCCGGTGTTACCAGCGAAAGAACCCTTTTAATTATTTTCTTTTCTCTTAATTCATCTTTTTTAGTCATTATCCATTCTGGGTTTGTAATAATCCATGCAACAGTTGGCACTCCATAATCTTGAAATCTTTCAATTTGAGTAAGTCGGTTTTCTAAATCGTCATCGGCAAACCATGACGATATAGTATGTCCAATCCAAAAATTACTTTTATAGTTGGATAATTTTTTTAGCAAAGCAGCGTTCACATAAAAATAATCCGAACTGATTCCCGTGAAAAACTTGTCAGGATTAGTTGCAATCCATGGCTCTACGATGTCCATGGCTAATGCCAATGAGAGATCAGAGGTTTCACTATTTAACCTCCATATTTTAAGCGTGTTGAGTTTGTAATTTGGTTTAGCAGGAAGATTAATGAGAAAATATTTGTTATCCACGCCGTTCATTATCACATCAAATCCATCCCATTGATGTCTTTGTGCATGGATCGTGGCATTCGCATAACAATGATCATAACAAGGTCTTTCGCACTTCTCAAACCCAGTGACACCTCTAAAACAACCATTGGAAATGCAATTCACCATACCTACGACACCTTTGGTCTTATGGTTTCCTTGGGTTTCAAGATAGCGGCTCCGATCATCAAAATATCTGACATGCGGTGCCGCAACCACTTGGCCAGCCCTAAGAATCGCAATTTGATTTTTAGTGATCCATTGCACTTTCAGTTGCATGATGCGAAGTCCCTTCGTGGTATGGACGATCAGGCGGTACGACAAGGCTGTCACAAGACAGTGGGAGGAGCTACATCCGGCACTTAGTTTTCAGGATGTAAGAGATGATGTCAAATGCCAAACCAAATGAGATCCTTTTCCTAGCACAATCTTTAGTAGAATGACGATAATTAGTCAAAAACAAAGAATGATATTGGATTCTCCCGCAATTTAACAATTTATTGAATCCCTCAATGATTATATCTTCTACATCGTCCAATTTACAATCACTGATAATGGTCGCAAAAGTCCGATCAGTTTCTTTCCCATAAAATGGAATTGTGTCTTTCTCTAATCTGATCATCCCGTCTTTAGCACCACTGTCAGTAGCATATAACTTGATGTTTGAAATGTGATAACCGGCTTTCAATTCCGCAGTTAATCTATTTATATGGACACTACTTTTATTACTGCGGATTTCATCACAAAGGAAGTTCAAAGGGACAATCAAAATGCCACCTTCACAACCCATGAATGTTTCAATGGCTGCCTTGTATAAATCAAATACATCATACTTCTCGAATATGGCTTGGTCTTTTGTTTTATTTCTGGCCAAGTATGGTGGATTGGTGATGACATATAGCCCTTTGTAATCAGGTGGGTTTAGTAGAGTATCTTGTTGTATAGTCTCCTGATTTTGTGGGTCTAAATCATAGGCATGGATGTTGTTTATCGAAAGCTTTTTTTCAGCAAGACTTAACATATCCCAATTCCCAGCAAAAGGATCAACTATGGAGATATTATCTGGTAAATCTTTGAATAAGCTACCGATGATATATTCGGCCTTAGTAGTGTAGAATTGCCCTAACTCTTGCTTTTTTGCCATCTATTCCTCAACAATCTCTCCCAAAATCTCATTTTCGTCTGTTACTGCCTCTAAATCAACCTCATAAGTGATATCCTCTTCCTCATCACCAGAAAGAAAAGCCGTCTTATCTTTTACTGAAGCGAAGGTGTATTCAAAAATGGCCGCAACCGTATCGGCATCACAATGAAACAAAAACTGACAGATCTCTTCGACGGCATCTTCAACGGGGATTCTGGCTTTCATTTTTCATCTCCTTTATGTTAACTCTCCTATATTCCCCATACTGTTTAAACCCAGCAATCTGATAGGTTGTGGTTGTGTCAAAGATAAGAGGAACTTCTCCCACAATGACATCCCTTAAAATCAACGTCCTATTGTTAGACAACTTCACATGGATGATCTTTACATCATTCCCATAACTAGTCGAAATATGAATATCATTTATCTTCCCCAGATAAAGAAGATCATACTGCTTGGGAATAACATTAGTGGTAGTCTTTTTAACAGCACAACCACCCAAAACTACGGCCAATAATACACAGCTAATCAAATATCTCATTTTACATCCTCCTTTAACCCATTTTACCGAGGAGGGTTGTGCCCCCTTTTCTCGCTGGCGCTTCTACTGAAGCAGGAGAAAACGTTAAGGCGGTTTTCTCTTCATTCAAGAAATAGTCGTCACTAATGCCAGGGATGACCTTATAGGTGAAGCCCTCTTCATTGGCTTCCGAATTGTAAGGACTCACAAACTCCTTATTCAGCATGTAGAACATTCGACAGAGACCAGTTTTGTCATCATAATCCTGCAAACGCTCCAGGATTTCTTCCTTCATGCTTTCATAAGTGATGAACATCTTCTTAATCTCAGGGACATTTTGATTCTCAGCAATTCTTTCAATATCCGTCCCTTCGACCCGACATTCCTCACCATCTTTGACGAAATAGCCAGAAATGGCTGTCCCACGGGTTTTATCACTCATGCCAAACCCGCTCCGGCAGACAAAAGTGCGGTCTTCTTCTGTTCCCTTAAACCGAGTGGAAAGAATGACAACAGTTCCCTCAGGAATGTCTTGCTTTAAACTGTTCATAATGGGTCTCCTTTGTTAAATGGTTTGACTATAAAGCATCTTGACAAGAGTGATATTCTTGGCGAAAATTGTGCCAGTGGGGAATATTGGTGGACTAGTAGCATTAATAATAACATGTCGTGGAATATCAATGCCTAATTTGGATAATTCAATTCTATTAGTCACAGAGTTCTTCCCCTTGCCGGTAAAAACATTTCCAATAAGTTTGATGACATAGTTGGTGTGTTTGCGTAATTCTGATACTGCACCTAAAACACGAGTGGGAGCGGCTCCATGGTCTGTATAATTACAAGACCAAATTTCCAATTCCGTCCCAGACTTCCACCAAAAAGTGCCACCTCTATTTAACATGCCCTCCGCAGCATTGTAAGTATCGAAGATCATCCCCTCATCCACTGGCAAAGGCTTCCCGTTGGCATGATAGGTTTTTCTCATGCCAACTTCCTTAGGGATGAGGCATGAGACTCTTGCTCCATTTTTCAATTTGATCACAATTTTATATCCCTGCATGGTCCAATCCCCTTTCATAATAGGTAAGCCCCTGCCCTCCCGCTGTCACAAGACAGCACGAGCGGAGGGGCTACCATTTACCCAAAGTGAGTCTTCAATATGTTCACGCACAATTCATTCACCTTTTCCTTATCAGCCCTTTCTGGCAACTGACAATCATTCACCAGTTCATCACATTCCCTGAACAGTTTCAAGGCTTCGGCCTGTACTTCCTCAAAAGACCAATGACCAGTCTTTATCGCTATCAATTCGTCTCGGTCTGCTTCTCGGTAAGCTATCACCTGACCAGACTCAAGTATTTCTTTGCCCATGCGAAGGAGGCGAATAAGATGGCTGGCGTTCTTGCAATCATAGGAGAACTTATCTACCAATTGCTTCCTTTTTTCCCCCATGTAGCCGTTGTATTTGTTCTTCTTCATGGCATCAAACTGGCCCTTAGCATAGGCTGTGTATTTATGGTATGCCTGCTTGGACAAGAAAAGGTCCCGATTATCCAATAACATCTGGCCAGCCGGAGTCACCTTCAAGTAATACTCAGGTCTCAAATATAACAGGTTCAACACGTTTGGATTGCAGCCTGCTAAAAGATTGACCATCTTCTTGAATTCGTATATCACTATGTCCAGTTCGTCTTGCTTTATTTCGACGGTGCCACGGCTTCCGAATTCTGAGAGACCGAAATAATAGTCCAAAGATGGTATGCAAACCCCTATTAAATCCACATCATCTATGGAATTGGAGTCATTATTCGGAATGTACGTCCCATGGGCTATTGATCCCCGGTAAGTAAAAAGAATACTCCATTCCTGGAGCCCTTTTTCTTGAGGAAGTCTCCCTAATATGTTTTGAGTTTGTTCCTGGAGTGTCATTCTACCGTCACTTCTTTCTCGTAATGGATCTTTGAGAGTTGCTAGATATATGGAAAACTATTCCATATTCCAGCTTATAGTCGCCAGATTCATAGTCTTCTTTGTCCCAATCGTATTGTGCTTTTAACTCTTTGAAAGTCATTATAATCAATCCTTTCCTAACTGTCTCTGAACATAACTCACTAATGAATCTAAAGTGTCAAAGTTTTCTGCGGTCATGTCTTCATTTAAAACAATAATCTCGAACTCGTCTTCCAAGAAGAGAACCAAATTCAACAGCCCCAGAGAATCCATATACCCTTTACCAATCATTGGGCCGGGATAGCGTTTCCCTTCCAGAATGGTGTTTTTAATGTCATCTGGTGTCATGCTGACATACTCCCAC
>Ga0315284_10012826_pt1 | contig 11937 bp, 12 predicted proteins | sample YL17G09_16_MG_FD_203696 | JGI IMG/M metagenome (GOLD analysis project Ga0315284, IMG submission 203696) | Sediment microbial communities from Yellowstone Lake, YNP, Wyoming, USA - YL17G09_16 | ecosystem: Environmental > Aquatic > Freshwater > Lake > Sediment | place: USA: Wyoming | collected...
CGAAGATATCCCGCATTTCCTGTCTGGGGCCATGGGTAGGCTTGCGGAGGAATCAAAATTACGGCATCTTCAGGAGTATTTTCTTTAATAAACAATGTAAAGTCATAGAATTCTTTCCCGACACCAAGCCGCATTTTGTCATCATAACTTAAACTAAAATTGCGGGCCCGAATAATAAAATTACGCAAAACATTTTTTGGGCCTATTCCTTTAAGATTTTGAAACAAAATAATTATAACCGCAAATACCGTTAATATTTTAACTATTGGTTCACCTATCTTTAACATCTTTGATTTATTGTCTGCTTTTACCATTTTCTATGTCGATTAAATATTAATAAGTACTCAGCCTATATATATACCACCTGTTCACTGCTCGATATTGTGTATATATTCCATCTAGATTAAAAGGTTCTTTATAAACAATTCTTCTTAATGTTTTCTTAATAATCTGCTTTATTAAATTATCAGGCGTGGTAATAACGGGAAATATTTTCTCGCTTAAAAGAACAATTTTTGAAGAGAAATTGGTTTGGCTTTCTATTTCTTCTTCTGTGTATGTCGCCCTAATACCTAAACGTCCGACAATAAAAGTTGTACCCGGGTCAATCTTGTTGATATTCAAATACCCAGTAGCAACATCGCTTCTGTTATATAGAATGCTCATCAAGAGTTTTGGAGTACTAACAAGTTCGATGGTTGAATCGCCTGTAATAAAGTTGAACAATACTTTTCCGTTTTTTGGAGAATTTTCGGCAATATACGAAATCATAGATTGTATAGAATTAGTTTCAAAAGCTACCCTTTCGCCCAGAATATAAACTCTGACAATATTTCCCGCAGTCGCAACAACAAAATATCCAATAAAGATTATGCTTAATAAACGTATCGTTTTCAAATTGCCAGAAAGCAGCTTGCGTACCTCCATAAGTTCAATTCCCAAGAAGATCACCAAACCAACGCTTGCCGGCATTAGATATCTTTGAAGCACATATTTCCACGGCGATTGAATTAGTACAAAAGCTAAAAATATTAAAATAAAAATTCCCTGTTCAATGAAGCGTAATCCGTCTTTCTCTGTCCGATTTTTCTTAAAAAACCAGGCCAGGCGAATAAAATATGTAAATAAAAAAAATCCGAAAAATGGGGCAAATCCCTTAAGCAATAGGTCTAAATAGGATGAAAGATTTTTTACGATACCGGATATGGCAAATTCATAGTTAGTGCTATATCCAGACCTCCTTAGAAAAACGTTAAAAAATATCGGCAAAAGAAATATGAATCCTAAAATCAAATACTTCTCCAGTTGTATATCTCTATTTTTGTAAAAAATTCTTTTCAATAAGTAGGCCAGCAAAATCGGCAGAAACAATACAAACCCCGGTTCTTTGCTGAAGGTTGACAAAAAAAGGAAAAGTATCGATAGAAACAACTTCTTCCTAAATAAAAAATAAAGAGAAGCTGCAACAAAAATGCAAAGAAGCGGCTCTTGCGGCCCAAGCCTATAAATATTCTCCGTGTTTATAGGACTCAAAAGATAAATAAGCCCCGAGAAAAATCCCGCAAAATTTGACTTCGTAAAACTTTTTACAATCTCAAAAATAAAGATTGAAGTGACAAAAATCACGGAAAAATGTACGGCAAAATGTATTAAAGGATTTGTTCCGCCGACCAAATATTCGAGAGCTTGATAAAACCAGTAAATAATTCTTAGGCGTCCATTTCCTTCAGAAAGAATTATTCCTAAGCCTTTGAAATCGAAGCTTCGAATGGAATTAACAATTTGTCGGGATACGAGAATATCTTGCCCATCATCTATCCATGAAAATTTAATTCCCAGGGCCGGAATAAATAGAACAATTAAAGCCAAAAATAATAATGCCCACCATGAGTATCTATTGTTGAGAATTTTGTTAAGTCTTTTCATCTCATTTTTTTAACAAATAGCCCTGATTAACCATCAGAAAATTAAGGAAATATATATTTTCAAATAAATCAAAAAACTTATTGGGATAAATGAAATTAAAATGAACTTCCTTAATAATAGAGGCTCCCAGCTTTCCAACAAGTTGCTTAATTTCGTGGGAATAAAGCCATTTTTCGTTTCCTTGATATGGACGAACCCCTACAAAACTCAGAAGGTCAAATAAAGGTTTGAGCAGTCTATTGGGAGTAGTTAATACCAGATATCCTCCTTTCTTAAGAACTCTCATCTGTTCAGACAAGGTTTTTTTTTGATCCTCTACATGCTCTATAACTTCTGTTGACAAAACAATGTCAAAACACTCATCTTTAAAAGGCAAATCAGCCGCTGAGGCTACCAGAATTTTTGCATGGGGTATTTTTTTCTTTGTTATTTCAACCAATCTGTCGCCAATGTCGACAGCAGTGACGTTAGCCCCTTTTTTGTAAGCCATTTGTGAAAAATATCCCAAACCACATCCTACTTCAAGAAACTCTCTTCCCCTTAATTCTATTCCGTAGAGAAGTTTCCCGAAAATCACTCTCATTCTTTTCTTCATCTCTATCTTATTAATACTGTTCTCCCACCTCTCGGAGAAAGTATTATAAAAAAGTTCTTTTTTGGTCGCTTTCATTTAATTTTCTTTTAAAGCTTTGTAAAGTAGGTAGATATTAAATGGAGTCTTTAGTGTTCGATCTATGAAAGTAAATCTAGATGGTCTTTTTTCCTTCACTGCTACCGGAAAATCCGCTAATTTAAAACCCGCCCTTTGGGCCCTGATAATTAGTTCCGTATAAAAGATATCGCTTCTTGTTTTACATTTGAGAAGAATTTTATCTACAACTGTTTTTCTTAGAAGCTTGATGCCGTGTGTATCGCTACCCCTAAACCCAAAAGCAAAGCGCAAAAATAAGTTGAATAGCAGGGAAATGGCCTTTCTGCTTAATGGCCTGTTATCTTCCGCCCAAAAAGTTCTCTTTGACCCGATTATCACATCTTTCCCATACATTCCAATATCTGCTAGGTCTAAAAGGTGAAGATTGTAATAATCGACATTAAATATGGCAACGAACTCTCCCCTCGCCACCTTCAACCCTTTTCTAAGTGCAAGCCCATACCCCGGCTCTGACGTCATAATCTTTACCTCTTTGTAGTTCTTAGAAAGAATGTTTGCTATTTCTAAAGTTTTGTCGGTGGAGCCGTTAACAACTAGCAGGATTTCAAAAAGATAACCTTTCTTTTTTAGATGACGATAGATATCGACTACTGTTAGGCGAAGAAGTTTCTCTTCATTTTTGGCCGGTAAAATAACCGAAAGTTTCATTTTAATATCCCAAAAACTGTCTCGATTTTATCATCACTTTATTCTTATCGTTAGTCGCACCGCCGTATATAGCTTTTATGTTCCCCTCGTAAAAAACCTCGAAAAAGTTATTGTCGGATAACACATCCTTGAGGGTGGCAGTGGGAGCGAATGGCAGGTTTTTATCTTCCGCCGTATCATAAAAAACTATTGTCTTCCCCATCAAACTTTCTTTGTTTGATTGAAAATAGTTGTAAACCCTCTTGGCAACTTGAGCGCCGGTGGTCGTCCATTCAGTTTGCCGTGCAAGATCCAGGGTTAATTTTGACTGAACAATAAATATGGTTAAAAAAAATATTGGCAATAACTTCGAAAAAAGCGAATACTTTTTCTTTTTAAGGAAGTTCTGCGTATTTACTATTAGCCGACTTAAAACTAAGACTACGCCTATAAGAGGCAGTGTTAGATATTCCCAGAATTTGTGCCATTGCAGAAATATTACCGGAGATAATATTAGTGGAAACCAAACTGCGGAAAAGCCATATAGTAACCAGTCCTTTTTTTTGTTTTTCTTAAAAGTAATGAAACTCATTGTGAGGATTAGAAGGCTTAAAATCGCAAATAAAATAAAAATAGGAATAATTTGGCCAGACCAGTACTTAAAAAGATTGGGATTGAAATGAAGTCCCGGGCCTATAAAATCGGCAAGCATTTTGGGGATATTGACCGCCCACAAAGCATACCAGAACAACGAATTTATGGCGGTCCTTACTGAAATCGACCAAATATAAGAGTCTCCCTTGGGCAAGCCATAATAAAATACATGAAGGTATCCATACACGCCCAGGATCACAAAAAAGGGGATAATTACTCTCACAAATTCTTTCATTTTTAATAATATCTTTCCGTTCAGATAGTAATAGGCGTACACCAAAATCAGAATAAACGGCAGGGTCACTGCCAACTCTTTGGACATTAAGCTGCCTAAAAAGGCCGCTAAAGACAGAAAATAAAAAGAACTTTTTCTCTCTTTAAGGAATTTACTGAACGCTAATACCGCTCCGAGATAAAATATTGTGTGCCCCAACTCTTGATTTGCAATTGAGTAGAGGTGGGTAAAATGCGAAGCGGAAGTGGCATAGAGAAAAAGGCCAAACAGGGATTGTTTCTTATTTTCTGTTAATAAGAGGAGTAATTTGTAAACCATGAAGCAAACGACCAAAAACATTCCCAGCGCAAGTAGATGCGCCGCAACAGGATTAAACTGAAACAAATGTCGAACCGCAAAATATAATGCTTGGGTAGTCAAAGGTCGATAGAATCCCCACCCTTCGGGGGCGTGGATGGGATCAAAAAAAGATAAAAATTGTTTTGAGGATGTCGCGTTGGAAATCCTGAAATTAAAAAAATCATCGTGTGTATAAAAATTATTCAGCGCCGGGTAAAAAAGAAACAATGTTATTGCCAAAAGTAATAGATATTTTGTAATGGGTGAAATTTTCATTAGATTTCCAAAAGATATAAAAATACTATCCGCCCCACGTTATGTAGATAGTGCAGCATTATAATAATCGGGTTGTCTGTATATTTCCCGATAATTTTTTCATCTTCTTTTAGGGTCTGCTTGAATAAAGCGGTCGATATTGAACCTTCGCTAATTCTAAAACCAGAGAGAGTAGCTTTAAGAATGGCAGGCATTTTTTTCTTTCCTATTTTTAACCATAAATCATATTCCATAACCGAGGTTTTTGTCCCAGTAAAAGGACCAAACCTCTTATACGCTTTCCTGCTTAGAAAAACCGAAGGCTGCATCAAATAATTGACAATAAGCAACGATGGATAATGGTTAATGGTTAAGAGGTAATTCTTATACTTAGTAACCAAAGTAGATATTTCTTTGCCTTTGCTGTTTATTACATCTCCTCTTCCTGCCAACCAGAGAGTTTTTAGGTTTTTTGCGAAATATTCTCCAACTTTTATCAATGCTCCAGCTTTGTAAACATCGTCTGCATTTATAAATGCTAGGATATTTCCAGTTGCTTTTTTAAATCCACCGTTAATGGCATCCAATTGACCCTTGTCTTTTTTTGATTCCCAACTGAAAATTTTCGGGTATTTCGAAGCATATTTGTTGATTATCTCAACGGTTCCGTCGGTGGAGCCGCCGTCTTGAACAATTACCTCCAGATTCGGATATCTCTGCATGACGATTGAACGAAGAGTCTCGTTAATGTATTTAACTTTATTAAAAGATGGGACAACGATGGAGATTTTCGGAAGATTTTTCATTCATTATTTTCTTTTTGATTCTTTGAGCTTGCTTGTAGCTTCTTTTCTGACAAATTCTTCAAATTTTTTCTCCATTCTTTTCGTCTTCATATAAGAAATCGAGGCAATGGAAAGAACAAAGATAAATCCTCCAACCACCATCAAATCGAATACCCTAGAAACAAAAAATGTTTTGGCAAATGTCCTTAAAAGTTCAGGAAAGGCAGAAACGAAAATTACGAAAGCCCAAACAATTAGCCACGAAAGAATTTCCATTCCGTTTAGTTCCCCTCTTTTATAGTTGAGGATGGCAAAATAAATCATTGCCAGGGCAAAAAAGATGGCTACAATTTGAAGTCCTAAGATACCCATTCAATCCTCCATTTTAATACTTGGAAAAATATGCCAAAGGCGTCCAATATTGTGACGCCCTTAACCTTGTCATAGTATAAGGTTTCGACCGGAACCTCGCAATACTTAAGGCCCAGCTGTTTGGTTCTTACTACCATCTCTGTTTCGATACTATAACCGGTCGATTCCCAGTTCATCTTTCTAAAAGCTTTCTTGGTCATTGCTCTGTAGCCGCACAGTAAATCGGAAGCGTAGATGCCAAATAGTAAGCGCACAAAAAGCGACGCCATCTTATTCCCCATGTACCTAACGAGAGGAACTCCGAAATTTAAATTCCTTGAACCAAAAACAACCTCATATCCGTCTTCAAGAGCTTTAATAAATTCAGGAAGGTCTTTCACTTTATGCTGACCGTCCGAATCCATAAAGACAACTGCATCCGCCTCATTTTTAAAGGCAAATTCTGCCCCGGTTTTTAGCGCGGCCCCCTTTCCTAAGTTTACCCTGTGTGAGAAAACATAGGGGGTATATTTTTTGGCAATTTGGGTGGTTTTGTCTTTGGAGCCGTCATCAACCACAATTATTTTCTGGTTTGCTTTTTTCAAATCAGAAAGAACGGTGCCAATTCTTTTTTCTTCGTTGAATGCTGGAACAACAATTAATATTTTCACTATTCCAATAGATCTTTTTTTATTCCTAATTGCTTTAAGTCAGAATTAAGCATTATTTTTACTAACGACTTAAACTTTACCTTCGGTTTCCATTTTAAAACTCTTGCCGCCTTAGATGGATCACCCAACAAATTATTAACCTCCGTCGGCCTGAAATATCTCGGGTCTATTCTTACGTACCTTTTCCAGTTTAAACCAGCCAGTTTGAAAGCCAACTCAACAAATTCCCGCACGGAATGTGATTCCCCCGTAGCAATAACAAAATCATCCGGTTTCCTCTGCTGTAACATCAGCCACATTGCCTTTACATATTCTGGGGCAAAGCCCCAATCTCTTTTTGCATCAAGATTTCCCAAAAATAGTTTCTCCTGTTTTCCTGCAACTATTTTTGCTACCGCCATCGTTATTTTTCTGGTTACAAATGTCTCACCCCTTCTGGGAGATTCGTGATTAAATGAAATTCCGCTACAAGCAAAAATTCCATATGCATTCCGATAATTAATTGTGATGTTGTGAGCAAAAAGTTTAGCAATGGCGTATGGGCTTCTTGGCATAAAAGGGGTACCTTCATTTTGAGGGGGAGGAGAAGAACCAAACATCTCGCTACTCGATGCTTGATAAAATTTTGTTCTGAACCCTAAATCTTTAATCGCCTCCAAAATTCTTAATGCTCCAAGACCATCAACATTCGCCGTATATTCGGGAAGCTCAAAACTTACTTTTACATGACTTTGCGCAGCCAGGTTATAGATCTCATTAGGCCGAATTTCGCTTATGATCTTATAAATAGTATCCGAATCTATAACGTCGCTATAATGTAAAAACAGTCTAACGTTTTTATTATGAGGATCATCATATAGATGCTCAATCCTGGAAGTATTGAAGGTGCTGCTTCGGCGTATTAGCCCATGCACTATATAATTTTTCCGAAGTAAAAACTCAGTTAGGTAAGAACCGTCCTGACCGGTAATTCCAGAAATTAACGCTGTTTTCGTTTTTCCTTTCATAATAGGTATTTGTTATGCAATCCAATAGCCTCGCACAAAAAGCGAGGTTGCTACGGCAAGTGTAGCAAAAAGAAACAGATATACCAGAAGCTTGACGGCTTTATGCTGTTCGGAAAGCCATATTGCCATAATGAGAAAGCCCGGGAAAAGAATAAGCGCGTAGCGTGGGAAAGAAGAAAAGCTCCCGGCGAGACTTGGAATAAGAAATCCGAGCGAAAGATATACCGCATAACTCAGTCTTATCCTGAAAAAAGCTATTATCGAAAGTCCAAGAAAAATCGTGGCCGTAATAATCTCAAGATATGTGCTAAAAACAACCGGAAAATAGGAATAATTCAGACTGGGCAATATTTTAAAGAAATACCTATAAAAAACTTGGGGGAAAAGCACGAAATTTGAAGAACGCTGAGCTCCAAAAATACCAACCGTGTGCAAGAAATTTAAGGGGTCGCCTGTGGATATATATAAATAGTACATATAGATTCCAAGCCCCAAAGGAACAAGAAAAATCCAGACCACAGGTAACCAAGATTTCCTGCGCGACTGCCACCATTCAACAAACAAGGCAGGAAAAAGAGCCAGTCCCAAAATCCGTGTCAGAGAAGAAAGTCCTCCGAATACTCCGGACCAGAACCATTTTGATTTCCTAGCCAAATAAAAAGACCAGACAGCCAAAGCAAAAAATAATGACTCGGTGTAATAACTTCCAAAATAAAACGAGGTCGGAAAAAGAAGAATTAAAAATAGTGTCGTCCAGGCAATCTCTGCCTTATAATCCAGACTAATCAGCTTATACAAACCGAAAAGCCCAAATAAAAAAGTGGAATTGGATACAAGAAGACCTATCCAAGCCAAATTAATTGTTGTTTGTCCAAATATTACACCGATAATACTTATTGTTAGAGGAAAAAGAGGAAAGTAAAAGTAAGTTAACGGTTGATAACCTCTAAAAGCTATAGATAAATAATGCTCTCCGTCAAAATTAATCCATGACCAAAACCACGGTGCAGAAAGATAATTGGTCACTCCCCCACCCAAAAAATTTTTCTGCAGCGTTAAAAATAGCGGCGCAAGAAAAATAAAAAGAATCAGAAGTACCCTCCAGGAAAGAAAGCTTAACAACAACAATTTAATTTCTTTCTTCGTCATTCCCCAATAATTTTCCTATATACGCTGACTGTTTCCTTAGCGGTTTTATCCCAAGAGAATTCTGTTATTCTTCTAAAACCTTTTTCTATCAACTCTCTCCTCAAATTTGTGTTCTCGATAACCCTTTTTATGCCTGCCGCAATGTCTTTGGGACTTTGGGGGTCAACAAAAATCGCTGCATCATCAGCTACTTCCACCAAGGCCTGCGTTTTGGATGCAACTACCGGGGTTCCGCAGGCGAATGCCTGGACAACCGGCAAACCGAAGCCTTCGTAAAAGGACGGCTGACAATAAACAGTTGCAAGATTGAATATTTTTACCAAATCCTCATCGGGGACATAGCCAAGGCGCAAAGAGTGGCCAGTGAGCAGTGAACGGTGAACGGTGAGATGGGAAAGCTCGGGATGATTAAGATCCATCTTCTCCAGCTCCAATGCTTGCTTGCCGACTATGACAAGAGGAACATTAATAATCTTACAGGCTTCTACTAAAGCGGGAATATTTTTGTTGTAATTGATGTCGCCGACAAAAAGTACAAAATTCGATGGCAATTTATATCGATTTTGTACAGTGACTAGTGACTGGTGACTAGTGACTGGTTTGAAAATTTCGCCGGCTGCTTCGTAGATTACAAAAATCTTTTCGGCCGGAACACCCAAAAACCTAACAATATCTTTCTTGGATGTCTCCGAAACGGTAATTATTGCATCCATCTTAGAAATTAATAATTTCTGAATTAGAAATTTAATATTTCCCTTTATTCCCGGCGGATAATGTTTTGGGTATATTAGAGGTATAAGGTCATGAATTGTAACAACGGTTTTGACATTATTGCCGACAGGAAGTGTTAAAAAGAAAGGATTGAAGTAGGGGTAATGGATTATGTCAAAATCTTTTTCGTCCAGTTCTATTTCTTTAAGTTTCATTAAATGAGATATCAGTTGTACCGTATAAAATCCCACTCCCCTTACAACATCTCCGGAAAATAGCGGTCTAGTGTTAACCTTGACTTTTATTTTTTTCATTTCCAATTAATCAACTTGGTTTTAATCGAAGGATTGTTGTGAATTTGCCAGTATTTAAAATAAGCAATCGGAAAGTGAAGTCCGGAGAATAAGTCAAAAACAAACCCGTACATTCCGTCCCTAATACCTTTATGCCTAATAAAAAGCATCAAAAATGTCCACAGGGGTTTTGCCGTTGACCACCAAAGCAAATGAAATATATCTACCGGATACTTCTTTTTTTCAAGCTCTAGTGCAGTAAGCGTTGTGTAGCGATTTGCATTTATTAAATATTTATTGAAAGTTGGTGCGGTATAATGCTCCATTGCATTCTCCAAAGTCCCGACTTCGCCCTCAACCTCCGCTTGCTCATGAACATTTACCAGAGGAAGGTGAGCTTTTCCCTTTCTATATAGCCTAATTGTAGAATCCGGCCACATTCCGCTTCCCTTCATCCAGTGGCCCAGAAAATAATTCTTTCTTTTTATCCAAAACCCGTTTCTTTTCTCCTTAGAATTATTTATAACTTTTCTGATTTCTTCTCCAAGAGTAGGTGTGATTTTTTCGTCGGCATCCAACTGTAAAATCCAATCCCCTGTGGCGGCGTCGATTGCTTTTTGTTTTGTAATATGAAAAAGCGCTTCGTGTTTAACCTTGAAAACCTTAGCACCTAAATTTTCGGCTATTTCGCGGGTCTTGTCATTCGAAGACTCATCAAAAACAATAATCTCGTCGGCGATATCTTTTACAGACTTCAGACAATCACCAATATTCTTTTCTTCGTTGAATGTTGAGAGAACGACGGATAATAATGGTGACTGGTGACTGGTGACTGGTGACTGGTGGGTCATTTTTTTGATAGACTCCTAATTAATGCATTTATTGACATCGCCAGCTTTTCGTATCTTTCCCGCAAAAGAACGTATTTATTGGTACTTAGGTAACCCAAATCTTTCGAAACCAAAAGATGATAAATAACCTCTCCAGTTGATCCTCTTGCATTAAAGAGAAACTGGATGAGTTCTTTTGTGGTATGTCGGTAGAAACCTTCTACTATGTTGGCCGGGATTGATAACGCAGCCCTTCTTATTTGAGAAACAAGACCATACAACTCATCCTTGGGAAATTTTTTGGTTAAGATATAAATCTCTAACACCAGAGAGTGTCCCTCTTGCCAAATCTTTAAATCTTCAAACTTTGTAATTTTATTTTTCATTTTCACTAACCACTAATCACCAATCACTAGTCACTAAATCAATTTGCTACAGCCTCAAAATACAAATATCCGTTTTCTCCGTAAATTTTCTTAACTATATTGGCTTCTTTTGGTATCTCTTCGCTGGTCCCGATAATTAAACTGTTTGGGCTTTCGGGCTGAATTTTACCAAAATTGATGGGCTCAAAGTAATATTTGCCAAAATTCCGGACCGTCGAGAAACCGTATTTATCTCTGGGAGTCAAGGCTTGTTCTTTCTGGAACTGCGCAGGAGGATACATCATTGAATAACCGTCTACGCCGTAAAAAAGAAAAAGGATGTAGGGCTGGTCGTATCGGTCGGAAATTATGACCTTTTGATATTTTGTTTGATTTGCTTCGACATATGAAACTAATTCTTTTACTCCGTACTGTGAAGAAAACGGATATTCTTTTGCCATATGAACGTAATACATATGCAGATATCGTGCAAAATTCCAAGATACTAAAAGAATAAGTATGAAGTGTGCTGTATATAGTATATGGCGTTGATGCAGGACTTTTTTAAGCCAATCCAAAATAGTAACTAGACCGAAAGCAGAGATAATAACCAAAGATATCACCATATTTTGGGCCCGAAGCGCGGAGGGCGACTGAAATGTTAGGGCGGATGCCAAGGGGGCAATAATCAACCAAAGAAAAATTATGCCCCACCCTTTAGGTTTTCTGGCAATAGCGACAAGCCCAACCACCAAAAACAAAATATCGAAAAGATACATTTGCCCCGTTTCCGGTACTTTGTTTCTTTGAACGCTGTCTCCCGTCATAAACAAAAATTCTCCATCGAAGTGTTTTGCCCAGTTCTGCAAAAACGCCAACCCGTAATTAACCGCCTTATTGTGATAAACTTTTGCCACCAAGCTGTTAAAATCACCGTGTTCCCCTCTTTGTTCGTTAATTCTGGCCAGTGGCCCGGGGTCTGCAAAAAGCCCGACTCCTGCAGCCCTGGAAAGCACGGCTGTTCCAG
>Ga0315284_10012828_pt1 | contig 11935 bp, 5 predicted proteins | sample YL17G09_16_MG_FD_203696 | JGI IMG/M metagenome (GOLD analysis project Ga0315284, IMG submission 203696) | Sediment microbial communities from Yellowstone Lake, YNP, Wyoming, USA - YL17G09_16 | ecosystem: Environmental > Aquatic > Freshwater > Lake > Sediment | place: USA: Wyoming | collected...
TCAGGACATAATCCCGGTCCGAGGAGTCCAGCAGCCGGCGGGCCGCCTCCAGCTCCTTGGTCGCCGCCTGTTTGTCGCCCGTCTTGAGCAGGAGCCGGGCTTGGGCGACCCGAGCCGGCGCATAATTCGAATCATAGGCCAAGGCCTCCTGGAGCAGCCGGCGGGCCTGGTTGAGGATGCTGAGGCCGGCCTGGCTCTCGCTGTACAGCCCGCCGGGGGGGCCGATTTTAGTGAACCCGATAAGGATTTCGGCGTCCTGAGTCAGAAAGTAGGGCAGGTTGTAGATCGAGCTCCAGTAGCCCAGCTTGGTCTTTATCCGTTCCATCTCCTCGACCAGGGCCTGCATCTCCGCGTCGTTGGCCGCTGCGGCCGCCTGCAGGAGATTGAGGTGGAGGCTGAGCTTGTAGACGGGGAAGAAATTGGTGGCGTTGACGGTGCCCTGGCGGACTTTCTGCTCGAGGGCCTCGGCCATTTTTTGCAGAACGGCCCGGTCATTTTTTTGAGCAGCGATGACCCCCGTCAGCCAGAAGGGAAGGTTGGGGCTTTCGTCCAGCCGGCCGGCATAAGATGGCCCGCTGTAGGTGGTGCGCAAGCCGGCCAGCAGAGCCTCGGCGGCGTCGAAATTGCCCAGCAAAAAATGGACCATGGCTTTATCGAAGCTGACCGATAGGCGGGTCGTTTCCCGGCTGGAAATCGCCGCCTCGCGGTCGAGAGCTTCCCGGGCCTTGACCAGAGCGCCCCTGACTATGTCATTGGAGGCCAGGTTGCCGTAAAGATAGTCCAGGTTGGGATCAAGCTGGAGGCCTTTCTCCACGGCGGCCACGGCCTTGTCCAGGCGGCCGGCGAACATGTAGCCCGAGGCCAGGCTGTCGTAGGCGTTGGCCGTGTTGTCCAATTCCACATATTTCAGGAAATGTTTCTCAGCTTGGGCGTGATCTCCCAGCCAGGCGTAGCAGAAGGCGATGTGGTTATGGGCCAGGGCGTAGGAGGGGTTGAGCTCCAGGGCCTTGAGGTAGTGCTTAATGGCCTCCTCGGCCTCGGCCGAATGGAAGTAGGACTCGGCGAATTCGTAATGGTACTCTTGCTTCATGGGGAAGGCTTCCACCAGCTGGCGGAGCGATTCCCGCTCGGCCGAGGGGTTGGACTTGAGGCGGGCGTCCAGGGCCTGCAGCCGCAGCAGGTCGAAGCGGATGAGCCGGTCGCTCTTCTGCCGGGCCGCTTCCAACTCCCGGGCCGCCTCTTCACGGTCGCCCCGGAAGATCTGGACGTCGGCCAGCCTCAACCGGGCCAGGCTGAAGTCCGGGTCGTGCTCGATGGATGTCCTGTACTCGCCATAGGCCTTGTCAGAATCCAGCTTGGCCCAGGCCGCCTCACCCTTGAGGAAATGGTCCAGGGCGTCCCAGTTGTCGGTGCAGATTTTGGTGAAGGCGCGGTTGCCCTCGATCCGGCCCACAATCCCGCCGCTGTTCCGGCCGATGAATTCCAGGATGCGGTCGAGCTGATTGGCCAGCAGGTCGTGGAAGCCCCGGCAGTTGAAGACCTGCTCGGCCGTGGAGCGCTGGTGGACGACCGTCACCCGGACGTCGAACCCGGCCACTCCCGGGATCACTTGGCCGGACAGGCTGACCTGAGGCGGCAGGACCTCCTCCTGGGCCTGGGTTGTCTTCTTGTAGTAGCTGAAATCGTCCTGGGTGAATACGGGGAGCGTGGTCGAGGCGCTCAGGCCGCGGTTGAGAAGGTATTCCATCAGGTTGGCCGGGACGTCGGGCGCGCTGTAATCGAACTGGACCAGGGACAGGATGGGAGCGTATTTCCCTTCGGGCCGGAAGACGGTGTTGACCAGGATAAGGACCAGGCCGACCAGGACGGCGGCCGTGCCCGTCAGCCAAGCCCATTTCCAGCGCGAGGCAAGAAGCTTCTTCAACCCGATGTGCTGAGTTTGAGTCAGTTGAACTTTTTGAGTGTCGAAACTGATGGTCTGATCTCCGGCCTGGAGAAATGTCCTCAGGGCGCCGGCCACCTCGGCACAGGAGGCGTAGCGGTCCTCCGGGTTCTTAGCCATGGCCTTCTTGACTACGGCGGCCAAGCCGGCCGGCAGGCCGCGGCGGACCTTGTCCACCGGCTCGGGCTCGCTGGCCACGATCTTGTTCATGATGGCGCCGATGTTCTCCCCGGTGAAGGGCCGCTTGCCGGCCAGGAGCTCGTAGAGGATGACCCCCAGGGAAAAGATGTCGGAGCGGCGGTCGATTTTTTGGCCCTTGACCTGTTCGGGCGACATGTAGCTGGGAGTGGCCGTGGTCTGGGCGGTCTGTTGGGTCCGGGCGGCCGATTCGATGCGGGCGATGCCGAAGTCGGCTACATAAGGCCGGCCTTCTTTGTCCAGCAGGACGTTATCGGGCTTGATGTCCCGGTGGACGATGCCCTGGCGGTGGGCGTAGTCCAGGGCGGAGCAGACGCCGGAGATGATACGGATGACATCCTCCAGGGTGAAGGCCCGGCCTTCTTCGATCATCTTGCGCAGGCTTTGGCCTTCGATGAACTGCATGACGATGTAGGTCTGATCCTCCTGGCGGCCGGCTTCGTGGATGGTGACGATATTGGGGTGGTTCAGCCGGCCGGCGGCCCGGGCTTCGTTCAAGAATTGGTCTATCAGCTTGCCCCCCGCGTCCGCCTGGTCGAGAAGGCTGTCGGAGATGGTCTTGATGGCCACCTCGCGGCTGATGTCCGGGTCGAGGGCCTTATAAACGATCCCCATGCCGCCCCGGCCGAGTTCGGCCAGGATCTTATATTTTCCTATCGTTTTCATGTTCGCGTGCGGAATTCAATCAGAAATGCAAGTCGGATGTGAAAATATCGTAATCCCCCCGCCGTGTCAAGCCGGCCGAGGCAGTCACAACGATTAGCTTTCTTTTATTTTCGGCCGATCTCTTTTTCCAGCTGAATGTAGTTCAGGGTGTCCCCCAGAACGTCCCTGACCGCCAGAGAAATCGTGTACACACCCGGAGCGACAACCATTTCCGCAAAATAGGGATAATGGCTCTTCAGGGCCAGGGCCTGATCGCTGTTGGGGATAATAATTTCTTGAGATAATTCGCGGCAAGGAGAGATAAGGCCTTCTGAATCCTTCAGGGCGATGTAAACCCTTATTTCTCCCCGGTGATCGTTCTCCCGGGGGAGCAAGGCTATATTTTTTATGGGGATGAGGAGCTTTAGGGTGAGGCGAACCTGATCCGGGTCCGGGGTGGATTCAATGGGCATGATCTGGACAGAAATATTCATGGGATTATAAGTGCTCCCCAGGAAGAGCCGGGATAAAACACTTTCGTTGATCTTTTCTTCCTGGGAAAGTCGTATGTATCCCTGCCTGAGACGAACCTGATATTTTTCGTCGACTCCGACAAGCTTGACCTGGATGGCATAATACTGATTGTCCTCTCTGTGCAGTGATTCATATCCCAGGGAATAGTAATACGACATGTCTTCTTCAATCTTTTTGAGGCCCGGTTCGATGTCATTGGTTTCGAGAACAGTCAAGCCCCCCGTCTCCTCGGCCATAAGCTTGAGGGCCTCGTTCCTGGCTCTCGTTCCAGGCTTGACCATTCCTGAGCCTTTGGCATAAACATTCCATCCCCTCTCCTGGTCGGCGGAGAGAGTCATACTCTCCAGCCCTCGAGAATTGATGGGATATAAGACAATTTCGTTGGCGTTGCACCGGGCGGTGAGTTCTTTAAACAAAGGCGTGGCATCATAATTCATGGCTTCTGCCTGAGCGCTTCCCGTTGTAAAAGCTTGATCGAGAAAAGCGAATGCTTCCTGGCCCGGATTCAGGGGCAATCCGTCGCTGATATAGATGAGCATTTTCTTGCCTTCGATTCCAGTCAAGTAAGTTGTCAGGGCGCTGAGTGACTTTAAAGAGTACTGCAGGTTATTCTGCTCTTCCTCGGCAAAACTGCGAGCGAAGCCAGCGGCTCGTTCATAATTTTCGTTTCGGCCTAGATTGGTCGGATCTCCGACCAGGCTGTTGAGCTCTCGAATCTGCTCCTCTCTATTTTTGGCCCGCGAGAGAGATTGGCCGGTGCCTTTTTTGACCTCGGCCAGAGCCTGGAGAAGGGCCGAAGCGCTGGAAGTGAAGTCCTGGACAATTTCCAATTTTTGATCGAGCGAGACGACCATGCCCTGGCTGCGGCTGTCCTCGGGGAAATTGCGCCGAATAAAGGGCTCTAATCTTTTAATACTCTGGTTTCTGTTCAGAGGATGGAGCTGCCAGTTGTCAAAATAGAAAATGATTTTTGTTTTGATGGGCGAGGATTTAAAGGGCGCAGGGGGCGCCGGCCCAAGCTGGCTGCTCTCTTTATCTTGGCCAGAGATATAAACCTCCAGCCCCTTCACCTCATAGAAATTGGTTAATTTCTGAGGATAGCCGTCTTCGATGAGCTTGAAATTTGCGGGCTTCAAGCCGGTGACTCTTTTCCCCGCGCCATCCGTTACAACGACGTCGACATTCGTCACGACGACATTGACTTCATGGGCAGGCTTGGGGATTTCTTGGTTCTTCTGCTGGCCGGGGTCGCTCCGAGCCTCTTGAGAGAGAGAATATGGCCCCCAGAAAAAAAGGAAAAAAGCGCCGGCCGCCGCCAAGAGAGAAATTTTATTGTTTGCCATGGCTAAGATATTATATGCCTTGAATGAAGAAAATAAAGAGAAATAAAAAGGGGCTGGTCCCCCTCTGGGAACCAGCCCCTTTGTGCTTCAACTTCAGCTGGAGCTTAGAAAACGATCCTGGCTCCTAAGTAGAATCTCATGGGCATCAGAATTTCAACGGTCTCTTGGTAGTTCCAGGTTGTGTCGTTGTGGGCATACTGGACATCAATGCCTGCCTGGTTGTTGGTGACGTTGTAGATGTCAAGGAAGAACTGGAGCTTGGCAAAATCCGCAAGCCGTAAAGCATAGTTGAATTTCAGGTCGAGCTGGTAGTAGGAGGGCGCAGTTTGCTGGCCGGTCTTGGCGGCATCTGTCCAGCCGTCATTGAGGGGCCAGTTCATGTAGATGCTGTAGACTCCGGGCTGGAAATCTAAGGATTCTGTGTAGGTCAACCCGGAATTCCAGTAGAACAGGGCGCCGATGTCAAAGCCGCTAAGCCCCAAGACGTTTCGGTAGGTGCCGAAGAGTTTGATCTTGTGCTTGATCGTGCCGGGAAGTGGGCCGTACATCCAGGGGGTTCTGGGATCGACTTCCACCGCGTCACCCTGCATGTCGGCATTCCCGTCTGACTGGCTGTTACCCCGGGCGTCTTTGAAGGAGTACTGGGCCACCACCATGGAGCCATCGATAAATTTCTTAGAGGCCTCGAAATCGATACCTAAAAAATCTCTTTTGGCGCCGATGAGGTTGGACAGGTAGTAGTTGGCATTGGCCGGCGGACCTTCCGCCCCATAGCCGAAATCTTGGGCCTTGAGAGCGTATTTCCCCCAGAACGGATCTCCAACGATCGACCCGAGATAGACTCCCATGTCGTAGTCTTCAATGATGTTCCGGTCCTGACGATAATAGGCCTGGGTGGCCAGGACCAGGCCCTGGCCGAGGTCGATCTCATGGGTCAGTGAGAATTCATTGGATACACCGTCTTTGGTGTTGGGAGTCCAGACTGCATCCCTATGTTCTGCTGACCCTCGAATACGGTAGGTGAACCAGGCTCCGTTGAGCCATAGCTGCTCGTGCATCACGCGGCCGGAAATGTTGCCGGCAAAGTGAATCATGTCGAAGGGCATCGGGTCGGCGAACTGTCCGAAGAAAAAAGACAGCTTTTGGGTTCCGCTTCCCCCGATGTTCCAAACCAACCCCAATCTGGGCAGGAAGGTGGTCTTCATATGGAGGATCGTCCCGCCTTCCGAGTTTAAGTAATGGTGGTTTTCGACCCTGACCCCGGCGTTGAGGGTGAAGTTGTCGCTGATTTTCCAGTCGTCCATGAGGAAGCCGGTCCAACGCTTGGCCTGAACTATATTGACCCCTGTCTTGTAATCCATGCTTCTCACGAAATTCAGCCCGTGCTCGTTCATAGTATTGAACGTGGCCGCTCTTGCTTCAGCCAAGCTCACTACATGATCGTGGTTTGTATCCAAGAACTCAGAGGTGGCTCCCCAGTTATTGTTCAGGTAGGGGACAACGCGATCTCTGACTTCGGTGGCAGTCCAGACCTTTAAATCACAGAGCTCTCCGAGAGTTTTTCCGGCCAGGCTGGGGTCGATGGAGTTGCGGGCTTCTCCAAAGAAGTAGTACGGCTCGGCCTTGTCTTTCTCGACTGAATACATCGCCCCGGCCTTGATCCGCATGTTGCCGATATACCATTCCAGGGTGCCGCTAAATTGGTCTCTCTTCTGCCAGCTGTCTGTTGCGGCGGCAACCCCTCCAAAGGTAAACTGTTCAATCGGCGGGTAGGTTCCCGGGACATACCACATGGTGTCGGGAATGCCTGCATCCTCAAAGCGCGGACCGGTTTTGGTTGCTGTGCCAAAATGTCCGTAGCGGATATCAAGGATGAGGTTATCGCCGAAGACACGCTGGTAGTAAGCGCTGTAAACGTTGTAGGTGAATGCTTGCTTGGGCTCGCGAACTTTGATGGTATTCAAATTGCGGTTGCCCGCCACATCAAAATCATCCAGGAAATAGAGGAAGGAAAATGTGTCGTTGGCCGATAATTTGAAGGACATCTTCCCGAAGAGCCCTGTCCGCTTCTGGTTGAAATTAACCAGCTCCTGGGTTGAAGAAGCCGCTTGGGAAAGGTGGAAATCGCTGGCGTTGCTGCGGTACTGCCCTGATATGAAAAACCACAGTTTGTCCCTCAGGATGGGGCCGCCCAGCGTGGCGGCGGTGTCGTAGGAATTGTCTTTGTAACCTTGGAGCTTGGTCTTATCGCGGGAATTTTCATAAGCACTTCCGCCATAGGGTAGGAAGAGCGATTTGGGCTGGCCGTATATGTTGGCCGAGCCGGAAAATTTGTTGCCGCCGGATTTGGTGACAATATTCCCCACGACTCCCTTGCCTCCGCCGTATTCGGCCGGAACGCCGGATGTCATCAGTTCCTGTTCCTGGATGACTTCATTGTTGAAGGTCATGCCGGCAGTTTGGGAGGCAAACCCCGTGATGTTCATGCTGTCGATGAAATACATGTTGTCACGGGAACCGCGCTTGCCCCCTATGCCTTGGAGTCCCCGGTCGTAATAATTGCTCCCCCCCTTGCCGGCCGGGTCTTGGGGCGTGTCACGGCCTCCGGAATTGGGGACGATATTCACCCCGGCGGCCAACTGTAGATAGCCGACGAAATCCCGGGCGATGGGCAGGGACTCAACCGTCTCATGAGTCACGTATTCGGCAATAACGGATTTCGTCGCGTCGACGGCCGGAGAGGTGGCCACCACGGTGACCGATTCTTCGATGGTCACAGGCTTGAGGTCAACAATAACGAGGGTTTCCCTGTCCAGAGAGATGTTGATCTCTTGGGAGGTCTTTTCTTGGAAACCCATGATGGTTGACTTCAATTCATAAAATCCCGGCGCCAGGTTCGTAAAAAAAGCCTCTCCCCTGTCATTCGTGACGGCTGTCTTTCGCCCCATCATCACCGGGCTTTCAAGCGTGAGTTTGACGCCGGGAAGGATGGTCCCCTCATTGTCCGTGACTTTGACTTTGAGGCTTCCTTTCTGGGCGGAGAATGCCGTCGAGACGATCAAGAGGAGAGACATCACGATAAGGACAGCATTAAATGTCTTTCTCAAAATTTACCCCTCCTTTTTTGGAGTTAATTACCCCCTTGCCCTGGAATACGAATAATGAACTCAATATTTTGTATTCCCGACTCTAAGCAATTAATGTTGGCAGTTTCCCTACATTCACACTCCTTAACTCCTTGAGAATTGATTTATTCTACTGCAAAAAAAATGCCAAATATTATTGATATCTATTTATTGTATTTTTAATAAGATCTATTAAAATTTAAAATAAAAAAGTCCAAGTTATTGGATTAAAATCCAATTAATTGGATTTTTTTATTTAATTCCGTCCAGTATTTTTTTTGCCATAGCTGCTTTTTCAGATTCAGGCGAAATTTCAATAATTTTCAAAAAATTCGTTTTTGCTTCTTCCACATCGCCCTTGTTGAGATTGACCAGGCCCAGCTGGTAATAGCCGTCAATATTTTTTGGATCAAGCTTCAAGCATTTTTTTAGATAATCAAGGGCCAGGTCGATCTGGTTATTTTTAAAAAGGAGGATTCCAATATTATAAAACAGGCTTGGGTCTTTAAGAGTATTTTCATCGAGCAGTTTAAAATATTTCAGGCCTTCTTCGAGATTGCCTTTCTCAAAATAGATCGCGCTGAGATTAATCAGGATATCCGGCACCAAAGGATCTTTAGCCAATGCCTGCTTGAAAGCCTCGATAGCTTTATCATAATTATTCAGCCTGTAATAGCAGAGCCCGATCTTTCCATAAGCTTGGCTGAGCTCTTGATGATCAGCCAGGACAATCTGGTATTCCTGGAGCGCTTGGGCATATTTGGCTTGTTTATAGAGGTCATCGCCGTAACTGAAGGGTGATTCCGGGAGGCGGGTGAGTTTCACCTCGATGGGTGCGTTCTCCCTAATGGCCGAAATCGTGACTGTGATATTTGTGGGCTGGTATCCCTCGGCCATAAAACCAATAGTCCAAGCCCCGGGGAAAAGATTGACCTTCCTCCACTTTCCCTTTTTATCCGTGGTGAGCTCATATTTTGTTCCTTCTTCGGACGATAGGAGAATGACCTTAGCCCCTTCAATCGGCTTCTTATCCTCTGACATCAATGTTCCCTGGATACTGGCCAAAACGCGGGAGGAGAGAAGATGAGAAGGAATTGAAAAAATCATCAGGAGCGTAGCGAAAAAAATTAAATATGGTTTTTTCATGTTAGGCCCCATGAGTACTTAAATTACGGTTCGAAGGCCCTCTCCAGCCTCAGCAATGCATCTTCCTTGCGGCGCGAGATTTTGGACTTTGTTCCGGCTGGGCCGCATTCGGCCTCAACCACCCTTCTGGCGCGGTGAAGAAGGTCCGACTTAAGCGCCCGGCGCTCGCTGTCGTCGAGCATCTGACAAAGGCCCTGCATGTAGTAAATCCACGATTCGATCATTCCCTTGGGCGGCTGGTTCCGGAGCCAATGTTCGAACAGGCCGAGGTCGATATGCGTTCCGAAAATTCCCAGGCTCTCCGCGCTTTTAAGGATGGCCGCCCGCTGTTGATCATCAATTTTGCCGCCGGCCCAGGCCACCTCGATCAGCGGAATGATCGACAGCGTGGCGAGCACTTCAATCCGTATATCCAGTTCGGTCAGCTTCCGAAGGATCGCCTGGTTGGTGATTCCCGAAATTCCCGATAAAGTTTTAAGATTGCGTTCCATTTTCTGGATTTGGCGCTTTTTTTCGGTCAGGACAATGTCCTGCTTAAAAAAGAAGAGGTCCTCGAGCACCCTGCCCCGGGAATGTAGAAAATGATCGTCTTCCGGCATGTCCTTTCTCCCTAACGCCCCATCCCCACCTCCACGTGCGTCAAAAATATATTCCCCTCCCCAAGCCGAAGTCAAGCAGGGTTGGCGCTTACTTTTCGCCCAGGATCTCTTTGGCCAGGTTTTCGGCGCCGTAGATCTTTTTCAGGGCTTCGATCATGGCCGCCGAGTGCACGGCCACGCAGCGGTTGGCCGTCTCATCATAGACGAACCGGCCGACCAGGCTTTCGATGTTGCCGTCGAAGACAAGGCCGACATACTCGCCCTTGCGGTTGATGACCGGCGATCCGGAATTGCCGCCGATGATGTCCAGGGTGGAAACGAAGTTGAGCGGAGTGGCCAGGTCAAGCCTGTCTTTATTCTCCAGGTAGCGTTTCGGCAGATGGAAGGGCGGCCTATGGTCGAAGCTCACCGCCCGGTCATAGAGGCCGTAGAAAGAGGTTTTGGAGGGGGCCAGCGTGCCGTTCATGGGGTAGCCCTTCACCGTGCCGTAGGTCAGTCGGAGGGTGAAAGTGGCGTCGGGATAGCTATTTTTGCCGTAGATTGCGAAACGCGCCTGGCCGATCTTTTCTCCGGCGGGCTGGGTGTAGCTTTCGATGTTGTCCTCCTGCCACTTGATCATTTCACGCAGGAGGGGATCCACTTGGCGGGCCAGGACGATGAACGTGTCGGTTGATTGGGCCACCGCTTTCTGGCCGCCGGCCACCAGCTGCTGGCGCACATTCGGGTCGGCCAGCTTGGTGCCGGCCAGTAGGGCCTTGACCGCTTCTTCCGGCGTAGGGCCGAACTGCAGGACCGCTTTGAGGAAGGGGTCCTGGGGGCCGAGCTTCTCGATCATCTGTTTCACGGTATCGATGCCCAAGGCTTCTTCCAGGCCGGGATAGACGGGCGCCGGGGAGAAGAGCCGGAACTTGAGTGAATCAAGCTGAGAGTCGTAGAAGCCGTCCAGCCTCTGGCCGTTGGGCTTCTTCACCTCGGCCACCAGCCTCACAATCTGCAGGGCGATCCTGCCCAGGCTCGGGCCGGGCAAATTGCGATAATTCAATTCATTCAACCGCGGTTTCAATTTTTCGATGGCCGCGGCGATAGTCTCCAAGGGGTCGCCGATAGCCTGCTTGAGTTCGGGCTTGGAATCGATCAGGCCGCGGAATTCTTTCTCCTGCTTCGCTTTCACCTCCATCAGCTGCGGGTTCTTCAGCCCCTCATATTCCCCGGTTGAAGCCTTCAGGCTGTTCTCGATGCCGAAGATCTGGCCGGCCGCCTGGCGGGCCTGTTCCGGGCCCAGGGCGGCATAGGCGCGGCACACATCCAGCCTGCGTTTCAAAGAGGCCAGCCGGTTGGGGTAGGAGAAGTCGCGCTGATAGAGGAGCTGGGCCAAGGTCATCAGGCGATTGGATGAGCCGGGATGGCCGGAGACAAAGACCAGTTCGCCGTCGGCCGCGCCCTTGGCGCTCCACTTCAAGTAGTGGGCCACCTTGGCCGGCTGGCCGTTCTCGTAGGCCCGGAAGATGGCCATGTCCAGGTCGTAGCGGGGATAGGTGAAATTGTCCGGGTCGCCGCCGTAAAAAGCGATCTGCTGCTCGGGGGCGAAGACCAGCGTGACCTCGGTATATTTTTTATAGCGATAGAGCCAGTATTCGCCCCCGCTGTAGAGCGTTACCACATCGGAGCGCAGACCGGTCTTGGTCAGGCTTTCCTTTTCGATCTTGGCCATCTCGGCCTTTCGAGCTTCCAGGGCCTGTTTGGGCGTCAGGCCGGGCGCGATGGCTTTCAGCACCCGGTCCGTGACGTTTTCCATGGAATAGAGCACGTTGAGCTCCAGGTCGGGGCAGGCCATTTCCTCGGCCAGGGTCGGCGCATAGAAGCCGTCGGCCACGTAGTTCTTCTGGGCCGTGGAAACTTTCTGCAGTTGCCCCAGGGCCACGTGATGATTGGTCAGCACCAGGCCGTCGGGGCTGACGAAGGATCCCGAGCCGCCGTCGCCGACGCGCACCGAAGCCAGGCGGATGTGCTCCAGCCACTGGGGCGTCGGCTCAAAGCCGTACTTTTCCTTAAGCAGCTTGAGGGGAGGATTATCGATTGTCCACATGCCCTCTTCGGGCCAGGCCGAGGCGGTCAGGACCAAAACCGCCGCCAGGGCCAGAAAATGCGACGCCCCTTTGATTGGAAAACGCATCATGAAAGACCTCCTTGAGTTTCAAATCCATTTCGGCCGGGATCACGCCCTCAAGCGCGTACCAGAGAAGGTATAGTTTAGCGAAAATCAGGGCTGGTTTCCAGGCCTTCTTTCAAGTTGCGCCAAGCGTTTTCTCCGCAGACGGCCGGGTTGACCGTTCAGGGAGAACATGCTAAATAGAGGAGCGCGCCGGAGTGGCGGAACTGGCAGACGCGCCGGACTCAAAATCC
>Ga0315284_10012829_pt1 | contig 11935 bp, 8 predicted proteins | sample YL17G09_16_MG_FD_203696 | JGI IMG/M metagenome (GOLD analysis project Ga0315284, IMG submission 203696) | Sediment microbial communities from Yellowstone Lake, YNP, Wyoming, USA - YL17G09_16 | ecosystem: Environmental > Aquatic > Freshwater > Lake > Sediment | place: USA: Wyoming | collected...
GGCCCCAGGCCGGTGATCTGCTCCGCAGTCATGGGCGACCTCCTTGTCTGATGAATGGTTCATCGGAGAGGTCGCTCGAAAATCTTGAGCCAGATTAGCGCTGTAGTGTTAGGCGGCTCTGCGATCAAGGACAACCAAGGCAAAAGCCGTGCGCGGCTGCGGCCCCGCAGGGATCAAGGGTAAAAGAGCCAAAGAAGCAACGGGCTACCTTCCAGCGCCCCTCCGCCGAACCAGCATCCCTACGACGCCCAAGCCGAGAATCCCTAATGACGTTGGCTCAGGAACCTGGGAGACACGAAACCCGATGTAGCTGCCCTCGTCCGCCGGGTAGCTCCCGTAGCGGTTGTCGGCCCGCAGGTAGTCGCCGCTGAGGGCGAACGACCCGCCCCGCAGACCACGATACGAACCGAAAAGAACCCCCTCGTTCCACTCCCAGACGTTCCCACTCTGGTCGAACGTGCCGTACGGGCTACCGGAGTTCTGAAACTCACCCGCGATCGTGGTGTACTTGCCCGAATCGATGGGGTACGGGTACCCGTCGATATTGGCATTGTTGCCGGAGACGTCGGCCATGTCCCGCCCCGGGGCTGTGTTGCTGCTGGTGGGATACATCCAGTAACCCGCGTTGGTGCCGCCGCCTTTGTAATAGGCCCCCTTGTGCCACTCATCCTCGCTGGTCACCGCCCAGGTCCACCCGGGGTTGCGGGTAATCGTATTGTTGTTCATCCCCGTGGATGTCAGGGTGTAGGCCCCCGTCTCGGTAGTGCCCGCGCCTTGCGCTCCGCCTTTCTGCCCGTTGTTGAGCCAGTTGGCGAACCGGCAGGAGTCCCAGAAACTCACATAGTTCACCGGACGGTTGACGAAATCAGCCGCCACCGAGTACGTATAGGGGTTGCCGAGGGTGCCGCCGCCGCTTCGCGTGATTCCGCTGCCGGCCACATAAGACATGAACGTGTTGTAGAGGGCGTAGGTATCCACGCCCCCCACGGCGTTGAGGAACCCCGTGTATTGTCCGGCCGTCACCTCGTACTTGCCGATGTTGTAGGCGTAGTCCACTCGGCCGTAGCCGGTGGTGTTGTCCGCCGCATTGCCGACGTTGCCCACCGGCACCGTCTCGATGTTGATCGCTGCCGACGCCATGCCTGCCCCGACCAGCAGTACGCACGCCACCGCCAAACCCAAAGCCCGACACAAATACTTGCGATCCATGTTCGCCACTCCTTCTTCCCCGCATCGCAAACCACTTCCGACAGACCCCGCAGACGCGCAGAACACCCGCGCAGCTCGACCGGGGCGCAATCAACCAAGGGATTACAGAACTCTCTCCCGGAATCCCAAGTACAGAAAATATACCCCCCCACCCCCCCTAACAGTCAAGTTATTTCTCGACAACCCGATGCAATGATCGTGCCTATTTCAGATGTGGGGGTTCTCGGGAGCGGGCGGTCCCGCCCATTTCCCCTATTCTCTCCATGCTTCCCTCATCACCCGCCGCCCGGCTGCGGTACTGCTGCCGGCGGGCATTCTGCGCCTCCGCCGGTGGTGCGTCATTCCCGCCACATCGCCGCATTCCGAGAATGTGCAGAATCCTCTGGAATCTAGAATGCAGTATTTCGCGGACGGTCTTGGCTCTCGCATCCATCGGCTAACCTCCAATGGCCCATCTTCGCCCAAGTCGAGCATCGGCACCGACGGCTTGGGCAGACCGCATTTCCGGCCTGAAAACGGGGACTCGGACACACTTGGACAGACCGTGACCGTTGCTGGCGAAGGGGGGAAGTGGGCGATACTGGATTCGAACCAGTGACATCACGGGTGTGATTCGTTGCAGGGGCTTCGCCGAAAAGCCTGCAAATCCTCGGAGAATATGCACAAAATACCCCGGAAAAACAAGTGTGTAAAGCTTCGCACGGATTCGCGTCTTTTAGCGTGGATTCGCCGTATTGGCCGAGCGCAAAACCGTAATTACGGTTTTGGCTTTTCGGCTGTGGCGACGCGGCGGAACAAGTCCCCTTGGCGATCCAGTCGTTGAACCTGGCCATCAGTGTCCTCCCTCGAAGGTCGCCACGTCTACGCCGGCTCATAGACGCGGAGGGCGACGGTTCAACGGGGCGCCTACCTGTATGCCTTTGCCGCCGATCAGGGGCGGGGCACACGGAACTTTACGTCCCTGACATGAGCGCCGATCGAGATTCCGCCGGCGCGAGCATCGGTGACGGGCCGGCCATTGATACGGACGTTCTCGAACACGACGCCGTCGATACCATGATCGGCGTCGAAACCGCGCAGGTGCGACGCAGGCAAAAGCCGGCCTGTCACGGCGATGTCCTTGAACACCACGCTGCGGACGGTGCCGCGCTGGTCATCCTTCGAATAATTCGTACCGGTGATGTGGATGACCAGAAGGTCCGGGCAGAAACTACTTTTCGGGTCCGGCGCATACTTTTGGTCCTTGACGCGTTGCATGCGTGGGGGCGGCGTAAAATCGTCGATCTCCACCCGGATGTTCTCGAAGCGGATGTCGCGCACCGCCGCGCGGTCGCCATGCTGGATGTCCATGGCAATGTGGACCGTGCGGATGATGTCGCAATCGCGGAAAGCCACCTGGGCGATTTCCGGCGCGCAGGTCTCGGCGCCAATCTCCAGGGCACGACCCCAGTCGTTCCATATGACGCAGCCGCTGACGTCCACGTTCTGCACGGGCCGATCGTCATACCCGTTCTTCCACTTCAGGCCCTTGAGCACGATGCAGTCATCGAACGCCCGGACAAAGCAGTCGCGGACGGTGATGTCGCGGCTGTTGCAGAGGTCGATGCCGTCGGCGTTGTAGCGCCACAGCCCGACCAGCTTGACGTTGGCGATGAGCGCGCTTCGGCAACCGAAGAGCGAGCAGCACCAGACGTCCGGATCGCGCATCACCACGCCGTCGATGACGATATCGGAGCAGTCCGAGAAGCGGATGACTCCGCCGCCCTGGCCGCGCTCGAAGCCGCTGGCGTCGATGATCCCTCGCCCCAGAACACGGACATGGGAGGCGCCGACCGCGTGGACCGCCCCATAGACCACCGCGCCGCCGGCAACGTACACGGTCTGGTTGCTTTCCAGCACGATCTTGCCCGGCCGATGGACGCCGGGCCCGAAGTATCGCACCCCCGGATCCGTCGGCTTGGGAGCGTTCTTCTCTGGCGGGCTGGCGAACAAGTGCAGGGCGTGATGCGGGCCGTTGATCTCCACCGTGGTAAAACAGGGACGGGGCAGGCGGAACGTGATCGTGTTGCCGCTCACCACTGGCTTGATCCCCAGCGACGTAGGCCGGACCGCGACCGTCTGCACGGGCCGTCGCGAAAAGACCTTGACTTCGGCTTCGCCGGCCATGTCCCAGTAGGCGAACGAGGCCAACTCTGTCTGGTCCAGGGGCCGCTGATAGCCCGGCCACACCTGGTTCAGCGGCACGGCGGAGACGCGGCACCGGTAGACGGGTGCCGCCTGGCCCTCGACGTTTACTTCAAAGTCGTCAGAGATTTGCTCGCCGGTCGGCGCCGGGGCGATCGTCACCGGTCCCTTCGCCGATCCTGCACTGGAACCTGCCGACACAGCGAGCAACGCCGCTGTGACCAGAAATCCGAATCTTGTGCTCATTCGCGTCTCCTTGTGATACTTCCGCGGCAATCGAACAGATCGTGCCCTCGATCGATCAATGCCCTTTGTGCCGGGCGTCCAGTCCGCCGGGTTTGCAGAAGCCCATCGACCAGGCATCCCCGTTGAGGGAACCGATGGGGAACTGCATCTCGGTGCGGTTTCCAGCAGGTTTGAAGTTGTGGTTCAGTATCTGACCCTCACGACGACTGTGCCGGTCAGGCCTTTCAGTTCGATCGTTTCCTTATCCTTGTTGAAGTCCCGCCAGACCTTTCCGTTCACCGTTACGCTCCGGATCGGCGCCGATTGGGGATGACGGAGTCGCAGAAGCACGGTCTTGGGCGGATTGCGAGACGGCATCTCGGCCGTCGCCTGGATCTCGTCGTTGTCCACGTCGGAGACAATCTCGTAAGCCAGTGTGCCGAAGTGGGTCGGGGCGTTTCTGACGCTGATCTTCTTGCCTTGCTGCAACCATGCGCGCGGCGTACCCCTGGCAATCCACAGGCAGTCGCCTTGTTCCATGACCAGCATGTTGCGGAACCGCTCCAGGAATGCCGCTTCCTCGAAGATCTTGTCCGGCGGCCCGCGGGTGGCGTGTTCATTGAAGATGTAGCCGCTGTTCGGGAGGATGTCGATGGCATAGCCGTTCAGCAGCGATCGCAGAAAAGCGGGGATGTCGTCGCCCGCCAGGTGGACATTGGCCGTGCGCTCCAGTCCGCCCTGGTACTGCCAGCCGGCGGCAAACCAGTCGCGATTGCCGATGTTGGGATTCTCCAGGAGCAAACGGTCCTCCAGTACTTCGAGGTACCCTTGCACGCGCACGTCGTCCGTGGAGAGCAACCCTGCCGGACTGATCAGCGGCGCTGCCGACTGGACGGTCTCCCAGTACATGGGGCCCACGTGGCCGCCGGAGCCATCTCGCTTCCAGCCCCACGCGCCCGTGGACAGGCCGCGCACGTAACAGCCGAAGGGAATCACGGAGTGGAACGTGCCGTCGCGCACGGGCACCACCGGCGACAGCGCGATGGACCGCTCCACTGCGGCCAGCAGGTCCTTGCGGTACGCTTCGGCCTCGACCTTCAGTCGGGTCCCCTCGGCCGGATCAATAGTCGCCATCGCCTTGGCGAAGTGCGATAGAAACACCCAGTAATACGCCTCGCACTCGTAGAACTGCATCCACAGGCCGCCGCTGTCCGGCGTGACCTGGAGCGCCGGCTGAAGGCCCTTGCACCATAGGCGATCGCCGCCCGGGACCATGTTCTTGACGACCTGCCGCTGACGCAGCATCCAGTCGGCATTAGCCTTGATTCGCGGCGCCGACGCCCTGAACCACTGCTCGTCGTCGGTGAGCCAATAATGCTCGACCAAGGCCCAGCCGATGGAGCCCGGCCCGAACGCGTGGACTCCGTCCATGTGGCCGCCGGCGCCCGGCGGACCGACGGCGTGCGTCATGCACCCGTGGCCTTCGGAAAAGAGGCCGTTGGGGCGGTCGGGCAGCGCCCAATCATGATGCCCTTTTGAACTGGGGTCCGTCGGCAGCGAAACCCATTGATCGAGTCCGTCCTCAGCCGCCTGATGCGACCCCATCAGGTCCAACGCCGCCAGGATCATGTAGGTTTCGGCGGCGAGGATGCCATAGGGATGATCGTTGAACCACAGCCGCCCGGTATTCGGGTTCTTCTGGCAATGCCGGACCAGGTGCCAGGCGCCCAGCTTCCACTGGGCGGTCAGACGCGGACAAGGGACCTGCACCTGCATCTTCGGCTCAGAGCCTGCCGGGGGCGTCGGATGCGGCGGCAGATCGGCGCCGCGCATCGCGGTGACAGCGCCTTCCCATGTCTGCTCCTCGTGCGCACGGATCTGCTGACGGATCGTGCTCAATTTCCTGTCCCGGAGTTCCCTCAAGAACACTTGAGCACTCGGCGCCTGCGAGGCCAATTCGATCGGCGGCTGCGCGGGCAAGACCGGCTGGGTCGCCGTGGACGGCTGCGAATAGAAATGCCAGACCCCCGCATTGCCCTGGCCATTGGCATGCGGGTTGGCCGCGTGCAGCGTGCCGATGACGTCCTGCGTCAGGTTCCAGGCTCGCTGGTGTGCGCCCACCTCGGCGATGACCAGGTCAACAACGGTCGTATCGCACTGGTGGGCGCCGTTGGGGCCGACGACCAGCGAGATCATGTCGCCGATCTCGACGGCCAGTTTGCCCAACGTCTGCGATTCGGCCTCCGCCGGAATGGTCGGCGAACCGCGCCCGTCCGTGGTGCCATGCGCCAGGTTCTTCCGACCCGCCTTGGTTTCATGGGTGATCCACCACTCGATGCCGTTGCTCCCGACTTGAGCATGCGCTGCGCTGGCCTTGACTTTCACAATCCCGCCCACGGGGCTGCACCACCCCACGGCCACATCCCGGGCGGCGCCGGGATGCATGGCCAAACTCCGGGGCGGTACCGTGATGCCTGACACGGAAACCGCTCTGTCGGCAGGGTTGCCGCCAAACCAGGGGCAATCGTCGCTGCCCCAGCCGAGCAACTCCTTGCCGCCAGCGATCGAGTTCATCTTCGGGCCCAGCGGAGTGTGTGCCGGCCGCGTTTCGGCGGTCGGCTTTGGCGGCGCGGGGGCCAGCGCCGAGGTCCGTCGCACAAAGAACCCGTATTCGGGCGCGAGGATTGGCCCGTTCTCCAGGTCCGCCGCCAGGAAGGAGAAGTTGCCCGACTTGGTCCACACCGTGACGATGGTTCTCGCCACGTCATCTGCCTGAGCGGTAAACGGATACACTTTGCGCCATTTCGACGTACCCAGATAGAGCAGAGTGGCCTTCACTCCACGACGGGGCCCAGCCTTGCCCGCCGAACGCCAGGAAGCTGGTAATGTCGTCGTCGTTGCCGTGTCGCCATCCAGTGGGGCCAAACCCGCCAAAACGCCGTCATAGGCTTCGATCCGGCCGCTGTAGTCCTTCTCCACGGTGTCCCGCTGGTAGCCCCACTCGATTTCAACATCCATCTTCTTCCAGGTGTCTGCCACGAGAACGCGCACCGTTGGCACGGCATATTCGGCAGCAGTCTTGGCGCCGACGACGCTGATCACCATGCCGCACGTATCTGCTCCAAGATCGTACAGATAGGTGCGTCCGTCTGCGGAGAGAGTAGCATGAACATCCTTTTTGCCCGCCTTCAGGTTGTTCCACCATGAGCTGGCGGTGCCTTGGTTGTCCAGCGTCGTAATGGTCAGCTCTTCCGGCGCCGGGCGGTCCTTTGCGTCCGCGGGCCAGGTCAGTTCCACTTGCCGTACGGGACGAATCTCCTCCCAGACGAGCGCGCACAGCACCTGGATGATCGCCGGGTCGCTCACACCCGCCGGCTTATTCAGCGGCATGTTTGCGTACCGCATCAGCGCCAGCCAGCTTTCCGGCGAATTGTCCTCGGATCTGCGGTCTGCTCGGTAGTGATAAGCGCTGGATGCGATGTCGGCCGGTCGTCCAACCAGGTTCTCCAGTTCCGCCCTGGACAGCGTCCGCGCGGCTTTGGCGTCTTGCGGTTGGGCGGCAGGGGCAACCGAAAGCAGGCCCAAACCCAAGGCAACAGCAACGGCCAGTGTACTCTGTACCGACGTTGCGCTCATAGTGGCTGTTCTCCTTTCATTCTGCCCTTCTTGCGCGCACAACACGCAAAGGTGCGTGTGGTGACGTCGATGCGGCGCATGACCAACCCCCCAAGCTCCTCGCCGCCGTAGCGCCAGTCAATCTGCACGTCTTTCGCTGGCGTGATCGAGACCACTCGAGCGCGGAATGTCAGGTCGGCCGGCAGCCCGGATTGTTCCGCCTTCACGTCCCCCAGGTCGATCTGCGTCGTATCGCGCCTCGCCGGCCGTGGCGAACTGCCGGCCCATGCGGCGATGCCGCCCATGCACAAGACCACCGCGCCGACCCACCACACCAGGCCGCAGCGCCGTCGTCCGACCATCTCGCCATCTCCATTCCGCGGACGTCGTTGCCCGCATCCGTTGTACCCACGCGAGCGACTCGCGCTGAGTGGATTCGCCGATTACGTGGGCGTCGCACTCATTGTGCTGGAGATGATTGCCTTGGGCGCGGTTCACGGCGTCGCGTCCGGTTTGCCCAAATCGCCGGCATGCATGACAATCAGCAGGCATGAAGACGCTCATCGCTTTCGCCGCGGGCTGGGTTTTGGGGGCGGGGTCGCTGTTGGCACTGGGCCAGCCGACCGCACTGCCTGCGTCGTTTGCGCCACCGGCCTCTTGGCAGTACTCGGCGCCCCTGATTTCGCCGGAAAAGCGGGAGGAGGAGCCAAGCCAGGCGCAGAAGGACCCGACCGTGGTGTTCCACGACGGCACATGGCACGTCTTCATGACCGTCAAGCTGCCTGGGCGATCGGCGATCGAATACTGCTCGTTTGACAAGTGGGAAAGCGCCGATCGTTCGCGTCGAACGATCCTGCCGGTAAGTTCCAGCAAGTATTACTGTGCCCCGGAGGTGTTCTACTTCGCGCCGCAGAAGAAGTGGTATCTGATCTACCAGATGGGCGTGCCGGGCGCGACGAAGATGTGGGTGGCGTATTCGACCACGGAGAAGATCGAAGATCCGAACTCGTGGACACAGGCCCAGCCGATCCTGGACGGCGGCGACAGCGACCCGCGGACCGTGGGCGGGCTGGATTACTGGATCATCGGTGACGACCAACGCATGTACCTGTTCTTCACGAGCCTCGACGGCAGGATGTGGCGGATGTGGACGAAGCTGGAGGACTTCCCTAAGGGATTTGACCATTGCGAATTGGCGCTCCAGGCGAAGATCTTTGAGGCCAGTCACACTTACAGGCTGAAGGGGACATCGCAGTATCTGACGATTATCGAGGAGAATGGCCGCAGGTTCTACAAGGCGTATGTTGCGGACCGGCTGGACGGCCGGTGGGTCCCGCTGGCCGACACGGCGGAAAAGCCGTTCGCGGGCTGGACCAACATTCGTCCTGCGCCTGGGGCTGCAGCGTGGACGGACAATGTGAGCCACGGCGAGTTGGTGCGGGACAGCAACGACCAGACGATGACCGTGGATCCGGCCAATCTCCAGTTCGTCTTCCAGGGGATGCTGGACATGGACAAGGCCGGCAAAGGATATGGGCAGTTCTCGTGGCGCATCGGCATTTTGACGCCGGCGGGCGCGCCGGAGAAGGCGGGCGAGTGAACGCCCGCCGCACAACACAACAAGAGGACGCAACACCATCCATCGGCTGCCTGTCGCATTTCCCGCTCATTCTCCCCCAGACCCACGGTCACCTCATCGGCCGCCGCCGTCGCACGCCGATGCCGGTGAAGCAACGCAATATGCCTCGTTAGGGTAGTTCTGGTGGATTCCAATGACGCATTTCAGTTCAATACGGCTTGCCTTTTTCTGTGCAATCGCGGCGCTGATCGGGGCCGGCGAATTCGCCTCTGCCGAGGATTGGCCGATGTTGAGCCACGATGCGCAGCGCAGCGGATCGACGCCCGAAGAGATCCGAGGCCCGATGAGCCGCAAGTGGTATCGCAGCTTTCACGAAGAGGGGCTTTCCTGCGGCGTGCAGCCGGTCATCGCCAACAAGACCGTGTACGCAGGGACGATGCACGGCGTTCTGCACGCGATGGATGCTGAAACGGGCAAAGACCGCTGGAGCTTCCAAGCTGGCGGGGGAATCCTTCATTCCGCGGCCATTGGCGAAGGTATGTGCTTCTTTGGCGCGATGGATGGGAAGGTTTACGCTGTCGATGCCACCTCGGGACAGCTTCGTTGGACCTATTCGACCGGCAAGGCGATCTGGAACGCGCCTGTCGTGGCCGAAGGACGGATCTTCATCGGCGGTCGCGACGGGAACTTCTATGCGATTGAAGCCGGCAGCGGGAAGCTGGCCTGGCGCACGCCGGTGGGCGGGTCGATCCTCTCCAGTCCGGCGTGCGATGCGGGCAAGGTTTATGTCGCTGGCGAGGACATGCGGGCCTATTGCTTTGGCGCGCGCGATGGCCAGGTGCTGTGGACCGCTCCGCTCCACGGGATCAGCGCGCGGGCGTATCACCCGGTGATCGCAGGCGACGTCGTCATGTTTACGACACAGCCGGGGCTGGGCAAGTTTGGGGCGCTAAACCCGCTCCTGGATGCCTGCCGCAAGCTGGATCTTCAGCCGCGTCGCCGGATCGGGTCCGATCCGCTCGGGCCGGAAGAAACCCGCGAGCAAATCAGGGCCAAGGATGAACACAATCGTCCGCTTCTGATGGATCCCGACATCCTGCGCCGCCAGCTTGAGGGCGTCCGCGAGATTCACCGTCAACGACCCGAGACGCGCACGTTCTTCGCATTCGACAAGAACACCGGCAGGGAGCCGTGGATCGCGCCAATCTGCTGGGAAGAAAGTTGCGGCGGGCCCGGCAATCCGCCGGTCGTCATGCCAGATGGACGTGTGATCGTGAAGTACGCGCTGTTTACACAGGGTCGCTACGATCAATACGCGCGCTACATTCGCGCGGGCTACCTGGACCTAAAGACCGGTGATGTGACGCCGCTGCTCGATCCGTTCGATCCGGCCAAAGGCAGACCGTTTGGATTGGTACATGATGAGATGTCGCGCCTGACAGGCAGCGGCTCGGTGCTGATCCATGCCCGCCAGGGTTATCCCGGCTTCCGCGGGGTTGTCGCCTTGGACCTGGTGCGATTGAGTACCGAGGTGCTGGCGGACAACATCCATTATGGCGACCAGAGCATCGGCCCGTTGAACCTGCTGCGGCTGGTCAGGAACGAGCCGATCCCGCCGGGGCTGGAGTATCTCACGCGAGGCGTTGGCGTCTTTGGTGGAACGGGCACTTATGCGGCCGTTGCCGTCGCGGACGGCACGATCTACTACATCCCCGGCCACGAGGGCCGATCCAATGCCATGCTAATCGCCTGGGGCAGCGACAAGTCAGCAAAGCTATCGTGGCGCGATCCCAACGACAGGAACCTGCAGGATGAGGGGTATCGAAAGGCTGAGAATGTGGCCCTGATTCGCCAGCAGCCGGTGGACTGGGACATGCTCATCAAGCCCTACGGGCGATGCTGGCCGCAGGATCCGTCGATCCTGCCGGCGGAGGATGCGAAGGAACTGGAGGCCCGGCGGGCCAGGGCACACGAGTATGCCGCGTCGATTCCGCGCGACGCGCTGGAGAAATGCATCTGGCAGGTTGGCCGCTCGAGTATTGATGGCGCATCCGAATTGCTGCGGCGAGAGATCAACCAGCGCGTCGCCGAACTGCTGTCAACCAAGTGGATGCCGCTGCACTTTCCCGATCTCATGTTCGGCGGGATCTATTTCTGGAACGACCCGGCCGATCTGTATCAGACTCTGGCGATGGCCTGGCCGGCGCTGGATGCGCCGCTCAGAGAGAAGGCTCGCCAGTATGCGCGGGAGGAGTTTGCCGCCCACAATCCGATCACGACGAAGTCTCTTCCTGTCGATCAGGGCTTGCAGCGGACGAACTATCGCATGCCCTATCCCGACGCCCGCAACTGGGAGAGCCGCCTGCCGGGGATTCGGCGCCTGTATCCGCTGTGGGCGTGGGCCGATACCAGCGACGACTGGGAATTGCTTCGGGAGGCTTGGCCGCAGATTGTCCGACCGCTGCTGGAACAGGTGAAGCTGCCGCCTCAGCCGGAGCAGGTCATCTTTCAGAATGATCTGATCAGCGGCGTGATCGCTTATGCGCGACTGGCCCGCCGGTTTGGCGACGCGGAGGCCGAGAAACAGGCGGTGGACGCCGTGGTGGCCCTGCTGCGTGCCCGGGTTGAAGCGGAGCGGACCTACACGAAAACGCACTTCCACCAGAGGCTTCTGCTGCGGACGCAGCCCAGCCGGTATCTGTTCCTCTGTCCGGAGCTGGGCCGCCTCGTTCGCGACCACGCGCCGGATGTGGCCACCGAGCTCTACGCGCGCTACATCGAGCATCTCCGCCCGACGTGGTATCTGGCTTGGGGCCCCCTGAGCTACGACGCCTGGGAGACGAGCATCGACCGCCCGAACAACTCCTGGGCCGTCTTCTGCGCCCGCGCGATGATCTTCAACGATGATGGCGCAAAGCTCTCGCGGCATCTGGATCTCCCCTGGTGCAAGGCGGACCTGTACTACCTCCAGAAACTGGCCTTGGCCTTTGGGCAAGGAACCGCGGCCACGAAGGACTCGGCGCTCCGGCCGGCTCAGGGCGTCGGTTCGGCCGGCAAGTAGCGAACCTCGATAATGTCACGAACCAGATGGGCGCCGTCCGAACCTGCCAGCTCAAGCGAATA
>Ga0315284_10012830_pt1 | contig 11935 bp, 17 predicted proteins | sample YL17G09_16_MG_FD_203696 | JGI IMG/M metagenome (GOLD analysis project Ga0315284, IMG submission 203696) | Sediment microbial communities from Yellowstone Lake, YNP, Wyoming, USA - YL17G09_16 | ecosystem: Environmental > Aquatic > Freshwater > Lake > Sediment | place: USA: Wyoming | collected...
CGAGTATCCCTACAGGCGCAACGGTAGACAACTTGACAATAGTATTAACAGCTTGTGATTGGGATGTTCATACCGCAGACACTAATGATATTCGGGCAGCCGTCAGCGTCAACGGAACAAACTATCTTACTACAGCGAGTACAAATAATCCAGGAGTTGTGCCAGCAACTTACAGTTATGCCTTTACCACCAATCCGCTTACTACGGTTGCGTGGACACCAGGAGATATAAACGGGACAAGTTCCGCCCCATTACAAAAAATAGGTTGCAATAGCACCGACCTTATCCCCGATGTTGGTGTATCATCATTATATGCGGTTGTCTATTATTCAAAACCTTTAACAGATGCACAATCTACATTTGCTGTCACCAATAATGGAACGGTAGCAGTAAACATTTCATTCTCGTCAACTAATTTTACTGGCGCAAGTGGTTGGATATTGGGAACACCAGATGCTACCCATGCTAGGCTGACAGTCTATATTTCGGGAGCAACATCGGGGACGATATTAACCAATGCGCAACAGCAACTAATATCGGCATTGGCAACAAGCGGAGTAAAATACTGGGAATTGAAACTAGAAACCCCGACTGCATTTGCTGATGGTACAGAAAAGGAAGCTATTATTACGTTGACAGCAGTGGCTAGCTGAACGGATAAATAAACACTGAAAGGAGGTGAGAAAAATGAAAAAGCAAATAGGTGGATTTAGGTATTTGGCAATACTGGTTATTGTGATAGCGTTAGCGTTATCATGGGCAACACCTGCCTTCGGTGCAACCACGCAGGATGTAACTGTTACTGCCACACCTAGTTACATCGCCATAAGCAACGCACCTAACTCATGGGCTGCTGGCGTAATTACGGCAAGTACTGACGTTAGCACGGGCAACAACTATTTCACGATTACCAATACATCAACCGTGAATATAGATATTAGTTTCTACGTGTCGGCTAACTGGTCAGGGACAAGTTCGTGGACTTATGGCGCACCTGCCGCAGACACAGGACAGTTGAAAGTTAGTAGTGCCAACGGCGGTGTTGGTGGTAGTTCTGGCGTGGGTAACTATGATAAAACTCTAGTCTATGGTGCTGGCGCAGCAGTATTAGTCTGTGACAACGTATCAACGGCAACAAGTCCTAAATGGGAAATGCAGTTAGATGCACCAACAAGTTTTACTCATGGCGCAGCGCAATCAGCCAACGTTACCATGACTGCCGTGTTGCAATCGTAACAAGAAAAGTGGGCTGCGATTACTTATAAACGCAGGAATAGGGAGTGAGTAATGAAAAGAATTATTCTTTCAGGGTTAGTTGTTGTCTCATTATTACTTGCGGGTTGTGTTTCTGCATCACCTATTATCCCCGTGCCAACACCAACAAAAACGGAAACTACTAAAACAATTGAACCATCTGCTATTGTTGACGTGGAAACCAAGATGATGAATGATACTTGGATATCGCCAGCAAAAATTGAGATTGGTAATTATTATCCAGGCGCACGGGCAGAATGGTATATCCGTGTCCACAATAGCAATGACGAAACCACGCAGATAGAAAAGAAATCAGTAGGCACATTTGAAAATGAAACGGTAGTTGATATTTCGCTAAAATTTCCGCTTGCCGATAATGACATTACTAAGGTGACGGTTGCGAGTGATAATAACAAGGATAGTCTCGCCGTTGCCAGTTATACCCCATTTGATAAGGTATTGAAGATATCGGGGTTTGCGCCTAGCGAATCACGCATAATCTCTATTGTTTACAAGGCATGGACTGAATTTAAAATATCTTATAGAATCCCCGATAGTACCATAAAGGGATATGTCAAAGCACCATCACAGGCACAGGATTGGGTGATTATCACTGATTCTACACCTGTATTTAGACCAAAAGAAACTAAGGAAATATTAGTAGTATTACAAATTCCCGAAGATACCAATGTTGTTGATAAACAATGGGAATTTTGGACTTCGGTATCTGAGGGCGGTCAAGGAACTGTCCAGACGGAAATGTGTACTCGCTGGCTTGTTAAAATGAGGTAATAAGTGCGCAAATGGATTTTAATATTACCCCTTATTATAGTATTTATAGTTGCTTCGCCTGTAATGGCGGATATACCGAATCAGACAGTAACCGTTTATGCAACGCCAGGTGCAAGCGGTGGTATAACTGGTTTTACAATAACCTATATTAGTGATACACAATTAGACCTTAATTGGGGATTTGCTGGTGACGCTATCAATGTAATGATAAGGGCAAAGTATGGGGCATATCCTGCAAATATACCTGATATATTTACAGAACCGTCAGACGGATATTTGGTATATTCGGGAAATGCTACATCGGTTAGCGATACATCAATGAATTTTGACCAGAATCCAGGCATATTATACTATGTGGCATGGGCGCAAAAAGCCGATGGTACATGGTTTACAGATATACATACAGGCTGGAAGGAGAGCAAGGAAGTGATATTAATAGCACTTATATTACTATGCGCAGTTGTAAGTTATTTCTCGCTTAGAAGTAGCAATATTCTTTTAGGGTTAGGGGCATCATTAACGTGGATATTATTACTTGTTTATACGAGAAGTAATCCCATAGGTGGTGTTGCTACTGGCAGTTTTGCCGATGAGTTAGTGGTGTATATTTGCTGGATATTCGCCGTTCTATTACCGTTTATGGCTATGTTTAGAGGACGTAGGGAACGACAATACTTCGGGCGTGGTGGTGGTTCAGTAGAATGGGGCGAAACTAGAAAGATAGAACCTAATCCCAGTCCACTTCAAAATCGTGGTTTAATGGAAAGGTCTAATGGTGAGTACCGAGACCATGTAAGAAAGGCACTACACCCACATCAGCGGAGACCTTAATGGAAATATATAGGTTATCCTCAAGAGGAGAGGAATTAGCCCATAGTTTCCGAAGTCCACGAACACCTGAATGGGCAGTAATACATTTTCTTGGGAAAAGGAACGTTGCCACAAAAGAAACTATCTTTGAATATGTGCCTAGTGCCTCATCTTCAACACTTGCCAAGTTAAGATTAAAAGGTATTATCATTGGAGGCTCATCAGTAAACGTATAAATGGAGGCTGTATAATGGGCGGATTATTTAAGCGAGAGAAATCAATATCAGAACTGGAAGAAGAAACAGAACTTGCGGAAGCGGAAGATAAAAAAGTAGGTGTTGAATTATCTATTGCTCAAAAAAGACAGGCTATCGCCCGATTAAAGGAAAGGGGACTAACCCCCAAACATTTTGGGTTTGATTGGAACGCTATAAAGAAATTTGTAGGTATGGGAGGTGATAAACACGCCAGTAACAATCCGTAAATTACCAAATAAGAATGAGTGGCGAGTTTACGATGGTAAGAAGGTAGTCGCAAAAAGCACTACTAAAAGTAAAGCAGAAAAACAGGCTAGATTATTACGTGGACTATCGCACGGAATGAAATTACGAAATCATTAACGCAATGATAAAGAAGATAGTAATACCATCTGTCTTAATATTGTATGCGTTGATAATTCTATTACCACCGATTATTTACCATTACACATATCCCAATGGCGGGACTGATACCATTAACCATTTACGGGTATTTGACCAATTACAACAAGGTTCGCATATAGCTGAATTATACTGGGGAAGATACATAATCGGCTATCCTATTATTTGGCTGAGTAATGCTACGGGATTATCTATTGATACCATATTCTTGTGGTTTAACTTTAGCGTGTTAATTGGTATTGAACTTGCCGTGTATTTTATAATATCCAAACTCGTTAATTGGTGGGCAGGATTAGTGGCAGTACCGATTGTCGTATTCTCGCAGAGCGTATTGAATATGTTTGATGATGGCACGATATTTGAGTTGGTTATATTAGGTATTGCATTACCATTATTCCTTTATGTAGTAGTAAAAGCCGTCAATACTAAGAAGATATACTGGATACTGACTGCATCGGGGATAGTGGGTTTTGTGTTGGTATTCCATTTGTTAAGTGCCATTCAAACAGCTTCATCATTGGATACTACAATATCACGCATAACAACATTTAGATTATTTTATTCAAGTATGCTAGGGCTGTCAACTATAGGGGGCATAATCCTTTTAATATTATCGGCAATGAATCTAAAGGAAAAGATAAATAAAAAAGACGGTCTAGCTATCTCAATCGGGTTAATCATAATTTTGATTGTAGTTCTGTCTATTGTAGCTTTCGGCATCGGCAAGTATGAACCTTTGCGGGTTTCTTATGATATCGCCATTATTATCAGCTTGTTGGTAGTTTTGCTTATGGGGTTGATTATCAAGTACGGTAATAGAATTGTTAAAATAGCGATACCCTTAATATTGGTAGTATTGAGTATTCCTTATGTTATTCAATATTACGATTACAATAGCGCAATCACACCCGCCGATAAACAGGCGATAGTATTTGCCAGACAATATAATTCGGATAACTTTTCGTGTTCGTCAGAAATAAACCCTGTAATCTATGGAAGATATTTAGGTAAAGAATATGTCAGTAATAGCGACATATATATACAGCGTAATAAGCCAATGACTTACGACACCACACCTGATACGCTGTATTATCTAGGTGATAAGCAACCGCCAGACATTATCTTAAAACTCGTAGCAGATTTTAACTATGGCGATGTTACAGTACAAGTGTATGATAAATAAATTGGAGGTTATGTGAGTAAGATTATAGGGTTTCTGCGTAAATACTGGATAGAGATACTTGTTATTGGTGTATTGTTCATCGTGATGCTAATGGATTGCGCCCCTTCACTAACTTGGATGAACGTTGACTCCGATGGCGCAGAATATGTAATGGATGCCATCTATTTCTATCCTGCTCACCATACCAGCGCACCTCTTTATTTATTGACAGGTCATTTATTTGAAATGATACCGTTTGGCACTATCTACTGGCGTATGAGTTTTATGTCAGCGGTATTTACTCTTGGTACGATGATATTCATATATCTTGTTGTGCGAAGATTACTGGTTGATAATAAGCGCAAAAGGTTCTTTGCATTACTCGCCACAACTATCTTCGGGGCTTCGGCTCTAGCTATCTCGCAAGCGGTTATCGTTGAAACGTATGCTGTTGTTACATTTTTCTCTGTAGGTGCTTATTATTTTGTAATAAGGAAACAATGGTTGGTAGCATCCATGTTTTTAGGTATGGGGTTGGTTACTCACCACTTAATACTGCTAACATGGCTTGTATTGTTTGTGTTCAATAAGGAAATGAGAAATTGGAAACGTTGGGGAGTTTCCTTTCTATTCTTGATATTCTATCTTTATATGCCGTTATCGGTACGGTTTACAGACCAACCTAATATGTGGGGCAACACAACCATCAAAAACTTCTTTACAAATAATATCAGCGTATTCTCGTTATTAGTAGGTAAAATATCAATTTGGGATTTACCAAAACGTATATTTGATACAATCGGTGTGTTGGGTATAAGTTTGGGGGTAGCTCTTATTCCTATTGTCTATTGGTTTTTCAAAAAGAAACATTGGAGGCAGGAATTGCTCTGGTTATTCTTGTTACCGATAGCATACCAAGCAAGTGACCTCGCCCCGCAGGTCGCAAAATATATGGAAGCATCGGTAGCATGGGGTGCTATTATCTCTGTTATCGTGTTGAGTAAATGGTGGGACGGCGGGACTGTGATAAAAAGATTCATTGGTGAAAAGATAATCTATATAGGGCAATCGCCTGTAATTTCAATATTGAAAAGAGGCGCAACGGTTGCCGTGTGTATAGGTGCTGTGGCATTACTGATAGTAAATGGTAACTATTGGGATATCGGCAGAACGTTAGACAAAAACTTAGCAGCTAATCAATTTTACGAACAGGAATTACCGAAGATACCAGACGGCGAAATATTCATTACAAATGGGGCATGGGAATGGATTGAAGTATTCCTTTATAACAAACAGAACGATAGACATATTATCCCAGTATGTTTGGGTATCCTGGCAGCCCCACAGTACCAGAAGATGTTAAGAGAGCAAGGGGTTAGTTTAACAGACTATGAGATTGTCAATGATAAGAGTAGCCATGAATTAAATTTGAAACAAGTCAAAGTAGGGCTATCTATAATTGCGCAAAATCTTAACGTATGGACTTCCATATCAACCGAACCTGCTGTTTATGGTGCTGTTGTTGTCCCCGCAAAGGGTAACGAGTATGAAATAAGCAGGTGGGTAGGTGCTGCGGAAGTCAACCCTAAAGTTCAATGGAATCCTAGTAACCCCTATGATATTCTTACGGGCGCAATAGAGGTTGAACAGTGGAACTTCATTGTACAATCAAACAGAAATGCTATGTGGCTTTTTGTGCTGGTAACTGGCGGAATGATTATGGGGTGGTACTGCTGGACAATAGGTAAAAAATTGATAAAGAAAAAGGTACACAAAGATGTTCCTGCCGAAATTGAAACTAAGACGTAAAAAGAAAGCTGAACCATTAACTCCAGAACAAATGAGGTTAATAGTTAAGGAAGAAATAGCTAACTATGGGGAAGATAGCAAGAAACACGATGATGAGGAACGGCATAAAAAACTGCTACGCCAGAAATATGATAAGTTATCGCCCCATACTAAATTACGGTTATTAAGATATGTAACAAGTAAGAAGGGAGAGAAATATGGCAAAAAGTAGATATCACGTAAGTATTAAAGGTGCGCACAAGAAAAAGAAGTTTAACGGTGGTTGTAATCCGAAATGGAGACATACTAGGAATCTTGTAGAACGTAGAAACATGAGGTAGTGTATGAGTACGAATATAACAACATTTGAAGTGCGTGTCTGTATAAAAGGTACGCCAGTGAATTATGCGCATAACTTTGGTGAATTTATTTATAATAAAACTATTAAAATGTTTCACTTTGATACAAGGACACAAGAACAAGCTATACAAAAAGGTGCAAAACATGGCGAAGTTCTTAGTTGCCATAAATTTGATAGAACTAGGAAATTAGAATATGTAAATAATTTAAAATTAGACCAAATACCTTTAGTAACTAACCAATACAAGGACGCAATAGCTATGGACGAAATGATTTGGCAAAAACAAATTAAAAAAAGAAAAAACCTATACAAAGATAAAAAGGGGGTTGACATTTAACATGATATCGTATAGAATATTTATATATAGATATATTGGGAATTAACTAACATGGAATGTCGTAAATGTGGTAGCACTAAATTTGTTCGGTTTGGATTTATCGTAACCGTTAAAAATGGGAAACGGCAAAGATATAGATGCGAACATGGGCATACTAGGTATGGTGATAAAACACAGGAGGTTATTAAATGAATTGGACAGTGGGCATAGTGCTAGGAGTAATCATTCTTGTTGCCTTGTTATGGTACACGGTTGGGGCAAAGAAAAAACGCTGGTATAAGATAGAAAGAGCTAATAACTCCCTACTTTTATTGTATAGAACAAATCAGGATATATTCAGGTCTAACCAGAATATTCTGCGATTTAAAAATGAACAGGGGCATGAAGTAATACTCCATTGGCATTGGATACTTTCATTGGAAGAAATACCCGCTAGTGAGGTTGAAGTGGTGCGTGGTGAATTAAAAAGAATTGCGGAAGCGGAAATGAAAGCGAGTGAGAGTTAATGGATATATTCGGACTTGTTAAAAACTATTCAGCTACTCAGGAACTTAGTCTATCATTACAATCCGTACAAAATATAATGACTGACCAGAAAGTTTCACGGGGCGAAAAGCGTAAAACACTAAACATGGTAGTTGACGAATTAACCCCTAAAACTTTTGAAAATAAATTCGTTGCTGAACAGATTATTACCGTAATCAATATGAAAGAAGATGTGTGTAAAGAATATTCTAATACGGAATCACAGGTAAACGGAATATTAAGTTGGTGTCCAAGAATGAAATTCCATCGGGAATTGCTTGTAAAAGCCGTTAATAAAAATAGAAAGAAATTTGGGCTAAAGATATAGGAGGGTAACTTGACATTACCGCCAGATGATTCATTAAGACCACCTAGAGCAACCCCGCAAGATTTAATTAACGAAATTGAACCACCGATTACACCAGGAGGGAATGAGAATATGGGTACACGGGTTAAATTAGGTGGTGGAGTTATACAAACAGTTATCGTATCGCTGGTAGTAGCAATAGTGGTTTTTGTCGGTATGGGGATGGTTGGTTTCGGCAATTTCGTTACCAAAAAGGATTTTACCACAAACTTGCAGGGTGTTGTTACTACGCTGGACAAAGCCAAAAGCGATATAACTAATATGCAAAAAGCGGTAGACACCGCTATCACAGGAATATCTGACAAGGTTAATACACAAGTCAATACTGCGGTATCAGGGCAAATGGGGGAAGTCAATAACCGAATAAATGCGTTGAGTGCCAAGATAGATACAGCACAATCTCAAATACAAACCGCATTAGCTAATAGCACCGATGCTCTAAGTAAAAGTAATAGCCTGTCTGGTAGCCTTGCCAATATAAATAGTTCACTAGAGGATATACTCGCTGATTTTAATAGCCTGAAACAAACCGTAAGTTCCTTCACTACGAATATGACCGCTCTTGATACACGGCTTAAAGTGGTGGAAACGAAATTAGCTAGTGGTAGCGGTGGAACAGGTGGTAGTTCTGCGTTGCCATTTACTTATACAGTCGCCGTTATAAATGAAAGTGACAATACAACAACAACTGATAATATATCGCATAAATCATCTCTATCACTAAAATTAACATTAACGAATACAACGGATAAAGCACTTGAAGATATAGGTATGTTCATTCCTATTGAAATAGATTTCTCGCATGGTACTATTATCAATAAAACTATGTCTTTAACAGGGTGGACAATACAAGACAATGGTGCAGGATATGGATATTCCGTGTTTTCGCTAAAAGGACATAGTATAAAACTTAATGCTAATGAAAAAAAGAAGATATATTTTGATATTACACTATCATTCTCAGAAGCATTTGCAACAGGTGGTAATTGGTCAGCAAGTGTTATTGACGATGATATTGAAATATTAGATTGGGATTATAAGTAGGAGTACGATATGTTCAAAATGAAGAAATACCAATGGAATGACACCAAATTACAGAACAAGGCAAAGACCTATGATAGCATCATGCTGTTGGCAGGGATACTTGTAATAGCCAGTGTATATCTGTTACCGTCTGGTATGAAAGTAGCTAACTTCGGGTTTCTCGCCGTAGGTATCATTATGTGGATACTATCAGATAGGACAAAAGCTAAAGATAAAAAGCTAAAGAAAAACACCTAATATGACAAATATAAAATTCTTTCATTGTGCAAATACTCATTGTCATATCATTACACAGCAACCTATTGAACGGTGTCGCCAGGAACTAAGTGGGTGTTATCTATGCGAGGATTGCTACAACAAGGGATTAAGATTAGAATATGGAGTGATACTACGCCCTTTATCTAAAGGTAATGGCGATGTAACAGAACGGTTTAAGAATATAAAGAGGAAACTAGCGTAATGCTAAAAGAAAAATGTATTGAAATAGCACAGGATATATACAAAGAACTTGGTAATGAGCAACAGGAAGTTACCTATAAAAATGCTTTTGAAGTGGCGTTTAGATTAGATGGTGTTAAATATGAAAGGGAAAAATACTTACCGATATATTACAGAAATCAAATAATAGGTTATGGTAATGCAGACTATATCGTACACGGTGATATAGTATTGGTATTAGAAATAAAAGCCGTTGTAGCATGGAATGGTTTACCGCCGCAGGATTATATCTCTCAAACTAAAAACTACATGAAATCTGAAAATACAGAAAACGGATTGATTATCAATTTTCCTCAAGCGTGTAAAAAAGGTGAAACAGTAGATATAGAGATATTTAATATCGGTGGTACTATAAATGGCTAAGTTTAGAACTCAATACCGATACAAGTATGACCTGTTAATTGGGTGGGGATTTTTGCCGTTTGAATCAAAAGAATTGGCAAAACAATATTCTGTAGCACAACTAAGGACAGTTTCCTATATCCAGAATATCATAAAGGCTCGGCGTTTATTTGTTAGTGGCTTAAGAGCTAGGGGATATAAAGATAGCGAAATAAGAGATAGAATATATGCGCTCTATGATACACGGGATTGGTTGACTGTTGGACGACCCGATATCTGGCAGATGCTAAGATATTATAGGAAAGCCTCTATTGATGAAGGCGATTATATCCCCCCGAAGCGTAAAGGCACTCATCATAAAGGTGGAATAAGCAAGGGTAATTTACAAGGGCAACGGAAAAGACGTAAAGCCAAAACATCATTACAGAAGTATGACGAAGCTAGGGGTAGGTAATGCTAATTGCCTACACCGCCGAAATACAAGGTAAGTCAGTCCTATTCAATTCAAGCGATGGCAGAACACTAACAGCCGATAATTGGTTTGATGCTGTTTCTTTTTTACTATATCCATGCGATATGGCAGTTACTTGGAATGTTGACCGCTTTGCCGAAGCATTTATGGCACTTATTCCATCCGCCATCACCAAGCAGTTAAAGAATAAAGGGCGTGTATTTCTTGAAAATGGGGAAAAGCTCTATTACCAGTTTGGACGAGTATTCGCTATAACATACGGGCGGGAAACCAATATCTATCCGTTACATAAATATTCCGATACGGAAATAACTGATGCAAAAGAACTAGAGCAATTAGCCAACAAGGTTATTGAGGCATATAAAGTATTCGGGATAGAGCCGAAGCAATTAAACAGTCCAGTTTCCACCTATTCGCTTGATAAGGTTGATTATCCTAGAGCTTGTGATTTACCTGATAGTGCTTTCCCGATGCTAGATAAGTGCGATAATAAAAAATGGGTTGAATGGCGGGAAGTATTTAAGTTAGGTCATTGGAACGCTAACGAAGTAGCAGACTATGATTTACAATCCGCCTACCCTTCACTTATAGCAAGATTGCCTGATATATGTGGTGCAAAGTTCTTTGAGTCCGATGAGATGCTAGATGATACTGAATACTCTTGGGGAGAATTAGAGGGCGTGTTAAAGGTTACTAGCGATATCACCCCGTTTGGTTACATCGGTGAACAACCAGAACAGATTACAACGGAACATCTATGGCTGATAAATAAATATGAATTGGGAACGTTCCAAATGAAACACGGGTGGTTTTTCAAACTGCCACAATACTACAAGTTACCTTTCAAGGAAACAATGCAGGAACTGTACAAGGCACGGCAGAATGATAATCCATTAGTAAAGACAATCGCCAAAGCAATCAGTGTAGGTATCGGCGGGAAATTTGCGCAACGTTACGATAATGGCGAATTAGGTGCGGATTACAATAGTATCTATTCAAGGATTATTACAAGTCGCTGTTCAATCAAAGTTGCAGATATGATATGGCGTAACGGATTGCAGGATGACGTTATTAGTGTTTTGGTTGACGGATTCCTTGTAGAGAGTAGCGGAGTTGGGGTTGCTGGTGGTAATGTTGGTATGGGGAATTGGCGAGTTAATTCCCCATCATCATTCCTGGTTGCTAGTTTACTTTATCAATGGGGTGCAGAGAAACATCCTAATGGTAAATATTATAATGAAATGATTGAACAAATACGGGCAAAGCCTAATAGCTCAGTATATGATGATATAGACCTAAACTTAATCACCCACGATAGACAATTTGTAGAACAGCCTAGAACCGGTAAAGAGTTATTAAGTAAACACTATACATCTACGCCATAGGAGGTTATATGCCATCATGGGTTAGGGGACATTGGAGACAAAATAGTAATGATAAAAGAATGAATAATAGGGGGCTTGGTTGGCTTATTATTATATCAGGAGTAGTGCTTATATTTGTATTTGTACCATTTGTGAGATA
>Ga0315284_10012831_pt1 | contig 11935 bp, 5 predicted proteins | sample YL17G09_16_MG_FD_203696 | JGI IMG/M metagenome (GOLD analysis project Ga0315284, IMG submission 203696) | Sediment microbial communities from Yellowstone Lake, YNP, Wyoming, USA - YL17G09_16 | ecosystem: Environmental > Aquatic > Freshwater > Lake > Sediment | place: USA: Wyoming | collected...
ATCATTAATCATTTTTTTGTACAATTTAATTTTATTTTCACATTCATGTACATTTTTATTAATAGTATTATATGATGATATTTTGTCAATATCATTTAATTTACTATATTTGTCGATTTCAATATTGAGACTAGTTAACATTTGTTCAACCGTTGATGTACTTTCACTAGTTAATTTACTTTCACTAGTTAATTTACTTTCACTAGTTAATTTACTTTCACTAGTTAATTTACTTTCACTAGTTAATTTACTTTCACTATTTAATTCTGCCATATTATTCTTTTAGTTCTTCACAATAGTAATTGCTTTAATATCAATCAAAACCTCTCCATCTATAAATTTAATTTTCAATTTTTTATTTCTTAATTGTCCTATCTTACTATTTTCAAATTCATTCACATTATTGATTTTTTTATCATTTTTGTCTAATACAATACAAAATCCATTATTCAAAGATTTAATGGAATCAAATGAATTAAATTTTGTTTTAATATCCAATAATCCTTTATATTGAGTCATTAGTTGTAAGTTAATCATATTATTTAATTTTTGGATGATTAGATTATTATTATTGATTGTTTGTTCTATGACTTCATATGGATTTTTGAGTTTATTTAATAATACATACAATGAATTATCATAATTATTAAATTTGGTATCGATCATGTTACTAATTTTTGATATCATTAGTTCATATTTAACAATATTATATTTATCTTTGTTAGCACTTGTTACAATTTCACCAGCAATTGAAGGTGTTGGTGCCCTAATATCTGCTACAAAATCTGACAACATATTATCAACTTCATGGCCAATAGCTGATATGACACAAGTATCCAAAATATGCATCGCCTCAATGACCACTGGATGTGAAAACCCAAATAAATCTTCAAATGATCCACCGCCTCTCATCACAACGATAACATCCAAATTTAATTTATCTAATATTTGTAATCCTTCTGCAACAGAATTAGGACAATCTTTCCCTTGTACAGCACAATTTTTAACAATAACCTTCCCACAATAATTGTTTTTATTAATTACATACAAGAAATCTTGTAATGCTGCCCCATCTACCGCTGTTAACACACCAATTGATTGAATATTATCAGGTAATTGTTTTTTAATTTCTTTGTCAAAATATCCAAGATTTTCATACTGTTCCTTAGTTGTTAAATAATCTTGATGCAAATCACCTGTACCTAATAATTCAATTTTATAAACTGTCAAATTATAGGAACCTGATTTTGCAAACAAGTTGATTTGTCCAGTGGCTTGAACTTTATGACCATCTTTTAAATTAATGGTTGGTTTTCTACTGGTATAATTCCAAATAACAGCATTAATAGATGCATTTTCATCTTTGATCGTAAAATAGACATTAGCTTTGGATAATTTAAAATTGGATATTTCCCCAATAACACTTAGCTTTTTAGGGATTTCTTTGGATAATACATTTTTGATTAAATCAGTCAATTCTGTAACTGTTATTATTGATTCGTCCATTTGATTGTATGATTATTAGATATATTTATTAAATGTAATAAATATATTTTTTTTCAATTTTTATTTAGGCCACTTTAGTTCACTCTAGTCCACTTTAGTTCACTCTAGTCCACTTTAGTTCACTCTAGTCCACTTTAGTTCACTCTAGTCCACTTTAGTTCACATAGTCTACTTTAATTCGATACCATAGTTACTTTTCTAATTTTGCCAATCTTTCTAATATATCGTTAATTGTTTTCTGTTGACTATCAATTATACTTTGCTGTTCTTGAATGGTTTTAACTAATGGTGCCAACAATTCATCAGGTGTGATTGTGTATTTGTCATTTTGATAAGATACGCCATGATAATCATCATTATGAACTTCATCCAATGCTGTTACAATATCTTGTGCAATAAACCCATATCTTTTTTTATTTATATCAACATCTGTCAACAAATTATATTTAACCGGTTTTAGTTTATTAATGAAATTCAGCCCAAGTGTACAATCCTCAATATTTTTCTTAATTCTTCGATCTGATGGAAATGAGAAGGCAACCTGTCCTTCAATAACCGTTACATTTGCATTACCCAATCTAACTTTGTCGGCTGCATCCCCCGTTGCACCATAGCCAATGACCGTGCAATTATCAAAATTTGGATTAGATATACCTGTATTACATCCAATAAATGTATTAAAGTTACCTGTTTGTAATCCGATTGCACTATTTGTCCCAATGGCTATATTATTATTTCCAGCTACAAGATTGAACAGAGAATTATAACCAACTGACACATTTTCGATACCACCAAGATTATTAAACATTGATTTACTACCAAATGCTGTATTTCGATTACTTCCATTGTTAAATAATGCATTATGTCCAAAAGCGGTACAGTCAGATGTAGTTGTATTATTATTTAATGCATTATAACCACCTGCTGTATTTCGAGTACCTGAGATATTGTTACTTAATGTTCCCGAACCAATACCTGTATTTTCATTGGCTGTATTAAAAATTAATGAATTATAACCAACAGCTGTATTATTAGATTGTGTGGTTATTGATACCAATGTATTATAGCCAATACTTGTGTTATTATTACCACCAGTTATATTTGATAAAGAATTAAATCCAAATGCCGAATTTTGTAATCCAGTGGTTAATGTCACAAATATACCAGTATATCCAACACCCACATTTTCATTTATACTAGCTGCATCACAGAGAAGATCTAAACATAAACCTGTATTACGCCAACACGTTGCCCCATAAATTAATACATCACTGCCGGTCAATCCAGTTAAACAAACATCTGCTAATAAACTTAATAATGTATTTGCACCTGTCGGCCCTGTTGGACCACCTGGAGCACCTGCTGCCCCTGTTGGTCCAATATCCCCAGTTGGTCCAGTTGGGCCGCCAGGTATACCTGGTTCACCTGTTGGTCCAATAAAACCGATTGGGCCAGTTGGACCGATTGCTAAAGGTCCAGTTGGTCCGGTTGATCCGATCGATCCAGTTGGTCCTGTCTCACCACTCAAACCAATCATCCCCGTTGGTCCGATAGCGGTTGGTCCTGTTGGTCCAATATCTCCTGTCGGTCCAATACTTCCAGTTGGACCAACAAAACTAGGCCCAGTTGGTCCCATTGTGCTTGCTCCTGTTGGTCCAGTTGACCCAGTTACACCAGGCAAACCTTCTGAACCAGTTGGACCAATTGCTCCCGTTGGTCCAAGATTGCCTGTTTTACCTTGTGCTCCTGTTGGGCCCATTATACCGATGCTACCGGTCGCTCCTATTAAACCAGTTGGTCCAAGTATCCCTGTTGGTCCAGTTGAACCAATTCCGCCTTGTAAACCAGTTGGCCCAATTGTTCCTGTTTTTCCTTGTAATCCCGTTGGACCGATATTACCTGTTGCACCCATTGGTCCAGTCATACCTGCCGGACCAATCGGACCAATTGAACCAATCATCCCTGTCGGTCCCACAATACCTGTTGCCCCCATTGGACCAGTTGGACCAGTAATACTTTTGCCTGTTGGACCAGTTGAACCAATATTACCAACAAGACCTGTTGGACCTGTTTCTCCTTTTGGCCCAGCTGGACCCGTTAATCCTTGTCCTGTTGGACCAGTTGATCCTATTAAACCAATTGGGCCAATTAAACCAGTCGGCCCTTTTGGACCTGTTGGACCGGTAGGACCAGTCGTCCCCATTCCACCAGTTGAACCAGTTGACCCATTGATGATTAATCCATTGACAACTAAGTTACCTGTAATTTTGACATCTTTAAATAGAGATTTATTTGTGTTTGTTAAATTTGTGGTTGTTAAATTTGTGGTTGTTAAATTAGTGGTTGTTATAGTGCCGATATTAATCTTACCATTACCATCTCTTTTAACAAGAGTATTTGGGACATTATTACTGGTGGCATTATCAACAATTGATTTTGTATTAAGAAAGTTTTGATAATCAGTTTTTGACAATCTTCCATCATTTGTAATGGTGACAAGTTCTTCAATATCAACTGGCCCTCGAAATAAATGATTATTTGATATTTTAATCCATATTGTATTATTATTAGATGGATTTTTAGATTGTGCTGTAAATTGTACACCAGTTGGATCAATTAATCCATCAACTGTTAATTTATTTTTCACCGTTAAATTATTATCGATAGTTAAATTATTTATTTTTCCAGTATATCCGGTCAATGTATTCGTTAAGATGTTATTTGATGATAGATCATTTGAATGGATGGTTTTAACATTCAATATTTCTGTCAAACGATCAAATGTAAAACTTTGACTCCCTAATATTCGCCCGTTAAAGACATACAAAACAGAATGATTACTAGCCTTGATCATTAAACCATCAATTGTTTTATTAATATCATAAACACATTTTATATCTTTTGTCAATGGGGGATTAACTGGAGTAACTACGGACTCACAACCTTTTTTTTCACAATTTTTATCCGATAAACGATTCATAATATATTATACCTATTCCAACGTAAATTATAATATTTACGCAAACGCAGATAAGTATAATAAAGCTACTTAGGGCAGCCTGATGGTTGCCGATGAAGCACCACTGACTTTTTTTTTCGAGTTAGACATTTTGGAAGTTCTCTGTTATTTATTGCACATTCGGCTTTATAACGAATATTTAAACTTCCATTTAAATCTCTATTCATCAATTTATGTTTTGTTAAATCACTTTCTAGAAAGATTTTAGATCTTAGTAATCCATGACATAATTGATAATTCCCTTGACGGTTAGGTTTTGGAGATTGTATTTTCTTAAATGTTTCCATTTCACAATTCATTAAATAGTTCATTTTACTTGTATTGAATTCATTTACTAAAAATAATTCATAACCGGCATCTTTAAACAATTTCCGTATACTTTTTCCTTTTGTTGGTTCTTGATTCTTCATTGTTTCAGATTGTGACCAATCACCATAACATATTAATACTTTATTACAATTACCAAAAGTTTTCTTAAAATTATTTACCATTTTCGCTTCACTACGTTGTTTATTTATATATCCATACCAGTTTAGTGTTCTATATAATTTCTTTTCATAATAACTATATAAATAATTATTTATTTCATTTTTCTTATTGATGTATTTTAATGCATCTTTATAATTAGATGTTTTTGAATATGCGATTGTATATACACTTAATGGAATAATCTGATGCAGTTTGTTTAATTCTCTATATTTAGTTACACTTAGTAACTTTTTGTTTAAATTGTAGTTTAATACCTGTTTTAATGTTAGCGATTTCAGATTATTTAAACATAATTCATTTTCTAATTCTTTTACTGTTTTAAATTCAGTTGTTTCTTCATTTATTATCACTTTAGTATGTAATTTATCATCTTCAATTTTTTTCATATATTTTTTACTTTTACTTTCTTTTTTCCGTTGATTATTTGTATATCTAAATGTATGCGGTTTTTTATTATTCTTTTTATAACAACGTTTTTTATTTGTTATCACTTTACCATTTTCATTTTTCTTATGAATAAATGTTCCATCTGTTGCATATATTAAATCAGATTTTCCAGGATCTATTCCTACTAATACATGATTTTTATATTTTTCTTTTTCTTCTTCTGTTAGCTCGGTTACGTATCTTTCTGATTTATAATTAAATGGTTTCTTTATAGTAAATACTTTGGTTTTATTTTCAGTATTGTATAAGTCTTTACGAATTAATAATAATGAACATCCATAACCATCTGTTTGAATTTGATGATTAAAAACATAATTTTTTTTACGAAATTCTTTTTTTTCCGTATTAAAATAAATTCTCCATATATCTTTTTCATTTTTTTTTAGATTACCATTTTCTAAATAATTCGTTTTACAATCATATTTACCGAACAATAATTGAATTATGGTTGTTGTATCTAAAATTATGTATTTTGGTCTTATATTAGTCCTTAAAGAAAAACAACTAAATGTTCGTTGATTATGTTTTTCAATTTCCAAACTCATTTGAATCATATATGGGAATAATTTTATTGGATCTTTGTATATTACATTTTCAATTGTTGCCATATATTTTATTTTATGTTTAATACTATTTACCTTATTTTTAATATCAACAAAATAAGACGAACAACTACTGTCATTATTAATAATATCATTTTTTAAAATATTTAATTGATAATTATAATCACTTTGAACGAATGTATTAAATTCTTCATCATTACACATTATTGTATAACCATTATTAATAAATTCATTTATGAAATTTAATTCATGAACTTTTTTTGTTTTATTTGTTTTTACTAACTTTAATAAAGAATCATTATATCCCAAATATTTAAAAATATCTTTTCTGATTTTATTTTTGATTACATTTAAATAAGCTGGACATTCGTCCCTACCATAATATAAATCACTTATGAGTAATTTAATAGATGTATAATATCGTTTCAATGCTATTGTTTGTTTTTTCACAAATTGTTCTTTTAACATTTTATTTTCTGGTGTATTTATAGGTTTTAACAAATCACATTTATCTTGGTAATATTGTTTAATTGATTGTATATGTTCATACTTATACATAATTACATTAATATATCTGCTTAAAAATTGATAAAAATGATTTGTAATATGATTTTCATACCCAGTTGTAATACTGATAGATTCATATTCTAGTACATTACCTAAACATGTATATGACAATTGTTCATTTTTCATTAAATTTTTATAATGACTTATGTAAAAATCATTTAAATCATCCATTATTTTTCGTCCCGTATCATTCATTTTAGCACCTGCTGAATTTTTGATACATAAAGTTTTCATAATACATTTAAATAATTCTTTATTTATAGTTGGTAATTGTAGGTTGTTGTGATATTTATTCAAATAATATAATTTAAAAAAACTATATGTATGAATAATTATTTTATTCATATTTAAAACTGCATTATTTATTATATCATGGTCATATTTATCAATAATTATTTTATCAAGGGCGCATTTTACAGTTTTATAAGATGTAATAAATTTTTTATATTTTTCAGTCATATCAACCTTATTATCTGATTTAATTATGGTTGGTGTTCCATTAACTTGTGTTATTATTTTGTCATCTTTTTTCTTTACTTTTTTGGAAGAATTCTTGTTCATCATTTTATATTTTATAATATCAATATTGTAAACACAACGATTTTATTCTATTTAAATTTTAATTTTTTTCGTATAATTAATTATAAATATATGAAAAAAATAACCATAATAACAAAAATTTTAAAGAAAAAGTAATCGAATGTTATAATAAGAAACTGTATAAAATAAAAAAATTATTAAATATATTTCAAATATCAAATAGAACACTATATAATTGGATAAACAAATATAATTTAAAAACACTGAAAAGAAAATAAAAAGAAGAAAAACTTACTAATGTGGCAAAATGTTATATCCAGTCATATGTAATAAGTAGAATTAATTTTAAATATATCAAATTAATATCATTAGTATACAAAAAATATAAAATAAGTATAAGTAAAAGTACACTATACAGTTGTATTTCTAAATTAAAAATAACAGGAAAGAAAATAAGGAAAAGAATTATGTATACTTCAAAAGATAAAAAGAAAATACAATTAGCAAATTTTAAAAAGGAAATAGTAAATGAAAATTTGTTAAATATAATGTCAATAAATGAAACAAGTATCGATACACATATAAGTAATGATTATGGATGGAGTGTAAAAGGGAAAAGAATAGAAACAATTTAAGAAATATCAAAGGATAAGATATACAGTCATAAGTGCAATAAGCAATAAAAAAATTATATTAAATAAAATAATAAGAGGGACATCAAATGGACAAATATTTTTAGATTTTATTATAGAATTGTTACAATTAATTGGACCAATTAAAAGTATATTATTAGATAATGTTCGTATTCATCATTCATTATTGTTAAAAGTATATATGAAAGATAAATCTAATAACATAATTTATAATGTACCATATTCTCCAGAATATAATCCAATTAAAAAAGTATTTTTAAAGATAAAACATAAATTAAAAAAATAGTACACATACAAATAATAATATAAAAACACATATTTTAAATTCATTTAAAAGCATAACCGTTAATGATTTTCAACATTTTTATGAAAAAAGCTTAATATTTTAAATACATCAAAAAAGTTCAATGATGTACATTATATACTTTCTGTAAAAAATAACGATAAAACTATTTTTGTTTTTTCATCAAACAGATATATATATTGTAACTTGTATAACTTTTTGATATTTTATATCAATTTATTGTAAACTAGTTATAACAGAAATATTAATGGGTATAATTAATTTTTAATAATTTACAATTTATATTGGAATGGGTATAATCCATATATTATTTTTTGTAAATAACTGTTTGTTGTTATATTATTGTATTGAATATTTCATATTAAGTAGGTAAAGTTGCCATCCAATTAGTTGTTAAAAATGGTTGGATATATGCAAATCTTGCTGTACTTTGAAACTGCGTTGTTGGAATTACATACATTATTCCGAATTGTCCATTAACAATCTTAAAAAAAGTATTTGAACCAGTGGCTTGAGATCCGGCATCAACTACCATTGGTTGAAGCCAATCTGTTCCAGTTAGTCCATTTTGGGATGAAGATACAACATATTTTAAGGCGGTAGTAGTTGCATATGCGATCGCTGGATATCCACTCGGAGCGGCAATCAGAGACACCATATCGGTAGCAGTATCAATTACCAATGGAGATAACCAACCTGTAGCACCATTGATATCTGAAGATCTTGAATACTTGACACGTGATAATTCGGGCGCAGTTGTACTATAAGCAACCGCGGGAAATCCGTTAATTATTGTTAATGATGCACAAATACATGGGTTTGTTTCGAGAATAACTCTTGGATTTGTCCATGTTGTCCCAGTCGAATCATTTGCTCGTTTGTAGAAGATACTACCAGAAGCTGGAAATGGTATCAGTTCTGAATATATTATTGCTGGATTTCCATTAACCATGATCATACTAAAACCACTACGAAATCCGTTAACTGTATTGTCAACGATTGTACCAGATACAGGCCATGACGTACCATTAATATCATTGGCACGTAAAAATAGTACAACATGAGTATTATCATCAGTATAACAAACAGCTGGGTTTCCACTAATCACTTCAGCTGAGAGACAAAAACGGCCCTGTGATAGAGTTGTTGAAGTCGGAGACATAATTAGAGTAGCAACAGGCCATGATGTTCCAAGGGAATCATTTGCTCGAATATAATAGATACTTGAATTGGAAGTGAACGCGATAGCCGGTTGATTATTGACAACAAATAGTACAAGATTGTTGCCTGCAATCATAGAGAGATTTAATGGTACAGACCAGACTGTTCCATTTATTGTTGTCGATCGAGCATAAAATAAATTGGGCGGTTTTATGTACGCAATGGCTGGATTACTTGCAACAAGTGTTAACGATGATGTATTTTTCGCAGTTGCATCTAAATTAGTTGCAAAGTCACTATATGTAGTTGCACATCCTGGATGAATAATGGAATAATCAAAAGATGTTAAACTTGTATTAAATATTGTGCGACTATAAAAATCATTTACACTTGATAATGTGACAATAGGTATATCGGGAAAAGGTGCACTAAAATTAACTGTAAATATTTCAGTTCCGGTTGAACCAGATATACCACATGTGATATAACTTTTACCTGCTTTAAGGAAAGCACCAGTTGGTCCGATAGGGCCTGTTGAACCTGTTGGGCCTGTATAACTTGGTCCAGTTGGTCCCATGGTGATAGGTCCTGTTGGCCCAGTATATCCAGTACTACCTTTTGGACCAATTGGGCCTGTTGGACCAGTATCACCTGTTTGCCCAGTTGGTCCGTCGGGTCCAGATGATGATTCACCTGTTGGTCCAATCGTTCCTGTTGGGCCGATTGGGCCAATTTCACCAGCTGGTCCAGGTGTACCGGTTGGTCCTGTTGGGCCGATATCACCATCTGGACCTGTTGGGCCAAGAATTGATTTGCCAGTTGGACCAATCATTGATTCACCTGTTGGACCAGCTGGGCCAGTATCACCTTTCGATCCAACAATCCCCATTGATCCTTGTAATCCAGTTGGACCTCTTAAACCGGTTGCTCCTTGTGGGCCGGTTGGTCCATTAAATGATATACCTGTTGGTCCTATCAGTCCAGTAGCACCATCAGGACCTGTGGGACCAAATGAACCAGTTACACCTGTTGCACCTGTACGACCTCTTGCACCCGTTGGTCCAACGTAACCAACCGGACCATAATGTCCTCTTACACCAGTTGGACCTGTTGCTCCAGGTTGACCGACTGGTCCAGCATGTCCAATCCGACCAACCTGACCCGTCGGTCCCTTTTCCCCAGTCGGACCCAATGCACCTATTGCACCTCTCGGACCAGTTGGACCTACAGGACCGAGATTACCATTTGCACCTGTTCGACCTTCTTTCCCCACTGCACCCGTCGGACCAACGGATCCATTATTACCAGTTGGACCCGTCAAACCAGTGGCACCCTTCAATCCTGTTGCACCCATTGGACCAACCATACCCATCAAACCATGTGGACCCATTGGACCAATTACCCCCGTCGGACCAGTAGGACCAGTAGGACCAATACCAATAATTCCAATCATACCAGTTGGACCAGTTGTACCTAAAATAATCAAACCATCGACAATTAAATCATGAATAACATGCATATCATCAAAGATTCCATCATTCGAACATATATTATTAACATAAATTTTACCATCTTTATCTCTTTTAACCAAAGTTTCCGGCAAATTTTCACTCGTGGCATTATTAACAATTACCTCAGTTCTAAGAAAATCGCCATAATCATCCATTGATAATCTACCATCATTTACCATAGTTACTAATTCTTCTAAATCCACCGAGCCTCTAAATAAATGATTATTCAATGTGTCAATCCATAATGTATTATTATTCAACGGATTTACTGGTTGTGGTATCAATTCTAATCCAGTTGGATCAACAACTCCATCCACTGTTAATTTACCGGTAATATATGCATCATGAGTATTAATATGGTTTGTATTGATAGTAGTCGCATTTACATTAATAAATTGAGCATTATTAATAGTCAAATCATCAATGTTTAAAATGTCAGTTGTTATTTTGGAAGCATGTATATTTTTGACAGTTAATAAATCATGTTGTTTATTATAGCTAAAATCATTACTTCCAGTAATTTGTCCATTTAAGGCATATGCTATATTATTATTATTTAGTCTAACCGTTAGGCCGTCTATTGTTTTATTAATATCATATTTACATTTTTTGCCATCACATAAATCCATTATATAATATAAATATAAAAAAAATTTAATTAGGCAAATTTGGAAGTATTAATTAATGATATTTTCTCCACTATAATCACAATTTTTTATTCATCAAATAAAAAATTCATAAATCAATACAAATTATCATACCAATAAGTGCGTGATAGTGTATAATTACTATCAGTAATACAAGTATGTGGTCTAACTGGATGTTGCAAGTCCATTCTTGAAGGGATACTTTGATTATCGCCTTCTTTGTACATCATATATTTTCGTCTATATGATTTTTCGTCCTCATCAATAATCAATCTGACATATATTATTGTTACAAGATCATTATTAACATCAACAACTGGGCCAACTTTTTTAAATATTTGTTCGCCAGATTTAAATAACATACCATGTGATAATTTATCATCAGTATATTTCACATATCCTAATGGATCCATCGCACATAATCTACTGGTTGTTGTATATGGAGTCACTGTATCTGAATAATCACTACATAAAAATGGATATTTAGTTGGATCAACACTTGGTTTATAATTTTGTTTTGTTTTATAG
>Ga0315284_10012833_pt1 | contig 11934 bp, 14 predicted proteins | sample YL17G09_16_MG_FD_203696 | JGI IMG/M metagenome (GOLD analysis project Ga0315284, IMG submission 203696) | Sediment microbial communities from Yellowstone Lake, YNP, Wyoming, USA - YL17G09_16 | ecosystem: Environmental > Aquatic > Freshwater > Lake > Sediment | place: USA: Wyoming | collected...
GATACAATTCCCGTTGCGTTGATACAAATATTGGTATCTTTAAAGAAGCAATTACCCTTAGATATAAGTTGGCTAAATTATTAGGATATAAACATCATGCTGATTATGTGACAGAAGTTAAAATTGTAAAAAATGCACAGACAGCCTACGATTTTTTGATGAATTTAAATCAAAAGTTTGAACCTATTTATGACAAAGAAATGAAAGAGTTGTTGACATTTGCACAAAATTATTCGGAAAATCCATTAAATAAAAATTATTTGGATGCATGGGATATGAGATATTACATTAGAGCTTTTAAAGAAGTTCAAATGAATTTAGATATGGAGGAAGTTAAAAAATATTTTCCATACAATAAAGTTCGCGATGGATTGTTTCAAATATACCAAACAATGTTAGGACTGAAATTTGAAACAATTGTGACAGATAATAAATGGCATTCAGATGTAGAATTAATAGCAGTTAAAGATAAACAAACAGATGAATTAATGGGATATTTTTATCTAGATATGCATCCACGTGATAATAAATATGGTCATGCAGCTGCTTTTGACTTTATTACTGGTTATGAAATTAATAAGCCAAATAAACTATCAGAAGGTAAACTATCTGAAGGTAAACTAACTGAAGGTAAACTATCTGAAAGTAAATCATCCGAAAGTAAACCAAGTAAACCAAGTAAACTATCCGAAAGTAAACCATCCGAAAGTAAACATAAACGAGCCAAAGTTGATAATCAACCTATTAAAACCAGACAACCACATGTCTTAACTGTTGCATGTAATTTCCCACAATCCGGATGTATTAGTTATGATGATGTCCAAACATTTTTCCATGAATTCGGTCATGTGATGCATCAAATTTGTTCTCGACCACAATTAAAATCATTTTCTGGTTTTCATGTCGAAAATGATTTTGTTGAAGCACCATCACAAATGTTAGAGTTTTGGTGTTTTCAAAAAGTACCATTACAAATGATGAGTTCACATGAAGAAACCGGAAAACCAATTCCAGAGGATATTATTAATAAATTAAAGAAAATGGAAAAACTGTCAAAAGGATATCATTACAAGAGACAATTAATGTTTAGTGTATTTGATTTGAAAGTACATATGCTGACATTTGAAGATAATAAAATATTTGATTCGCAAGCATTATGGTATGAAACAGAACATGATATAATGAAATATGATGCACGATTCAAATTAAATCCTGTGGCAACATTTGGGCATTTTATGAGTGGATATGATGCTGGCTATTATGGTTATTTGCGATCAGAAACATTTGCAACTAACATGTTTTACCAGAAATTTAAAGACCATGAAATTGATCCTAAAGTTGGTATGGAATATAGAACAAAATTGTTACAACCAGGATCATCAAGAGATGGTATGGATTTACTTAGAGATTTTCTTGGAAAGGAACCAAGTGATGATGATTTCTTGAGAGACAATGGTTTAATGATTTAATTTGTAAAGTTGACAATGATTTAAAGTTGACAATGATTTAGTTTATAAAATTGAAAATTATTTAAAATATACACTAATTTAATAATCTAAAAGTATAATATATGTCTAAACAACAAAGGAAGGAGAGCAGTATATATAATCTGCGTATATTCCACAACTGGATTAAAAGACAGTTAATAACACAAGCATGTGATATATTAAAAGAAAATAATGATATGGATATTAATTTGTTAGATTTGGCAGTCGGTAAAGGGGGTGATTTAAGTAAATGGATTGATAATGGTATCAAAGAGGTTATTGGATTTGATATTAACAATGAGAGTATATATAATAAAGGTGGTGTGATATATAGATATAGACCGTTGGCAAACAAACATAGGGATTTACGATATGAATTTTATGTTGCAGATTTGTCAGATAAAAAAAGTATTGAATTTGTCAGAAATAAAACTAAAAATAGAAAATTCAGTATTGTTAGTTGCCAGTTTGCTATTCATTATTTTTTTAAGAATGATGATACATTGGAGACATTTGTTCAAATAGTTGGGAATCACATTAAAGATGATGGTGTTTTTATTGCTACAACCGTTAATGGGAGTTTGGTAAATGAAATGACGAAAACTAAAAATATAATAGGAAATGATTTATTTTCTATTGAAAAAAGCACAACAAATAAGTATATTGTTAAACTGGGTAAGCAAGATGACGAAGGACATTATTTTGTTGATAAACCATCGGAAGAATATATTGTAGATATGGAAAAATTGAAAAAGGTTTGTAGTAAATATAATTTAATGTTTATTGGTATCACCCCTTTTAATCAATGGTATGACGATTATATTAAAATACAACCAGATACATTGTTAAGTGACGATGAACAAGAATATAGTTTTTTGAATATGTCATTTATGTTTATGAAAAAAGTATAAAATATAAAGTATATTATAAATGGATAAGGATAAGGATAATAATAAAGATAATGATCAAGATAATAATATAGAATCATTGATAATATGTACAACAAATACGCCAAAAATATTACATTTATATAAATCACAAGAAGTACAAAATTACTATGGATTACAAATGTGGTATACTAAATATAAATCATTAGGAAGTGGATCCTTTGGTGAGGTATATTTAATAATCAGCAATATAATTAATAAGATGTTAGCTTTAAAAATGACTTATGTTCACAATAATGTGAATAAAAGAGAAATACAAAATTTTCATATAATAAGAAAAATAGATGAATGTCACAAGTATATTCCAGATATCTACCATATATTTCAAAAGGATGATTACAATCACATAGTTATGGATTTCATTGTTGGTCAACATTTATCTTATGAATATTTTGTATCAATTAAGAGTATAAAATCATTTATTTATTTATTTAAAAATATATGTGTTATGATATCATGTTTTCACAAATATAAATTTATAATTAATGATTTGAAACCAGATAATATGATTATTAATTATAAAATGGAACCATATTTGATAGATTTAGGTATGATTGCACATTTTGATGTTTTGGTAGATATCAAAATAGGGACACCAGTGTATATCCCACCAGAAATAATGAATGATGACATACAAAGTAATGATAAAAAAGATATATGGGCATTAGGTGTAATGATGTATGAAACAATAACAAATAAATGCCAATTCGAAAATATTATTATTGAACAAAATAAAAGATATCATATGCTTTGTAATTATTTAGATCCAGTATTGGATGAGGTACAAAATGAACTACATGAAAGTCTATATCTCAAATTTGGTATAGAATGTGATAAAGATATTTCTATGATCATTAATATTATTATGTCATGTTTATGTGTTGATCATACTAAAAGAACATCAATCGTAGATATATTAACATCTCCTTTATTTGTGAATAATACATAAATAAAATTGAAAAATTAATTGTTAGAAATATGTTATATTTAATGAATATAACATACCATATGCAATCATGAATAGCTTTGTCTCACATATACCAGCGATTGTCGCCTTTTTAAATCAACCACATGTCATTCGAACAAGTGGTTTTTGTTCAGGATTTTTGTGGAGAGTTGGATTAAATAAAGAAATCACGCGACAACCACTTGTAACAATATGTGAAGGTGCAGTGGAAGGATGTCAAACATTTTGTGGTGCAAGTCTTATTATGTGTTTTTTACCGTCACGATATGGATTTATTATTCCAGTGGTTGTTGGATTATCATTATTGAATAAACATTTGATGACACCACTTGGCAAATATTTATGGATACTTTATTTACAATATGCAAAAAAGAAATCAGATCATGATTAATATTATTTTATAATGAACTTTTTAATATCCTTACTTTTGATGCATTTTGTTGATACAAATAAAACCCCATAATAATAGTAAATATTGAAAGTATGAAACTGATTGCAGATAATATATAAAAGGTTTGGTCTGGTTTTGTTGGGTCATTTGATTGAAATATCTGATCCATATTATATTATTATAATATAATATAATACAATATTTTTTTATTAGTAATAATCACCATAATCTATTTTTTGATTAATTAAAATGTATACAAGGAAAATTATAAGTATACAGGACATATATAAATAAACACCCATACTAAAATTATATCCATTAAATGTTCGTGATGATGTAATTATTATCCATAAAAAAAAGCTTGTTGCAAATATCATCAAAATTGTTAGTATCAATAAAGCATTTAGACGAATTTTATCTATATTATTCATTTAACCTATAATAACTGTCAAGATATTTTTTATTTATTATTTCGATGTTTCAACATTCTGTAATATATTTGATGGTGAACCGTGTTCTACATTTGGACTAACAAATGCCATATATGACATAGTAAAAACAACTCCAAAGATCAACAACATAAATAAAGAAAAACACATTGAACCGATTATGATCCAATTGCCTTTTACAAATATTAGTGTTGAATTTGGATGAGTAAATCCACTGCCTGTCGATTCACTTGACCTATATGAAATATACAATGCACATATCATTGTAATACAGCTTATTATAAGTATGATTGTTGATAAATTTGAAGAAGTTCTTTTATACATTGTTTAATATACAATATATTTAGATAATAAGATGTTTTTATAATTTGATTATTTTTGAGGCAATTAATGATAACACAAATACAGCACATATCAATAATAAAAAGGATGTTATTAAATATATAGTGTATACTGTTTTATTTGTGCTATCTTTACTGGCTACATGAGATAGATTAATTATTATAGATACTGAACATAGTAATATGATCATTATGGCGCATATGAGGAATGATGTTTTGGTGATATTTTTTAACATTGTTTATATTATTATTAAACATAATAATATACTGGAATTATTGAGATTTTATTTACTGTTGGCCTTGACCTTTGTAAGCAGTTTGGCAAAACCAAACGAGGATGAAAACAAAGAGAATGGAACATACTAAGCCCAATGATGCACCGACTTTATCTTGAGATGGGTCGAACAAACGTTGGATATTTGGGATAATTGAGGAAAACAAACAATATACAATGATGCATATGATGATGGCGCAAACGATGACTGATCCTGGATTCATATTATATTTATTATATTTTTAATTTAGATAATAAATTAAAATTTAAAAAACTATATTTAAATTCTGACAACTATATCATATTCAGTAATTAATTCATAATCTTTGTCTTCAGTATTTATATTTGTTGTGTTTACATCTATTTTGTTTTCATTGTTATAGTTTACATCTATTTTATTTTCATTGTTATAGTTTTCATTGTTATATTTCTCTATCCATTGAGGTTCTGCATATTCTGGAAACAATATCACAAAATATTTTTCCATATTTAGATCTGGGTTATCTTTAAACTCATATAATTTATTTAAAACAGCACGTTCGAATGTTGGTCCCGCCTTTAGATACCATTTGTGTTTACAAAAGAAATCAAACATATTATATACTATGATTATTTTATTTTGTTTACCAATTGTGTGATTTATCTCGTGCAAATACTTATTAGTTATGTTTTCTACATATTTTTTGGCATTTCCATAATGTTGTGTGTTATTATCGTTCTGATGTGCCCCACAAAATCCACGATTGGAAGAAGGTTGTTCACAGCATTCGAGTACTCCATGAACATTAAGTGTAGTATATAAACATACATTTGATTCTATTTCTGAGTTCATTAACAATATTTCATTAGTAATATTGATAATAGTTTAATTACATGTTTATTTCAACTTTTTTACAATAAAATTGAAATATTAATTAATTGAATATATGATTAAAATTAACTAATAAACAAACAAGATAATATGGAAAAGTCAACAGATGAACTTATTGCATGTTTTAAACAAAGATCAACCAATCAATGGTATTGCAAGACATATTTTAAAACACTGACGGAAATTTCAAATTATAAAACTCAAAATGGTATATCTAGTGAACAATATGATACAAAAGTCATCTTGGCAAAACACTGGATACCAAATTATCCGTATGTTTATTATAATTTATTGCCACAAATATCATTATCAAGTAAAATAAATAAAACAAATTATCCAAATAGTACAATTGATCGAATGAATCCATTAGAAAATATGTCGTCTAATTAATTTATTAACAATTATTATTAATGCAAGTTAAATGTAATAAAAAAACTAATTATTATTTATCTCGTAGTTTATTCATTTTAATGATTAAGTCATCTAATTGCCAATATTTTTCAACCAAATAATATTGTCTCATATGATTTCTATAAATATCACTCCAGATTAATATGTCATATGAACTGTCTTCAATATTCATTTTTTTTCTGTAAATTTTACTTTTGATACTTGCCATAATATGATTTTTCTCATTCCATGATAAATTTGTATATTCATCATATTCATTCTGTTTTGCTTTATCCAAAGATGTTTCTAAACTTGCAGGATCATCTGGCTCAATATAGAAATCTAAACGATTTAGTTCCATATTTAAACTTTTTCTTGGGTATTTTTTCATGTTTACAGATGTTTACAGACGTTTACAGACGTTTATAGACGTTTATAGACAAAGTAATATAAAAACATTAACAAATAATTAAATATTCAATTTTTTATTAATGAACACATCCACTGAAAAACATATCATCTAATTAATTTATCATCATTTCACCAACATCATCATAAACATCATCAACCGATTGGATAGAACCCTCTACCCAACCTTGTCTTTTGCTTATCATTTCACCACACATCAATATATGATTATCAACTAATATATCCTGATTAAATAATTTTGTATCATTATGTGGTTTATAATAATGGATTCCATGTTTCCAATATTTCAGAATAAAATCACTAAATGGTGTAATCTTATCATTATCATCAATTGAATTTTTTAACATATTATGAACAATTATTTTTAATTCATCGTGTTGTATCTTTTTAAGTAATTCATAAAAAAATAGAGCATTATCATTATCACAATAGGAAGCCATTAATACATGTGGATTAATTGGTATGATACGATTAAGTGGGGTCATTGTACGAATATTATTTTTGATGTCATATGCTTGATCATGATATGTAAACATTCTCATAAATGGTATTGAACGAATATGATCCAATATATCATACATTTTTTTATTAAATCTTGAATCAAAACCATTGAACCTTATTTTTTTCATTTCTATATCGGCACAAAATATAACATTTTTGGTTTCATACATTTCATCTTGACATTTAACCAATAATTTATTATCAACATTTACTTTATGATTCAAGTTTGTGATTTCCATCACTGTTTTATCCAGTTGAATGTTCCCATTTGGTATTTTTTCCAGAAATTTATTTAACAAAACATCCCATCCACCAACAATCATTGAAAATTTTAATGAAACTGCAATAACATCCTCAATTGGATATTCAGTTATAACTTTTTCGACATCTGCTTCAAAAAAATCATTATAATCACATAAATTCTTAAATTCTAAAACAAATTCAGGCGAAAAATAAATATTTAAAAATTGATTAAATGTATATTTAAATGTCTTAATGTCTGTTTTATTTTTATAATATACATCTTTTATTTGATTGGTTATGTTTGTACCATATTCATCAGTTATGGTTTTGTATTGATGTTTATACTTTGATTCCAATGGAATGGTTTTGATCTTTAATTTTTTAAGTAAATCCAATAGATGTTTATTATTATCTTCAATAATCCCTGCACCTAATTGTACTGTTGCATTATGAAATTTTTTACTTAATGCTCGTCCACCAATATAATTATGTTTGTCTAATATTAAATATTTTTTATTATTTGGAATCATATATTTATATGCACAATATAAGCCACTTATACCTGCTCCTACAATTATAAAATCATACATATATTATCATGGTAGATAATTATTTTTAATTATATCATTTTATACAAATGATATAAAGTTTATTGTTAATTAAGTTGATTAGGTTGATCCTTATTTGGAACCTTTTCGTGAACCTTTTCGTGAACCTTTTCGTGAACCTTTTCGTGAACCTTTTCGTGAACCTTTTCTTGATCCACCTTTGGAACCTTTTCTCGAACCTTTTCGTGAACCTTTTCTTGATCCACCTTTGGAACCTTTTCGTGAACCTTTTCTTGAACCACCTCTAGATCCTTTCTTTGATCCACTCTTTGAACCTTTCTTTGATCCATGTTGTCTCGATTGTTTTTTCTCTCCTTCCAATTTTTTAAGTTTCTTTTGAATTACCTCCAATTCCTTCTTTGTTTTTTCCAATTTTAATTTCATTGCTTGTTTTTCTTTTGGATCTTTTTCGTATGGAATATTATTATTTAATCCACGTATACGACCCCGTAAAGTGACCATTTCAACAACTAGTTTGTCTCGAATAGCTTTGGATGACATTCTTTTTTTATCGGTAAGAAGTATTCTTGGATCTACTTTTTTGACACCATAATAGCGGATTTGTTTTTTCTCGGCACATTCCTTCATACTACCTAACTTATGATCTTTAGGGATTTTACCCACACCACAATATACTTCCGGCATTTTATATATAATTATATTATATTTTTTATATAAAATATTGAATATCAAATATAAAAAATATCATATATATTAATATAATAAATGTCATTTGAAACATCAAACACAGCTGATAATTTTAAAATAAATGTTACAGGAGATATATCATGTAAAAATGAAGAATCAATTGGTGGTAAAATAATAAGTGGTATTACGATTGATGCGACAGATGCAAATAATATCAAGATTAAATCAGCGCAATGTAGTGATATAAGATTAAAAGATAATATTGCAGATTTGCCAAAGGGAACAGTTTTAAATAACATATGTGATTGTGAATTAGTTGATGGATTAAATGGTGTTGTTAACTGCCCAGATAATAAATTTTTAAGAACATATTATCCAGCCATCAAAAAAGGATTATGTTGTTCACCATGTACATCTGATTCCAAATTAAAATCACAATATGTTAAACAAAATTGTAATTTTATACCACGGGTTGGTAATGAAAATATTATGAAATGCCCTGATAATACATATATGCAAAATATATCAATTGGGGGAAAGGTTCCATCAATTGAATGTTGTTATCCAACACCAGCAGGAGAAATATTTGACAAAGATAAACAACAAAAAAATGAATGTAAACAATATGGATTAAAATCATGTTCAAGTGATGATATTGTAAAATTGAAAGATGCATGTAAATTATATGGATTGGCACAATGTACAGCAGATAATTTAGATAAATTACAACAAAGATGTAATCAATATGAAATGAGATATATGGATTACAAAACTAATAAATATGTACATGCAGAATCACCTATAGTTTGTTATAATGATAATTTTAATAAAATAGATGAAAAATGTAGAAAGAATAACATTAAAGTGTGTAATGTTCCAAATGCTTATGATTATGATAATAAAATTCGAGAGTTATCAAATAATATTCAAACTGTTGATAATGATCAATATAATAAAATAAATCAATTATCACTAAATATAGTTGGTTTAGATCAAGTTCAACAAGAACACACTGAGATGATAAGTTCAGTTAAAAATTCATTTATTGTTAGATTTATAGAACTTCTCAAGAGGCCTTTTATGACGATATTATATATTATCTTTATTACATTGATGATTTTAGGAGTGATAGCTATGATAATTATCAAAAGAAGATCTTCAAATGTTGCAGAATAATAATTTTATTATTGTACATATAATAAATAATAATCTAATTTATAAATATAAATGATTGGACTTCAAGATATATTATTAAAGGTAATAACAGCATTACACATCATATACATATTGTTTGTTGTTATTACTCCATTTACAAATAGTAATTACTTTTTATTGTTACATAGCATAACTATACCTTTTATGATGATGCATTGGGTATGTAATGATAATACATGTGTATTGACATTAATTGAAAGAAAAATAAGGGAGAAGATAGGTAAAGGTAAAGAAGAAGAAAGTAAACTGGAAGGAGGTAAACAAGAAAGTAAACTGGAAGAAAGTAAACTGGAAGGTAAACTGGAAGGAAGTAAACAAGAAAGTAAACTGGAAGGAAGTAAACAAGAAATCAAAAAAGACGAAGACTGTTTTACATGTAAATTAATCGAACCAGTATATGATTTCAAAAAGAATTATGCAAAATTCACCATATTTATATACATCATTACAATTTCATTATGGTTAATAAGTATTGGTAAATTAGGTTATAAATACAAAAGTGGTCAAATAAAAGATTACCGTGAAATATTTTTAATTTAAGATAGTTGCAAAAATATTACAATAAATATATTTGCATTTGTTAGTAAACTTTACATCTCTTCAAAGTCAGACAAAAACTTAATTGGACCATTTCTCATTTTTGTACTGGTATTTGAATCCGAAACTTCACTCGAATTGTCAATTAATTCTCTGAACTCTGGTTGATTTATTAGATTTAATGGATCTTCAATATATTCAATTTCACTGGAATCATCTTGGCGGGCTACATCTTGTGTCAAAGCAGCAGTGGATGATGTTATTAACTGTTCAACAAAATCAGACAATGGTTTGACAGGTTTTATTTGTTTGCTTTCTTGTTGTCTACTTTGCTGTTGACTTTGCTGTTGACTTTGCTGTTGTCTACTTTGCTGTTGTTGTTTACTTTGCTGTCTACTTTGTTGTCTATTTTGCTGTTGTCGCTGTTGTTGAATATTTTTATCAACAGCTGGAATATCTTGATATAAGACCTTTTGTATGAATGATATAATAGTCTCAAATGTTTGATCATAAATAGCATCATCATTTAATTCTGTAATATTAATAAACTTCTGAATCTTTGATCTTTTGATTGCATCTAAATAATATGGGAAGATCAACTGATTCATTTTTAATTTTTCAGCAGGTGTATTAATAAGTTTAAATTCATCCTCATATTTGTCTTTATTTTTTTCAACATAAATTCTTCTTCTTTCAATACATTCTTGTTTGGATATATTTAAATGTATATGATAGTCTGGTACATTTGTTAGTTTATCAGTTGGCAATGCAAATCCTGCTACAATTAAACCTTTATCTTTCATCTCATCAATGTCTTTATTTAGTTTATCCCAATCAACAGCATCATCATTATACCAATTTATAACCTTTGTTCCATCTGGTAAATCAACACTTTCACTATAACCCTTTTTATAATAATCAAACTGGTCAATCATTTTAAGTTTAAAATCGCGGCTAATGTTTCTGGCCAATGCTGTTTTTCCACATCCAGAAATACCCGTTATGAATATTAAAAATTGTTTCTTAAATTTTATATATGCTTCAATAATATTCATATATGAATATGTATAATAAAATGTGATATTTTAAATATGCTGAATTTTAAATTTTTTCTTATAATATAGTATTATATATCAAATGTCTGAAGAAAGTGTCGAGTATAAAATTCAGAAGTATACTTACAAATTGAAACATGCCGAAAATAGAAAAACGGCAAGTCATTATCAAGATAAACTTCAACATTATCATAAATTAAATCGTATGAATATGCAAGGAGGAACAAATGGGGAAGAATTAAAACAACAAGCTCAAGAGGTAGTGTCCCAACTAAGTCCAGTTGTATCTGAAATGAAAAGAGAAGTACAAGAAAAGAGTACAAAAATTATTAAAAACCTGAGTCCAACAATGCTCAGCTTTCACAAAAAATTTGAAAAAGTAGTGCCAATAGCATATGATGTCAAAAAGGAATTAAGTCCAACAATAAAAAAAATCGGCGACCACGCGACACAAATAATATCTGAAGGCAAAAAGGAATTTCAAAATGTTGCACCAACAGTATCCAAAGTCACAGAAAACCTTCAAAAGATCATGTCAACCATTGAACAAGGTGTCATGAATAGACCAAATGAGGAAGCAA
>Ga0315284_10012834_pt1 | contig 11934 bp, 9 predicted proteins | sample YL17G09_16_MG_FD_203696 | JGI IMG/M metagenome (GOLD analysis project Ga0315284, IMG submission 203696) | Sediment microbial communities from Yellowstone Lake, YNP, Wyoming, USA - YL17G09_16 | ecosystem: Environmental > Aquatic > Freshwater > Lake > Sediment | place: USA: Wyoming | collected...
TACCGTTGGCTCTTACGTTGATTTAACCGCCTTATCTGCAAATAGTAGTTTTGCTATTTTTGAAATAGTTTGTGCTACCGGCCCTTGGCAATTTTCTTTGCGCCAAGATGGTTCGTCTTCAGATGATTACTATCATTTCTGGCGTAAGGATTGGGCGATTGTCCCCTGTGATACCACGGCATGGAAGATTGAAGGCAAGATTGAAGATGCCGAAGTCGATTTCTTCCTGGTGGGTACGGCGGAATATGTATCACCCCTTGTCACTCTTACCGTTTCAGCCGCTTCTCACGCCCATACCGGAGCCGGTGTCGCATTAACCCAGGCACATACTTTGTCCGTGGCGAATAGCAGCCATGCAACCTCATCTACCGGCCCTGTCCTGGTCCAACAGCACTCTCTAGCCAGCGAAAATGCCGCTCACGCTCAGACGGTATCAGCTATCGGGTTGATCCAGCAGCACCTTCTCGCCATCCTGGATAGTATCCATGCTCATGTGTCGCTGCGGATTGATTTAATTGAACATAAGACTCTCGCCGTAGACAACGGCGCCCACGCTTCTTCCTCTGGCAATCTCGATCTGACCGAACATAAAACCCTTGTTATATCCGACAGTTCCCATGCTTTATCATCTGACAATGTAGACCTCACCGAACACAAGACTCTTGCCGTAGATAATTGTTCCCACGCCCATGCCGCAGATGGAATCGATCTGACGCAGGTTCATAATCTTGCCGTGTCGGATGGCTCCCACCTAACGTCATCTGGCGAGCCGACGCTAACCCAAGCGCATGTTCTTGCTGTAGCTAATGCTGTCAGTGCGGTCACGTCGGACAATGTTGTCCTAATCCAGAATATTACCCTGGTCGTAGCGGATTGTTCCCACGCCATCTCCGATAACGCAATCGCGGAGGGAACCTATACCCAGGGAGCGGAAGACGGATACCGGTCTAGGGCCGATGCTAGCGACAATGGCGGGAATACAACAAATGCCACTTTTGATATAGGGTGTAATAATTCCTCTGGCGGAATTATTAAAAGGTATCGCTCCTATCTCCGCTTCGATACTTCAGCAATACCGGACAATGCCTCAATTATTGGTAGCAAATTACATCTTTTATATGTATCCAATTATGTAGCAGATATTCATTGGAACTTACTTGTTCGCAAGGACTCTGGCGATTGGGGACCGACATTAACCAACGACGATTGGGGCTGTGGCGATACACAAGTAGGCTCTATTGTCCATGATAGTTGCAATAGCGGTTGGTTTGAGATTGATGTTGGCACGGATATTAGTAAAGATGGGTATTCGGCCTATGAGTTAGCCCTTGACGTAGACCTAAATAATACCCCACCAGATTATCCCAAACAATGTTATATAAGACTCGCATCTGGAGATTCCGCCAACGCTCCCCACCTGGTTGTAACCTATTCAACCATCCTAAATCTAGTCCAACAACACACCCTCGTCCCCGCCGATTCAACCCACGCGCACTCTGCCGGGGATGTAGTTCTTGAGGGGATTAGCAGCACTCTAGTTGTAGCAGATGGATCTCATGCCCACTCAGCGACCGAGCCGGTACTGGTTGAGCATAAGACCCTGGAAGTCCAGGGGAGTGCCCACGCATTATCATCTGATGGCGTTACCCTAACCGAGCATAAGTTATTGGTTGTAGCGGATTCTTCCCACGCCCATGCTGCCGATACAGTTAGCCTAGTCGAGCATAAGACTTTATCCGTAGCAAATGCAGCCAGCGCACTCTCGTCAGAGAACATCGCCCTGGCGCAACAGCACCTTTTGGCCGTGGATGGAAGCTCCCACGCTCATGCGGCGGGATCGGTCGACCTTACCGAACATAAGACTTTGGCCGCGCATGATAGTAGCCACGGGCATGAATCTAGCGCGGTTGATCTGATCCAGCAACACCTTCTGGCCGCGCAGGGCGGAAGCCACGCTCTGACCTCTGGGAGCATAGAACTTGTCTCCGGCCTGTCCTTGGCCGTTCAGGGCGCAACTCACGCTACGTCATCCGACAATATCGACTTGACGCAGCAACACCTTCTGGAAGTGGCCGGGAGTTCTCACGCCCTTACGAGTGATAATGTCGCCCTGGTAGAAGCCAAGATACTGGCCGTTCAGGATGCCGCTTCCGGGCAGACGGTAGGCAATGTTTCCCTGATCCAGCAACACACCGTAGCCGTAGCGGATTCTAGCCACCTACAGGCCGCCGGGGAAATCGCCCTAACTGAACATAAAATCTTAGCCATACAGGATAGCAGCCATCTCCATCAAGCCGGAGCGGTGGCCTTAATCCAGCAGCATCTATTGGATGTAGCCGATGGTTCAATCGGTCATGTTGCCGAGAACATCGTCCTGATCGAGCATAAGGCGCTGGATGTTCAGGGTGCGGCTCATGGCCTTACTAGCGATAATATAATTCTGATCCAGCAACATTCAATCGATCCGGCAAGCAGTTCTCACGGCCTTGTAAGCGATAATGTCAATCTAGCCCAGCAGCATGTTTTGGCCGTAGACGATTCCGCTCATGCTTTGTCGTCTGATAATGTTTCTCTGAGTGGGGCCGGGTTTGTAGGTGTTCAAAATGGAAGCCATGCCCTTTCCTCCGATAATGTAACTCTAGCCCAGGCCCACGTTCTATCGGTGGATGGTTCGGTTCACGGGCTAACCTCCGGGGAGGTTGTACTTAGCCAAGGGCTGACCCTAGCCGTTCAAGATGCTGCCAGCGCGGTCGTATCCGGCAATATCGACCTGATTCAACAGCACGTCTTAGAAGTCCAAAATTCGGCTCACGTACTATCGTCCGGTGAAGTCGAGCTGGAACAGCAATCGGCTGGCACCGTTGTCCAGAATGCAAGCCATGTGCTGTCGTCTGGCAACATTGCACTTGTCCAGCAGCACATAATAGTTGTCCAAAGCGGGAGTCACCTCCATTCCGGCGGTGCGGTTGATCTGATCGAAAATGTCACCCTGGCCGCAGCGGATGGAAGCCATACACATGGAGCGGGCGGGGTTGTCCTGGCCCAGCAGCATAGTTTGGCCGTGGCGAGTTGTAGCCACCTTCAGACGAGTAGCGCCATTGCCCTGGTTCAGCAACATGCCTTGGCGGTGCAAAGCGCGGCTCATGCTCATACTACCAGTTTGGTAGTTCTCTCCTATCTCCTGATGGCAGAGTATCACCGGCAAGCATCGCTTTATCGTGATGGTGGGAATAAGTACGAGCGAACCCTGAAGTCGTATCAACGGAGGTAAATCATGGCGTATATTACAAAGGCAAATCTTGAGGACTATCTACAAATCTCGATCACTTCCTCTACTTGGGCAACACAAATAATTGCTTATGCTCAAACAGTTGTGGAATCCTATTGTGGCACAACTTGGACAGATTTGACGGTTCCTGCCGACGTTCAGTTGGCAACCCTGGAACTTGCTGGCAATATCGTTCGCCAAGGGGAAGCCCATTGGGAAGAGAAGCAACGGGATCGCGTAGATAGTGCGCCTAAATTTTATGCTACGGTTTACCACTTCCTTGATCATAATGTAAAAGACCTCCTGCGTCCGTATGTTACTTCTGCTTCCAAGTCTGCCAATGTGATGAAGCATATTCAGATGTCTCGCCCTACTTATGAAGATGATTTCGATAGCGTTACCGAGAGCGAAGTAATAGAGGGGGAAATGAGGGATCTGTGAGCCTTGAGTTCGATGTTTATGAACAGTCTAACGCTTGGCTGAGTATTGTCGATTACCTTTCTAATATCTTTGGCGATTCTACCAACACCCGTAACACGGACGTAACATTTCGTGATTCTTGGAATGTTTCTTCGATTCCTAAGTTGCTGGTGATGGTCGAGGAAGGGCCAACCGATGATCGTTCTTCCGCTATTGGGAATCTGGTTGGCGGTAGTTACTACACCAATGGCTCTCTGAAGTTCAACCTTTCCGTTTGGTCTAACCTGATGGAATACACTGAAACGGAAGAAAAATTAGCTCACGTTGACGTTCATAAACTGAAAGACAGGGCAACCAATGCCTTCAAGACTAAACCCCACGGCAATTTCATCAATATGCCGTTCTTGGAGTTTGTTGATGTAGATGGTGTTTACAGGGCCACGGGAACTGCTACAGGACGAACCCTGACTGTAAAACCTAACGGGGAATGGGCAAAAGTATATGACTCTGACCGAAACTTCATTCATTTTTCAAGATTTTATGTTGCTGAGTGGTATGTACCATTTGGCTAAGGAGGATTTATGACAATAGCTCTCGCTACTTTCAATAGTGTAACAGACAAGTTGGCAGGAGCAGCCAAGGCTTTTTCTAACGGTGCTGGCACAGTTACGCCAGGGGCTACTACCGCTGCCTATAAGGTAGACGAAGCAGTAACTACGATTCGTGACATGGGCGAGATCAATGCCGAGATTGCATTAGAAGCAGGAGTGCTGGCTTCTTATTACGATACCGTCTACCCAACCTGTGCAGTAACTGCATTCTCTGACGTGATCCTGGCCCTGCGAAACCATATCACCAGCTTTTCTACCTATTGCAGTACTAATGCTACTCGCGTAGCGCCGGAGTTTGCTCAAATTGCCAATAAAATACAAAGTGGGATGGTTCCTACTACTTGTATCTTCTGCGATACGGTAGACCCCGTAGCAACCTTCACCTTGACTGCTGCTAATGCGGGAACCCTGGCAATCAATACTGCCGTGCCCACTACTTCCTATTCTGGTTCTGCCAACATGGGGGTGAAGGTGGGGGCAGTTACAATTGTCGGTCAAACCGTTCTGACCATTACCATGCTGAAATTCGATGGCGCAATTACGGCCAATCAGGTAGTAACGGTGGCCGCTGGCGCTACGCCGAACGTATGCTATTCCATCGGTACACCAGGCACACACATGTATCAGTCTGTGTCTACCATCGCTGTCAGTGGTGGGGCCACTGCTGACGTTGTTTATATCTATGCCAAGCGCGAAAGAGCGCTAACTTAAATAAGGAGAAATAAGAATGACTTACACTGTCTCATCTGCTGATAGTATGACAGTTTCTTGCACTGGCATCAGCGGTGCAATCCAATCTGCCAACTGCACGGAGCGAACCTCCACAACCGAGTATTTCGCCATTGGAACAGCGGGCCCGATAGCTACCGTAGTGAAGGTTTTATCTTCGCAAGGAACGATTGTTTGGCTGGCCGCTGCTGTTGGTGAAGCCTTGCCAACCATCAATACTGCCGTTACGGTTGTTGTTTTGGGGAATACCTATACTCCCGCAACCATCACCGAATCACGGTGGGATGTGGATGCTGCCGGGACTGCCAAAGGAACTTTGAACTGGACACATAGTTAGAAAAAATTGAGTGAAGGAGTGCAAAAAATGAGTACCAATTTACAGCCCTCCCTTCAACTCTCTAGGAAGTTGCTAGAGGATATGTTGAAGTTGGCAAAGGCTACTGAGAGAGAAACACGAAAAATCAAACAGGAACTAGCTGGAGCCAAAGGAAACAATATCGAAGTTTCAAAAGAAGTTTTGCAGGGAATCGCGGAAGAAGCGGGGTTGATTCCTCCGAATAGCAATTATACTTCCAGCGAATTTCTGTTGTCTGACGTTCTGCAAGAATGGGCCAAGCGGAGAAATACCCACATCACCCAGAAGGAAACACTGCGATGATCGAGCCGACGCAGGAACAAATCGAAAACCGTTGGCATCAGATCGTAGATGGTCTTGGTGTTCCTTATATTCCAGAACTACCTAATATTGCCTTTCGCAAAGTAACGAAACTGGACCGTGCTGTCTGCGAATCTATCCGTGAAGAGAAGATTGCAGAACTGCGGGCAGAAGGCAACTACATTGATATGTTTGACATCCCCGGCAAGATGCACGATTGGGCCGAGGAACGCAACCTAAACATCGAGAAGATTGAGAAGGATTACCGCGAGTATCTACATCGCACCATCACTTCCTGCCCTTCCGAACTGACCCGTCCCTCGACCAAGCAATTCTCTGAAGAAGAGATTGCTGGTATGAGTGAAGAAATGAAGGACAAATATCAGAAAGAGGAGATGGAGCGGATCACCCAGTACCTAAACTGGGTTGATGCAAACATCACAAAACCAGAACGAAAGACCCGCGACAATCTGTTGCTGATTCGTGCCAAAGAAAAAGAACTAGAGGATTGGTCCTATCAACCTTTGGCGACCACTTATGCGGACTGCGCCAAGATGATCCTCTGTTCTATCTATAAGAACGATGAAAAACCTTACTTTGAAGCCTTAGATAACACTGAAATAAAAAAGAATAAAGAAACCCGTATCGCCATCAATAAGGCGATTGAGGAATGGGATCGGTTGAACCTTACTCCCCTGGCCGAACAGACAATGGTTCGGAAATGGAAGGAGTGGATGGAAGGTAGACTGATGGATTTTATTGGGCCGTAGTCAGGCGCAGCCAACGTTATTACCTTGTGTCTGCTACGGCTCAACCTTTGTTTGACGGCCATCCGAACGAATGGACCGCTGACCAATCCTTGTTTAGTTGGTCGCACAAGACATTCCAAAATTATTTTGAAGTGCTGAAGGCTGATCGCCCTGGCGATGCCGTATTGGATGACTACCACCGTTTCTGTGGTTGGTTGGAAACCTACAAACCCTCCTGGGCGAATCAGACACCCCCCGCACAACAAGATAACTGGGTTTGGTCTGGGGATGGAAAGAGCAGGACAAAAATCTCTACTACTTCAAAAGAGTGGAAAAAACCTTGAGCATACAGTTTCAAGTTACTTCTAATATAAATGAATTTCTTGGCGAGTTCAAAGCAAATAAGGCAAAAATCTATGAGGCAATAACTCAACAACACCGGGAAGCCACCAAAGATTCTGCCGAAGCCGTGGTTAAACGAACGCCAAGGCGGAAGAGTGTAATCACTTGGCATACCAATGCTCCAAACCCTGTTACGGAGATTGGGTGGCAAGGTGTATTACAGGCATCCATTGCCGGTCCTTTTGCCGCCGAACTTGGCGTTTCTTGGACGGGCGGTAATCCGATGGGAGATTCTTTGACCAGGGTAATGCCTCCGACATTAACTGGAACGGAATCAATTTGGGATGGCTATGTGGGAACTTCCCTGTTCTATGCCCATTGGGTCGAAGATGGCAATGGTGGTGGTGCATGGATTTATCCGGCAAAGAAGGATGGCAAACTTGTGTGGACCGATGGAGGAGGATTGCATCGAGTAGAGAAAGTCAAATCTCATGGTCCTGTTGGGATGTTTGCTTACTCCAAAAACGATATGCAGCAGATTCTGGACGCACGGATGCTTAGTGCTGTGAGATCTGCTGTGGAGATATATAAATGAGCGATATAGAAGTACGAATCCGTTCAATTTTTGACGGTGCAGGCTTGGATGCGGCACAAGCCAAGTTACAGCAATTTGCCCAAACGTCCCTTAACCCGCAAGCATTCAAGCAATTTAGCATTGGCATTGCTCAAGTGCAGAAAGATTTTTCTAATCTTGCGGTATTGGATAAGAACTTCTTTCAGGGCGTGGCCATACCGGCGGGACACACGCAATCAATAGAAAAAGCCACGACAGCGTTAAAGGGCATGGGACTTAGCGTTAATCAGGCTAATTATGCCATAAACAACTTAAATCAACCAACCGGGCAATTGGTTAAAAATCTCAATGTGGTAGAACAACAAGCCGAAAAAACTGGTAAGGCCATCGGCGGCTTTACTGGCTATCTTCTTCGCCATGTTGCTTATATGGGCATGTTCATGGCTATTTATGGCCTAGTGAATGTGTTCAGCGAAATCTCCAGAAATGCTATGGAGGAAGCAACCGCCTTAAATAAACTAGATGCTGTTCTAGCTACCGTCACAAGCAGCCATCAGTTAGCTACAGCACAGGTCCATGATTTTGCTCAATCAATAGCGGTAACAACATTGATAACACAGCACCAAGCAATTGACGCTTACCAACGGTTCATCGCTTTAGGTGCCTCTGTCGCAGGAGCTTTTGACCTTGTAACTTCTGCCGTCAACCTTGCTGCTGCCCGCAACATTTCCCTTGAGTTTGCCACAGAAGCCTTAGCCCGTGGCATGGAAGGGCAATATACCCGCTTAACTCGTTTAGGTGTTGTTACTAAAGATGCTTCTGGTAAAGCACTCGATTTTGAACAGATTCTTGGCAAATTGAATGAACAGTTTGCCGGTGTTGCTGCTGACCAGATGGATGGCTATGTCGGGCAGTTAAAGGCTTTCTCCGCAGCCATGGTGGAGGCGACAGAAGTTGTAGGAAACTTCTGGAACGAATTAAAGGGTAAAGTTGCTACCACTTTTCTTTCCGTGTTAAAAACAGCAGGAGCACTTGATTTTAGCGGTAGTTTCGCTGCATATCGTGCCCAACTTGCTACTTTACAACAATTGCGGGAAGCAGCGGTAGCAGCTGGCGGATATGTACCACTAAACAAAGTAAATCTTTCCACAGAACAACTAGATAAGCAAATCGCAGAAATACAGAAAATTATTGATCTTTACGACAAATATAAGAGTATTGGTGAGAAAAATTCTACTATTACTCTTAAAATCATTGATTTAGAAGAACAACGGAGCCCGATACAAGAAGAAGTAAATAGATTAGTACAAGAAGAAATAGATTTAAGAACAAAACTTTTAGGTTTGAAACCCCTCGAAACAGCACCGCCACCGGAAAAAACAATTAGTGGTATTTATGCTTCTGGCTTTGCCGATTATGGTTCACAACTTCAAAAACTGATGAAGGTAGAAGCACCGCCGCTTATTGATTTATACAAAAATATATTTGCTACTGGGGATCTCGAAAAAAATCAAGAACAATTAGAAAAAACCAAAAATAAGCTTAAAGAGATCGACGATGAATTGGCTAGGATCAAACATGATGCTTGGACTTTAGGAAATTTAGATAAGTATTTTCCAGATCTTCAAGGTTTTACTCCTAAGATTACAGAAGAAAAAGCAAAGTCTATTATTGAAACCCTTAATACTCAAAAGAAATACTATCAAACACTTTTAGATATAGAAGAGGCAGAAGGCGATATTTCCGGTATTCAAAAACGGAAAAATGAATTGCAAGGTGCACTTCAAGTTCTGAAAATGTTCTATGAACAACAATTAGCGCTTGATAGTACTAACCGTGATTATTTACAAGGACTTGCGGATGTCAAGTTAAAACTTGCCGAAATAGAAGCGGCTGCTGAAAAGGTAAAAGAAGCTAACGCCAAAGCTTTTGTAGATTACACTGTTTCTCATGCTGAATTTCAACTCGACATAGGAACTGGCACTAGAGAAAATGTAATTACAAAGCTAAAGGGGCAGTTGCAATTTGTTCAAGATGAATTAAGCAAATTAACTCCTGGCACTGCTGAATGGGCTGAAAAATTACAAGAAGTAGATGGGATTCTTAAACTGATAGATGGTCAATATAAGGGCATCGCTGACGATGCCGCCAAGATTGTCAGTCTATCGCAGCAACACGTTGCTGCTATGGCCGAACTGGGAGAAATCAGTAAGACTGAATACCTTGGCACTCTCAAGGAAGACTTGGCTGCTGCCGAAGCGGAACTAAAGAAACTAACGCCTGATACTTTGCCCTGGAAAGAACAACAAGCAGTAGTCGATGAACTGAAGGACAAGATTGCCAATGTTGCTAGTGAAATTGCTGCTGCCGCCAAAGAAACCATCCGCGCCAAGGAAGAGATGGTCAGCCTTGGCATTGAGATTGATATTGCTACGGCAAAGGCAGCGATACTTACAGCACAATTATCAGGGTCTGCTGCTGCGCTCTCTGCTGCGGAAGCGAACCTGGCGGCGCAAGAAGCTAGGATGGCAAGTTATCTTAGCGGATTGGCTGCTGTAAGCGTGGCTGAAGGTGCTTCTGCGGGGGCATCGCAAGCAAAATTGGTAGCACAAAATGCTCAAAATAAACTCTTGGCAGATCAAGTAGCAAAACAAGAAGCAGTAAAACGAGCTGTAGCAGAAGCTGCACAAGCAGCACAACGTGCCGCTGAAGCGGCACAACAAGGTGCAGAAATGCGGCGACGAACTGCCGAGGCAGCCGAGAGAGAGGCCAGGGCTCTGCGAGACGCTCAGGTTGGTTACGCCACTAGCCATGGGGAATATCTTGTTCGTAAGGCAAAATTAGGGGTTGGCGATCCATGGGAAGCAGAAGAAGCGTTAAGAGCAGCATTGACAGCAGAAGAGGCTTATTATCGCGCCTTAGCAGTGCAAACTGCCGGAACCGTGGAAATGTACCAATATTTACAACGTGTTGAAAGTGTAGAACTACGGCGGCTAGAACTAGAACAAGCTATAACCAGGGAAATGGAAAAACAAACAGGCATGTTTAATCTTCCTGAATTTGTTCGCTATGGCCTTCCTCAGAATCTGGCAGGGACTTTTGGCGGCGGCGGATACGGTAATGCGCCCGGTAACACCAATGTAAATGTTGCTGCTCCTCAATTTACTTTTAATGTAACCGCTGGCGGAAGTGATCTGACATCTAGTTCATTGAATACTATGATTCGCAATCAGATCAATCAATGGGGCAATGCCCTGGGCAGCGGAATACGGTCTGCAATGCAATGAACTACACTTTAACTAATTTCATTAAACGTGCAGTTTGTACCGCCAATTATGAAGCGAAGTTTGTTCCCACGGGATCTTCTATGGTTACGGGGTCAGTTCAGGCCGGTATTACCATTGTTAGTATTACCACCAAGCGAGGTCATACTGAATATCAGTATGAATATGTATGTGAATGGACTAATTTAGCACAAACCCCTGATGGATGGAACTTATTGCCTATCCCAGAACATTTTTCTGTTGTTTCTCGTGATATTGAACCGCAAGAGGGTAAATTTGCTGCTGGTGCTAATTTTCCCGTACTTTATAAATATACCCTTGTATTGTCTAATGAACCCTACCTATCATCTTTGACCATTAGCGGGACTTCCCCGATGGAACTTATCACATGACACGCATAACTGCTGAAGGACTTGAAACATTAAATCTATCTTTTGGTCCCAATCTGTATGAACTATCTTCCACCGCTACTACAGAACCGATAATCTCTTCCAAAACTGGTTATTACACATATAATCTTGAAATTGTCACAGTACAATTCAAGGCATTGGCAGAAGCAGATCCATCCGTACTATTAGATTATTGTCAACGGGCGAAATGCTTTACACAAATTATTTTTAATTCCGGTCTTTATCCGGTTTATAATGCCTATATCACCTCTGCTGAATATAGTCCTGCGGAACAAAAAGAGGATTTATGGGTAGTTACTATGACTATCAAGGGATTAAATACCCCTTGGCCCAATATTTCTAACCCAGATCAGTTAATTTATATGGAGGCCAATGTCAATTATGATCTTGGCTCTCCGGCAACGGCAACGGTTACATTCAAAAATCTCAATCCCGGTAACTATACTACGAGGAAAAAATACTCCTTAATCTATCAACCGTGGTATGTCTACGATCCTGTACTCGGAGCACAACTTACAGCCAGGATTTTGAATTTATTAGACTATTCTGCTTACGGTACAGCGCCAGAATCTGTTACTTTGAAAGCATGGGAACAATATGGATTTGTATTGCTATTTACTGGTTATGCTGATTCCGTAGAGGAGTGGACAGAAGACGGTGTAGATTCTGACGGTAATACCATCACAATCAATTGGACACGAATCAATCTAACTGATATGTGCAAATCGGTAGGGCAACGGCTAATTACAGAACCCAAATATTTCCCCCACGACGAGAACGGTGATCCCTACCATGATGGAGTAGATCATTATATTAATCTAGCTACCGTAGTATCTGAATGTTTTGCCGCTTGCGATTTACCTACTGCCTGGACTTCCGATTTACCCACTTC
>Ga0315284_10012835_pt1 | contig 11933 bp, 6 predicted proteins | sample YL17G09_16_MG_FD_203696 | JGI IMG/M metagenome (GOLD analysis project Ga0315284, IMG submission 203696) | Sediment microbial communities from Yellowstone Lake, YNP, Wyoming, USA - YL17G09_16 | ecosystem: Environmental > Aquatic > Freshwater > Lake > Sediment | place: USA: Wyoming | collected...
CATTATGTCTGCAACGATAGCAACGAATATACGGCTTCCCGAAGATCTCTTGAAGGCCCTCAAGTACAGAGCAATCGAGGAGAAGAAGAGCGTGAACCAGATTATCCGCGAAGCGATCGAGATGTCTCTCGCTGCCGCTCCACAGCCTGAAGAACGCGAAAAGGACCCCTTTGAAGACGTGATCGGAATCGGAAGATCAGGCATCAAAGATGCGTCTTCAAAACATGACCGCTACCTCTACGGGAGAAAGCAATGAAGTTGTTTGTAGACACGGGAGCATTTATAGCGCTCACAGATGGAGATGACGAAAACCACAAAGCTGCTGCTGCCTTTTACAGAAATGCAAAGGAAAAAGGGATGCGGCTTTTACTATTTTTAAACGATACAACGACAAGGATTTCAGTTTTACTGACTGCACAAGCTTCTCCATCATGAGGTCTCTCAAACTGAAAAGCGCCTTTGCCTTTGACAAACATTTTGAGCAATTTGAAGGCATCGGCCACCTCCCCTGAATCCCGACCAAACACGAGTCATTCAACCTATTCAACCCCGTCCCGCCCCTGCACCCTTGGCGTAAATATATTTGTGAATATTGTGCACCACGTCCCTCAAATCGCCCGAATGCAGGAATTTTTTACAGAAGATGTATTAAGGATTACGCAAGCCCCGTTAGAAATTCCAGCGGGCCACTCGCCGCGCTGTCGCGCAGGCGCAGCGGGTTAAACTCCGCCGGAATTATTTAAAATGTAACCCCGCTGCAGAACGTCTGGGCATTATTTCTAACGGGGTAAATCAATATTAAGATATCACCCTCAAAAGATTAGAGAAGTGTTTGGGAAGAATTTCATAAATTCGCAGACTGCCCCTTTTTTCTTTTTTCCCACTACCGGAGCTCGGGATGAATTGCAATATTGCAAGCCCCACATTTTTACTATTAGCCTGAAGATCATTAAAAATGGGATGTGTCCCCATTTCCAATAATTTCGTCGATTACTTCAAAATATCTCGAAAAAACTTCTTCGGCCACTCCTGATCGTCGAGGAACAAAACGTGATTTGCTTCATACTCCTCCCTTGATTCTGGTTCTTCTATCCCTTTAATAAGGTTGTCATAGGGGGTTTTGGATAAAATGAAGGAATGCAGGCTGATATTCACTTTTCCGAGATCGCTTTCCAACCTCTTGATATCCTTAGCCAGTTGAATCTTTTCATGATCCAGTCTCTTGATATGTTCCAAACCTTTGGGATCTAAGAAGACAATCCGCTGACGTTTTCCATTCTTCACCCACATGATGAAATCAGGATAGAAGCCGCTGAGATTGAAAAAACCCACGCCCACCTTTGGGAAATTCCGCAGCAGATAAATTTCATAAGCGCCAAGTTTGTCTTTGTTGTTTTCCAAGTATTGTTTGAAATGTGTGATGAACTCCTTTTCACTGTCTTCCAACCCTGCTGGAGATGTTTTATCAATCTTTTTGCTACGAAGCAGGATCGGCAGATACAAATGACGGTCAAAATAGACCCGCGGAAGAGGTTTTTCAGACTGCTTAAATAGCTTGTCCAAGTCCTTAACAAGCTTTTTAACTTCTTCAATGAGCTTCTTTTCCCTCTTGTCTATCTGAACCGTATAGGCATACTGATTCCCCTCCTTTACAAAAAGAGGCAACACTGTTTGCCGCGTGACCATATCGTACCGTATATTCTTTGATTCATACCGTTTTGCATGATGCTTGTAGAACTGCTCCATATATTTTTTCAAAACCTGAATCGCAATATCCTCCATGCGGTTCAGATCTTCTTTTGTTTTTATATGTAGCGACTCACCAAGCACAAGAATTTTATATCGGTCCGACACAAGGATGTTTTTAAGTCTATCCTTACTGATGACAAGGTTCCAATACCCCCTCGATGCCTTGAATTCCTGCAATTCAGCTAAAATCCGGGGCCAGTTGAGTAGCCCAAAAATATTTTCCGGCAAAGACCCCTTCGTCTTCTCCGCTTGAACTTGCTGAATCTTCACACCCCCGTCTTTTTCCCTATCTTTTCCGATAAACATCATGACTTTTGGCGTAAGGTCGAGGGTAATGGAAGGCCTCTTATCAACCTCCAGGGGCAGGACCACCTCTTCCTCAAACTTCTTCATCCGATCCTTCGTAAGATAGTAAAGCTGTCCCCATTTTTTCTCATGTTGCACCTTAACAGGGATATCGATGCTCTCGAATTCAACCTCTTCTTTCTTGATGGCTTCCAGAAACCGACTGAGATAATCCGCCCTGATGCCGTAGATATTCAGCGTCTCCAGGAAATGAACAGGGCCTTTATCTCCACTTCTTTTGAGGGAATAACCTCGTCCCTTTATACGGATTCCCCGGCCAAACAACTGAATGATCTGCGGCCCCTGACCTGTCCCGATATTCAAGAGCCCCATACTGGAGACTCGCCACGTATCCCATCCCTCGATGAACTTCTTGGAACCAATGAGCACATTGATCGGAGAAGTCTCCCGCTTGATCGAATCAAAAAGTGATCCACTAACAGCATCTACCTCGATGCCAATGCCCTTCTTTTCAAGCTCCTTTTTCACATTCGAGACAATGCCGATGTTGACCACACCGAAATATTGGTTTTCACCGACTTTCAAAGCCAGCTCGCCGTCCGCATTTCTGATTTCATGTACACCGAAGCGCCCTTTGCCGCCGAACACCCTTTGATATAAGTCATCGAGATCGAAGCCCACTTGCCGGATGTATTCAAATTCGCCCGCCAGGGCATCTTCATCATCTTCATTTTTCAACCCTGAGCGACCATCAAGGATGATCTTCGCTTGTTTACGGACCCAGCCTTCATCATACAGGACCCTCCGGAATAATTCGATGATCTGAAGGACGTCCGATTCCTCTTCGTTGACGGTGGTCCCTACAAAAATCCAGAGGGGTTTTTCAAGATTGTGCTCTTGGGCAAGTAACCGATTGTCTTCATAGGCAAGGTATTGCTGGTAAAAAGCCAGGAGATTGGCGACGAACATCGTTTCCTGAAACTGCTGCTGATTTAGATTGCCGGGTTTGACATTGAGCACGGAAAAATCCTTCCCATAGCCGTCGAGGTAAAAGTATCTGTATGAATAATCAAAGACGATGGCCTTCGCATATTCCACGAGTGTCTCTCGATTACTTTCGTTCAGGATCTGTCCGAAGGTGGCGCTGTATTCAAAAACAAAGCCGTTCTCTGCGACCCTGTTTCTTAGCTTTGCCCACTTCTGCTCCTCTGATTTCTTCCCCTTATGCCCCTCATCCACAAAAAGAAGGTTCTGCCCCTCAAAAACTTCCACAGGAAGGGTCACCCCTCCTCCTTTTTTCTCTTCCACCAGCTTCGTCATCTCCAGGATCAACATCCCTTTCTCACCCGGCAGGAGGCCCACATTGCTCAAATTACCACCGTAGAGTCTGCACGGGATACCACTTTTCTGAAGCTCTTCTAAATGCTGCCTGGAAAGACCTTCGTTAGGTGTGATCAGGATGATATTATCGGGAGAAAATAGTTTATAGCGAAGGAACTGGTGATAATTGATATGAAGCAGCAGAGTCTTACCGGACCCCGTTGCCATCCAGAAGGCAAGTTTTTTCAGGTCATCCTCGGTGAAATGACCAATTCGGTCGCCAAGATCGTTTTCACGACAGTAACTGTCGAGGAATGTATTCAAATCACTCAATAACCCGTTTTTTCTATTCTTTAGTTCATCGAGATAAATCTCAGCGAAAAGTACGGCCAGGTACTGGAAGTATTTCAGGATAATCTTGGGTTCCCGTCTGGTATTGATTCTCGCCACGTAACCACGGATGTTCCCATCGTAGTAGAGAAGTATCTCTTCGGATAATTTACCCCTTTGCAGGCCATCCAGGGAACGAAGCACATTGACAAAATAACTTCTCCCGTCAGAGTCATAACCCACGGGCTTCTCTGCCAGCTCTTTCTGTAAATCCCCGACCTCGGCAACGCCAAACAGCGAAAGAAGGTATTTATTGAGAACGAGATATTTTTCAATTTTCATGAGGGTAGCGTCTATTTCCGGGGAATGGTTAGTATAAATTCATTTTCCATAACCGATAAACCGACATCTCTATTGAATTGTTCTTTCATAATTCTGATCATTCTGGGAATCCCGCTGCCTATGTCTGTTACCATACCAATCTTGTTAAGAAAATTGTAAATCGTTGGATTACGTAAGACATGGGTACCTAATCGCATACTTTCCACGGTAACGGTGTTGGGCAGCCTTCCCGGCGTGCGTATCTCCACACGGTCGTCAAAGATAAATAAGCGGATCGGGGCAGAAATCGTATAATCGCGATGGGCAAGCGCATTAACAATGCCCTCTCTCAAAACATTTTCAGGAACTTCCGGATATACCTCCGGTTCAAAGCCCTTAATTTCATGCTTTTCTTTTAGATATAATCTTAGAAAACTGATTGCATCGGAAATGACTTCGGGAATTCTTTTAGAAAGGTCCTTCTTGTCCGCTGGTGGTGTGGAAATATCTTCTCCTGGAATGTAAGCCGCTGTAATTTTAGCGTACCCGATAAACTCTTCCGGTTTTTTCCCAAAAAAAAGAATGCCCGCCAAGGTTGGCTGGTTGTCGCTCGTTGTCACTTTGAGATTCCTAATAAAATTCGATATCAGCTCTTCTTCAGGTCTAATTCCAATGTAGTTCTGAACAAACTCCCCGAAATAGTCCATATCAAGGTCAAGAACCGTCGCTCTCGATATGGGCGCTTCATCAAAAAAGATGCTTTCACTTGTTTGATATAACCTTCTGACTTCGTCCCAGGATGCCTGCCTGCACCGGTTACCGGAACGGATGTAGTATAAACCGCTTTTTGTCCGATAAGGTCTTTGCGATCCTTTAGGTATGCGGACAATGAGGACAGTTTTTGCCGGATCAACCTCCTGAGTTTCGGTAAAAATACTGACCGGCGGTTCGCACCGGTTAAAGGCGACATCGTCAACCCTTCTCATGGCTTCATCCAGATTTTCTACGCCCACTACGCTACCCGAAGAAGCAACTCCTATGATCAGTTGCCCGCCATCCGCATTGGCAAAGCAGACAATCGTCCGCGCCAGGGTTTCGTTATCCGGGAGATACTCTTTAAATTCAGTATAAAACCCTTCCCCCTTGAGTATCTTCTCTCGCAGTTCGATCTTATCCATAATAGACACCCCCGTACTTTTCTGCACGCACCCTGAAGGCTTCTTCGCCTCCTTCCATGATTGATTTTACGTCAGCCCTTATGCTGTTTCTATCGATAGAACCTGAATTTCTGATGAGACATTCACCGTTCTTCCATTCCAAGACGACAACGAGTTCTGCATCTCCCAGAACCGGGATGTTGGCCTTGTGTGTTGCTATGATCAACTGCCGCTTCATCTTTAAATCTCTGAGAATTTTCACCACATCTTCATATACAAACCGATTGTCCAGGCCTTCCTCAGGTTGATCGAGGATCAGGATTCTATCCTGGACAAAAAGGAGCAGTAAAAGGGCGCTGGCTTTCTGACCTGTGGAGAGTTTGTCAAGGGGTCTAAATTCTTTGTCCACCTTTAAGAAGATTTCAATTTTATCTTCTGGAAAAAGCGTCTCAAGTAAATTCAGCCTTTCCAGATCTTCAAACCACTTTACAACCCTATCAGCCATCGCCGCCGTCAGACCGAACTCACTCTGCAATTTTGTGGTTCCTTCCTGGACGTATCTCGACAGAAGAATTCCATCCACAAGTTTGTTCGGGGGCTGAATGAGAGACTGAATCGCATCATCGGAAGCCTTGGACCCCCTTAACAAATCTTTTACTTTTGACTTGAAGTCGTCTATTTCCTCTTCATATCTCACCGAAATTTTAAGACGTCCTTTCAAAGCGACATTAATCTCCTCGACCTGATTCATTCTTGTGTCAAAGATTTCTTTTCCCTTTATGACAATCTGGTCTTTCAACGAGTTCCTTTCATATCCCACCTTTTTTAGTTCTTCATCTATCTTTCTGAGTTCCGCAACCAGCGTTGAGAGCTTCATTTTTTCTTTCGTCAACGCCTCCAATTTATCCGGCTCCAAATTCCTTTCTGCCAATTCCCTTTTTACCTTCTGAACCTCGATTTCAATAACAGATTTCTTTTTCATCCATTCTTGAAACAGTGCACCCATTCGATTTTGAACATCAGAAACAACAGATGAAAGATGCTTTTTTATTTCTTCGAATGTTTTTCTGACCTTTCTTATCTCTTCCGTCGCATCCGCTAAAATATTCTTGTTTTTACTTTTCCCCCGCTTGAGATTATCTTCAGCATATTGCAGATCGTCCTCACAGCCAACGAAGAATTCGACCACTCTTTCATCTAACTCTCTCAGCTTTTCGATGCTGCTTTTCAGCCTTTCTTCATCCTCTATTGTGTCGTTCCAGTCTCTCAGTTTTCCCTCAACACCAAAATCACGAAAAATCTTGACTTGTGCCTCAATGGTTTTCAATCTCTGCTCATATTCAAACCGTTTATTCGCTTTCTCTTTTAAGCTAATGTATTTTCTCCCGTTTTCTTTCAGAAATTCATTGATTTTCCAATAATCCTGTTGCAGCTTCCTCACCTCTGATCCGATCAAATCATCAATCAATTTTAATTGGAATGCCGGTGTGATTGACAGATAATAAAGTTCCTTCTGCCCGATGACGACGGGATATTGTCCTTCCTGGAAAAGACTTTGCGGAGAAAGCGCTACGGACGTTCCATTTTCATAAACCCCCGTATCTTTGCCGATAACCTTTTTTATAACAAACGATTTCTTGTCCTTACCGAAGAATCGGTCCACGTGAAGAGAAATTTCTCCCCCGCTTCCAACTACACTTTCAACAAATTCCACCCGTGTTGATTTCCCCTCATACACAGGTAAATCCATAGCGTATCGTATGGCTTCAATAAAAGCAGACTTGCCCACGCCCCTGCCGCCGATAAACGTATTTAATTCGGGAGAAAATTGAATTTGCACATCTTTAAGGAAGGTTCCACCCTTTACTTCCAGGCTCGATATCCTGTCGTACTGGTATATTGGGGCTTCATACGTTCTTACCCTCACTTCCGGGTCATGAAGGGCGAGTTTCATGGCGTCGAGAGTGAATTCGCTCAACTTCAGGAAAGTAGCCCTCTCTTTCCCGTCTCTCATTTTGCCGCCAATCTCTTCCAGTGACTTGGGATCAGAATTTTCGATCACCGCAAGATGCTCAAGAATATGTTCCGTCAATTCAGATGTATCCAAAAGTCTGCTTTTGTCGCTGTCGTTTATGTATTCAACCGCGTCAGGTCGTAATTTCATGAAATACGAAGCGGCTTGTGAAAAATTAAATGTGGTCAGTATGCCCTTGGCCTCTTTGGGATGGGCAAAGATAAGAAGACAATTGTATCTGGCTCTAAACTTTTTGATTAAGTTTTCGAGTTCCTCATCGCTTTCTATGTCTCTCCAATCGCGACCATTAAGTAATGGTTCTTGTGGATTTTTATCCAGGGAGTGGAGGAATGTGTTTAATCCCTCCTTGTTTATATTCTCTTCAAAAATGCAAAGCAGGTGAAGGCCGTATTTACCACCGGTTAGTTTGATTGAAAGTTCAACGCCCGGAAAAATTATTATACCTTTCTTCTCAGCCTCATTTTTTATCAAATCGAACCAGTCTTGCCGGATGCCGTTGTAATCCGTTATCGCACCGACTTGAATACGCGACTTCTCCAGCCGGTCGATGTATACTTTGGCGATTTTTCTCCTCTCTTCTTCAGAATTAATATTTACCCCACCGGGCAGGCTAAAAGTCATCACACCCGGACTGTGCAGATGTAAATCAACCTTGATCCAATCGGCGCCACGATACTCACTTTTCAATTTGCCTTGCGTATCCGAATTCATATTGATCAACCCTCCATTAATCTCTTAAATTCGGGCTCGATGGAACGAATCTCGACAACATGATCGCCGAATGTTGGGGTGAGAACGCTCTGGCCGTTCACATAGACGATCTGGGGCGACCAGGAGCCGAGCTCTTCAATAATGAAATCTTTGTCTTTCTTAAAATCTGCTTGCGTCCACTTATCATCATACTCACGCCAGACAACGGCAATGGTCCGGCTTTCTTTCTCGCCCAAGGTGAAAAGGTACTTCCTGCCCTTATGCCGCCGAACCTTCACCTTGTTCACTTTCAGACCAAGGAGATAATCAAAGGTTTCAGGTATATCCACGATCACCTCCTGGGGTTCACCAACCTCCTCCAGATTCACCTTGAGCTTATAAGAGAAAGGGGTCTTGAGATGCTCTATGTTGAGCAAACTGGGGTTGTTTTGGGTCTCAAAATCCAGAAAGTATTTCAGCAAATATTCGTCGCCGAAGAGTTTCAGGGCAGTTTTATCGAGTGCGAGCTCAAGATTGTCAAGGGCATCTTCGTATTGTTCGAGATATTGGTATTTGATGAAATGGCTAATGCCGTTGCTATTTTGAGGTTTTCCGTCTTTCCAATCATCAGAGAATACAACCTTTTTGATGCGAGGCAACAAAACATTATCAAAGTAATTTGCCATTTCAACGAGGATGTATTTGCGGTTTCCCCCATCTTGACGATTTATATTGATTACGGCATGAGCGGTGGTACCGGAGCCAGCAAAGTAGTCGAGTATCAAGTCGTCTGATTCGGATGATGCGTCAATAATGTGCGCATAGAAATCAACCGCATGAGCAAACGGGAACTCCAAACCTAAGTTATCAAGTAACACCTTTCCCCTACTGCCACTTCTGAATATGCTGGGCATCTGATTACTAGTGGTTCGCTCGAGATACGTCTTTTTTCGGGGCATTGACAAGTGATCTTCGCCAAAGAGAATGAGCCCCTCTGCCAACAATTTCGACATGGACTCTGGCGTATACCGCCAGCCATATTCAGGAACTGGACATGGCTTTCCAGTGCTGGGATGCACAAGCGGGATGTAGAACTTGTCGTGAGTACGGCGGTCAGTCGCGCTCATGTTGTCAGAGCGAAACGCTCTACCCGTCTTATCGAATTGATCGTAGGTCAGCTCAGATTTTGAGAAGTCTGTTTGTGATCTAAGCCATTGGCGATACTCAGAAATTGCTTCCTTTGTTGGCGCTCCGAACTGCGCAAGTAGTTCCCTAGTTTTCGCATGGATTACGGCGATGTTTTTCTTGGCAGTCCTGATATCGGGATTACCCTTTGTTCGAAATAGGACATACTCATGTTGAGTAGCTATGCCGTGTGCGCCAGTGGTGGGCATTCCTTTGTCCCAAACTAATGTTCCAGCGTTCTCCGTCGGGGTCTGTTCGAGAAGCATATGCAAGTGTTCCATCTCGTACTCGTCTATGTGACACGCAAGAACACCTGGCCTTTTCAACAACTCGACGCTTTTCCCGAGACGATCATGAATCATCGCTAGCCAGCTGGAATGCTGATAGAAATTCATGTAGAGAAACCCGCTGGTTTGTGTGTTATATGGAGGATCGATGTGAATGCACTTTACCTGCTGACGGTACTTCTCCTGCAGCAGGGACAGCGCCTGCCAGTTCTCGCTTTTGATCAGCAGCCCGTCGAGAAGATCATCCAAATCTGCGCTTTCCGTAATCCTTTCAAGCAGTTTTTCCTTGAATTCCTCAGGGAAATGTTTTGTATCAATGGGGAGTTTCATGTCTTTGAGCTTTGGCTTCGACTTGGCCACTTCAAAACCCAGTTCCTTCCATTCATTTGCCTGTGCCTTATTTTTTAGAATTTCGGGATATAATTCCTCGGGGACGAGATCCGTGGTAATGACATATTCCGTCTTTAAAACAAACTTTTTCTTCTCCCAGAGCTTTTTCTGAAAATCCTCGATCTGGGAAAGGAAATCGATGATCTTCTCTCCAATCTCCCTGACAACTTTTGCCCGGGTGATGTGCTTATCGAAGAACCGCTCCTTCTCCAGGGTTTCAAGAGAAATGACCTCCGCCTTGATGAAGTAATCCAATTGTTCCGAAAGGAATCTCTTCAGGTTTTTATGGATGAAATAATCTTTGGTATTCTTTACGCTAAAACGCCCCAATTGGTAAAGAAGAAGCGGTTTATCATTCTTGTATGGTCCGCCCAGGAAAGCCTTGAGGGTGGCGTCCTTCATTTTATTGATGACGGCTTCATGGATTTTGCCGTTTATCTTTTCCTGCCTGGATGTATTGCTGCCGCCCTCAACCCCGTATTTTGTGACTTCGCCGCCATTAAGTTCCCGGTATTGAAAGCGGATAATGAGGGTCTTTCCATCTTTCATTTCACATGGGGTATCGCCGTCCAGAACAAAGAACCGGGCCTTCGTTGCCTTGTTTGAGCCAAGTTCCTCTTTTGCCGTAACCGTGCGGAAGATGATCTTGAAGGTCTTGCCGGCGTCCGTGAAAAAGGCATAGTCGCGAAAGAGGATGCCTGTCTTCGTATAATACTGGTCGCAGTTTGCCCAGTAGAGCTTTACTTCCTCGCCATTGTAGGGAATGGCATACTTGTGATTCTTGATGGAATAGCGGTATTGGGGAACGAAATCTCCTTCCTCATAATAGCGAGCAAAGAAATTATAAAGATCGTTGAAGACCTGCAGCTTGATCTCATCAATGGTTTCCGCTTCTTCCTTTTGCGCTTTAATGGCGCGATAGTCCCTACCGACAGGTGTTCCTTTGAATTCCTCCTTCAGCTCCCCCGTTGTAGAAATGGCACCCGGCCCCAGGGTCTGAATCACCTTCTGTTTCGCATCCTCCAATTGCAAACCAATGTTGTCCAGCCGCTCATCTTTGTGTATGGCAAAGACCTTTTCGACGGTATCTTTCAGATCCTTCTGAATGAATTTTCTGATCTGATCCCTCTTGAAATTAAGGATCCGGTAAATACCGAAATCCAGGTCAGACGCATCGAATTGAAAAAGCTTTTCAAGCAGCCCCTGGAATTTAAGAATTGCATCCATATATTACTCCATTAAAACGTATCAGGCCTTGAAATGTAAATTAGTATTCTAATCGCCCGCACCCTTCAACTGTTCTGGAGTGCGTTCCTGTAACCATACATTCTTCCAACCTATCCTGCGCCATTTCCGTAAAGCATAGAGCATAGCGTAAATACTCAAACCTTCTTCTTGGGCCGCTTTTAAATCTTCAAGAGATGCAATTGCTGGCATGGTTACCTCAACATCTCGCAGAGCGCCTCCCAAATGCGGAATGCTGAATTCGGAATGCGGAATCTAAATATCAAAAATCATTCTATTTGACCTAACCAACATCTCGCATGGCGAAGAGTGCATAGCGCATAGCGTGAATCCTTTATCGTAAATCGTAGGAACGAAATACTTACTTGGTTGTCTTAAACTACCTAAAATCCAACAAAATATCAAAGCTGATTTTGTTTCCACTCCAAGATTCTCATCTCTAATCTTCTTCGTGCCCGCAACCTACAACGAAGCTTATTGACTTATTAAGAGGATATATCATTCAGGATAACCCTCCTTAAGAATATATGTTCTATATGGGTCTTTGGGGCCTGTTCCCATCTCGGCGAGTACCCCATCCGTGACCAGTTTACGCAAGCGGGTTCTTGCAGTGCGGTCGGATGTCTTCCAAAGTCTGGCGGCTTCTTGCGTGGAGATCTGGCCTTTTTGGGCAAGATAACGTATAAGCTGATTATGCCAATCAGGTCGTGCAGGGACGGCAACTCTTGTCCCAAAGAGAATAACCCGGAAGTTTGTTCCTATTTCTTCAAATCTGGGTGGTTTTAAGCCCGCCTCAGCGCAGACTGCAAGCATCCTCCCAATACCAGAGCCCCACTGCTCGATGAGGCCCAATTCCCGAAAAGTGCGACCAATTACTCTATTCCGAAGGCGAGAGACTCCTGAAAGGGCTGCCTCGAT
>Ga0315284_10012838_pt1 | contig 11931 bp, 10 predicted proteins | sample YL17G09_16_MG_FD_203696 | JGI IMG/M metagenome (GOLD analysis project Ga0315284, IMG submission 203696) | Sediment microbial communities from Yellowstone Lake, YNP, Wyoming, USA - YL17G09_16 | ecosystem: Environmental > Aquatic > Freshwater > Lake > Sediment | place: USA: Wyoming | collected...
TTAATTTCCAGGGCAAAAATCTTGAAAGTGTTCGACGGTCAAGCGGCGCGCGGATTGACAAGGCAGGGGGCGGATGATAACTTGCCTGGGAATGAAAAGAACAGCGGTGTGGCCCGCTGCCGCCGGGATCATCGCCAAGTTCGTCTATCCCGGTAAAGAAAACATGGGTCTGATCGTGACCGCACTGCTGGGCATCGCGGGTTCGTTCGTCGCCTCTTATGGCGGCCAGTGGCTCAAGCTTTATCATCCCGGCCAAGCGGCCGGTTTCATCGGCTCCATAGTCGGGGCCCTGGTGATCCTCTTTGTTTATGGCCTGATTAAGCGCAATGTCCATTAGCGCCGCATCCTTTTTCTCCGTGGTCGGCGGAGGATCCGGAAGACGACGATAATAGCCAGCACCGCCCGGCCGGCGATAAATTACCGGCATGGTGAGAGGGGAGTTCGCTCTTACCCAACCTGTATGGGTCAAAGCGCTCTGATAGCTATCCGGCCTGGAGAAATCGGATCTGCCGAATGAGTCGAAAGGGATAGCCAAAGAATTTACTGAAGCCTCATCCGCCGCAGGAGATCCTGGAATCGCGGGTCGTCCCGGAGAATATCAAATATCGGATCCACTGCAATATAAGGCATATTCTGATCATGCGCTTCGTAGGCTTTCTCCAGCCATTCGAGGGCCTTGTCTTTCTCCCCGGCCCGGGTATAGAGTGTCCCGATTTGCCAAGGCGGAACATAACTTGTCCGTGAGCGGACAGCCAGCGTCTCGGCCGCACGCTGCAATGCACCCCGGTATCCATCCTCAGCGAAGCCGCGTGCCAAGGCTTCTTCGGCTTCATGATCCCCCCTCGCGGCATATGATGCCTTCCATACCTCCAGCGCTTCTTTATACATGTGTTTCATGTGGAAGGCGGATCGGAGGGTTGATAGTGCCACCAAGTCGTTTGGTGAGGTTCTGAGCGTGTCGCGGAGGAGTGCGATGGCATCGTCGTACCGGCGCGCGTACATTAGGTCCATAGCATAGAAACCACGGAACAAAGCGTTTAAAGGATCTAATTCCAACGCTCGCTCGATCTGCCCTATTGCTTCCTCTGGACGTTTCATCATGTACAATAAATGCGAATAATAGGCCCGTGGATACGGGTCGTTGGGTTTGAGTTCAATAGCCCGACGGAACTCCGCCTCCCCCCCTTCCCAGTCCCAATCTATCCACGATCTGATGCTCGCCAAGGTATAATGAACTTCCGCGAGTGTGCTGTCTAGCTCAAGGGCTTTCGCCGCAGCCGCTTTCGCTCTCGGCGTTGCCTCGCCAGCTGAAACGAACCCCTGTTGCTGGCGTCCGGCCCAGACCATGGCGATTCCCGCATAGACCTGGGCGTAGTTGGGGTCCTTATCCAGGGCAAACTCAAAGTATTGGAGCGCGCTCTCCAAATCCGGCCGGGTCAGTTTGTATAAATGAAACTGGCCCTTGAGATAAGCCTCGTAGGCTTCGGGATTGACCTGGTGGGCGCTGGCGAGTCGCGTCTCTTCCTGAGGGGCGAGCTTGACTTGCATCCTACCCGCGATTGCGCGCGCCATCTCGCCGTACATCACGAGCACGTCGGCTATCGACCTGTCATAGGTCTGTGCCCAAAGGTTCCGTTCCTCGGGGAGAGCTTCGATCAACTCCACCCGAATGCGCACGTTGTCGCCGACTCGATGCAACGTCCCCTCTACGACAGCACCCACTTTAAGCTCGCGGGCAATCACAGGCAACGGTTTCTTCTCTCCTTTGTACTTCATAACCGACGTGCGGGAAATGACCCGCAGCGCTCCAATCTGGGCCAGCTGTCCGATTAGTTCATCGGTCACCCCGTCGGCAAAATATTCCTGCCCCGGGTCACCCGTGAGGTTTTCAATCGGCAGGACAGCGATAGAATCCATGGCTTTGAGGCGTCCGGTAAAAAGAACGAATGCGCCCAGAGCTACTATCATAAGCAAACTTGCCAAGGCTGCATAACGGATCGTCCTCTTTCTCTTCAATAGCTTTGCTTTTCTCAGTCGCGCCCTGATCCCTTCAGGCTCTATGCCATCGGATAGGGATTTCAGATCGTCTAACAGCTCATCTATCTGCTGGTACCTCTTATCCGGATTTTTCTCAAGAGCCTTGCTCACAACCTGCCCTAAAGATGGCGGGATGTCTGTACGCAATTCCGAAACCGGTTTGGGCTGCTCTTTCAAAATGGAGTAGATAACAGCCTGATCATGCTCCCCCTTAAAAGGCAATTGGCCACTGAGCATTTCATAAAGAACGACGCCGAAGGACCAGATGTCCGTGCGATGATCAACCTCTTTACCGTGCGCCTGTTCAGGAGACATGTAAGCAATCGTCCCCATGGTCGTCCCTTCCTTTGTGAGAAGGGGTCCTCCTCTGATCCTCGCCAAGCCGAAATCCATGATCTTCGCTTGAGCTTTCTCCGTGACCATGATGTTGGCGCTTTTGATGTCCCTATGGATGATGCCCTTTTTGTGCGCTTCTCTTAGGCCTTCGGCAACCTGAATCGCGATGCCCAGGGCTTCGTCGGACCTCACGAGGCCTCGCTCCATTCTCGACCTTAAACTCTCGCCCTCAACAAAGGCCATGGAAATGAACATTCTCCCCTCAGCCTCGTCAATCTCGTGGACGGTACAGATGTTGGGGTGGTCCAGGGCCGCGGCTGCCTGGGCCTCACGGACAAAGCGTTCTTTGGCGGATAAATCGTATGTCCATTCAGAGGGAAGAAATTTGAGGGCGACAATGCGCTGGAGCTTACTGTCTTTGGCCTGATAAACGATCCCCATCCCTCCTCTGCCCAACTCTTTTATGATCTCGTATCGGCCGGCAAATATAGAGCCAGGGATTAGTTTTTGAATTGGCGTGACGAGGGTTTTGGTTGGGGAGAACGATGCGTCCTGAGTGGAGGACAATTGGGTTCCGCACTCCTTGCAGAACTTGGAATCCGAAGTGTTATCAAAATCGCATTTGGGACACTTGGCAGCCATCATAACCCTTATTTATCGTGCTTGGCCAAAGAATAGCACCAACATGATGGTGGGTCAAACTCTAAGGACTGGCTAAGTTAACGCGAGTTTTTTCCCTTTTAGCAGAGGGTTCAAGATGTTGGCCAATGAGATGAGGATGACGCATCCGATGACGGTAAACCAGAGATAGGGAATCTCCGTGAAAAAATAGCAGGCCACGACGCTCAGCTCGGCGATGATCGCTGCGATAAACGTGGCATGTCCGCGAATGTTTTTAAAATAAAAGGCGATTAAGAAAATTCCCAGGATCGTGCCGTAAAATAAAGATCCCATGATGTTCACGGCTTCAATCAATGAGCCGAGGTGATTCGCGAATTGGGCGAAGCTGATCGCGTAGAGTCCCCAAAAAACCGTCGCCAATTTCGAGACGAGGAGATAATGCCGGTCTGAGGCGTTTCGCTTGCAGAGGCGTTTGTAGATATCGATGACGGTGACTGAAGCCAGGGCATTGAGTTCAGCGGACGACGACGACATAGAAGCCGAAAGAATGGCCGCCAGGATCAGCCCCACGATCCCGGCGGGCAAAAAGTGTGTCACAAAACTGAGAAAGATGTAATTGGTGTCGTTGGTCTCGGCCAACGGATTCCTTTTTTTGATGAGCCGGATGGCTTCCTGCCGGACGCCGGCTTCCGATTCCCTCGTCCACCGGACTTTTTGGAGTGCGGAATCCACGTCCGCGTCATTTCGGGCCTCAATGGCAGCCAACATCTTCCTGATTTGGTCTTGCTTCTCCTCGTTCAAGCGATTAAAGTCCGTCTCCAATTTCGAATACGCCTGCCCATAAGAACTATTCCTGATATTGGCACTTTCGACCGGATTAAAAAACAACGGCGGAGTCACGAACTGATAAAAAACAAAGACCATGGCTCCGATGAAAAGGATGATGAATTGCATCGGCACCTTGAACACGCCATTGGCGAGAAGCCCAAGGCGGCTTTGGGCGATCGAACGGCCGGAAAGGTAGCGCTGGACCTGCGACTGGTCCGTCCCGAAGTACGAAAGAGCCAGGAAGCCCCCCCCGATGAGACCCGACCAAAAATTGTAGCGGTCTTTCCAGTTAAAGACGAAATTAATGACATTCAGTTTTCCGAGTTTCCCGGCCACGTGAACGGCAGAGTCAAAGGAAATATCGGGCGGCAATCGATGAAAGATCATCAGAAGCGCCGTGGCCATTCCCGCCGTGACGATCGTCATCTGCAAAAGATGCGTTCGGGTTACGGCCTCAGTTCCGCCGGCGGCCGTGTAGATGATCACCAGGCCCCCGGTCATGAAAATTGTCAGCCGGAAATCCCAACCGAGGATGACGGAGATGATCAGGGCCGGGGCCAGGATCGTGAATCCGGCCGCGAGTCCCCGCTGGATGAGGAAAAGGATGCTGCCCAAAACGCGGTTTTTCAGGTCGAACCTCTGTTCCAGAAGTTCGTAGGCGGTGTACACCTTGAGCTTGTGGAAGATGGGAACAGCCGTGATGGAGAGGATGACCATGGCGATGGGCAACCCGAAATAAAACTGGACAAAACGCATGCCGTCCACATAGGCCTGTCCTGGCGTAGAAAGAAATGTGATGGCACTGGCCTGAGTCGCCATGATGGAAACCGTGATGGCATACCATGGGGTTGACCGATTCGCCAGGAAGTAGCCTTGGATGTCTTTTTTGCCCCGTGTTTTCCAAACCCCATAGGCGACCACGAACGCCAGAAACGAACTCAATAAGATCCAGTCCAGAGGACGCATAACTTACGATTTCAATATTTCTTCATAAAAGGCTTCGTACCGGGGGATGATCTCGTCGGCGTTGAAATTTTGCTCGGCCCTTCTCTTGGCCTGTATGCTGAAGAGTTCGAGTCGGACCGGATCGGTGAGAAGTGCCACCGCATGCGCCGCCATACTCGCGATATCGCCTACGGGGAATAAATATCCTGTTTCGCCATGGGTAATGACCTCGGGCATTCCGCCGACGGCACTGCCGATCACCGGGACGCCGCAATTCATGGCCTCAAGAGCCGTTAATCCGAAACTCTCCTGTTCACTGGGCAAGAGGAAAAGGTCCGCGCAGAAAAAGAGGGGCTCCAGCTGATCCTGTTCCCCGAGGAAATGGACATCGGAGCCGAGCTTAAGTTCTCTGACCAACTGCTGGATAAATAAGCGCTCGGGCCCCTCGCCGATCAACAGGAGTTTGGACGGGATCTCGTCTCGAACCCGGGCGAAGATGCGCACGACGTCTGCGATCCTTTTCACCGGGCGAAAATTGGAGGCGTGCATCAGGATCTTCTCGCCGCGCGGCGCGAACGCTTCCCTGGAACACACGTCGTGATTCTGGGCCGGCCGGGTCGCGTCGATGAAATTGGGGATGACCCGGATCTCACGGCGGATGTCGAATTCTTCGATCGTCCGGGTCATCAAATATCGGGAGACCGCGGTCACGCCGTCGGATTTCTCGATGGCGAATTTAACAACCCGGTGGAAGGACGGGTCCGCGCCGACCAGGGTAATATCCGTGCCATGGAGGGTGGTGATCGTTTTGAGCCGCGAAGAATTGAATATCTGCTTGGCCAAATACGCGCTGGCCGCGTGAGGAACCGCATAATGGGCATGGATGATATCGAGATCGTAGGCCTCCGCCAGCTCCACCAGTTTGGTGACCAGGCCAAGTTCGTAGGGGGGGTACTTGAACAGCGGATAGGACGCGACTTCGATCTCATGGATGAAGATATTCTGGTGAAAAGTGCGCAGTCGAAAGGGCGGCGCGTAGCTGACGATATGCATCTCATGGCCCTTTTTCGCCAAACCGATCGCCAGTTCCGAGGCCACGACTCCGCTCCCCCCGTGGGTTGGATAGCAAACGATTCCGATTTTCATGGCATGGTCCATAAATATTCCGGTCCGAAAAATGCGACCGGATCCTTGAGTTTGATGGCTTCCCGAACAAGAAAGGGCTCGCCGTATTTCACGCCGATCTTGCCGCCCCAGTGCCGGTCTCGGGAGTCGAGGCGGTCCAGGAACTCGGGCCTGCCAATGGTTGTTTCCTCATTCCCGGATTCGGCCTGGCCCTGAGAAAAGAACTGGGACCGGTAGGCTCTGACCGCTTTCATTTTTTGTTTGTGCGACTCAGAAATATCGACGATGAAAGAAGGCGTGAACTCGAACCGGCTCTGATAAAAAATGACCTTATGGGGTCTAAAGGGGGGGTCTCCCGTTTCAAGTTTTTTCAACCCGGCCAGGTACGCCGCTTGGCGCACGAGATGGGACGTCTGTTCATGATCCGGGTGACGTTCGACCCAATAGGGCGCGAAGACGATTCGTGGTTTGTAGACGCGAAGCGTTTTTATGATTTTGAGCTTATTCTCCCAGGTGACCTCGACCCGGCCGTCCGGAATGTCGAGCATCTGATGCGCCGCCAAACCCATGATCTCCGCAGAATCCTTAAATTCTTGAGCCCGGATTTCGACGCTGCCCCGGGTGGCCATCTCCCCTCGGGTCAGGGCGACGACACCGGTTTTATAACCCAGCGACGCCAACGCGATCAACGTCCCAGCGCAGGCCAGCTCCACGTCGTCGGCATGGGCTCCAAAGGCCAAAGCATCCAGGTCCATTACAGCCCCCTTAAAGGCATAGAATCTATCCCATGGACAGAATCTGATGGCCGTACTCTTCGATATCGACGGCCTTGTCAAGTTTATCCATAAAGGCGTGGCCGTATTTTATCAGGTATGGCACGATATTAAAGACCCTTTCCTGAAGGTGCTGGTGCGGGTAGAGATTGAGGACGGCCTTGTGGAGTTGTCGCATCGTGGTTTCGTTTCGTTTTTTGGCCGCCTGCAGGATCTTTTTTTCCAAGAATTTCAATTGTTGATTCATTCTGCCCTTGGCCAGGTCGATGGAATCACCGAGGGTGGGTTCGATGGCCAGAATCTCCTTTTTCAAAGAATCCATGTCCTGTTCAACATGACCGAGGACGAGGGACAAACTTTCCTGCAGAGAACCAGGGATTCGTTCCTTGGTGATCTTTCCGAAGAGCCCGTCCGCGTCGCTCCAGATATCTGGAATTTTCAGATCGTATTTCTTCAGGATATGATCGACCTTCTTTTCGACGATGGTCACGCTCTTTCGCGGATAGATCACGGGCATCGGCAAATGGAAGCCTTCGTAAACTTCTTTCATCTGGGCGAAATACGCGATTTCACCCGGGCCGCCGATATAAGCGACCGTGGGCAATAGGGCGTCTTGATAGATGGGACGCAGAAGGACGTTCGGGCTGAATAAAAAGGGCTTTTCCTTGGCCAGGGCCAGGAGTTCCTCTTTCTTGATCATCGGCGCCATTCCCTTGATCTCGAAAGCTCCCCCTTTCCATTGAATGGTGCGCCGCTCCCTCTCCGTATAAAAAATGTTCAGGGTCCCTTCGTGCAGGGGGATTTGGACGCCATATCCGGCCTGACGCAGTCTCTGGGAGGTAGCGATGGCCTTGCGCGTCGAAGGAGATTCTTCGGCGATTTCCCGATAATATGCATCGCTCCCCAATTCTCTCAGGCGAGGATGGCTGGCGTCGATAAATATCAATCCTTGGGACTTGAACAATCGGGTCATCCATCGGGCAAAAGCCTCGGCAAAAGACCGGCCGGACTGGTAGGCTTCACTCAAATGGTCAATAATTTCCGCCTTGAATTCGGAATCCAGGGTTAGATCCTTCAGCTGCTGGATGCCGTCATTGATTTCCGGGGGGAGGATCAGGTTCGAGGCGGGGATTTTGGATTCAAAGGAAGGCATTCGGCAGCGGATTTCTTCAATCTTATTCTCTTTATCCACGAGGGCGATATGATCGATCTCCGCCAAATCGTGATCATCCGAGGCCAGCCAAAATATCGGGACATGAGAACCGGGACAATTCCGGTTGAGGTATTCGGAGAGTTTGACCGCGGTCAGGGCTTTATAGATTGTGTAGAGCGGCCCGGAAAACAGCCCGACCTGTTGTCCGGTGACCACGGCGCAAGCCTCGTCCCGGACGATTTTTTCGATCTGATCAAGAGTCTCGGGCCCGCATCCGTAGTTTTTGTTTTGTTCACGTAAAACCGCGGCCAGGTCCTCCCGCGGGATGCGGCGCGACCGGACTCTCTCGGCTTGGCGCTGGAACGCGTCGAGCTCCCGAAAGTCGCCGTTAAAAAATTCACGGACTTTGTGAAAGTCGGCAAGATAGTCGTCAACGAGGAGCGGCAGGCGTGGGAGTTGTTTCGTTGGGACTGCCATCGAAGCTTTCCTTCATTCAAACGCTTTCGTAAAAAGATAAAATAGAAGTACCTGAAGCGCCAGATTCAACAATACGGCGGCATACAAACGGCTCCATGACGAAAAGAAGGGAGGCCGCTGCCGCTCGTCCTCAGTTTTTTCTTCCCGAAGGTTTTCCATTATATTTTCCCGCCGAAATCATATTAGCGAAAAGCCGGTACGCACCCGCGACACCTGCCGGCAACTGCCGAAACCAGGCGTCGGCGGTGTAGATGAAAACACCTTTTCCATATCGAGAGTATAAGAGACCGCCTTTCTGATCAGGCTCGCCGGGATCGTGAGAAGAGAGAACCATCTCATATTTATTGTCCCATTGAGACGCAAAATAGAGGCCTCTTTCCTGAATCCACCCTTCGAAATCCTTTGGGGTGATTTTATTGGGAAAATTTAAAAGCGGATGATCCGGAGCCAAAAAGACAACGGGCGCGTTTTCCACACTGACGCGCTCTCGTCCGATGGTCAATGGGTAAGGGCCGATGGAGTTGATCAGCTGACCATAAGCCACGTTGTATTGAACAACAAGGGTTCCGCCGAGTTCGACATATTGGAGAAGCCGTTCTTGCGTGATCTTGAGGACTTCCCGCGTATTGTAAGCCCTGACGCCCATAATGACCGCGTCGAAAACGGATAGATCCGTCTTTTCGAGCATCTGATCAGTCAACGGGATTACTTCATAACCGAGATTTCGCAAGGCATCGGGGACTTCATCCCCTGCCCCCATGACATAGCCAAGTCTCTTTCCTTCGGTTTTGATATCCAGCCTGACGACTTTGAGCCGGCTGTCCGGAAAATACACTTGTCGACGAATGTGGGGGTAGGAAATCTCGACCATGGCCCGGTTCATTTTTTCTCCATCGATCTCGGCTTCCGCGATCAGGTCGGCCTCGTCGGCAAGTTTCGGCGGCGCAACCTCAAACGCGACCTCGCGCTCTTCATATTTGCCGGCTAAAGCAAAGGGAATGCCGGCCGGGCTGATCCTCCAAATATCCGGTCCTCTGAGCCGGACGCGCCCGGCGACATTTGGGGAGTGGCTCTTGAGCCTGATTTTTATTTTCTGGGGGCTCTCTCCGGCAAAAATACTCACTTTATCCTCGACCTGGATTGTCACCCGTGGCCTGATCTCGAAAGGCCGGTAGGTTTCGCCGTCGACCGGATCCGTCCATCGAAAAAGGAGGGGGATGGAATATTCGAGCAGAAGTCCATCGGCGCTCAATCCGATCTTGGCGCTTACGGCGGAAGGATGAGTGGGGTCATCCCGATGGGAGGCTTCTAACCAATAGGGCTGGGAGAGGGGAAAATCCTTGGGAAGGTTCATCGTGTTCTCGATGGTGAGGGGATCGTTGTTATTCAGGGAACGGTCGAGCATGGAATCCGGGGCGATTCCTGGAAATCCAAGGCTATGAAGCGTGAAAGGATAATCTGATCGGTTGATGATCGTCGTTTTGACTTGAACCGAATCTCCCGGGGCGGCGGCATAATCGTTGGCTATGGCCTCCAGCCAAATTCCGGCGCAGGCCTGGATGACACGCAACAACTCTTCCTTTTTTAAACGGCACCAATTCTCCTCGGGAAGCTTGGCGAGTTCGGCCCAGACGCCCAGCAGGCCGGGGATTGATTTTGAGGGATCTTGGGGATTAAATGTCCTCAGGCTTTCAGCCAAGAAGAGCCCCACTTTTCGCCCGCCGGGGATACGGTTCCATGAGACATCGATCCCTTCGGTGAGGTCTTTCGTTGCCGGATCTCCCGCCAATAGCTTGAAGTAATCGTATTGGGTTCCTCGTCGCCCGGCCGAACCGAATCCCTGGCTCTTATGTTGGGATCTGCCCTCTCCGGCCATCTCAGAGTACGATTTTCCCAACAAAGGATTATATTCGCCCGTATCGATCCGGAGCAGGTTTTCGATTTCTTCCTGAGAGGGGCGCCAGCTATTCCAGAACAGTCTCCTGGCCTTCCAAGGCGCCACGAACTTTAGCTGTTCGGGAAACTTATTCGGATCGCCGGAGGCCAAAAACGCCTCTTGAACCAACAGCGCGGAGGCCGTGTGGTGGCCATGTCCGCCGGAGTTTTCGGGTGTAAAACGGGTGATGATCACATCGGGTTGAAAGTTTCGAATGACCCAGACCACATCCCCGAGAGTTTTTTCCTTCCCCCAAAAATCAAATGTTTCCTCCGCGGTCTTTGAATAGCCGAAGTCGACGGCTCTTGTGAAAAACTGTTCGGCTCCGTCGATCCGGCGGGCCGCCATGAGCTCCTGGGTTCGAAGAATGCCGAGTTCAGCTCCCTGCTCCGGGCCGATCAGATTCTGGCCGCCCTCGCCGCGGGTGAACGAAAGGCAACCCGTTCGATACTTACGACCCTTCGAGAAATAGGCCAGGACGGCGGTGTTCTCGTCGTCAGGATGAGCGGCCACATAGAGGACGCTCCCGAGGACATTCAGCTTCTGAAGGGCGATTTGCAGTTCCGCGGCATTGGCAATCCTCCCGTCTTGCGCCTTGGCCTGAGTTCCGAGAAACAGCGCCAGGCTAAAAAACGCATAAATAGACCTTTTAAAAATATTCCCTCTTTCAGGTCGCAATAGAGCTGCGCTTCAGGAAAGCCGTTCCAAGAGACGGGTCAGATGACTATTGGGCCAGTTTAATATTAAAAGGGACTTTCAGCTGTTCCCAGTGCAGGTAAGCGGTGGCCGATGTGCCCGCCAGGTCATCAAACCCGAACATCATCCACTCCTGGTGGGGCGCTTTTACCGGAGTCACCGTGACCCGGAGGGCGTCTTCCTCCTGGTTATATCCAAAGCTTCCCCAGGAGTCATTTTTCTTGCTGAAGATGATCGTCCACTCCTTTTCCGAGGGAATCATATGGATGCCGTATTTTCCGGCAGGCAAGGGTTTCCCTTCAACGAGAACGTCCTTATTGAATTCAATGGTCGTGTTCTCGTTGGCCCCAACGCGCCATGGATATGGTTTGTCGTTGGAATACTTGTTTCCGGGAGCCAGGCCGAAGGGCACTAACTCACCCCATATCTTTCTCCCTTTGACGCCCGGACGGCTGTAGACGATTGTGATATCAACGTCCGTTCCCAGTCTTTGCGTGACGCTGGCTTTCAGACTCGCGGGGATTTTGGCTCCTTGGGCGAATGCCGAAGGCAGCGCCAGAAGCACAGCAAGGCTCAGCAAAAGACCAACCGTCAATCCATAACGCTTCATGGTTTCCTCCTTATAAGGTTAAAATCTTATTATAGCCGAATTTGGGTGCAAAAATACACAATTCCGGAGTATTTGATTCGTCCTCCCGAGTTCCCGGGAGCTGAGTCCCGCAGTGGCCGAATAAACGGGGTATCGGCGGGATTATCAAAGTGGCATTTCGCGCACTTGACCGGCACTGCGCGCCGAAGCCGCCCGCTAGAGAAAAGTATCTCGGCCATACCAAGCGTTGACATCGCCGCTCAGCCTCCGATACAATTCCGGAATGGTTATGAAAACCATAGGTCTCGTGGGCGGCATGACGGCAGAATCGTCGGCAGAATACTACCGCATCATCAACCAAACGGTTCGCGAACGTTTGGGCGGGATTCATTCGGGTAAAATCATCATGTATTCC
>Ga0315284_10012839_pt1 | contig 11931 bp, 10 predicted proteins | sample YL17G09_16_MG_FD_203696 | JGI IMG/M metagenome (GOLD analysis project Ga0315284, IMG submission 203696) | Sediment microbial communities from Yellowstone Lake, YNP, Wyoming, USA - YL17G09_16 | ecosystem: Environmental > Aquatic > Freshwater > Lake > Sediment | place: USA: Wyoming | collected...
CAGCATCAGGCCGCAGCGCAGCGTGAACAGCGAGCCGAACACCGCGTCCTCTTTCGCCTCCGCCGCCGGCTTCGCAAGCCAGGCATCCACGCCTTTCTCGATCAGCATCTCCTGCGCGCACCGCCCCTTGATGCGGAAGTCGCTGAACCAGGAGCAGTGGTCGATGCCCGTGTTCACGTATTCGCAGTCGCTGAGTCCCGCCCCAAAGAACTCGGCATACTGCTGGGCCACCCCGATCACGCCGTGGCAGAGCCCGAGCGCCTTCACCCCGGTCTCTTTGGTGACCGCCCGCGTCAGCGCCGACAAGGGGTTCGAGACGTTGAGCATCCAAGCCTCGGGGCACTGCTTCCGCATCATCTGCCCCATCTTCACGAAAACCGGCACATTGCGCAGCGACCGCGACAGACCACCTGGGCCCACCGTATCACCAACGGTCTGGAAGATGCCGTACTTCTCTGGCACCTCCAGATCGACGCGCATCGTCTTCAGTCCGCCGGTCGAGATGGTCACGACCACGTAGTTCGCGCCGTCAAAGGCCGCGGCCTGGTCGGTGGTCGACTCGAAAGTGATGCCCGTCCCGGTGGTCTCCTTGTACTTCTGCGCCAGCTGAGAGGTCAGCGCCAGTGGCTCCGGGTTGAGGTCGTGCAGCACCACCGTGCTCCCATCGAGCCGCTTGTTGCCGATGAGATTGCTGAGCACCCCATACGTCCACGAAAAGCTCCCCCCGCCGACCAACACGATCTTCAGGTTCGCCACGCCACACCTCCAAGATAGACTTCGCTAGCCCTCCGGGCTGATCTCAGCCAGCGCCTCCGCGATGGCCGGCATGCTCGTCCGCCACGCATGCTCGGGGATGTTCTCCGTGATCCCGACGATGAACCCCCTGCCGCCCGACTCCTGCACCATCGCCCGCGTGTGCTCCTGTATGCGTTCGCGAGAGGCGAGGTGCAGAGACGATGGGAAGTTGATCCACAGCGTCTTCTTTGGCCACGCCGCCCGCGCATCCGCTACCGACATGTCGGTGTCCGGCGCCGGGGTGAAGGCTTCGATCACGTCGAGCTGTGACGCCGCCACCGCCTCCGCCCACTCCGCGTTATTGGCGTCCATGTGCGATCCCAGCCACTTCCCCTTGGCATGCAGCATCTCACCCAGCTCGTCGTAACACGGCACGCAGTACTTCTCGAACCGCTCCCGGCCGATGATCTCAGGGCTGGTATTCCCGCAGTAGATCACCAGGTCTGCCGGGCCGTCGGCCAGGATCGGGTAAGCCTCCCGTTCCTTCGCCCGCATCGTTTCGTAAAGCGAGAAGAACAGATCCGGCCGATCGTACATGTCCAGCGAGAAGCGCTCCAGGCCAAGCAGTCGAACTCGCATTTCCATCAGCGGCGAATAGCCCATGTTCCCGCTGACGTAACCGCCTTCCCCCACCTGCGCCACTTCCTCGTGGAACCGATCGTAAGAGGGCTTGTAGACTGTATCCTTGATCATGAACTCGACGGTGCGATAGTCGTCTGGCGTCTTCACATAATTCTCGACTATCCAATCGCTGCCATAGGCCGCCTCCAGCCGCGAGGCCATCGACACCTCTCCCACCGGCGTGCGCACCGTATGCCGTCGATAGGGAACACCGTTCTCCTCATACCGACAGGAGTCCGTCGCGACGTTGGGCCGCTCGATCTCCACCAGCGGCGCCCTCACCGAGTAGCCCACGCCCAACGCGCTGAGTCGCGCCCACTCCTCACCGAAGTCCGCCAGGCTCCGATATGTGGTGAACGGGATCCGGTCGACCGGCTCCCGCCGGAGGGCCGCCGCCACCCGCTCTCTCACCGTCATGACCTTCCCCATGCCGCCTCCAGTGATATGCCAGCCCCTCGCCTTCAGGGCTCTGGCCTTCGCCCCCGGCGCGACACAACCTCCCTCCTGCCAGTCTGCGGGCGTAGAGGGCAACGGCCCTTTACCCGGTGCCCCTGACAGCCGAACTACTACCTGGAACCACTCCAGGCAGCGGAAGACGGTGCCTCCGAGGTAGAGACGCGCCTGGAAAGGAGAATGCGAATGCTTGGCCGGTCTCGCCGCTTCCCTTACTCGACGGCTGCTGCCGTCGCTCTCACCCTCATCGCGCTCACCGTAGGTCCCGCCATGGCGGGAGGCATCACTCAGGTGAACCTCGTCTCGAACACCCCCGATGTCGCGGTTCGTACCCTCCCACTCCTGGTAAATGCCTGGGGGATGACCTTCAATGGCACCGGCGAGGTGTTCTGGGTCAACGACAACGGCGCCGGCGTCGCCTCCCTCTTCGACCGACTCGGCGTCCCTCAGTCGCTCGTTATCACCATCCCCCCGCCCGATGGGGAAGCTGGCCCATCCGCGCCCACGGGAATCGTGTTCAACAGCACCGATGACTTCGTCCTGACCGAAGGAGAGGTCTCGCGGCCCGCCAGGCTCCTTTTCGATACGGAGGATGGCACCATCTCGGGCTGGCATCCTGCCATAGACCTGACGAACGCCGTGCTCCTGGTCGATCGCTCCGCCACCGGCGCGGTCTACAAGGGGCTCGCGATGGCCGAGACCGACCTGGGCGAGCGCTTCCTCTACGCCACCAACTTCCATTCCGGCTACATCGAGAAGTTCGACGCCGACTTCAACCTCGTCGATGAGTTCACTGCTGCCGACATCCCCGCCGGCTTCGCCCCCTTCGGCATCCGGAGCATCGACGGCCACCTATTCGTCACTTACGCCAAGCAGCAGCTCCCGGATAGGAAGGAAGACCAGCCGGGCCTCGGCAACGGCTACATCGTCATCTTCGATCTCGACGGCAGCGTGATCTCGCTGTTCGCCGCGAATGGCAAGCTCAACTCCCCGTGGGGCATGGTGGTGGCGCCAGACGGCTTCGGCAGCTTCAGCCGCGCCCTCCTGGTCGGGAATACCGGCGACGGCCACATCTCTGCCTTCGATTTGGCCACAGGTCGGTTCCTCGGCCAGCTTCTGAACCGGGTCGGCCGGGCATTGGAAATCGATGGCATCTGGGGGCTGGAGAGGAGCCCGGTGCCCACCAACGGCATCCGCCTCCTCTACTTCTCCGCGGGGCCCAACGGCGGAAGCGACGGCCTCATAGGAACGCTGCACACGACCCAGACTCAGGGCTTCCAGCGTCGGCACTTCGGCGCCCTCCAGGAGCGGCCGTCAGACGGCCATGATCCGGGCCGGGCGCATCACTAGCGTCTCCGCAACCTCCCTTCGCGCGACGACAGGGAGCCCTTCCGGGCTCCCTGTCTGTTCTTCAGCAACACTGGGCCAGACGCGTCTACACCCGGAACGGGTGCTTCGGCCGCTTCATCTCTGCCGCCACCTCCGCGAACTCCGGCCGCGCCAGCGCCTCCCGCACGAATCTCGCCGCCTGCTCCCACGACTTCGTCCGGTGATCATCGAGCACGAAGCTCATCAGCACCCGCTCATCCGGGCGCAGCGCCAGCGACACCAGCCGCTCCGCCTCCAGCAGTCGCGGATAGAGGTGTGTCAACATCACTGCCTCCGGCAGCCTTCCGACGTGTAGCGGCTGGATACCGCGGATCGAGCACTTCGCCGGCACCTCCACTACCACGTCGTCCGGCACGCCCTCGATGGCGCCGCGGTTGGGCACGTTGACCTGCAGCTCCGCCTCGTTATCATTCTCCAGCGCGTCGATCAGCGGGAAGTGCTGCTCTCCCGTCGGCCGCGGGCGGAAGACCTCCGTGAGCTTGGCGGTTCCGTCGGCCACTGCGCGGTGAATCCGACCGACCTCCTCCTCCAGCTCTTTGAGGTAGATGCCCCAACCCAGCTCCGAGTCGAACCCGCCCAGCGGCTCGCCGTACCACCTCTGCTTCGTCGCCGGGTCGGTGTGGAACCACCAACCTCCCCGACGCGGGGTGTCGCCGATGGGGAAGAGGCCGGTCAGCTTGTACAGCTCCACCGCGGCCCGCGACATCTGATTATCGCCATAGCTGGGGTGGTAATCGGCGTAGAGCTTCTCGGACTCCTTCGCCACCCACTCGTCGATCAGGTGGTATGCGTCCCGCCCCTCATACTCGAAGTGAGTCAGCCAGATCTCGTGGTTGAAGCCCACTGCCTGCGCCTTCACTTTGTCCGGATCGAGCCCGATCCGCCTCGCTACCTCGCGGTAGTGATAGTGCCCGTGGCAGATGCCGCAGACCTTCACTCCGGTCGCCCGCGTCATCGCCGTGCAGCCTTCGAAGACCGGGTTGGAGGCCTGGATCAGCCACGCCTTCGGGCACAGTCGCTCCATGTCCCGCGCCACCGACACCATCATTCGCACCTGGATGATGCGGTGCATCCACATCCCGCGGTAATAGCCCTGCTCCTGCTGCCAGGCGCGGAGTTGCTCCACCTGCGAGTGCCCGCCGACCTGCGCGGTGTTGATGACGTAGTCCGCCTCCGCCAGCGCCCGCTCTCGGTCCGTCGTGCACTCGAACGTCACCTCCGCGCCCAGCTCCTTCGCATACCGCTGCGCGAACCGGTGCATGATCTCGACCCGCTCCCGGTCCACATCCATGAGGGTGACGTGGCTTCCCGCCAGGCTCTTCGCCAGGCACACATCCCTCACCAATCCGACCGAGAACGTCGCGCTCCCGGCCCCGATCACGCCCAGCCTGATCGCACGTGGCACTGCTCTCTCCGTTCGTTTCCCGTCAGGTAGCCACTCTGCTGCCCGATCCTCAGATCTCCACGCTCGCTACCGCCACCGTCTTCCCGGTGTTGAACGACTCCTGCATCGCCGCCAACACCGCCACGGGGCGCAGGTAGCTCGACGGCTTCACCGGCTCCTGCTTCGTCTCGAACATCCGGCAGAAAGTGCGAATGCCGGTGAGGTAGATGTTCTTGTCCCAGGCCAGCGCCGAGTGATGGTGATACGCCCCCTCATCCCCGAACACCGTGCCGGTGAACCCACCCGACCAGCCCTTGAGGCAGTGCACGATCCCGAACGCGCCCGAGTCGAAGGCGACGGTGGCGATGCCGTCATCTCCCTGCCGCGTGGTCGAAACGTTGAGCGGCGTCGCCTCCATCAGGCTCAGCATGAAGTCCACCTGATGAATGCCGTAGAAGTAGACGCCGCCGTGCTGGCTCTCGATCTCCACCGGCCCCGCGGTCACGAATGAACGCAGCTTGCCCACTCCCTTCATCGCCTCCCTGAACTCCGCCGCCGACTCCTGCAGCGGAAGCACGCTATAGCTGCTGATCGGCACGTTCCTCGCGCGGGCCAGCTTCACGAAATCGATGCCCTCTTTCAGATCGATGCAGAAGGGCTTGTCCACGAACACCGGTACGCCCGCCTCCACGAACGGCTTCGCCGCCGGCAGGTGATACTTCGCGTGCCGGTGATCCACCGCCACGCCGTCCACCGCCCCGATCATATCGGGCGCGTTCTGAACGATGTTGGGAATCTGCCCGTCCTTGGCCGCCTTCTCCGCGTACTCGGCCGTCTCACCCCAGACGTGCGTGACCTCGACCCCGGGCACCGCCTTCTCGATGTTCAGCGTCTTCGCAATCGCCACCGTATGGCTGTTCTCAGCTCCGACAATCCCGATCTTCATGCTCGCCTCCGTTTGTCTGCTACTCACCCGGGAAGAACACGCGCTGCGCGTTGTCCCAGTAGACCTTCCGTTTCACGTCCTCTGTCAGCTCCGACGACTCGATCGCGCCCACGGATAATCCGGGGTGCAAAAGAGTGCAGTCGGTTCCGAACACCACCCGATCCTCGCCAACCAGTCGCATCGCCAGTTCATACCTCCCCGGTTCCGCCGTGCTCGCCACCGGATCGAGGTAGACGTTGCCGGGGATCTCCGTCCCGAGCAGCGTCTCGCACCCGCGCCAGTCCGGCCCCGCCATGTGGGTGAGGATCATCGGCGCTTCATATTCGGCCGCTAGCTCCATCGCCGCCCGCATCGACTCTACCGAAAAGGTGTGCAGCAGCGCCGGCAACCTCCGCGCCTTGATCGCGCTGAAGATTTCCCGGTAGGTGCTGTGATTGTACGGCCGGCCGTGGTAATCGTCGCGACTTTTCACGCCGATGAACTTAGGGTGTCCAGCCAGCGCCTCCACTTCCCGCACTGACTCCGCAACCCGGTGCGGGTCGACATAGATATAGCCGTAGAGCATCTCGTGCCGCTCGATTGCTTTCTGCGTGACTCGGTTCCCCTCCACCATGTCGTCCAGCAGCGCCCTCACCGAGCTGACCATCGCCTTCTCGGTCTCCACCAACCGCAGCAGCCTCACCAGATCATCCGCGCTCGACGCCGCGATGGGAATGCTGTTCCAGGGGCCGAAGTGCGTGTGGACGTCGAACTTCCTCATCGCCCCGCCTCCAACAGGCGTCGCGCGTTGCCGGAGGCCACCATCGTCAGCTCCTCGGTTCCCAGCCCCGATCCTCGCAGTACCATCACCGTGGAGCCTACGTTCAGCATCGGGTACCCCGATCCCCACAGCACCCGAGACGGCGAGAACGCCTTCGACACCGCCGCGATTCCATCAGGGGTCACCAGGTCGCTCGTCTCGACACAGGCGGATGGCAGCGAGTCGGCCAGCGCCAGCAGCTCGCCCAACACGTGGTAGCGGTTCCGACATAGTATGAACGTGCCCTCCCGGCCCCTGAGCAGGTGGGTAATCCGCGTCGGTTCCGAATCCACCGTCGGCAGCATCACCGGCATCCCCATCTCATCCAGCGCCTCCACCAGCCGCGCGCAGGCCGCGCTGTCCACCGCGTAGCCGTGCACCTCCGGGAACAGCCTCACCATCGCAAAGCCGAGTTCCCGCAGCCGCGCCACCCGCACCGGTGAGTAGATCCCCGTGGGGCAGGCAACCGCAACCGGTCGAAAGTAGCTGTCGGCCGCGCACAGCTCCAGAGTCTCCCGATTCCCCTCCTCGCAGTCGAACTGGATCGCGCGATAGCTGCACGTGTAGACGCGCGTCACCCCCCACCGTTGTCCCGCGCGCTTGATCTCCTCGGGCGACGTCACCACCCCTCGCCGCATGTCGCGCCCGAACCTGGTATTGATGTCGATCAACCCGCTGATGGCTGTCCCTTCTGTCATCAGTCCGCCCCCACCGCCTTCACCATCTCATAGGCCGCGCGCATGTGTTCCGTCGGGGTCATCGGGGCGACGTTGTTGCCCTCGCAGAAGACAAACCGCCCGCCCGCCATCACCCCGCTCTTCAGGATTCGCTCCGTCTCTTGTTCGATCAGCGAGATCGGCCCATCTCTGAGTATGCGGGGGTGCAGATTCCCCCGCAGCAGCGCCCCCGGCCCCAGGTCCCTCCGCAACTGTCCAAGGTCTACCGGAAAGCCCAGGTCGAAGTCCTGGATGTTGAATTCCCGCTGCAACAGCGGCAGCAGCCGCGCCACGCTCCCGCACAGGTGGATCGAGTTCGGACCGCTCTTCGAGAACGTCTCGACCAGCCGCTTGTGGTGCGGCAGCACGAACTCGCGGTACTGCGCCTCCGACAGCAGCATGATGCTGTCGTCCGCAAACCCCCAGCCCTGCTGCGGATACTCCGACCCATTGAACTCCATCACCGCCTTGATCCGCACGATCGTGGCCTCGGTCACGAACCCCAGCAGCTCCCGCGCGAATCTGGGGTCTTCATAGAGATCGAGGCAGAATTCCGTCGTGCCGCGCAGATTGCAGGCCACCGTGAACGGCCCATCCGTGCCCGCTCCTTCGAGAGACGACTTCCCCACCGGCCTGCCCGCGAACTCCTCTCGCCCGCGCCTCTCCTCGAAGTACTGGTAGAATTCCAGCCCCCGCCCCTGCACCCGGTCGTGGATGGGGTCGGGGATGCTCATCCCGGCCAGCTCGCCTTTCCGCTCGCGCAGTATCGGGATCGAGTCCGGGACTTCTCCCTCGTGGAAAACCAGCCGGCACCCGAACCACTCCGCCTCCGACGTGTTCTGGAAATCCGGCGTCAGGCCGTCCCACTGCTCCGGCCGCCCAAGTTTCGCGTCTTGGATCGGCTGCTCCCGCACCCACTGCTGCTGTTCGAGCTGCATCTGCCACTGGACCGCGGGGTCCTGGAAGTATTGCTCGAAGGTGTAGCCACGCGTATTCGTCCACGGCGTCAGCATCCAGAACTGCCCGCTGATGTTGAACACGCAGGGCGGCCGCCGCGGCCGGCCCGCGTCGAAGTCAGCCCAGACCTGCGCCGCCTCCTGATTGTGCCGCGCGATGCCCGCGTCCATACCCGCCCTCTTCTCCGCGATGGCGAGCGGACCCTCGTCTATGGACGCCGGCCTCAGCTACTCCAGCGGCTTCTCGATCAGGAATGGCTCCGGGGCCACCCGCGCCACGCTCAGCGCATGGCTCAGGCTGTTCGCATCCCGGTCTCGCGCTGTCAGCGGAGACAGCCCAAATCGTTCCTCGATGTACTTCAGCACCGAGGTGAAATCGTACACCGTATGATCGATGTGCCCGCGCCTGGCATGAGGAGAGATCACCAGCGTCGGCACTCGCGGCCCAAACCCATACTCGTCCACCTGGGGCGGCGGCACGTGGTCGTAGAAGCCACCGTAGTCGTCCCAGGTGACGATCATCACGGTGTTCTCCCAGTAGGGGCTCTTCATCAACGCGTTCGCCAGCGTCGTCACGTACCACATACCGACCTGTAGGTTGACAGGCGGATGCTCGCTCTCCGCCATGTTCGGGATCAGCCACGCCACCTGCGGCAGCGTCCCGTCGCGCAGGTCTCGGAAGTACTCCGCGTTCGAGACCAGGTGCGACATCAGCTCCCGGTCCTGCTTGATGCTCGGGAATCCCGGCAGCGGGTTCCACAGATGGAAGGCCTGCGGTGACGTCGACCCCTCGTAGTACTTCCAACTGATTCTGGAACTCCCCAGCAGGTCCACCATCGTCGGGAAGTTGAACCCCTGTATGGGCGGCTCCTTCATGTTCTGCACCAATCCACCCGACTGCGCCGCTACCGTATAGAGATGGTTCGGCAGCGACGGCCCGGCGAGCGAGGAGAAGAACCGGTCGCAGAGCGTAAATCGGTCCGCATAGGCCCAATAGTTCGGCAGATCGGACCGATCGTAGTAGCCCAGGGTATCGACGGTCCTTTCCGCGCTAACGAATCCGTCCATCTTGCCTTCGTTCATCGCCGCACGACACGTAGCATACCTGTGGTCCACGTCGTGTGTGAGCGGGAAGCTGAAATGGAAGGGCGCCATTGCCTGCGGATGACCGGGAGCCAGAGGGACGGTATGCCCCTGCGGAAAACCCTCCCCCCGTGGATAGGTACCGAAGTAGTTGTCGTAAGTGCGGTTCTCCTGGATCACGAACAGGATGTGCTCGACCTTACCGGAAGGCGGCCTGTGGGTTTTCGCCGGGGGCCAGGCCTGCCCGCCGGTCACCGTGATCGCGGCCTCTTCGATCAGACCTTTCTGCTGGTGACCCGCTACCTGCACCGTCTTCCCGGGGGCGACCCCGGGTGGGACTGCGCCCGTCACATGGGCGACCCGGATCGTCTTGCTGCTGTCTTCCTGCACCGCCACGAGATTGCCAGTGATATCGACTACCGTCCCCACCATCGCGCCCGGGGGAGGGGCCGCTTGCTGCCGTTGCCCCATCCTCCATCTCGGGCCCACACCTCCTCGTCGCCCTCCGGCCTGCGCCGTGTTCATCGCCACCAGGCCGGCGGCCGCCAACAGCAATACCATCCACCATCTTTTCGTCAGTTCCCCGCGCCAGTTCATCTGGTAGGTCCTCCTGCCTGGGGCTTGCCCCCCAATGCTATCCTCGTCCGCCCGCAACTTCAAGGTCGCGAATTGCTGTCATGTCGCGCCGACACCCGAAGCGGCGCCACAAGGACTTCCTCAACCTCAACCCGAACTTGAGCTTCTGAACCCCACCTCAGGAGGCGAGGATGCCACGAATACCGATCGCACTGCAGCTCTACTCCATCCGTGAAGACTGCAAGAAGGACCTGCCCGGATCTCTGGCGGCGGTCGCCAAGATGGGCTATGAAGGCGTCGAATTCGCCGGTTACTACGGCCGCTCCGCCGCCGAGCTTCGCAAGATGGTAGACGACCTGGGCCTCAAGGTTGCCGGCACCCACATCGGCCTGGATACGCTCCTCGGCGACCAGTTCGCCGCCACCGTCGAGTTCAACCAGGCCATCGGCAACAAGTTCCTCATCGTCCCGGGACTTTCGGAAGAGCGCACCAAGAGCCGCGCCGCCTGGCTCGAGACCGCCGGCATCTTCAACGAGATCGTCGACAAGCTCAATCCCCTCGGCATGTACACCGGCTACCACAACCACCACACCGAGTTCAAGCCCCTCGATGGTGAGATGCCCTGGGACACGTTCTTCGGGAACACGAAGAAGGACGTGGTCATGCAGATCGATGCCGGCAACGCCCTCCACGGCAACGCCGACCCCGTCCCGTTCCTGGAGCGCTACCCCGGCCGCGCCCTCACCGTCCACCTCAAGGAATACTCCAAGGGCAACGACAAGGCCATCATCGGCGAAGGCGACGTTCGCTGGAACGACCTTTTCCGCATCTGCGAGACCACCGGCAGCTCCCAGTGGTACATCGTCGAGCAGGAGAGCTACGCCTTCCCGCCGATCGAATGTGTCGACCGCTGCCTCAAAGTCCTCAAGTCGATGGGCAAATAGCCCGCCGACCATTCGCGATTGCAGGGCGGACGCCTCTGCGTCCGCCCTGCGCCATTAGCACGACCGTTCGGCAGGAGCTCTCACCCGTCGAAGCTTCAGCGGGGATGGATGCATCTGCCACCCCTGCCGCCGCGCCGCCCCGATCACCGCTGTCATCCTGAGCGAGCGCGGAGCGCGACGCGAAGGATCACGCCGTTCCTCTCCGCGCCCTCTGCGTCTCTGCGGTGCATGCCGTTGTGGCCCCCCTACACCTCCCGCGCCCTCCCGATCAGACTCAGGAATTCCTGCCGCGTGGCGGCGGACTCGCGGAACGTCCCCAACACCGACGATGTCACCATCAACGAATTCTGCTTCTCCACCCCTCTCATCATCATGCACAGGTGCCGCGCCTCGATCATCACGCCTACGCCCTGCGCCCCGATGTTGTCCATGATCGAGTGCGCGATCTGCTCAGTCAGCCGCTCCTGAATCTGGAGTCGCCTCGAATACAGGTCGGCCAGGCGGGCCAGCTTGCTCACCCCAACCACCGTGCCCCTGGGGACGTACCCGATATGGCACCGCCCGAAGAAAGGCAGCATGTGATGCTCGCACAGGCTGTAGATCTCGATGTCCCGCACGATCACCATGCTGTCCATTTCCTGCGCGAAGCAGGCCCCGTGCACCAGCTCCTCCGGGTCGGCGCGGTAGCCCGACGTCAGAAATGCCATCGCCTTGGCAAATCGCTCCGGCGTCTTCAGCAGCCCCTCCCGCGCTGGGTCCTCTCCGAGTTCGGCCAGCAACTCCCGAACTAGATCCTCAACCTTCTGGATGTTCATTCCGCAAGTCCCTTCTCAGCCGTTCCGTGTACTCGATCAGAGGCGTCATCCCACTCCCATCCATGGTTTGCGCCACCGCCCTCACCCGCGTTTCACCGGTCAGGACCAGCTCGGGCGCCAGCTCCGCCAGTGGCAGCGCCAGGAATGGCCGATGCCAGATCTCGGGGTCCGGGAGGGTGAGACTCTCCGTCTTCATCTCCACCCCCTCGTATGCGATCAGGTCCAGGTCTATCGTCCGCGGCGCCCACTTGTCGCCCGTCCGCTCCCGTCCCAGCGCCTCCTCAGTCTTCCGCAGCGTCCCGCTCCTCAGCGCCAGCGGCGGCGCGTCGGTCTCCACCTCGACCACGCAATTGTAGTAATCCTCCTGCTCCGGCCGCTCCAGCGGCTTCGTCCGGTAGACGGTGGAGATTCCGACAACGCGCACCCGCGCCGCCAACAGCCGCAGCGCCTCCTT
>Ga0315284_10012840_pt1 | contig 11930 bp, 7 predicted proteins | sample YL17G09_16_MG_FD_203696 | JGI IMG/M metagenome (GOLD analysis project Ga0315284, IMG submission 203696) | Sediment microbial communities from Yellowstone Lake, YNP, Wyoming, USA - YL17G09_16 | ecosystem: Environmental > Aquatic > Freshwater > Lake > Sediment | place: USA: Wyoming | collected...
TGCAAACAGAACACAAAATGAAGCCTTCTGCTTTTCAGGGATCGCGCCGAATCCTTGCTCCACGACAATCGGGATCAGGATTTGCAGTAGAACGTCTGGGATTTTGATTGCCATTTCATTTCTCCTTTGGGTATGGTTTAGCCTCGCTCACGTCCGGCTCCACGACGGGGATCGTCCCGTCACCGGTGCGGAATGCTTTGGGTAGTGCTGCGTCTGGAGTTCCCTTAAGGAGTGCGTGGACTCCAGAGAACAGCGCAAGCACTGGTAGAATCAATTCGGGAATGTTCCATGAACCGAGCGTCGGATGTGTCTGCCAATACTGAGTCACGATGTAGGCCGCCGCCACGAGCTTGGTTTTTTGCCCACTGAAATTGTCCCACCATGTTTGTAAATTCATCTTTCCTCCTATAGTTTAAGATTCGACCCGCCACTTGGTTCTGAGTAGGCATGGAGTCACCGTGGCGGCTGAATCAGCAATGCCTTAATATCTGAAACATCCTTCTGAATCGCCTCAAGCCGAGTTTCGGAACGGACAATTTGCCGGTCATGCTCCTCAACCCTTGCGTGCAAGTCCCTAACCATGTACCCCATCCCTGAAATGAGTACAATGACGACAAGCTCCACAATCCAACGTGGTAGTGAAATCTTCCTGTTTCCGTTTCCATTCTCGGCCATGTGCGTCTCCGGTTAAGGGTTATTGAGGCAAATTACTAAGCTCTGGGTAAGCAGTCGTATTTGTAGAATCAAAAGTTCTGTTTGAGTCTAACCTGAACATTCCAGTTGTCTTGTATACCCCGTCTATAGTTCCAGCACCAGTGCCAACGTAAAAATTAGACCTTGCAGCGTTTACACTGCTGTTTGCTCTTCTAATTTCACACCCTCTCATAATAATCGAGTCCTGAGCTTGTGCAGAAACAACAGAAACAAGACTATCAATTGAACTCTTAATATATATTCTGTCTTCTGTAAATCTTAGTGAGTCAGTCCACAGCACAGAATTCGCAAGATGAATAACCCTCGCAAGCGGCCCGCTTATGCTATAAACATTCCCCCTACTATTAAATTTTACCTTACCGGAATAAGCCCACACAGAGTAAACACCCCTGCCACCGTAACTACCACTATCTGTAGATATTACAGAATTTTGTATTGTTAGTGAGTTACGCCACTCTGCTTGAACAACTCCTGTTTTGAACTCGATTGCCGGTGCAGTAGAATCTCCATTTGTAAAATTGATATACACATTATCAATCATCCATATACCAGCACCAAACAAACACGGATCATGTGCTCCCTGAATCATGTCGGAACGCAACATCAAATTTCTAAATGTTACAGGTAATGCAGAAGTAATCGTTGTCCCAACCGTAAATATGATTGGATCAGTAGGTGGGTTATTTATTTGAGGGTATTGACCAGATGAATTGGCACACCCTTGAATTAGTATTGGAGGACATATATATCGAGAACCCGGATGTAATTCACAACCAGTAGTTAATGAATATGCAGAACCGTCCGATTTTGCATATATGGAAACAGTAGCAGGATTTTGGGATGATGCTGGATATATGTAAATCTCCTTACGAACAGAGGAAGTTATCCTTGTTGAAAGAACAGTATCGGCAGCAAGAAATACACTATCATTTACCCAATACAAAATATCTAAAACTGGGTATCTCGTTGATCCTGTACCAATGGCATTAAAAGACGAATTACCCGCACTCTTGAATAATGCAGGCGGTGATGTAAGTGTGTCTATTATCCTCCCACCTAAAGACCGTCTTAATGGAAATCCTGTTCCACTTTGGTTATAAAGTAGTTTCACATAGTTACTACCAACAAAAAGCGAGCATTGAGTACGTAGATTATACCAAGTAGTACAAGCCTCATATATGTTTGAATATATGCCAGTCGTTAGGGCAGTAGAACCACTATTCCCAGAAGTGGTAACTATGTGTGATCTGTCAGGGACTAAGGCATCACTACCTGAAGAAGACCTGCTCCATCCTCCGCTCCACGTCTGACCATAGGCCAGCCAACAAGCGGCAAGCAAGAAGAGTATCGAGATAAAACGTTTCACGGGATACCTCATTTTTTGAACCACACTATTTCAAACACAATAATACCTGTTCCGATAGTAGCTGTATTTTTTGCACGATAGACAAACATCCAAGCGCGAGAAGGTGGTACTGTAAAGGATGGAACTCGGAAAGCGTCGCCATGCGCCCAAATAATTGTGCTGTCTAAAGTAGTCCCCGCCGAGTTGACAAATCCGGGGAATAGAACAGGTGCATTCCACGCGGCAGAACTCCAATCAACGGAGTATGTCGAAGTTGTAATAAGCCTATTCGTAGTTTCGTTCCATCTATAGGAAGCCGTTGCCTTTTCCGGTAAGGGGTACATCAACATAATAAGCGTGTCGTTCGCACTGTCTGTCCCACCGCTATCAACAAGATAAATATACGGGGAAAAATACTCCGCCCTTGTTGCATTGTCTGTCGTGACAATAATTGTATCCCAATTTGCTGCACGAAACGTATCTGCTACCTGCCAAACACTTCCGTCTGTCGGCAAGTTCATGATAATCGTAGAGGCAAATAAGTTCGAGATGCTGACCGCCAGCATCAATGCGATGAGAATGAGAAACCGTTTCATTTATGAACTCCTAAGAGTGTTATAGTTGTTTTTTTATCTTTGCGTAGGTGGAACGAAGAAGTTCAACCTCTTCCGGTGTCGTTGGCTTTTTGCTCAGGACTACCGACCTCAATAATTTTCTTTCTTCAGGTGTAGCCTCGTCAACGACTTTGGAAAGTTCCTTAAGGGATAGTTTCTTTGCACGGACAACGAAGGCTTGCTCTCGTGCATCCTTTCTGATTTCAACAAGGTCTTTCTTCACAAGGATCTTATCGGATACTGCTTTGTCAAACATCTCTCGTGCTTTAGGATTATTACTCCTGAAAGCACTTGTTATCCGAGACTTAGCATAGCTCTTGTCTGCTTCTGTCTGTGTTCTTCCACCAGCAGGAATATGTGCTTTTGAGTATTCAGAGGCTATTCTCTCAGCCTTTGTTTCACTCAGCGATCTTGGTGCTGGAGTTATCCCGATAGTCGAAAGGTAAGGTCTGACACCCTTCTCTTCTGTGGTCTGTATGTTGCGTTGGATATTCCTAACAGTAAACGGAGCAAATTGCTTGCCACCATATTCTGCAACAGAGAGTGCCTGCTTCACTATAGGGTCATCTTCATTCCTAATCTTAACGCCGTAGTAATCCTGATTATTCAGCATATCTGCTACAGTGCCAAGCAAAGGATGAAGTTTGTTCTTCACAGTCTGAACAGGTTCCTGAGTATAGTGATAGATGTCCTTCATGTAAGACGGGAGCGACACCCTGTTTGGAACACCTTTATTGTTGACTCCACCGATCTTTGGGAAATAATAATCCTTTAGTTCTTGTGGGCTTTCTCCCGTTGCCAAGTATTGAGTAATTGCACCCATCGCACCTACGACCATTGGTAGTGCTGCAAGGTAAGCAGTCCGATTACTGATCCCGTTCCACTCTCCTGTCTTGCGTAATTGGTTCAGATCTTTCGGTATATCAATAACCCCGCCGACAACTTCTCTGATTGTTCCAAGATTCCAGCCAAGTGAACGGACACTTGCCATGCCCATATCTTTTAATATTTTATTCCAGAACAAATTGTCATAGATCATTTGTCCGAGCCGATTATCTACCGAATCTACATTCTTAGCAGCAACTTTCTGGAGTTGTTCATGTGTCATATCCGGCTTGTTAGCAAGGTCTGACTTCATCATAGACGCTAACACGCCCCACTTCTGATTAGGGACAAGGTGTTCCATAATTGGACGCATTACCTGTTCCATTGCTGCAAAAGGCAACCGCATGGTTCCCCTAACAACATCTCCCCTTCTAAATGCTTGCAACATCTTTTTTGTGATCTCAGTCTTATAGAAGGAGTCTATTCGCGCTCTTGAACCACCTGCCTGAGAAGCATTCACGATTGCGGCAATCTCTGGAGTTGTAGATCCCGGATTGAACCACTCCTTGCGATACTTGCGCCCTCGCAGAGCAGTTGTTACTGCCGCAATTGGAGTCTCTGCATAATGCAGTGCAGCACGGCCAATCTGACCTCTGGAAATCTCTCTATTCGCAAGAGCAACAGATGACACCATTGCATCAAGCGAAGTAAATCCGGCATGGAATGCGGACAATCCAAGTTGCCATTGATTCATTGTGTTACCGAGTTGCCTGAATCCACGATAAAGGATACTCTTGGAAAGACCTTCAGACACAAGATTGTTAAAAACGCGAGCAGAGGCTTCAGGAGCGTAATAGTGACCCCTTATGACTACTTCATTGGCTTCTGATCTTCCGTAGACCGTAGACATCTTATCATTAAGTTGTGACCATCCCTCCGGTGCTTTGTGACCGACCTTTACGAATTTGAGTCTACCCGCCTCTTTCTCGCCATTCATAAAATCACGAGCCTGTATCCACTTTGTCATCTCACCGACTTTGTGCATAAACATATCGGTTGGATTGTCATAGAGTGGTTCAAGCCCCGCCTTGATCCCGTCCTCATAGAGAGAAAGTGTACGCTGTCTTAGAAACTTCTTCCCACCTTCAAATGGTTTTCTTGAAATCAGGTCATTCATTACCTGTTGTGCCTTTGTCGGATTCTTCCAAATTCTACCCATGTAGAAAATCTCACCATCCAATCCGCTTTCCATCTTCTCTGCGGTAGAACGAACCCCCTCTAATGAACCAAGTTCCTGTATCCGACCAAGAAGTTTGTCGTAAGTCTGATAGGCAAAGTTTACAAATCCCTTCTCTTCTGGAGTTGCCCTTGTCAAATCCCCCGTCTCCGCATTCACGTTTGTCTGATATGAACGGCTTTTCGGATCTGATCCTTTACCACCATTCTTGTCAAAATACTTTCGTGCAGAGTCTATTGCTCGGTCTGCAATATCAACCGTTCTCGCCCTCTTAGAACCACTCTCTCGCAAAGTATAGGATGTTTGCTGTGCAACCTTCCCCCGTGCAGCCGGAGCAAAACCCTTCAAGATAGTGTCCACCACTTCATTGACAGCATTCCCTTTTCTTGAATCAAACGATACAGTGGGTACTCCTTTGTATGAATTGCCCTGTTCCGGTTGGTCAAAGATAAATCCTTTGAATCTTTTCCCTGCCGCCTTCAGATCTTCCCCGCTTGGCAGCCTGACGAAGCCGCCTTGATCGAGTTTTCCCTTCTCCGGCGCGGGAGGCTGAGTGGCTTGACCCTTTAGTTTTGATTCTGCTCTTTGTGATTCTTTAAGAGATTCTTTACCGTATCCTCCAACTCCTTCTTCTCTGCTTGGTCTCTGTAACGACCAAGTTTCAACCTCCCCTGCGCGAACTTTGTAGCCACTATCAGCCAGTCGTTTATAGACTTCTGTGAATTGTGCTTGGAGTTCTCCATATTCTTTTCCTCTTATGTTTAGAATATCTTCAATCGCCGTCTCAAGTTCAAGTAACCGCTTGTACCCAATCGTTGTGTATATATTTTCTTGTTTGTAAGAAAAGTCTTCCCCATGACTACCAACAAAATTGTGGGTATACTCGTGAAGCATTGTAGCAACAACTCCAGATGCCCTCAATTCATTTGGCTTACGGCCAAACCGCTCTGCATTAGAAAACGATTCCTTGATAATTTCAGTATCCACAACAAACGGATTAATTGCATAAATCTCCCGTTCCAAACCCACATCCTTTGTTGGTCTCCACCCATAAACTTTTGGGTCTGTCCCAATAGCAAGTGTGATCTCCTTTTCGCCAACATCTTTTAGAATATCTGAAAACTTTCTGAAGACATTTCCAAAATCAGCGACAAGCTCACGATTGTTATTAACAACAGCAACAATCTCTTTTCTTGCATAGGGGTCTTCAATATCAGGAAGAATTACTTTCACTCCCCCAAATGATGGCGCGGTATCTATTTCTTTCTGTAGTTTCTCTATTGCAATGTTGAACGAAGACTTATTCTCTTGATCTAAAAATTTATTAACATTTTCTTGAATTTTGTCTTGGACATTGCGTATTAATTCTTGTCTATTATTAATAAATGGATATTCACTTGAATCTGTTTTTGGCGTTCTTGTAAAATCAACAGTAACCATGAAATCAGGTATTTCTCTTACGGGAGTAAACCCAATTTTAGCGTCTATAGGAATACCTTTATTAAGAATAACAGTACTGAGATTATAACCAGAAGGCCAAGCTCGTGAAGGCCAACGATCCTTTTCCTGCTTATCAAAGGTTACTTTTACAGAACTCCCATCAACATCAAATAGCATCGGAGAGTGTTTATAGACTGATTTATTTTTTGCAACATCAACTTTTCTCTGTCCACCATATCCTACAACACTAAAATTAATCTTAACATCACGGCGATAAAGATTGATAAATTCATTGATTGCCTTATCTGCATGTTCAGCAGGAGTAGAGAATGATCCTTTTTGTTCTTTAGGAAGTTGTAATATGATATTGGTTCCACTCTCGTCTCCCCAAAGAGATTTTGAGTCCATTTTTTCAGACTTCAGTACGATAGGTTTTCCAGAAAATAATTCTTCAGATGTTGCAGAAAACGATGTCACAACACCATCTTTCGCTGTGGAAAATTGTATCTTTTCAGGGTAAAGAAGAAATGCAGCTTTAGCTCTCCCATATCCACCCGCAGATTCCTCATTCTTTGTCCCCAAATTACCGAGAGTAAGAAAATGTTCTTGTACGTCATCCGCCGACATCCCAATACCATCATCGTTGATAGTAAGTTTGTGATCTAATTTGTCGAGAGTTATTGTTATGTTTTTAGCATTTGCATCAATAGAGTTTTGGAACAACTCTCTTACTACTGTTCTTGCAGGAGCATTACCAAGAATATCTCGCATAGCATGACGAAGTTCTTGATCTCTGTTAATTTGAAGACTTGCTGTACGTTCTCCAACAATACGTTGTTCTGTAGTTGGTCTAAGATAATCTTCTCCGGCTTGTGCTGAGTTTGGCGGTTCCTTTCCCTTCTCCGGCGCGGGAGGCTGAGTGGGTTCTGCAAATAGATCTGGTTGATTTTCTACAGCAGCATCGTAACGAGCCTCAAGTTCCGTGACCTGCTCTTGCCAAACCTGCTTCTCGGCAGGAGTGATTGCCTCGTCTAACCTCTTCCGCGCATCAACAAGGCGTTCCCCAATGTCTGTTTTTTCATCAACAAGAATACGGCCACCAGTTACAATGTCTCTATTGTCAATATTGATCTTGTCTGTTTCTGGCTTCCAGAAGGCATCACTTATCTTTCTTTCGATAGCCTTAGTAAATGGCTCCTTACGGATGTTCCTGAGCGCAGCACGGTCTTTGGCAAGATAATCGTAAATCTCGTCTTCGTGCTTATTGGTAAACTTGTCAGGGAATCGCTTACGAATGTCGCCGACCCACCGAGCAACCGTTTCAAAGTATCCACGTCCACCAATCACATCGCCATCTGAATTGATAATGGACATGAACTTGCCATCAGGATTCAGATTGGAAAGAGCATCTACAGCATTAAGTTTTCGTTTCCCAAACAACTCTTCTATCTTCTCATCAGGGACACCCATTTCACGGTAACGCCTGAGTAATGCAGTTGTCTCTTGGATAGACGCTTGACGAGCACGATCATTACGAGTCCCCGCCCAAAACTTTGCGACCTCCCACTCTTCTTGCGGAGTCTTTGGCTCAGGAAGGTTCCAGTCTTTTGCAACCTCTTTTACGTCGTATTTTCTGACCGCTATTGTGGGACGACCAATCTCAACAGCAACCTCAAGCCGCGAATTGTCCACAGTTAGCTCCTGCTTTGCCCCAGAAAAGTTATTTTCTGGAGGGACGAGATCAACGGTTGCTATTGCATCATTAGAAGTTTCTTTCCAACTCAGACGAATATCGTTTTTAGTCTCTTCATTGTTGCGCGGCTGTAGGTCGTTGTGCCGAGAAATAGAAGAGGGTTTTTTCATTATCCCGACGATGGAACCTTCTTTGAGGCCACCTTCTCCTTGTACCACTTGATCTGGGATATTACCTGCTGTGCTTCCTGACGTGATAGGTTGTTGGCTGACAGTGGTAGGCCGGACTTGTCCGACAGCACCTGCCACCCCTTCGATGTTTTGCGTAACATTTGTAGTTCCTTTATTCGTTTCGCCCTGCTTGCCGTACTTGGATGCAAGATCATTTGCACGTTGCCAACCTTTTTCTGTTAAGCGAAACACAGTATAGGCCGCATTCGGAACTTCCATCCCTGCTGCTGTGGTTGCTCGATAACCTCCTCCACGAAGTTTCTTTACTGTGCCTTGTGCAAGTTGCAATGGCGTTGCTTCTTCTCTTACCCTCTCAACATAACCAGCAGCTTCTAATGGATTCCAAAGACCCATGTGCTCTGTAGATGACTCCATAACTCTTCCCCTTTGAGCTATGTCATTAAATTTTTGAGCATGACCTTCGCCACCCATTCCAGCAAGTCGTACTAATGCTTCAAGATTTCTATGATCTGGAGTTTGAGATCCAAGACCTAATGAATATGGATCTCTTTCTTGTATAGGGATTCTTACTGCATATTTCTTTTCGAGATCCTTTTTAACCTTGGCATCGGCCTCAGATTTTGCTTCACCTATTTCTGAATCATATCTTTCTTGTGCTTGTTGCTCGGCTGTTTTTGATCTATAGCGAGCGAGACTCTTATTATAGTAGTCTAACTCCTTTTTTGCCTCCTTGAGTTTTATTGGCTTACCTTCTTTGGCATAGCGTTCAATATCTTTTTTCGCACGCTCTATAAGGAAAAGACTGTTCTGTATTCCCTCATCAATAGCTGATTGTTCTTCTACGATATACTTTTCCCACGCTTCTTTCCCGCGAGGGGAGGAAGGTCGTTGACTTGAAGAAACAGGCTCGGTTATTTTCTTAAAGCCTTTTGATTCATAATAGGAAACAACATCTGGGTTATTGCCCTCTACTCTGACGATACGACCATTTGCATCTTGTGCAAAGTAACTTCCTATATACGGATCAGTACCATGCACAGAATTTATAAATGAATTACCATACCTTACATTTGCATCATTCTTGTCTACACCTATCCTTGAATCCATTGCATTTTCAAAACTTTCTTTCTGTAGTTTCTCTTGTTCTAACTTATATTTTTCTTCTGCGATAGCACGATCAATATATTTGTCGGTCATCTCAGGATACAATTCAGATGGATGAGCAACCCTACCGTCAGGAAGTTTTATGAAACGACGAACCATTCTTCCAGTAATGTCAGACTTAACAAATAGGTCAGGATTGTATTCGTATCCCATGATCGGATCACCGTATTTGTTCCATCCTTTTTCTACAAGTGGTTGCCCCTTATAAACATCTACAATACTACGGATTACCTTACTTCTATCTTCTTTTGACAGCGATTTACCCGCTTCAAATCTTTTAGTGGGTGTGGCCGCAGCACCGCCCTGAACGGGAGTAGGCTTGTCCGGCACAGGTACAGGAACGCCGCCCTCGGTAGATGGAGGTGGGGCCTCCTGCGCCGGTGTCTCAACGGGAACCTCCTCCGCAACCTTCACAGCAGGCATCGTCTTAGAGGTCAACGGATCAATAACCTCTGGATTCCCCTCTTCATTGAGTTTCATCCCCCTCTGATCTAAGAACTTTTCAAGTTCTGGGAACTTCTGAACCGTCTCATCAATGGCCTCGTTGAACTCTTTGGCCTTCGCACCACTATCATAATCTTCCTGAGTAATCCCCTTTGCCGCAATCCGCGATTTGAAGAAGGCTTTAGCAACGGGAACTGCACCAAGCACTGTGCCAACAAAGTAACTATGCGCTATGTTTTTCCATTCAAACGGTTGATCTGTAAATGCGGCACGCTCGGCTTCTCCTGTTCCAACCATTGCCGCCGCTCCGCCCTGAGACTGGATAATAGCTTTCAGTACAGGACTCATATCCTTTGAGAGAGACGTTGCCGCCTTGCCTGCCAGACCGAATCCTAAACCCATACCGCCACCTTTGAGGGCTTCGCTGATTAAGTTGCCAACATCCTGTTCCCTTGTCCCTACAGCCTGTCCTAAGCCCTCCTGAGCTAATCTCTGCACACCGAACTTGGCAACTTCATTTGCCAGAGATGCTCCCTTGATAACTTTTGCTATAGGATAGAACGAGGCAAGCGTACCACCAATCCCTGCGGCTTCAGAAATCAGAGGATGCTCTTCTGCAAGTTGAGGTGAGCCAACAGGCAAGCCAGTTAACCCTTGACCGGCAGAGGTCAAAGACTGCAATGGCAACCTAAGCAAAGCAGGGATACTCGGATCATCATAGTACCGAGAAGACTTCTTCAAGACGTTGCTAAAGTTCACATCAGGAGGAGGAACCATCGGTGCTTCCAAGAATGTAGAATAATCACCCTCGCGGATTTCGCTTAGGTTCTTAGATTTCTTAAACCGAGAAAACTCGCCTACTGTTTTTTTGTATCTTGAAAACTCGCCCACTTACTATTTCCTGTTTGCCTGCTGATACTTCTGCTGCAAGTAAGATATACCCTCTTCTGAAAGATCTTCATATTCTGGATCGTCTTCCGTCTTGATACTGTAGTAATACGATCTCAAATTCATAGTATCGCCACTGGTACTTGTCCCTTGTTCTGGGTTTGTGCCCTTCAAAATGTCGAGCAATACCTGTGCCTTGCTAAGAGAATCTTGTTTAGCAGCAATCGTAGCATCGTCGAAGTTCCACGGAGTTTTTAACTCCTGTGATATTCTTGCCTCTTGCTCTGCAATCGCCCTATTCTCTGGTTTTTGCAAGTTCTGAGCATATCTTTCCGCCACAGTAAGTTGACGAGGTTGACGTTCAGCAGGAGCAAAACGAGGATAAACCCTCTTAAACTCCTCCTCTGTTGTAGGTTCCCACTTCTGGGGTCTATTTGCCTCTGCCCACTTCATAGCAAACTCATCTGCGGCTGCATTCCTATCAAGTTCATCTTGCTTCTTCAGAAATGCAAACCTATCCGTATCAAGGTTGTACTGTCTGTCTGCCTCTGCCTTCCGATTCGCATTCGCCCACAACTGAAAAGCACGGTTATACCCTTGATCCTGTTCCTGCTTGGCTGCTTCAAGATATGAACCTTGCGCCTTGCGTAACGGATCATAATAAGCGTTGATTGTTTCGAGCATACTTGGCATCATATTCTCCTATGCCTGACCCCAGTTACCAAAGTCGTTGTTTGAAGGTGGGGCATATCCCCCACCACCCTGACCATACAACCCCATGAGTTTCTTGATCCAAGACTCAGCACCAAGTTGACCGCCGATTCCCGCAAGACCGCCGCCGAGATTCCCCCAGAGTTGACCCTTCCAATCTCTATGACGTTGGTTGTAATCCTGAATACCTTGCTGTTTCTGCATCTCAAAGTCTGCGCGAGTCTTTGCAATCTGACTTGCACCTTGTCCATAAACCGGAGCCTCAGCCTCATTGACTGCCTGTGTGAAAGCACCACCTGTCAATCCCTGACCTGCTGCACGTTGCGCTGCGGACGTTCCTGCAGCACTGGCGAGCCTTTCCGTGTCTTTGCCAATGTATGCCTCAATCGCCCGCATAATGGCATCTGTGTCGAAATTAGGACGCTTAGGCTTGCTCATGAGACTGCCCACGAGGTTAGCTCCCATGCCAAGTCCCATCATACCAAAAGGTAAGAATGCCATTTTATATCTCCATTAAATTATTTAAGATACAGTACATAGCCTTTTGCGACAGGGTCATCTGCTGCTGTAAGGCTCTTCCCTTGCCATTCTATAGTTAGTTTCTTGTTGACAAACCATGCAGGTAATGCAGCCCATTCAATGCGAGTAGCATCAGCATCACCAG
>Ga0315284_10012841_pt1 | contig 11930 bp, 6 predicted proteins | sample YL17G09_16_MG_FD_203696 | JGI IMG/M metagenome (GOLD analysis project Ga0315284, IMG submission 203696) | Sediment microbial communities from Yellowstone Lake, YNP, Wyoming, USA - YL17G09_16 | ecosystem: Environmental > Aquatic > Freshwater > Lake > Sediment | place: USA: Wyoming | collected...
CTGGTATGACTACGCCGAGTTCGGCATTGGCGAGCGCCCGCCGCAGGACCCCTTCAACTGGATGCAGGACGACGAGCGCAAGCCCGCCACGCCCCACCCGGGCTACTGGTATTCGCCCTGCCCCAACAACGACTACTGGACCGACTACCTCGCCTTCACCGCCCAGTGGGCGGCGCGCTGCGGCTATGACGGCATCTTCATGGACGTCAATACGTGCTGGTGCTTCTGCTCCTTCTGCCAGCGCAAGTTCCGCGAATACCTCGCCGAGCGCTATACGTCCGATCAACTCCGTCACTACCTCGGCATCGCGGACGTCCGCGCCGCGGCCCTGACCGAGGACGCGCCGCCCGCGCTCAATGCCGAGATCGAGACCTTCCGCGCGACGAGCATCGCGCGCAACCTCCGCCGCGTGCGCGACGCCGGCGCCGCGATCAAGCCCGGCTTCATCATGATCCCCAACATCGGCCCCTTCGGGCACTTCGAGGGCGCCGATCACCGCCGCAGCACCGGCAAGAGCGTCGAGCTCTGGGCGCCGGTTAGCAACTACATCATGTACGAGGAGATGCTCTTCCCCGGCAACCTCGGCCGCGGCGCGGTGGCGGACAACATCCTGGCGTACAAGCTGTCATACGCGTTCAACTCGCCCGGGGTGGTGCTGTGCTATGTCGGCAATGACGCGCCTTCGACCGAGTTGGCGGTGGCGGAGGCGGCGGCGTTCAGCGGCGGCGGCGCCTTCGTTCAGCCCGGCACCGGCTGGCCCGAGGTCACCAATCGCTACAACCGCTTCATGTCCGAGCGTCGCGACCTCTACGAAGGCTATGAGCCGCGCGCGCGCGTCGGCCTCGCATTCCTCTACCATCAAGTGCACATGAACGATCCCGAGCACCTGCGCGGCATCTTCCGCGCCCGCGACTACCTCTGCGAGCAGCAGGTGTTGTGGGATCTCGTCACCGATGTCTCGACTATCGAGAAGTTGCGCCCCTTCGATGCGATCGTGCTCACGGGCGGGCGTTTCCTCAGCGATAACGAGGTGGCCGCGCTGCGCAAGTACGTCGAGGGCGGAGGAACGCTCTTCATCATCGGCGAGGCGGGGACGCACGACCAGTGGGGGAAACCGCGCAAGCAGGCCGCGTTCGCCGATGCTATGGGGCGCGTGATGCCCGATGAGCACGGTGTCCGGCCGGGGATGCTCGGGCGCGGCAAGCTCTTGTGGGCAACCGATCCGGGGGCGATTCTCCCGCAGCGGCCATTCGCGGCCTACGACTTCAAAGAGGACGACCTGGCTAACCTGGAGGGGGTGTACAAGCGGCTGTCGGAGTCACCCGAACAGCAGCCGGGCGCGGCAGGCAAGCTTCTGGTAGACTACCTCGAGCAGGCGACCGGCGAGCGGCTGCGGGCAACGGATCCGCATGCCCCCTATCTCCGCTTCAACGCCTGGCGCCGCGGAGATGCGAAGAATGGCCGCATCGTTCTCCACGCCGTCAACTACAACGTCGCGCGCACCGGCCCCAAGGAAACCGGCCGGCTGACCGCTTCCGCGCCCGCCAAGGTGACCCTCGACGCGCCCGCCGGCTGGCGGTTCGGTTCAGCCACGCGATATGCGCCGGGTGCCGCACCGCAATCCATCGAGTTCACCCAGCAGGGATCCCAGGTCGGCTTCACTCTTCCCCCGGTCGACGCCTATGCCGTGATCGCGCTTTCGACGGCGCGGTGATACCTCCTCAGGTGTCAAGGCAGTACGGGTGCGCACCTGCCGCGCGTCGAGCTCGCCGTCCTTCGCCGCGCCAGCCAGAACCCGGATGAAGCCGTAACAATTCGCGCCTCCTCGCGCGTCGTTTCTATGGTCGATATGAGCATGCGTGCACGCAGTGATCAGGACCGCGAGCTTGTCGAAGCCGCGCGCAGGGGCGAACGCGCCGCGTTCGATGCCCTTTTCGGCCGTTACCTCGCACTCGTGCGAGGCGAGGCCAGGCGCTGCGGTCTTCGCGCGACCGTCGGAGACGCCATCCAGGAAACCTTTCTGCGCGCGTACATGAACCTGGCGGAGCTGAGGGATCCCGCGCGCTTTGCATCATGGCTTCGCACCATCGCGCAGCGGGTGTGCGCGACCGAGTTGCGGCACGACCGTCGCGCCGAAGCGTTCGCGACGCAGACGCGCTACCAGCCCGCCCATCCTGATGCCAATCACACGGAGCTTCGCGAGCTGCTCGCCCGCTTGCCGCCGTGTGACCGCGAGCCCCTGCACTTGCATTACGTGCTGGGCCTTGACACCGCCGCTGCAGCGAAGGCGATGGGCATTCGCCCCGGCGCCTTTCGCGTCCGCCTGCATCGCGCTCGAGAACGGGCGCGCGACCTTGCCGCATCACGACGCATAGAGGAGATGCTGATCATGACCGGACAGAGCAAGAAGGAGCTCGCAGAGCAACTGGCGCAGACCGCCTGCGGCGCCGTCCGTGACGAGCGCCCGGCCGCGCCCAAGGACTGGAAGCGATATCGGGCAAACCTTGAGCAGGCCGTCAAGACTGACCCGGACTGCCAGGAGGCGGCGTTTGACCTGGCACGCAAGCTGTCGCGCGATGGCGAATACCGTCGCGCCATCAAGCTGCTTGATAAGCTGTGGGCCGATGGTCAGCGTAGCCCGTGGGCGACCCTGACGATGGCATGGTCCCTCGACTACCTGGGGCGGCGCGACGAGGCAATCCAGTGGTATGCGCGCACCGCGCTGGCGCCATTTCTGAGTGAAACCCAGCGTGCAGCCGCGGTGTCAGGCATTGAGCAGCCGCAAGTTCCTAAGGCCCCTCCGAAGGTCCCGCGTCACCTGGTTGAACTGCCGCGCGAAGGTTGGACCGTCTCAGCCAGCCACGACGTCACTCCGCCGGCGTTTGCCATTGACGGCGACACGCGCACGCGCTGGACTCCCATGGGCGACGGTCAGTGGCCCGGCGAGTGGCTCCGCCTTGACCTGGGCAAGCAGGTCGAGGGAGTGGCCGGCGCGTGGCTTGACGATGACGCCGAGGGTCAATCCCCGTACCAGAACGATGCTCCGCGTCATTGCATCGTCTCGGTGTCGCGAGACGGCGAATGGTGGAAGCGAGTCGCCGAATGGCAGTGGACGCCCAACCACTACATGGAGACGTGGTGGGCGCCCGTCTCATGTCGCTACGTCATGTTCGAGCAGACCCACTATACCAGCCCTGAGTGGTGGGCCGTGTACGAGCTCCATCTGTACTGCGCCAGGAAACGAAGCGCCTCTCGGTCTCGTCGCGCGTAGCGCGGAGGCGCAGCGCAATAGGCGATCCAGCGATTGCATAATAAGAAACGGGAGGTCCACGATGAGCCGCCTTAAAGCCGCACGTTCGCTCTACGTCATGTGCTTCGTGCTCTGCTTGGCCTGCGTCACCATTTGCGGCTGGCAGAGGGGGCCGATGGAGAAGGTGCAGCGGCCGACGGAGAAGGTACAACCGCCACCGCAGTGCAGCCCCGGCGCGGCCGTCTGGCGCACGCTCAAGCCCTCCCAGACCCCGCAGGCGGGAGACGTATGGGTGAACCCCAGAGACGGGATGAGGATGGTGTACGTCGCCTCTGGCGAGTTCACCCTGGGCACCAGCGACGCCCAGCTTGACGCCTGGCTCAAGGAGCATCCGACGGATAAGCGCTGTTGGTTCAACGATGAGCAACCGCAGTGTCGGGTGAGCCTGCCGGGCGACTGGATCGGGCGCACCAAGGTGACCAACGCGCAGTATGAGCGCTTCGTACAGGCCACCGGCCATTGCGTGCCGCCTTACTGGGAAGGCCGGAAAGCTCCGAGCGGGCTGGCAGAATTTCCCGTCGTGTCCGTATCCTGGGATGACGCCAGTGCCTACTGCGCGTGGGCGCGAGGGCACCTGCCTACTGAACTCCAGTGGGAGAAGGCGGCGCGGGGCGGGGATGGGCGCGTCTTCCCGTGGGGCAATCAGTGGGACCCCAAGCGCTGCCGCAACTTCGAAATGATCACGGGTAGGGGATATCTTGTTGACCCGCTGCGCGAGGGTTCGGCGGCGGTGGGATCATATCCGGCTGGCGCCAGCCCCTACGGGTGCGAGGACATGGCTGGGAACGTGTGGGAGTGGTGTGCAGACTGGTACGAGAGCGATGCCTACAAGCGTTATGCGAAGGGAGACCTCACGCCGCCCCCTGAGGGCTACTATCGGCTGGTTCGGGGCGGCTCCTGGGACTTGGTTTTTCCGAAGTTCTTCCGTTGCGCCTGCCGCTACTTCTACGTCCCCGACTTCCCCTGCATCAACGACTACGTCGGCTTCCGTTGCGCGCGACGCGTCACCCTGAGCGCCCTTCAGGACCCCGAATGGGGCCCTTCAGGATCCCCAGAGGGGCAGTCGAAGGGAGGGCCCGAATGAATAATTCCGCCAGAGGCGGCGATATGACTGAAGAGCGTGCTGATGTGACCGCCCGTCTGGAGCGACTGATAGGGTCAATTCGAGAGGCGGCTCCGGAAACCTCGGAGCGTGTTCTCGCGGCCTTTCGCGCGGTGCCGAGGCACGTTTTTGTGTCGGAAGTACATGTTGACATACCTGATGGCGGGTCCAAGACCCTGGTGTGCGATCCCCGCAGCCCGAGCAAGGGGGCCTTGGACTTTGTGTATCAGGACGCGGCGTTACGCCAGTGGCGACTATGTGCCGACGGCGAGACGCGTCTCAGTATGAACAGCCTGCCCAGTATGACCGCGCAAGCGCTGACCGCCTTAGAGATTGAAGACGGTCACCGCGTGCTGGAAGTGGGTGCGGGCACCGGATACGCGGCGGCCCTGCTGGGGCATCTCGTAGGACATTCCGGGGCAGTCGTCTCGATGGAGATCGTGCCGGAGTTCGCGGCTGCGGCGCAGCGCACAATAGCGGAGTTGGGGCTGGACCAGGTCCGGCTCACTGAGGGCGACGGCGCACTGGGATACCCGTCAGGAGCCCCGTTTGACCGCATCATGGCCAGTGTCAGTCTTTCGCAGGTGCGGCGAGCTTGGCTCGATCAGCTCCGCCCCCAGGGGAAGATCTTGCTTCCACTGCGACTCACACCTGGCGGCGACGTGCTAATTGTTCTGCAGGAGGAGGGCGGAGACCTCATCGGCCGGGGCATCCGCTCATGCGGCTATCAGCCGCTGCTGGGTCCGTATGGCTATGATGAGCACGAGGGATTGGCTTGCACAGATAGCGATAGCGCTCTAAAGTCACTTGTGGAACGGGAACGCGAATCGCTGGATTTCATCGGCGCCATGGTAGGAGATATAGAGGAGGCCTTGGACTTTCAATTCTGGCTGTATCTCCACGATGACTGGGGAGCGCTAATTCTGAACCAGGCCCAGGGCACCTTATGGCCCGTGGCTCTCCTAGACCCCTCACGGACGACGCTGGCGGCTTGGCGGATTGGCGAGACACGAGTTCGCCTATACGGTGGGCCGGAGGCCCGTGGTAGGTTTCTCGCTGGATATGAACGTTGGACACAGCAAGGGCGGCCCCGGCCGGCGGACTTGCGGATGCAGGTCTTCTGGAACGATCCCGCCGATGACTCCAGCCGGGCGGGAACGAGACGGCCCCTGGGGGATGCGAAGTGTCGGATATGGTTCGAAAGTTCTGCCGCAACTAATGCGCTATGATCGTGAAAAGGTTCGCCGAAGAGGGCCGTGTAGCAGCATGCTCGCCCGTGAACAGCTTTGGTCGCGCGCGGTGCTCGCCAGATGGCGCCGCGTCAAACTGCTGCTTAGCCGCCGATAGCAGGTCAACGCCGGAAGGCCAGAATCTGCAGCCAGAAATGGGCCGAAAAGCGGGCCTGTAACAACCCAACTGTTGGGCATTGTGCGGAATGGCGACAAACGGACCGGCGGATGCGGGCGGGATGAGGCACGTCAGAATTCACAGCCGGGGGCGGCTACGCTACATAAATTGTGTGGCGGCCGAGCCTGCGTCGCCAAGGCTATGCAGGCCAAGGGGCGGCTCCCTTCGTTGCGCTCAGGGCAAGCTCTTCGGCAGGCTCCCTCGACTTCGCTCGGGACTGGTCAGGACAAGTTGTGCCACACGAGGGGTAGCCACCCCGGCCACCCCAACGAAAATCGGTCACACCCGGGCGCTATCGGGAGAACTTCAGGACTACCCGATGCTCCCCCGCCGGCAGCGCCACCAGCATCCACTTTCGCCCACACCGGCGCTCGATCTGAAACCGCGCCCGCCTTCCGTCCACGAGGCACCTTACAGGTTCCTGACGCCCGAAGGGGATCTTGACGATGAAGCCACTACGGTAGGCGCACCGCGCGGTGAAGGATACCTCGCCCTCGGTTAATCGCGCATCCGTGATCCGCGCCTTCGACCGCTCCCACCACCACCGCCACAGTTCATCGTTGCCCATGAACACCGCCCGCAGCCTTCGCGCGCGCAGGTAGCGCAGGAACTCGTCAATCGCCGCGCGGCACGCCGGGTACGAGTGCAGATACACCGGGTGATGGAACATGTCCATCGTCATGTGGTACCGCGCCGCGATGTCAACCACGCGATGCGTCATCTCGAAGTCGGTCGCGTCCCCCTCGTATCCGGTCTCGTATGCGACGATGGGCTCCTGGAGGAACGGAATCCTTCGGTTCTGCGCGCGCCAGTCGTCGCGGAAGAAGTACGGGAAGGCGGTGCCGAATGCAAAGCCGAGCCGGTTGACGGGATTCAGCGGCGGCGAACCCCAGTGGATGCGGCTGTTGTCCGCCTTGGCGCCCGCCCCGAGCATCCATTTTGCCGGTTCCGCCCACCCCGTCCACCGGCACCAGTGGTTCACGGTGCACACGGGCACGCGGCCGAACGCCTTGCGATACAGCGCCATCTGGTCGCGCACGTCATCTTCGGTGAAGCCGCCGGGGTGGGTGAAGCCGTCCATGAAGTTGTAGTGCAGGCTCGGCTCGTGGCCGTTAGCGCGGATGCGCCGGAACTCCTCGCGGCTGATCGCGAACCGCCCCGCCAGCGGCATCAGGTTGATGTGATACGGCAGCCCCCGGCTCTTCATGAAATCGGACGCGGAAACCTGCACCCCCGGCTGCGCTTCGTCATCCCCGCCGAAGTAGAACAGGGCGTCGGGCGCCGCGCCGTCCTTCGGCGGCAGTTGGTGGATCATCGGCAGCGGCCGCCACGCCAACATGTTCTGCAGCAACAGCATCAGCTCGTCCGAATACGCGACCTCGGGGCTGTTGCGCCCGATGACCATCGCATCGCCGAAGCGCAGGTATCCGTCGCCGTCGTGATCAGCGTCAATCGGCCGCCCCTGCTGAATGGCCCAGATGGCGTGAGGCAGGTCGAACCCGAAGTAGAACGCCCAGCCTTTCCCGACGCGGCGCGCGGTTGCGACCGCAAGCCCGCTGTCGCGCGCCCGTGCACCGTCGTCCGGCGCCGAGCGGGCACACCGGAAGAACCGCGCGAGTTCGTGACCATCCGTGATTGCGGCAGGCCGCACGGGCCCGATGATAATGAGCCGCTGCTCCGGTTTGAGCGGCGAATGAATGCCTCGACTCAGCGAGCCGGGCGCGAACTCGAGGTAGCCGCTGATGGCGAACTCATCCTCGGGAGCAGCGATCGGGCGGCGCCGCCGAATGCCGAAGAGATCGTCGAGGCCATCGGGCGCGAATCCGATAAGGATCCCGCCTGCCCGGACCCAGGCGGCAACTGATTCGCGCGCCTCTCCGGACACAGCCGGGGGCCCTTCGACGTTGCTCAGGATAAACGGCTGTGCTCCATGGCTTGGTGGACTGCCATGGTGGGCCGCATCCACGCCGCCGATGATGATGCTTCCGAATCGCCTCAACCGCTCCGGCTTGGCCAGCGCCGCGGGCGGGATTCGCGACGCCGTCACCCCGAGCCGATCCATCATCTCCCAGATGTACGCGTACCAGTAGTTGCGGCCGTCGCGGTTCGCCTCTTCGCGCCGCGCTTCGTCCCACACCACGCCGACGGCGAGCGATCGCGACTCCGTTGCGCCCTCTGCCGCGCCGCTCACGCGCCTCGCCGCGCGGCCGCCTCGCCCCCGTGCCCTCACCGCGTCCCTCCCCATCAGCTCAGCCTCTCGATCACGCGCCTGACCTTCTCCGCCCCGCGCTCGTGCTCTTCCTTCGCGCCGAAGGGATAGCCGAGCACGATCCGCGGCAGCAGCCACTCCGCATTGGGGCACAGGCCCTCGTCGTAGCGATTGTTGCTCCCGACATAGAGCGGGCAATCGAGCGGGCACCCGCGGCCGTAGCCGAGCCGCTGCGCGAGGAGCGGATGCTTGTACGCCGGCATGTTGGTATAGCCGACCGACAACGGCGCCCCTTCCTCCTTAAGCACGCGCTTAAAATCGTCGAGGGAGATCCCGCGGTCATCGCCGCGGAACGTCGCGCCCCACAGATGAAACGTATGCTTCGCCTCATCCGGCCCGCGCTGAAGCACCAGCCACTCGCAGCCATCCACCGCGGCATCGTACAAGCCCGCGCTGTCGATGAGGCCGTCGATATACCCGCGCGCCCGCTGCAACTGCGCGAGCCCGATCGCCGACGTCTGCTCGTTCATGCGATAGTTGAAGTGCAGCCCGAACGCCACGGCGTAGAACGTCGGCGCGCCGGCGTGCAAACCCAACGCCTTCGCCAGCGCCTCATCGTTGGTCACCGCCATGCCGCCATCGCCGAGCGCCAACTGCTTCGACATCTGGAAACTGAACGAGCCGATGTCGCCCCACGCGCCGGTGCATTTCCCCTTGTAGGTCGCGAACAGCGAATGCGCGCAGTCCTCGATCACCGTCAGGCCGTGTTTATGCGCGACGGCGACAATGCGATCCATCTCCGCCGGCAAGCCGCAGACGTGGGTCACGATGACCGCCTTGGTGCGCTCGGTGATCTTCGCTTCGATCAGATCGGGCTCCATGTTCCAGGTCACTCGGTTGACGTCCACGAACACGGGCACGGCGTTGTTGTACATCACGGCGACCGCCCCGAAAACGCACACCGGGTCGCAGATGACCTCATCCCCCGCGCCCGCTCCGGACGCGATCACCGCGCTGTGCAGCACCGACATCGCGGAGTTCATCGCCACGCCGTAGCGCGCCCCCACCGCCTCGGCGAACGCCGCCTCGAACGCCGGCGTCGCCCGCCCGCCCATCGAGGACAGGTTCCCCGAATCGAGCACCTCCTTGACCGCCCTCAACTCCTCGTCACCGAATATCCGTACCGGCATCGTGCCCTCCTTTGCTCGCCCCGGACGCCTGCGGCGCACATGGGCAGGGCTGGGCCCTGCTCCGGAATGCGCCTGCGGCGCACATGGCTCGCGGTTGCACTCTGTGCGGCCTTTGACTGCCCACGGATGAGCCGCGGCTAAGCCGCATCATGGCGCCGCAGTGCGGCGCTCCGGAATGCGGCTAAGCCGCATCATGGCACCGCAGGGGGCCGCCCAGGTTCCTGATCATCTCACTTGTGCTCCGCGCGCCCGGTTCAGCGATTGACCGCGCCATCCACGCCGCGCCGGCCACGAACGGTATCGTCAGGTAGAACGTCAACCGCAGGTCGGCCTGAATCCCGAAATGCTTGAAGACTTCGGGCAGGTATCCGCCCAGCGCCGGCATTGGCGCCGCGCCCAGCACGACGACGGTGGCACAGATGGCGAGTTGCACCGATCGCCCCGCGCTCGGCGTCAGCTTGTAGATGAGCGTGTTCACCGCCACCGAGGTCCCGCCGAACACGAACCCCACCAGCAGGTTCACCGGCGGCACCGCCGCATACACCGCGGTCGCGCTCGTCATCCAGATCCACACCAGCGGCACCGGCGCCAGCGCCGCGGTGCATGCGATCAACACCGGCCGGCTGCCGTAGCGGTCAACCACCCGTCCCCAGAATGGCGACGCCGCGAGAAACGTCAACATGACCACCGCGTTCACCGCGCCGACTCCGAGGAACGGCATCTTCAGGTCGCGCAGCATGTAGGTTGCGTAGAAGGGCCACGCGATCGCCTGCATCGACCACATCAGCGACCACCCCATCACGAGCATGAGCGGGGTGTTGGCGAAGGTCTCGCGCGCCATGCGGCCGAAGCCGTGATTGGTTCCGTCCTTGACCAGAGGTATATCCGGCTGCGGCACGAATAGCAGCGCGTTCGCCAAACCGAACACCATGCCGAACGCGAAGAGCCAACTGAATGCGCCGATGCCCATGAGCTTCACATGGTCGAGAAACGCACCTTCGAGTAGCGCGAAAACCGTGCCCACCATCCCCGCGTACATGTTGAAGCGCCCGAAGAAGGTCCCGCGGCTGGCTGCGGGCACGAGGTCGCCCAGCCAACTGCTGCGCGCGTTGTTCGCGATCTGACCCAGCGCCGTGACGAGCGTGATGATAGCGATGAGCGCGCCCATCCGGTACACTGGCGGCGCCTTGGCCGCGACGTAGGGGATGAGGATGACCAGCGCCCACCCCGAGACGTTCGCGAGCGCGGCCGCGACCGTGATCACCCGGCGGCTCACTCCGCGCTCCACCAGCACCGATGCGAGCAGTTGCGTCACCACGAAGAGCATTGGCACCGTATTCATCAAGCCGATCTGCACGTTGCTGGCGCCGAGCTTGAGCGCGTAGCCGATGAGAAACATGCCGCCGGTCGAGGCGATGTAGATGGAGCTAAGCATCGCCTGCCCATACGACAGGCGGATCGCGCGCTCGATGGCGGACGAGGGAAGGTTCGGGGCCGGGGCTTCAGACATTCTGTCATCTCCGCAGCTCGTGCCGGTCACTGCGCGACTGCGCCGCGACACGTGCGGATGACTTGGTCAATTCGGCGCCGCCGTCTCAGTCCCCTCCGCGCGGCTGTGGGACGCTCACCATGATCAACGGCACGAGGGTGAAAACCGACGCTACGGCGAAATCGTTCTTGCAGACATGTGCCCGACGCACGCGCCTGGCCTGGGCTACCGGCAACACCCTAACGAGGTTCGTACATTAGAGTGACAGGCCTGTCCGGCGCAGAGCCCCGCCGAACGAACCTGGTGACACTCCGTGTCACTCCGGAGTCGCGCTCCGCGCAACTTGGTGACACTCCGTGTCACTCCGGAGTCGCGCTTCGCGCAACTTGGTGACGCTCCGGCGTCACTCCGGAGTCGCGCTTCGCGCGACCAACGTCCGGAAGAGTCTTAGCGTGGCTGAGGCCACGCTCCCCAAAGGCGCCCCTGGCGCCTTGCGGTGTTAGCGCGACGTTGCGCTAATACACAAAACTCCATAGGAGACTCGCAATGCACGAATTGGCCGTCACGCGTCTGCGCAACGGTTCCGCTGCGCAGATTCTCGTTGTAACCAGCCCGTGCCCGGAGATCACTGAGGAGATAGCGCAACTGCTGGGGCACAAAGGCGAGCCGTGGGTCTGGCATATCCGGCAGTGCCTCGATGGTCATACCGAGGGCCTCGACGCCCGCTTCTACCTCGCGCGAGTCGCTGGTCGCCTGGTGAGCAATGTCACCGTTTTCCAGAACGGCAGCCTGGGCAGCGTGGGGCACGTTTTCACCCAGCCGGAGTTCCGCCGACTGGGCCTCGCGCGTCTGCTCCTCGATGCCGCGCTTTCGGAGTTCGCAACCGGCGGCGGGCGCGCGCTCGTTCTGACTACCGGCTTCCAGTCAATGCCGTGGCGTCTCTACGACTCGTTCGGGTTCACCGGCACCTGTCCCGAGCAGTCATACGGCGGCATGGCGAAATTCCTGGATGGCACCGATTGGGAGACTGTCCTGGCAGGTCCCCCCGGGGAGATTCGCCGCGCGGACTGGCGCCACTATCTCGGCGCCCAGGTGCTCTTCGGCGCCCCCGGCCCCGTGCAACTGCGCAGCATCCTGCTCCCATGCATCGGCGCCCGCGTCGTGGAAGAGGAGTTCATCCGGCTGAAACTACGGCAGCAACACGGGGAGGCCGTCGACTGCTG
>Ga0315284_10012842_pt1 | contig 11930 bp, 12 predicted proteins | sample YL17G09_16_MG_FD_203696 | JGI IMG/M metagenome (GOLD analysis project Ga0315284, IMG submission 203696) | Sediment microbial communities from Yellowstone Lake, YNP, Wyoming, USA - YL17G09_16 | ecosystem: Environmental > Aquatic > Freshwater > Lake > Sediment | place: USA: Wyoming | collected...
GTTAAAGAGTATGTTAGGCAATGTTGCTCTAACGAAAAACCGACAAAGATATGAAAAACTTACTGAACAAATTTAACGGCTTGAATGGTGCAAAAATGATTAGCGTTAACAATTACTACGCCAAAACCACGGGCGAAATCGCTAACCATAATATATGTGTGAACGTTTCAGTTCTTAACGCCAAAAAAGCCGATTTAAAGGCACTTCAGAACGTGGACGATGCCAAACTCATCGCCATTGCTGATGCGTCTAAAATTGCCTTAGACGTGCTTAGAATCAGCCTTGCTGAAATGGTTGAATCTGCAACCAAAAACCTCAGCGAAAAAGCAGAGGACAGAACGGCTCAGAGCAACGCACAGACAAACGCATATATAACCCTCGGCAAGGGTGTACGTCTGCACCTTGAAACAATGACGGTACACGTTTTCGGCAAGGCAGTGAAAAAGACCGTTATTGTGTCGGGAACGTACAAGACCGTTAACAGTTCAGCCAAAACTTTGGGCAAGAAGGCGATAACGAAGGCACTGAATTTGAAGGCGGGTAAATTCCGTGACTTTATCCTCGGCAATGCCGACAACCTCAAAATTAGCGGTTCAACTATTGAAATAGTTAACAACGCCTTCGGGAACGCTATCGGAACGGTCTAACGACCGCTAAACAAAACGAGGGTGCAAACCGCACCCTTTTTTTTGTTAAAAAAAGTCTAGAAAAACGAAACATTTCGGCGGCGGCCTTCGTATAAGTATATGTTAGTGGCACGCAACGCCACGCACCGAGTAGACTCCAACCTACCTTATATTTTTTTTTACCCTAATAAAAAAATACTTTAAAGATTTATTTAAAAAACGTAACATTTGGCCGCCCTTGTTCGTATAAGAATATGTTCGTGACCGCACGCACCGAGTAGACTCCAACCTACTTTTATTTTTTTTACCCTAAAAATATTTTCATAAAAACGTAACATTTTGCCCCCCTCGTTCGTTAAAGAGTATGTTAGGCAATGTTGCTCTAACCCAAAACCGACAAAGATATGACAAAAGTAGCCGAAAATCAGACAATTCAGAACGAACTTTTCCTTATCAGAACCTTCGACACGAACGGCATAGGCGGTGACGAGCATCGCTATATCGAGGTTTGGAACAACACCGAGAAAAAAATTGAGAGTCTTTTGACATATTCGTGGACTTGCTTTGGCGAAGGTGGTACTGAATATGCTACCAAACCGATGACAGAGGAAATTAAGGCACTTGTTGATGCGTATAAACTCGCTATGTTCAATATTGCCGTAGATAGGCAAATCGCCACCTCTAACGCAGAAATCGCTGCGTTTAACGAGAGCAAAGCATATCAGAAGAAAGGGCAAACTGTTGAGGTCTTTAAGGGCAAAAACAACGGTTTTAACGGTGTTGTCTTTTGGGAAGGTAAAGATGCCTTCAAGAGGTCTTACAGTTCAAATCAGACCTATGCACAGTCAACCATCCTTGCCATTATTGGCGATGGTAAGGTTGGCTCTGCTTCGAATTTTGACCGTATTGGCATTAAAGATGCCGAAGGCAAGGCTATTTTCGTCAGCACCGACAACTGCAAGGTTGTAGGTGGCTTTCAGCCTATAGCACCCATAACAAGGGAGAAGGCTATTGAGATAGTGAAACGCAGAAACGAAAATTGGGCCGCCTTTTTCGGGGAGAGGTAAGCCGATATTGAACGAGGGGTGCAAATAGCACCCTTTTTTATACATTGTCCGAAAATAAATAAATGTCGCAAACCTCCACGCCCTGGGCGTTTGCGAACCTGGTCGCCGCAGGGACCCTGATTTTTTCTCCGAAGAATGAAACATTTTGCCCACCGCATCCGTATAAGACTATGTAAACTAAAAACGACAAAGATATGGCAACGACAACCGACCGCAAACTTGACAAATTTTTCTTCTTCCCGACTCTCGCAACTATCCTTCCGATTATTGCCGAAGGCATTCGCAACCGTGCTGATAAACTCTTCTGTTTCGGTTCTTATGAGGGCAGAATTTTTGATGCTATGGACTACATTGTGACTCGTTTTCACTCTGCTATTGATGGGGAAATTAACCTCCAATATCTCCACAATGCCATTAAAGAGGTGGCTTCTGTTTTTGATATGGCTAATTTTATTTCTTGTATGTCAGAGAGCAATCACGGTGGTGCAAAAAATGGCAAAGCCGAATCTGAGCCGAACCTCATTGCCGTAGGTGTATTGAATGCCGACTACAAAGATGGCGATAACGACCCTTACGAAACTGCGGGTGGTTACAGAAGTTGGGTTGCCCTCAAAGGTACAGTTGTGAAGTACTATCTTGACTCTAATTTAACCTTCCGCTTGGTGTTCGACAGTAATTGCGTTGTAGACCACTACAACAACAATTTCTGCGGTGTTTCTACTGGCGGTGGTACTACCACCTACGAATTAGGTAAGAGGGTTGAAAAACGCTCTGTAACCCTCGGCAGAGAAGCCTTTGATAAGGGTTGGAGAAAGGCGAAAATTGATGCATCCCCTACGAAGATAGACTACGCCAAAGTCAAAAGGTTGGCGGCGGAATTTGTTCCCGACTTCGCCTTTGTGTTCGAGAAGTAACAAGGCTAATAATACCGAAGGGGTGCAAGTCACCCCTTTCTTTATGTACCTACCGACTAAAGATATAGTCATACAACTATAAGATTAGTTAACCAACTATGTTTATAGTCTGGCGGCCATCCCCCACCCCACCGTATCCCCCCCCTCCACCTCCCCCCACAGACCCCCCATTTTGGGGGCGGGGGTGCTACACCCAAAACTTCGACATGACTAAATTTTTTATAAAATTTTTTTGGTCTCCAAAATATCGAAATCCCTAGGTCTCAGATACTTAGCCAATATTCCATAGCCTAAATTTTTTCCAAAATTTTTTTTATATTCCCTAGGGAGTATTTATAAAAGTTAGGGTTGAGAATTATTAGGTTAAGAGTTATAAGATTAGGAATGAATAAGGCACAGAAACAATTGTTGGATACATATTTTCGCAAAAGAAAGATGGCTATTGAAATCGGGCGTATGGATTACAATAGATATGAACTGGTGTATTTAATGGCGAATGATAAAAAAATTGATTTCGGTAAGTTGAATGCTGAGAATATAGTTTGGGTGCTTAGACATTATCCGCAGAAGATAGATGAGGTTGATTTAAAGAAACTCCGAAAGCAAACGCCGAAGATAAAAAGGATTTTGGTTGACCATCCCAGCTTTTATGATAGGTTGAATGCTGAACTTAATTTAACCGCAGAGTTTGACGGTAGGGATATTTCTATGTTATTGATTGATGCCCCTGAGTTGATAAATAAGTTGGATACGACTAAGTTGCAGGGTTATGCTTTAACTGATGTGATAGTATATAATCCCGGTCTTGTACCAATCCTTGCAGAAAGGGGTAATTTAGATAGTTTGATTATGAAAAATGTCCGGGACATTTTAGCGACACATCCTGATTTGCTACCGTATTTTGAGGAGCATATCAGAAGTCATAATGCTATGTTTAATATTAATAATGTAAATGATATAATTAAATAATTAGTAATGAATAGTGCACAAAAGAGATTGGTTGACACATATTTTCGTAAGAGAAAATTGGCTAATAACCAATCGTCTTTTTATCGTTTTAAAAAACATGAAATGGATTATGGCTTAACGAACAAAATTATTGTATACAATGATTTAAATACTGAACTAATCGCTCCGATATTAATGAAAAACCCTGAATTGGTTGATGAATTTAGTTTTGAAAAGATTCGTGACATTAATACACAAGAAGTTATGGAGTTAATTATGACACACCCTGAGTTGGTAAATAAATTAAGTCACGAACATTTACAAGGCGGTCACATACCAATAATTATTGCGAATCGCCCTGAGTTATTAAAATATTTTAATATTGAAAGAGGTTTTAATGACCAAGATATTAGCACCATTTTACAATATCAACCACAACTAATAGATAAATTTGATTTGAGCATACTTACAGGATATTCCATTTACAAAGTTTTACGTTATCAACCAGAACTAATTGATAGATTTGATTTGAGTAAAATGTCGATGAAATGGATTACGGCACTTTTAGAGTATCAACCACATTTATGGAAATATTTTAAAGATAGACAGTAATGGATAAGGCACAAGAAAAATTGGTTAGGACGTATTTTCGTAAGCGTGATATTGCAAGTAAGGCAACACATATGAGTGCTTATCAATATAAGCCATATGAGACTAAATATCTCATCGCAAATAAAGACAAGTATGATATTGAGAAGATGAAGTTTTCGGATAATACCGTTATTAATGATATTATCAAACACCCGGAAAAAATCAGTGATTATAATTTTAAAAAGAATGACAGTAGACTTGATTATGATTTTGATGCGTTGTTAGAGTATTATCCCGAACTATCGAAATTATTTACTATGGATGCTCTTAATAATTATCAAAGGGCAGACCTTTTAAAAATATATCCTCAGAGAATAACAGAACTCAGGGATGTTGATTTGGCTGCGATTGATGAATATGATAGGGTAGATTTAATTATAGCACAGCCAGCATTTGAGAAATATTTTCCAATGGAAAATTTTGAACAGAGGAACATAAAGAAAGTTCTTGCCAAGCGTCCAGAACTTGTGAGGAAAATAGATGTTTTGGATTGGTCGTATTATGATATTGCAACGATTATAGAAAATAATCCCGAAATATTAAAGTATTTTAATATTTACGGACATAAGGAAACTAATGAAATAATTTCGAGTGTTTTGCGTCATCGTCCAGAACTAATCAATTCTTTTGATTCTAATGCGTTAAAAAATTTTACTACTTATCAAATTAATAGTGTTATTTCATACCAACCACAATTAATTAAATATTTTGATTTAAGCAAACTTGATGTTTACAGTATTTCATCTTTATTGTCAAAACAGCCTGGTCTTGCTAAATATTTTGATTTCGATAAATTCAATAGTTTCGATAAAGCCGTTTTGATTAGGTCAAATCCTGAGTATTTGCCTCTTTTAGATATCGACAATGCTGGTTCGTACATGCTACTTTTTATTTTAGAAAAACAACCACAGTTGGTGAACAAATTTATTGGTAGTAAAGATAGATGGGGAGAAGATAAATTTATTGGGGCAGATAAAGATAATATTAAAAGTTTATTAAAAGCACAACCACAACTAAAGCAATATTTTGGAAAATATTTAAAACAATAGCGATGGACAAAGCACAAAATAATCTGGTTAACACTTACTGGCGTAAGAGAAAGATTGCTAAAGAACAAAGTAGTCAATATGATTATTCTATGTATGAATTAAAATATTTGCTAGATAGTGGTCGTATTAAGTCCGAGGATTTTATTGTGCCGGGTCTAGAAATTGATGATTATGCGCCGAGTTATAGTAAGGTTTATAATTTCTTGGAAAATTACCCCAAATATTTTGATAAATTCTACACCGAACTAAATCTTCGTGAAGAACTCCCCAATACTTATGTGAGTGAACTTATTGCTAAACATCCAGAGTATATTGACAAATTTGACGTATGGGATATGGGTAAGGGTTGGCAAGGTGGGACATATATTCAAAGAATTATTGAAAAGCACCCCGAATTAATTAATAGATTCGATTTAGATGAATTGACCGTACATAGTCTTGTTGATATTGTCACTAAGACTCCCAAACTCATTAATCATGTTCTCGATAAAATAATTGCGGGACAACAACACTTGCGTGAAGATGATTATATTAAATTGCTCAATAAATTCCCTGAGTTAAGCAATAAGTTCGAGTATGGTTATTTGAGTGCAAATGAGCGTTTAAAATTATTGTGGTCTCATCCAGAAGTTATTGGAAATCTATTTAAAACATATGGGGATAATATGAAACGCCTAAAAAGGGCATCGAATTATATCCGAAAGGAAGCAGCATCTGGAAAGCAAGGTTATTACGGATTATCCGCTAATGTTGATTTCGATGATTTGATTGAAAGACATCCTGAATTACAGAAATATTTTGATAATATATAAGAATGGACAAGGCACAGAGAAAATTAGTTGATAGTTATTTCCGCAAGCGTAGTATTGCGAATACTCAAGGGTATGAAGAGTATGAATATACTGCCTATGAGTTATTATATTTGTATAAATATAACCCCGAAGAGTTTAAGAAATTAGATTATCAGCAAATGCCGTCTAGTCTTGTTGCGAGAATATTAATTGATGACCCGTCAAAAATAGAAAAATTTCCAATGGGTTTGTATATGACCGGAGATGATTTGGGTCGAGTTATTGGTGAAAGACCAGAATTACTTAAGACAGAACCGATATATGAAAGATTATGGCAACTACAATCACATAATGTTGTAGCAATACTTCTTGACCATCCCGAATTGGTTGATGATTTAAGGAAAGTTAGATATACGCTCGATGATGACGATATGATGTATTTAATTGCGAAGCATCCTCAATTAATGACTATGACTGATGAACATGGTCAGACAAAATTCAACCCCGAATATTTTACCGATGCGATGATTGCTTACATACTTGAAAGACAACCGCAATTAATTAAAGTATTTGATTATAAAAAATTAATTGGTAGTTATTACTTGCATGACTTACTTAAAGCACAGCCACAACTAGCATCTTATTTTAAGTAGGATTTATTACAAGCCACTGCCTAAACTGATTTGATATTTTTCTATTTCTTCCCCAACAATACTTTCGAAGGTATTCACGGCGTTTTTAAATCTAAACTGTGGTTGTTTTTCTTTGAGTACATTAACTTGTGCTACTAGGTCTTTCCAAGCCAAAGCAGGGGCAAAACTGCCATAACTATTGGCTAGTCTAAATTCGTCAGTGGTATTTACTCTATACCATTGTATGAAATCATAGCCTTTATATTGACCCGACCCTAAGACAGTATGTTCTAAGTTTGTGTGATAGAATCTGCCGTCGGTTTCTGCAACGAATAAGTTACCTTCCTCATCGGATATTGCTCTGACATCGGGTTCGAACTTTTGTAGTGAGGGTGGGTTCATAAAGACTCTACTGAGTTTTGTATCAACTGGACCCTTATCGTCATTGTCATCGCCGTAAAAATAATCTTCATCAATTACGTCACCAATAAACTCTCCCATGTTTGGTGTTGGGGGAATACTTGCGGTTGCTTTTCTATCCATTTCTTTGGCGGTATTGCGTAAGCCAAATTTTTCACCATAAGTGTCGGCTACTCCTTCTCGAACAATATTTTTTCTAATACTTTTATTACTAAACACAAAATAATCTGTCTTATCTCCTTGTGGTAAAATGACTCCGTCGTAACCCATGTCTTCAAGTTGCTGAAGACCGTATTTTTCATATTCATCCCAGCCTGCGGGATTATTAATTGTTATATAACGAGTCATAATTATCTTATTACCCATGCCACCATGTTCGCCTTTCTCAATACTCTCTGGATTATCAGTAAACCAAACTATGCCTTGTGCGGCACGATTAAAATCAAACTTATCAAATTCTTGATTAGTACCGTGATAGACTTTATAGGTGTTTTCGTTAACTCTATTAAGTTTTAATATTTCTTCATTGATGATATTAACGAGTTTGTTTTTCATTTTAATAATCATCCATATTTAATCCCTTTTGGAGATTACTTATTAATATTTGAAATGCTTCCCATTCTTTATTATCTCTAACGCCATAACTTATTAGTAATACTTTTTTGTATAGGTCTCTGAGATTTCTTGCATCTGAAAGTTGGTTTATGTACTGGCGTATTGGAATATATTCTTTTTCTGTTTGAAACATTTCCAATGCTTTGTCTGCTGTTGAATAACTGCTACTACTTCCATTGAAACCATAGGGATTGTTTTGCATTATTTCTTGTGCATTATAACCATCCACTCTTAATTTTTCCCAATATATTGGTATAAAGTTCAAGGTTGGATTTTTTGCTCTGGTAGCGTCTAAGTTTTGTTTTATGTATGGATGTAGTTCTGCTCTACCGCTTAAGTTATCTCTTGTTGAAACACTATAACCAAAGTCATTTGTTTTTTCTATTCTATGCCAAGTAATATTCTGTTTTAGATTATACGCATCCCCATCAACCTCAAAGTCTGTTTTACCGTCGTTATAGGAATTAATTACCGTGTTGATTATTTTAGAGTGATAAACGCCTAAATTATATTGAATAACAAATAAGTCACCGCTAATGCTTGATACTGCCCTAACATTGGCATCGAACTCAGCAAGACTTTTTGGATTTGCATAAACATCACTGACTTGACCGTCATATGGTGTGGAAATTCGACCAACAAATTCACCTTTAGGGTCGGCTTTAGGTTTTGCTTTCGGGTCTGGGGGGAGATTCGCTATACCTGCCGTTGCTTTCCTATCCATATCTTTTGCGGTGTTGCGCATGCCAAATTTTTCGTAATAAGCATCTGCCGAGCCTTCGAATAAATTTCGAATTTCTTCGTTGATTATAATTTTGAGTTTCATAAATATAAATACTAAAGATTTGCTTAGAGGTTAATATGTTTCTCAGGTATTTGAGTATTTATAAAAAATATTGTTGTAATGGGTATTATCGATATTATCAAAGAAGAGATTGAAATATTTGAGGGGTATAAGGACGTTGATGGTTTGACCAGACTTGCTGATGATATAATCAATTATTTTAGTGAATATAATTGGAGGTCAGCAGAGGGAATATTTCGTGATGGGGAAATAAATGGCACAAATTTAGAATTTGATATGGATATGGCGTATCTTGGCAGTATTGAAGATAGTTTGGGTATAATAAGAAATTATGGTAGTGGCATTAATGGTTTTGTTAAAAGGTTTAGTTTGGTTATTGAATTCAAACGAAATTTTAATACTAGTGGTAGGTATTATAAGACAAATGATGGTGAGAAACATATTAAAATAAATTTGAGAATAAAAAAATACCTAGATTATTTATATGAACATCTTGCTGGAGTTCCTGGGTCTTTTGGTAAAAACGAATTTAAAAAAATATTAAAAGATGCAATGATGTCTGGTTTACGTGCAACGATTGTTCATGAGTTACAACACGCATATGATGATTATCGTTCCAAAGGCAATTTCGATAAAGACCCAGCCAGTAAAAAGTATTATGCGGATGTACGAAGTGGTACTATTAATATTGCGGCAGATGTTGCGGCAGATGGTGGTAAGCACCTAACTACGTATTATAATTTACCGCACGAGTATTGGGCGAGATTTAGTGACGCATTAAGTCAAATTGATACTAGTAGGGATTTTAACACTGTCTTGGATGATTTCAAACAGAATTTTGACGGTTATAACGTGTTGAATGCCGACGGAAAGAAAAGAATATTAAATTCTTTGTATAAGTATTATCATAACAAGGAAGATAATAAGGTTATGACGGAAGAGGAGAACGTATTGAAGAAAGGTACGCCAAGACAAAATCTCAAAGCAAGCGAAGTAATACAAGCAATAAAAAATGTTTCAAGCACCAAATCATTTTATGCTCAGTTTAATGACAATGAAATAATGACAATTATTGAATTTTTATTGGGTGTTTATCATCGTCAGAATTCTGGTACGGGAGAAGGGATTGGGAAACAAACGTTACGAAATTTATTTTTCAAAACACCTGAAGCATTTAGGACAAAATATGATTTACAGCCAAGCGGAAAATCATGGCGTGGGGATGTTGATAATCCGTGTACATATACTGATTATAGTGATAATGAATTTTATCTTCAGTCTTTCGGAAACCAAAATGCTGCAAAGTTTTTCGGTAGTGTTATTTACCCCGCAACTACAATTAAAAGTTATGGCGGTTGTTTTGCCACACCAATGTGGGGTAAATTGATGACTAGAAACGACGATTTTTATATTATTGCTTGTGATTTTTATTTTGAGAGCATTAAAAACGGTTACGAATATAAGAATTTTTTCACACGAGAGGAATTTGTGTCGGCATTTTATATATTAAGAGGTTATGGCGTAGCCGGAAGAAAATATAAAAATGTTTTATTGAAGTTTCTTAAAGAAAATAATATGAATTTTGTTAGAGATTACGATTATATTTCAAGAGTGGAAGAGGGTTCATTAGTTGGTGATGACGAAAACGAAATTTTTTATTTTGATGTTATATATGATTGTGAAAAAATGAAGAAGAGTATTATAACATTATAGGCACGAACACATTTAAACAATAATAAGTATTTATATAAAAATTCACAACTATGGACGATAGGATAAAAAGAATGTTGTACTTAACAGAGTTCGACAATAAAAGAGACAAGAAACTTCTCAGCGAAAGTGTTAATGCATTATTCGAGTCAAAGCAAACTGAACAGCAAGCATTTAACATATTAAAATCTGGGGGTGTTGATGACAAAGAAGCAAGTACTTTAATTAGCCAATTCAAAACAGCAGATACGGCAAGAAGTAAAAATCAGCCACTTATTCCATTAATGGCTAAGTCCTATCTTGAAATGGGTGCTGGGGGTTTACAAAATATCTTAACACTATACAGCACTGCAGGTAATATGATTGAAAAAAATAAGATTGGCGTACCAGTGATAAGTAAAGATGGATATGTAATTAACAATAAAACATATAAAAATTTTCTTGGGTTTTCTGAATACATTCACGGTCTTGAGGGAATGAGTAGTGGTATTGAAAAGTTAAAGGGAGCATTAGAAGTTGAAACAGATGAACCACCGATTTTCCCCGATGAAAAGAATGGTGATAGAATGGATACGGGCATTCAAGTATTCGATGGTAATGATGTTGGGAAATGTATTAAGTATGGTGCGGGTGGATTAACTGGTAAACAATATGGTTTTTGTATAGGAAAACCAATTCCTGCTCAGAATATGTGGCAAAGTTATCGTGACACCAAGACAAGTACATTTTATTATGTCGTTGACAGTAATCGTGATTTATCAGACCCATTACATATTGTTGTTGTTGATGCTACCGAACATGGAATTGAATTAACTGACCATAGTAATCAAACTGGTACTATTGCAGAATATGACAAAGATGTTAAGGGTTATTTAAATTATTTAAAATCCAAAGGTGTTCCTGTTGATAGAATATTTGTAAATAAAGAAAAATCCCCAGAAGAAAAAGCAGAACAAGCAAAATTAGGTAACAGTAATCCAAGTTTGGATTGGTTCAAGAGTTTGGATTATTTGGAGAAATCAAAATATGTTGGTAGAGGTCATCTATTAAGTGATGAACAGTTTAATTATTTGTGGCAGTTTAAAGATGATAATGGTGGTGGATATAATCTACTCGCAAAATACGTTGATACTGGTCAGCCAATACCTGAGAGCCAATTCAATATTTTGGTTGGGGAAGAATAATTAGTTAATGATTGTATTGGTGTCGAATACTACGTAGTTTCTAGCACCCCTCTCCCAACGGTCAATCATAGTATTGCCGATATAGCCAAGAGATTTCAAAAATAGGCTCGCTTCCTTTTCACTCCCTAAGACATAAGAAAGCCAATCATAGACTTGCTTACCGTTTGTGTCGTAACTATCTGCATAAGTTTCTTGGAACTCTTCTAAGTCTGAGTCAGAAACTCCTTGCCTTTGCAAGGCAGATAATATTCTCTGACCATCTTCAACGGGTGAGTCTAGGTCGAAATAGTTTCCACTACGAATTTCATGTTGCTTTAACTGTCCCTTTGGCAGATAATATCTTTTACTGACTTCGGGGTTATCGCTAAAGTATATACCCCAACCCCCAAGACTTTTGCCATCGCCAGTGCCGACTTTATTCATATCGAAGTCGTCGAATTTTTCTGTACTGCCGTGCCAGACTTCAATACCTTCGTATAATCTACTGATTTCTTCGTTGATAATTTTATCTATACTCA
>Ga0315284_10012843_pt1 | contig 11929 bp, 9 predicted proteins | sample YL17G09_16_MG_FD_203696 | JGI IMG/M metagenome (GOLD analysis project Ga0315284, IMG submission 203696) | Sediment microbial communities from Yellowstone Lake, YNP, Wyoming, USA - YL17G09_16 | ecosystem: Environmental > Aquatic > Freshwater > Lake > Sediment | place: USA: Wyoming | collected...
GAGAAAAATGCCCGGCTTGGAAAGGACGCCCTTAACGGGATCGTCGCCGCGACCAACACGAAGCAGAGGACGCGCATGCTGGAGCTCTACTATGCGTCCGAGCGGATGAACTACTTTGTTTGCGGCACGACGAACAAGACCGAGAATATCCAAGGCTTCTTCGTCAAGTACGGAGACGGGGGGGTGGACATCGAACCGATCGCCCATCTTTACAAGACCCAGGTCTTCCAGATCGCTGAGCACCTTGGTGTGATCGAGGAGATCAGGAAGAGGAAGCCCAGCCCCGATACGTACAGTTTCATTGTCAGCGACGAAGAGTTTTTTTTCCGGATGCCTTTTCACGAGCTCGACATGCTTCTTTACGCCTGGGAACACCGAGTACCGCTGACCGACATCATGGGCGTCATGGGGTTATCCGAGGAGCAGATCAAGAGGTCCTTCCGGGATTTTACAAGCAAGTTCAACGCGACGGCGCATATCCGGCAGTTCCCTCCGTCGCCGCCGGAATCCTGAAAGTCAAAGGAAATTGGCGTTGTCGTTAACAAGGGACCCATCGCGTTCCAGCGAGATCGTCGGCCATGACGCACGATGCGGCGTAAGAAAAAACGCGACTGTTCTCCCCAGGCCGATGCGAGGACGGCATGACGACGATTAACGCCAAAACACGACCTGACTACGTGGTCGTCACACCGGCGCATAACGAATCGGAGACCATCACAGCCGTGATGGAGTGCTTGGCTGCCCAAAGCCTCCATCCGGCCCGTTGGGTCGTCGTCGACGACGCCTCCACGGACCAGACCGCGGACTTGGTGCGGACGGCCCAGGCCCGCTTTGCTTGGATCGACCTGATTTGCCTTCAGCGAGACGGCGATAGGAATTTCGGCGGAAAGGCGCGCGGTTTCAATGCCGGCGTAGATCATCTGCGTGATCTTTCCTTCGACTACATAGCCAACCTCGATGCTGACGTGACGTTCCCGCCGGATTATTTCTCTTATCTGCTGACCTGCCTCGAAGCGGATCCGCGGCTCGGAGTTGTAGGCACGCCCTTCCGGGAAGACGGATTTGAAGGGTACGACTACCGGTTCACTAACTCGGAGCATGTCAGCGGCGCCTGCCAGCTCTTCCGGCGGGCCTGTCTAGAGGAGGTGGGCGGCTATCAGTTCATTCCGTCCGGCGGCATCGACTGGGTTGCCGTGACGACCGCGCGGATGCTCGGCTGGAAGACACGGACTTGCCCGGAGAGGCAACTCATGCACCATCGCCGCATCGGTACCGGCAATCGGCATTGGGGCAATCTCCAGCTTCGGCAGGGCCGTAAGGATTACATGCTGGGCAATGGGCTGGGATGGCAGCTGTTGCGCTGTCTCTATCAAGTCCGGTACCGCCCTTACGTCACGGGGGCCTTGCTAATGATGGTCGGGTACATGCAATATGCTCTGCTCCGCAAACCGCGACCCATATCCGCCCGTCTCGTTGAGTTCGTGCGCACGGAGCATTCTACCAGAGTCCGCGCGTTGATTGGCCGTCTGGCCGGGAGTCGAAAATGAAAATCAGTATCTTTGGTTTGGGGTATGTCGGGAGCGTCAGCCTCGCCTGCCTCGCCGAGAACGGTCATGAAGTCATCGGGGTCGACGTTAATCAGGCCAAGGTGGATTGCATCAATCGCGGCCAATCCCCGATTATTGAAAACGGACTCGAACAGATCATTCGGGAACAACGGGCCAAAGACCGCATCTCCGCTACGATGGATATCGAAGCGGCGGTGCTGGGCACCGACATATCCTTTATCTGTGTGGGCACGCCGTCGACCGGGCGAGGTCACTTGAACCTCGACGGGATCATGCGTGTCGGCAGGGATATCGCCGGAGGAATCGCCAGAATAGACCGTTTCCATGTCGTTGCGATCCGCTCGACGGTTTTGCCCGGGACGAACGAGCAGATCACCGAGATCATCGAGACCGTCTCCCATAAGGTCAGCGGAAAGGATTTCGCCGTCGTTTCCAACCCTGAATTCCTGCGCGAGGGGACTGCCATCAAGGATTATCTCAATCCGCCCTATACGCTGATCGGAGCGTCCTCTCCCCAAGCTGCAGAGATGATGAAGGCGGTCTACGAGGGTGTCCATGCCCCGGTCATCTTGACGGGAATAAGGGTCGCCGAGCTGATCAAGTACGTCAATAATTCGTTCCATGCTCTGAAGATCAGTTTTGCGAACGAGATCGGGAACATCTGTAAGCATTTGAACATCGATTCCCGTGATCTCATGGATCTTTTCTGCCGGGATACCAAGTTGAACATCTCGCCCTATTACCTTAAACCCGGATTCGCTTACGGCGGATCCTGCCTTCCTAAAGACCTCAAGGCCTTATGCACGATAGCGCACGACGGCTATCTGAAGTGTCCCGTGCTTGAAAGCATCGATCCGAGCAATGAGCATCAGAAAGATACCGCACTCGGGAGGATCCTCGAGTTCGGCAAGCAACGGATCGGGTTCTTGGGGCTCAGCTTTAAGGAGGGTACCGATGATCTGCGAGGAAGTCCGATCATCGACATCCTGGAGAAGCTGCTGGGCAAGGGTTTTGATATCAGGATCTACGATAAGAACGTCCAGTTGTCGAAGCTGGTGGGCGCCAATCGGGAATTCATCCTCCAGCGCATTCCCCTTATTTCACGGTTCATTTTCGATGACGTCCGAGACGTGATCGCGAATTCCGACCTGATCGTCGTGGTCAATGACGACGCCGGATTCCGATCCGTCCTGGACGAAGTCCCGAGGGACAAGATCATTTATGATCTTGTGAACATTCCTTTTCGCGGCCGGTCGGATAATCCCAAATATTTTGGCATCGCCTGGTGAGTAACAAGCACATTCTTTTCATCGTCGAGAACAACTCCGTTCCTTTTGACATGCGTGTCTGGAACGAGGCGCGCGCGGCGCGGGAATTCGGGTATGACGTGACGGTCATCTGTCCTTCCGATGCCCGCAAGAAGGACTCCCGTTCCCTAATCGACGGAATAAGGATCCTCAGGCACCCTCAGGTTCCGGAGGGAAGCGGAAAGGCTTCGCTGATCCTGGAATACCTGAACGCGACCTTCTGGGAGTGTCTGCTCAGCCTCCGGGTGTTCGCTACGCATCCGTTCCATGTCATCCATGGAGCCAACCCCCCGGACCACGTTTTTCTTGTCGCCGCCCCTTTCAAGCTTTTCGGCGTCAAATACCTTTTCGATCATCATGACATCGCGCCGGAAAACTACGAGGCAAAGTTCGGAAAAAAGGGCGCGCTTCACAGACTCCTCCTCCTGATGGAACGGCTCACCTTCAAGAGCTCGGACCTCGTTATTTCCACAAACGAGAGCTACAAGAAGATCGCCATGGGGAGAGGCGGGAAACGAAGCGAGGAGATATTCGTTGTCCGCAACGGGCCGGATATCGAACGCATGCCGGAGACCCTTCCCGATCCTAAATTGCGGGAGGGCTTCCGCTACCTCGTCGGGTATGTCGGCGTCCTCGGACAGCAAGAGGGCATCGATAATCTCCTCCAGGCCGTCGATCATATCGTCAGGGAAAGAAAGCGGACCGACATCAAGTTCATCATCGTCGGATCCGGCCCGCACTTGAAGTCCCTGATCAAGCAGTCCCGGGATTTGGGGCTCGAGACATACGTCCAATTCACCGGCTACGTGCCGGACAGGGTTCTTCATGCCGTTCTGGCGAGCTCGGACGTTTGCGTCAATCCTGAATTCGGTAATGAATTCACCGACAAATCGACCATGATCAAGATCATGGAATACATGATGTTCGCGAAGCCCATCGTCCAATTCCATACCACCGAGGGCGAAGTGTCCGCGGGTGAATCGGCCGTCTATATCCGGGAGAACAGCGTGCCGCGCTTCGCCGCGGCCATCCTGGACCTTTTGGACGATCCCGAGCAACGCGCCAAAATGGGGGCTTGGGGGAGGAGAAGGATCGATGAGCGATTGGGTTGGGCAAGACAAAAGCAGCAACTGGCCGACGCGTATCGGACCATCCTTAAGACCTAGTTTATTGGTCGGCCGTGCGGATCAAGGGCGCCGGCGCGGGGAGAAGGTTGAATGACGGATTCCGAGCAAAAGATCGAACGGGGGCTGGAACTTGTTGAACAGTGGGTGGAACGACATGATTATCGGGGATATGAGCCCTTTGACGGTCTGACATCGTATCTTTATTCCCTTACGTTCAAGAACCGGCTGGCATGTCAGGTCTTGCAGCAAGGAATCCGCCGTTTTCCCGTCAACCTGAGGCCCCTTTTGGGCATTCGGCCCCTGGATTCGACCAAGGGCAGAGGGTACATGGCCTGGGGGTACTTGGATCGATACCGGCTGAACCGGGACCCGAAATATCAGGAGAAAGCTATCTCTTGCCTGCACTGGCTTGATAGAAATAAATCGGCGCTTTATCTTCAGCACAGCTGGGGTAACCATTTTTTTTATGCGAGCCGAAGCGGCTTTATCGGGAAACACGAGTCGACGATCGTTTGGACCGGTCTGATCGGCCAGGTCTTTCTCGAAGCGTACGAACTCTTCCACCTCCCGCGACACCGGGAGATAATCGAGAGCATCGCCGAATGGATCATGGCCCTGCCGCGGCAGCAAGCTGCTAAGGGATTCTGTCTCAGCTATGTCATGCCCAGGCAGAGTTCGATCCATAATTCCAACATGATCGGCGCTTCCTTCCTGGCCGGGGCCGCCGGAGTCACGAAGAACGCCCAATATCTGGAGGTTGCGCGCCGGGCCATGGAATTCAGTTGCTCGAGTCAACTCCCGAACGGTGCGTGGTACTATGGGGAAGATCCGATGTTCCACTGGATCGATGTCTTCCACACCGGGTACAATCTGGACAGCTTGAAGAGATACATCAAGTTCAGCCACGATTCCTCATTTGATGAGAACCTGGATAGGGGATTCGCGCATTTTAGAGACAGCTACTTCGAACCCTCGGGCCGAGTCAAATACTATTTTAACAGGACATCGCCCGTGGACATCCAATGCGCCTCTCAGGCTATCGCTACACTTCTGCTCTTTTCCGACGTCGCTCCCGAAGGCCTCGCCGCGGCGGAACGGACGGCTTGTTGGTATGCCGAACACATGCAGGCCAAGGACGGACATTTCTTTTTCCGCAAGTATCCCTGCGGGATCAGCAACAAGGCCCCGATGATCCATTGGGGGCAGGCTACGATGCATAAGGCTTTGGCCAATCTGATGCTCCATCTTCAGGTCAAGGGCGCGGCCTGAAATTCTCTTTTTAAGGTTCTGGAGGTAGTGAATGCCGGGATTGGTCGGGATCATCGGGAAAGGGCCCAGGGGCCTGCGAGGGCAGGAGCTCGACCGGATGTTAGCCTGCATGTACAAGCAGGGCTCAATGAAATCCGGCTCTCTCATTGTCGAAAATCTCAATGTCTACGCGGGCTGGACAAGTCATCAAGGATCCTACACGGACTGCTTACCCGTCACGAGCAGAAATGGAGACATCACGATCCTTTTTGGAGGGGAGCACTATGCCTCATCAGGTGGGCCTGAGGAACGGTTATCACGGGAGCACGGCTGTCCGCTCGATAAAGCCTCTGTTCTCTTGCACTTGTACGAAGAGAAAGGAGAGGACATCCTCCCGCTTCTGAACGGTTTTTTTCATGGGCTGATCATCGATTCGCGAAGAAAGAAGGTCCTCCTTTTCAACGATAGGTTCGGCATGCAAAGACTCTATTATCATGAGGAACCCGATGCCGTCCTATTCTCCTCCGAAGCGAAGTCCATCCTGGCCGTCAGGCCGGCTTTGCGCGCCTTTGACCCCGTGGGGCTGGGCGAATGGCTGAGCTGCGGTTGTGTTCTAGAGAATCGCAGTCTTTACAAAGGGATTCAGGTGCTGCCCGGGGGAACTGCTTGGACCTGGCATGCGGACGGCTCATCGGGCCGGCGAAGGTATTTTTCCCTTGAGTCCTGGGAAGGCCAAAGAACGCTTGATACGGAGGAGTTCTATACCCTCCTGCGCTCGACCTTCCGGGATATTCTGCCCGGCTATTTGGCCGGAGCGGAAAAGATCGGGCTATCGACCACAGGCGGACTTGACACCCGGATGATCCTCGCGAACATGGAGGCCCGGAGGGAGTCTGTCCATTGCTTCTCGTTCAGCGGCCCATACCGGGAGTGCCTTGATGCGTCCATCGGGCGCAAGCTCGCGCGCGTGTCCGGCTATCCTCACACAACGATCCGACTTGACGGTTCTCTGTTTCGGCGGTTCCCCGCTCTAGCCGAAAAGGTGGTCCTGGCGACGGATGGGAATCTTGAGCTCAGCGGTGTGCCCAACCTGTTCGTTAACGAAATAGCCCGCGGGATCTCGCCTGTCAGGCTCACGGGGAATTACGGCAGCGAGGTTCTCAGGCGGCATCGGGCCTTTCTGCCGACATCCGCGCCATGCGCGATCCTGAATCCCGATTATGCTGGACATGTCAGAAATACGACCCGGACCTGGCAGCGGGCGCAAGAGGGCCACAAGCTGACCTTCATCGCTTTCAAGCAGGTCCCTTGGTACAGCTATAACCGCTTACAGCTCGAGCAGTCCGTCCTGTCGATGCGATCCCCGTTCATGGACAACGCGCTGCTTAAGGTCACTTATCAGGCGCCGGAGCCGGCTGTCTGTTCCAGTCTGATGAGCTTGCGATTGATTGCTGACGGCTCTCCGGAGCTCGGACGGATCATGACGGACCGAGGCGTGACTTACCCACGAAATCCCACTTGGCCGTTATCAAGGGCTTACTATGAATTCCTCTTCAAGATGGAATACTACGCCGGCCATGGCATGCCAAGGATGTTGGCGGCCGTGGATAAATGGATGGGGCCTCTGAGGATCGAGCGGATATTCTTAGGAAGGAACAAGTACTATCACCTCAGGCAATGGCTGCGTGACGAGCTGGCTCAGTACGTCCGGGATGTTTTATTTGACGAGAAGGCGATGCGGCGCGAGTATCTGAACCGAAGAGCCGTGGAAAAGGCGATCCGAATGCACGTGGCCGGAGCGGAAAACCACACATACACAATCAGCCAGCTTGTGGCGTTGGAAATTGCGAGCCGACTGTTCCTCGACAATGAACCACCCACTTCGAGGACCTGAGGGCTTGAACAGACCGAGTTTAGAAATCCTGAGTACTTGTCCCTTTCCGGTTCCCCATTCTAGGAACGCAGGTATCCTGTGATTCGCAACGGGGTGCCAGCGAGAAGAGTGAAGGGGGGTGCGGAAATGCCCCGAATTCTGTCCATCTTTCCGACAAGCGCTGAAAACCTATTTGATTTCCGCCGCCATAAAATGCGCGGTAGCCCCCGTCAATGGCCTGCCGGCTATTTGACAATCCTGATCCCTCATCGTTATAATCCGCCGCGCTAATGCTAAAATTCAATTTCTTTTATAGCATTGTTTTTTGGCTGGCTTTCATTCCTATTGCTCTCCTATCGCGTTTATTCATCTCGAAACCTAGAATCAGGTTTCCCCTTCTTCTTGCTTCGTCTTCCCTGTTGCTTCTCGCGATCCCTCATTTCACTTTCATCAACCTCCTGGCCTTGTGGAGCATCTCGCTGTTCGCTTTCCTCATCGGTAAACAGCTCAACGACCCAGCGGCTTCGCTTTCTCCTTCCAGGAGGAAAATATTCCTGCTTCTGGGCCTTATTCTTGTTCTGGCGTTTTTGGCCATTTTTAAATATCAAATTGTCCAAGACCTCCTGCTGCTCCGGCGATCCGCCAAGGGAATGACGCCCGCTGTCCTTATCCGTTTCATTGGAGTATCCTATTTTTCGTTTAAAATGATCCATGTCCTCGTGGAATCCTATCGGAGGAAAATCGATAGGATGGATCTCCTGGATTACTTCAACTACATTCTCTTTTTTCCCTCATTTATCAGCGGCCCGATCAATCGTTATAACCACTTCTCATCTCAGATCCACGCTCAGCCGGGAACAACGACCGGCCAAGACTTGAAGATGGGAGCGGAGCGGATCGTGCACGGAATGTTCAAGAAGTTTGTGTTGGTGCCCATTTTATTTCCATTCATTCTGGATAGCCAAGCCCAGAACCTAGGCGAGCTTTCCCTGGCGAAGCTCCTGCTGGGCCTCTATGCGTATGCCCTTTATTTTTATTTCGATTTTTCCGGCTACTCCGATCTGGCCATTGGCAGCGCCCGCGTGATGGGTATCGAACTCCCCGAAAACTTCAACAATCCTTTCCTTAAAAGGAACATTCGCGAATTGTGGGCCAACTGGCACATGTCGCTGACGGGATGGCTAGTGGATTATATTTATTGGCCGCTTGTCCGAAAGCTCCGAAATCGAGACTACTTTCGAGGGCATCCCATATTCTTATCCAATCTAGGGATGTTCATCACGTTTATTATCTGCGGGATGTGGCATGGAGAAACGACGAACTTTCTCATTTGGGGAGCCTACCACGGGATCGGGATATCCGTTCTCACGATCTATCAGAGGAAAAAGAGGGCGGTGAGATCGCAATTCGTGCAGTCCTATTTTCGTTCTCGTGCCAGCGGCATCGTCGGGTCAATCGTAACGTTCAATTTCTTCGCCGTGGGGTTGGTGTTCTTCGTGATGGACCTCAGCAAGCTAAAAATCATTGCCTCGTCTTTTTTGGCTCGACTCTGAATCGTGACATACATCTGTATCTTGGGACATCGTTGTCAGCAACGCATAGAATACGAAAGCTCCTTCCCCGAGGCGCCTTTCCAGTGAGCGTGATAAAAGGGCATTGACGGATAAAGGGAAACGAGCATGAAGCGAAGAATCATCCTCCTCGCCGGGTTGGGAATCCTCGTATCATCCGTCCATGCGGCGATCGTCCCTGTCGATCGTATCGTCAATTGGGCCCGTAGCGGCGTCTTCGAGAACGAGGTCAAAGGTATCCCCGACCGCTTAAAGGTCTTCTGCAACGTGAAGGTTAATATTCCCGGGAGTCCTTTGTTGGCCAGGGGCGATGGAACCCGAGATGATTCTGAGGCCCTTCAGGCGGCGATTAATGCGTGTCCACCGGGGCAAGTCGTTCATATTCCTCAAGGCACATATCGGATCAGCCAATCGCTCGTCATCAACAAGGGGATCGTGGTCCGTGGAGAAGGCCCAGCAAAAACCAAGATCATTCAGCACGCCCCCAGCCACGTTTTCATAATTCAGGGAACTGGCACGAGTTTTTGGTATGCCGCCGTTGGCGGGCATCCCGAATTGGGCATCGTCCAGAGTCTGCGATCGGGCTATTCCAGAGGATCCGACACGGTCATGATCTCGGATTCTAGTGAGTATGCAGAAGGAGACGTCGTCCTTCTCGACCAACTCAACGATCCCGCCCTGGTCAATGCGAACGGAACAGGGGGTTCGTGTACCTGGTGCGGCCTCGGAGTTGGGGTCAATCAGGATACGGACGGCTCCCGGGCCATGGGGGAAACTTTGATCATTAAGAAGAAAAACGGGAATACGATCACTTTTCATCGTCCTCTCAATTATAATTACAAAGCACAATTCCAGCCCAGACTGATCGTCTTATCTCACGGGCCGGTCAAGAATGCGGGGATCGAGGATCTCTACATTGCGTCGGCCGACGGGAACAGAGAAGGCAGTGGCATCGTCATGTCCTACTGCGTCCATTGTTGGATCAGGAACGTGGAAAGCCATAACATCCCCCAAAAGCACGTCGAGATAGAGTGGGCGACCTGCGGTAACGAGGTCAGGGATTCCGTTTTTCACCATACTCCCCGATTCGATGCCGATCATGGTTACGGGATCAATATTCACAACTACTCGACGGATAACCTGATCGAGAACAACGTATTTTATAGACTTCACACGGGGGTGGTCATAGGCTCGGCGGGAGGCTCGGGGAACGTGGTCGCCTACAACTTCGTCGATAACACCCAGCATTGGCAGCCGTATTGGTTTTTATATCAACTCGGCACGCACGGCGCCCATACGTATATGAACCTCTTCGAGGGGAATGTCTGCGGCAAAGTCGGCCTCGACTCGTATTGGGGGTCGGGGAGTCATTCCGTGTTTTTCAGGAACTTTATCACCCGAGAGAATACGGGGCAGCCGGTTACATCGGACATCAATGCCGTTAATATTGAGGTCTTGAACTATTACGTCACACTGGTGGGAAATATCCTGGGAAAGCCCGGATGCCGGGGGCCGTCAGAGCAAATCCCGTTTCGGGATTCCCACAATAACCCGGTCCTGTGGAAAGTCGGCTATGCGGGGTCGATGATAGGCTACCCCACCGATCCCAAAGTCGGTTCGACCCTCATCAGGACGGGAAATTGGGAATGCGCGACAAATGCGGTCCAATGGGCCTCTGACGATCATCATATTCCTGATTCGCTTTATCTCCCTTCAAAACCCGCCTGGTTTGGAGCACTGGCGTGGCCCCCGTTTGCGCCCGAACGCGCGGATTTTGACCCCAAGAACCTGAATAAGATCCCCGCGCAATTGCGTTTCGATCGTTGGTCGCAGGGCTCCGCGCACAACGGGTCTGGGGACGATTGAGCAACGCCCTCTCTAGGTTATTTTGCCTCCAGGCGATTCCAACAGCAATGACCAACCCGATCTTTGCTTCCGAATTGAGCGTATCCATTGGCCGGACGCTTTCACGGGAGGCCCATTCCGGTTGCTTGACACGAAACCCAACTCGGCCCTATATTTCTCATGTATTGAGAGGATTAAAGATTGCTCGATTTCTTTTCCTTTCATCGGCCCGCCTTGTCGGATCGTGGATCGGCTCGGTACATACAAGGGGCATGTTTCCATAAGGATTTTTAGGGTCAATACGATCAGAACATGACTAACGAATTTGCGGATATAAGTGTCAAGGGCAAAGTTGTCAGGGTCCCGGCCGTTTCCGTCGATGGCCAGACAATTGTCATATCGGGCCGGTGGTTAAAAATCGCGTCGATCAAGGGCGAAACATGGACGGCAGGAAATGTCGTCGGCGATCCAGAATCGATCATTGCCAAGCTAACGCAAGATAAGTCGTCTGCAGATATCTTTATTTTTTCCCAGAAACTCCCCCATGTTCGGCTGGAATATCCTTATCATGCCGAATGGGACAATGTGGCTGCGATTCCTATTACAACGTTTGCCGATTGGTGGGAAAACCGCCTATCCCAGGTGACGAGAAAGAATGTCAGGAGATCCGCCAAACGCGGCGCCATCGTCAAAACCACAGAATTCAATGATGAGTTCGTGAACGGAATTGTCCGTATCAATAACGAAACGCCGGTTCGGGACGGCCGGCCTTTCTGGCATTTCGGCAAGGATTTCGAGACCGTCAAACGCGACTATTCTGCCTATCTCGATCGAAGCGCTTTTTTGGGGGCTTACTTCGGAGACGACCTGATTGGGTTTATCAGGATCATTGACCTTGGCGAAACCGCGAGCATCATACAGCTTCTGTGCAAGAACACTCATTATGATAAGCGCCCGGCGAATGCCTTATTGGCAAAAGCCGTAGAGCTTTGTGCGGAGAAGGGATTCAAGTTTCTCGTGTATGGCAAGTATATCTATGGTGATAATAGAGAGAGTCCTCTGACCGAATTCAAGCGTCGCAACGGATTTGAGCAATTCGCCATACCGTCTTATTTTGTCCCTTTGACTTTTAAAGGTCGTCTTGCTATAAAACTACACGTGCATATGGGAATGAGGCGCCTGGTTCCTAAGCCGGTTACCCAACTGGCCAGAGGTTTTCGCAGAAAGCTTCATCACATGAAAGGTCGATCGGGAGAGCGCATCGAGACCGAGAAGGAAGACGCAGGGTAATTAAGATAGCGATTTTTTGCCGGTGTAGCTCAGTGGGCAGAGCAGCTGAATAGTATTCAGCAGATGGAGTGTTCGAATCCTCCCGCCGGCTTGTTTTTTT
>Ga0315284_10012844_pt1 | contig 11929 bp, 11 predicted proteins | sample YL17G09_16_MG_FD_203696 | JGI IMG/M metagenome (GOLD analysis project Ga0315284, IMG submission 203696) | Sediment microbial communities from Yellowstone Lake, YNP, Wyoming, USA - YL17G09_16 | ecosystem: Environmental > Aquatic > Freshwater > Lake > Sediment | place: USA: Wyoming | collected...
CAGTGGGGATAATAATTATACCCAGTATAATCGAACCACCTTAAGAGAAAAAGGTGGTTCTAAAATACTTTATACACTTGTTACGGGTCCTACTAATAGTTTTTTACAATTTAATCAACTTAGATTTACCCCCATCGAATAAAATTATTAATAATAGTAATACAATTATATCTAACTTAGACATTTTTTAAAAAAATGTCTGAATTGAATGCTATATGTATTTGTCAAGAGAATTAAATTAGCTAAAAATTATTACATTTGGAAAATGTAATAATTTTTAGCTAATTATTTTATTCTCCAAATGTAATAATTTTTAGCTAATTTTTATAAATTGAGAATTGTTTTAATCATTAAATATGATTAAAACAATGACTCCAGGAGATATATATGCTGCAATATTCGTTGGCTTATGGATTTTAGGTATAATATTAGTTATTAGAGATAATAACCAATTTATTGCTAAAAATAAAAATAAGAATATTTTAACCAATTAAATGTTGTGTAAAGATTTAATTGGTTATATTATCATTATTTTAGGTTTTTTAATACTAACCAAAGATTTAAGAGAAATACTCTCAAAATAGATTTCATTATTATTTTTAATGAAATTGCAATTAAATCTATTTTTAACGAAATTAAATCTATTTTCGTTAAAAATAGATTTAATTGCAATTTTTCATAAAATTGATTTTTTGTTAATTTTTATATTTAAACCGCAAAATGAATAAAGTTGATAATAATGAAATCGGTGACCTATATTTTGATGATATTTTCAATTCTAATCTCCAATTAATATTTGGTGTGGAGAATGTCGCACAATCATTAACAACAAATCAATGTGTACCACAATTTCCAGAACAAAATTTGGAAATTGTGGTACACATTGATATAACTACTGAATTAGGAAGAGATTTCCCTCCCATTTTTCAGATATGTAATAATTCAGCATTTGAATATCAAAATACTAATTACTCAAATGAACAAAATAAACAATGGATTGATGAAATGTCGACCGAAAATAATACATTTTATTATGACTTTAGAGATTCACTTATTAATGATGAAGATGAAAATCTCCGTCTTGAAGTCATGATAGCCTATAATCCTCAATCAATGAATTTTATTTGTGATAACAAACAAGATGAGATGTTATTAATATAAAGAATTTTTCGTTAGTTTTTCTAACGAAAAATAGAATCTCTATTATGATTAATTTTCTCTCCACCAGAGATTTCCTTCTCTATCTTCAACAATATGATTATTAATATATTGTTGAAGATAGGATTCATGTGGATCAGGATAATATCCATGTCCTAAAGTTTTATTTGAAATCTCTCCATGAATATTAACTTCCTCTTTTGTGTTAGGAATACGAATATTATATATTCCTTGCCAGGAATCTCCTTCCCAAGGTCGTCTATTGACTTTAGGAATTGTAATATTATTTTCTTCAAAAACCACTTCTCTTCGTTTTTTCTCCTCATCTTTAGAGAAAGATGTCCATTGACGAATAGTTCTCTTCGTTGAATGTCTCATTGCTATTCCATCTTCATCTGCGTCATCTCCTTCAAACCATTCTTCTTCTTTTCGTGCAAGCATTGCTGCAATTGCACCTGCATTAGAACCCCTAATAGATATTATTCCAAACATTGAATATTTTATGAATATTTTGAAATATTCATAAAATATTCATTTTTTCGTTATTAAATAATAACGAAAAACATTAATTTTTATTAACGAAAAATCTTATTAAGATGTATAATTTAGAAACACTTTCAATATTTGAGCATTTTCCTGAGATGGTATACTAGCAAAATAAGAAGGATTGATTTCATAAATTTGATGTAACAAATCCATATTATGATCCAAATCTTCATTTTCTTCTTCCCATTCATCTATTTGATCTTCTCCAAACTCTGAAATATCTATGTCTAAATTATGTAGTGGTGAAAATTGTCTATTAGGAAAAAGATTAAAACAATACTGAATTATTATAGGTTGAGCTCTTTCTAATAATGGAGTGAGAAGTTCAAGATCAGATCGATCCCATCGCCATTTGTTAGTTCCACAAATCTTTTTAATTATGTAGTAGGCTCGTCGCTTAACTATCATAGAAATTAATGTTACCGATAAAAAGTTACTAATATTTAGGCTGCGTTGAACATATAATCGAAGATATTCTTCTAAATAATTGACATTATCGATTATTTGTCCCCAACCTTCTTCCGAGACAGATAATTCAACAAACCAATAAAAACACTCATCAACCATTTCCCAAAAATCATGGGATGATGATTCATTAGCTCTTCGAAAAAGGGCTGCATAAAAAGAAGGTATATCATCATCAGTTAGAAAATTACCCTGATCTTCCTGAAGTTCAAACGTATTTTGAACTTCATAGTTCCGAAATACATGTTCAAACGCACGAACCTCTCTAATTTGGGGTTCTTCTGCTACAGCTACAGTCTTTCTTTTTGTTGCAGCTGTTGATTTTCTTTTTGTAGTAATTTTAATTTCTTCTTGTTCTTCTTCTTCTTCTTCTTCTTCTTCTTTTTCTTCTTCTTCTTCTTCTTCTTCTTTAGACTTTCCTTTTGTTGCAGCTGTCAACCTTCCTTTTGTTGCAGCTGTAGACTTTCCTTTTATTGCAGCTGTAGACTTTCCTTTTGATGTAGTTGTAGTCTTTTTCTTACAGACATATGAACCCTCAATTAATGCTTCTAAATTTTCTTCCCGATCTTCGATATTTTCAATATATCCATCCTTCTCATCCTCTATTCCTTCATAAGAATCTAGCACATCGTAGAGATATTCTCTAATTCCATCATCTTCAACATAAGAACTTTCGTGAGCATGAAAAAGATCATCAGCAACTTGTTCAATATCCTTTTCATGTTCACGAAAATAGAAACAAATTTGATCGTCTGACCAGGCTTCTTTACCTTCATCGTTACGACCAATTACGAAATCTGTCCATAACTGTTCTTTGATTCTTCTGATAAATTCTTCTTTTTTCTTTTCTTTAGAAGGTTTTGCTGTTTTCTTAGAAATAATCTTAATAGAAGATTTCTTTGTTATTTCTTTTCCTTCGCTTTTTTGAGGTAATATGGGTTTTGGTTTAGGAGTTGTTATTTTGGAAACAGAAGGCTTCTTGGACGTAGTAATATTCTTGGTAGACATTAAAATTTAGATATATTTCAAAAAGTATCAAATTTTTCATTTTTTACGAAAAATGAAAAATTTGTAATTATGCTGTAAAAAATGAAAATTTATGAATCAACAGTTATTCGGATTTATAATTGTTTCCCTATGGTTACTAATTCTTATGTTTCTAATTAATAATTTTTTTAGAGTAATTATGAAATAAATAATTTTACCATTTTCGTCAATAATGTTGACAAAAAAAATTAAATAAATAAATTAATGTAGATTTCTTTGGTTAATGTTATATAATTTTTACCCCATTCAGTGTAGAAATCTCCCTTTACATATTTATCAACTACATTTCTCATTGTTGATGCTATTTCAGTATTACTAATACCATTAGTTGGGATTTTTATAAGTAATTTATTATTCTTTTTAAGATAGATATTACATTGTAAGCCTACTATTTTAAAAATTAAATTTTCGGTTGTAAGTTGTAGAGGTTCCATATATGGAATAGCATTTAGTAGTCCAGGAAGGATAATTTCATTATTAGAAGTTATTTGATAAAATCCAGTGTAAGCATAGCCTTTTCCATGAGGAATGTAGTTTTTCATAGAAGAAGCAAGTGTTTCTAATTCTTGAGCATTTAATTTAATTTTGGAGAGTTTCTTTTTTAAATATGATGTGGGTTTATTTTCCTCATGCCATAGCCCTACAAATATACCTCCACCATCACTTAACATTATTGATTGTTTTCTCAAATTTTTCCATTGATTTAATCGAATATCGATTCCTTCATCAATAGTTTGTACATTTATTATTTTAATATAATTAACATTCTTTTCAATTAAAGAAATAATCTTAATAATAGAATCAATATCCCCACATTTAACAAATAAAATTCCCTTATTATTAAAAGGAATAATTTCAATATTTTGCATTGATTGACAAGATACATATGTACAAGTATTTTTTCTACTACACATGGATTCTGTTTTCTTATCCAAATCATTAATAAAACTGCACATACGATTCACACCACACATAGTTTGTGCATAAGCACAAACAGCTGCTACATATGTTCGTCGATCAGGTAAATAATTTAATTTAATTGGAACAGTTGGAACTATATCATTATCGATACTATTTAAACAAGTAGTAAAAAATTCTTCATCTAAATAATCACCATATATATTAGGTCCATGAATTGGAATAATATAAAAATTTTTAGTATTATATTTTAAAATTTGGCTATATCGATAAGTACATTCTTCACTAATAAAATGTTCACCTATACATGTACAATCTGTACCTAATTGTTTAAATCCATAAGCAGTATATACTTGTTCAACTGATTGTTCTTTTATATCTTGTTTCCAAGCTATATTAGAAATACAAAAATAACCTTGATTAATAAGTTTATTTAATTCTTTTAATGTCACATCAGCATTTGATCTATCATCAATATACCATATATGATATTTTTCCAATCTTTTAATATTTGGATTAGGATATGTTTTTAATACTACATCCATTATTGGATTATCACTCACTAATTTACATTTTAAAAGTTCGACAAATATTTTACTATATTTGTCGTATATATCTTGCCTTAACATAAAAGGCGTATTTGAATTTGCAAAATAATATATTGCCTTAGATCCTTCCCATTTATATGTAATTGGAATTTGATAAAATATCTTTAAAAAAGCTAATAATGCTGATTGATCAATTCTATCTTCAATAGTTATTACTAAAACAGTATAAGATATATATTTAGGTATTGATTTCAAATCGATATTAGAGTCAATTTCCCCAATATGAATAATAGATAGTCCTGTTTCAATCATACTAATTACTATAGGTTCTACGGTTAGAGAGTAATTATTTTTCCTACAAAATTCTTCTATTTCTACGAATGCTGTTTTATCTTCATTTAGATCAAGGATGATATTTACTCCCATTTACAATTTGATTAACAAAGTTAATCAAATTATATTTTTTCTTAATTGCAATTATATTTTTTCTTAATTGCAATTAAGAAAAAATATAACTTTTCATTAATTATATAATTTTCCTGAATATAAATCAAATAAAATAAAATAAGCTTTCAGAATGATAACCCCCATTATATAATAATAAAGAATATTTTTGAAATGTTAATCGCATATCTTCAGATATAAATTCACTATTTAATAAAATAGTGCTAATTACATAAAGCATCACTGATTTTACTCCATCATATTCAAAAGGTAATTTATCAAATTCCTGAGCAAATACTGTAATAGCAGTGTCAACATTGCCATCTTTAATATAACATTGTGTAGCAAATGTTTGAAAATTAGAATTCATATCTATTCCAACATCAATTATATCATCAAATAATTGACCTAATCTCCCCATTATTTCACATCCATTTAAAATATGGCCATCGGTAAGAACACTACAACCAGCTGTAGCTGAAGTTTCTCCTTTATCATAACAAGTTTTTAAAGTATCATGTTTATTACCCTGAATTTCGACTGATTTAAATTCAGAAGAAGCAGCTTTAATAATATAAGGAACACTTTGAGGACTTGACTGTATAATATTTTTTAAATAATAAACGGCTATTTTTACGTTATTATCATTTCCTATATCTTCATTATAGTCTTTATTTTTAATAATTTTTTGGAATATAATTTTAAATAAAGTTAGTAATTGAGGATTTGAATCTAAAGTATGATCAACCGTTATATAAAGTAATACATAATTAATCAAATTATCTAATTTATTATTCATATCTGGAAAAGAAGGCTTACAGTTAGCTAAGAATATTGTTAATAAACTAATATAAGCACTACAAGCTGATATAAAGTTATCTTGATTATTCATATTAGTTTCTATTAGTTTATTTTTAATAGAAACTAATGATTTGATTATAGAACGAAGTAATTCTAATTCGAAAGATGGTGAACTGGAAGTGGAATAAACTTTTTCCACAGCAATAGGAAACCTCTGAATATATTTTCGTAAATCTAACCATTTTCTATTCATAAAACATCGCTCATATCGGCTAAAAGGTTGACAATATTTTGATAACTGAGCGGCTATATTCATTATTTTTATTTATAATATTATTTTTATGTAACAATATGTTACATAAAAATAATATTTCGTTAATTCTATATTTTTTCATCATTATTAATAACGAAAAATTTATGAGTAAAATGACATATCTGATATCTTCAATTTCTTTGGATCAAAATATTTAGGTTTTGTATGTTCTATACGAACATGAAGATAAGCTACACCATGACCATGAGTAGAGATATATAATTTGTCATCTTCTCCTATTTCTTTTAATTCTTCTTCAATAGCAGTTGCAACCAATTTTCAAAATTCTTTTTGTTGTTCAGGATCAGCTTCTCTTATAAAATTAGCTAAATGAGCAAAATTTAAAGATTCAGAACCTGAACCTTTAGTGGAAATAGCACCAACTTTAGTTGATGACTTCCATTTATAATTAGGAATTACCATTTTAGTATTATGTGCTCTATTCCATATAATAAATCCTGCATCTTTTGTATTAGTCATGTAAGAAGCAAATGTTTGTGTATCAAAGTTAGCACCATAATTGGACTCAGTAAATATATGTTTATATGTTGAACTTGCATCGAAATTAATGTATAATGTTTGCCACAAAAAACCTTTCATATCTTCAGCATAATCTGGAATTGTTAAATATTGTCCACATTTCCACGCATCTAAAACTTCTTTCCAAATATGTTCAGTAAATTTAATAGGACATTTGGAAGATATTTTACTTGTTTCAGTAGATTTTTTGACTATTGAAGTAGTAGGTTTTTTAATTATTGAAGTAGTAGGTTTAGAGATTGTTATTTTTTCAGGTGTTGTTGGTTTCTTAGTAATTGTTAGTTTCTTAATTACTATCGTTTTCTTAACAATTGGCTTTTCTTCTTCACTACTTTCTTCATCATCATCATATTTAGCTACTTCTAATATTAAAGGTTCATATTCTTTTTTAGATAATAAGGGCCATTCAAGAAGTTTATTATGAAATGAATTTACTTGTTTTTCAACAATTCGAATTCCCTGTCTAGAATCATAATCAACAGTAAAACCACCATTCTTAATTATGTGATCAAAAACATCTTTCTGATTAATACAATGTTTTTCAAATTCTTGTCCCCATTTTGAATCAATATTTTTTATATATTTTAAAATAGCATAGTGTAAATTTTCTTTCTCATCAAAGATCGAAATATTAGGATAGTAATAATCTTGATAATTATTCATCCCTTTCTCTTCAATTGTAACAACCCAAACTTTATTCATTTTTTTAATATATTTTATTTTTGTTAATAACTTTTTCATTTTCAACAACTTTGTTGTTGAAAAAATTATATTAAAAATAAATCATCCTCTTCATCATTATCATTAAATTGCTTTTTGATAATTAATTTTTGTTTTTCTCTTTTTATACATGCTACATTAGCTCCATTTTTATCTATTTTAACAATCATATAGTCTAATTCTGATGGATAAAATGTATCTTTATATGCACCTTTAACATTAGAATATGATTTTAAAATTGTATAAACATTACTAATAACTAAACCATGTGTAACTATCCAAACAATAGTTGTTCCTTTACTTGATTTAGATTTCATTTTTGTGTTAATCGACTCTTCAGTTATTTGAAGCATTTTTAGATGCTCATTTACTCGATTTTTTAATTTTTCCATAGTTTCTCCCGGTTGAGGAAGTTCATGTATATCTCCGTTATTATCTTTCATACATAATGTTTCCGGATCTACATCAATGTCTCCTTTTTGATGACCTAAAAATTCAGCAATATTCATATCATAGTATAAATTCTTAATTGCTTCATCTTCTTTATTATTTTCGGTTAGTGAAAATGTTAATTCTTGGACAGTTTGTCTTACCCTTAAATAAGGTGACATAACAATCATGTTTGGTTGACCATGATTTTTTATTAATTCAGAACCCACTGAACGTATTGATTGTATATGACTGTCTAAGATTGGAGGATCATGTTGTGGAAGACCGGTAGGGGCCTTTCCATTATTATATGCCTTTGGCCCGTGTCTAAGATAAAAATATACAACAGACATGTCAAGATTTTTATAAATAACACTTAATTGATATTTAAAAATTCATTTTGTTTTTATCAAAAATGAGTGTTTCTCTGACATTAGTCTTCTTTGGCATCAAAGCGAGCATACAAATTTATTCTAGATTACCTCAACTTCGATATTTAGAACGAATCATCACTAAAGCAAGAGATAATAATAAAGAAATAAAAATTTATGTTATAGAACCAATTGAGCGATATACAGTTGCTCAAACAAATACTGGTAATGATAATTTTATTATTATAAATAAACCTCTTCATGAATGGCTGGAAGATAGTCCTCTTGATAATATAGAAGGAACAGTGTTTAGTTTTTGTTTTTCAGATGAGGAAACAGACACATATTCTATTATGGAAGAACTTCAAACCCAAAAATACGATGATCGTTATTATTTTAATTGGTCAAATAAAGAGAAAATTAACATTGTTAAATATGTAGATGAATGGTTTGGTGAATCAGAAGGTGAGGAATCTTCAGAAAAACAGAAAATAGTTGCTACTCCTTCCTCACCTCGATTAAAGTCTAGTAAAAAAATTACTTTACTTGTTGATCATTATCAATTATATTCTGGAGATATTTTGTCGGATGATCTCTCAGATCTTGATAAAAATGCTATCTATAACCGAATGATAATATTATGTGATTATATTAGAAGTTATTTGCGTTTTCGTCTTAATAGAAAATATAATATTGCTAAAATGAGAGCTCTTCCTGATTTTGATGAAGGTTATACAGAAACTCCCTTTTTCAATGATACAGAAATTCAAGATATGATTAAAAATAGTTGTTTTTTCCAAATAGAAGATCCTATATTGAAAGGATTTCTTATGACACATAAAGTATGTGTTACTGAAGGTGGAATTTCACCGTTAGAAGTGAAAATCGATCTTCAAACACTTTTATTTACTCATGGTCAATTTAGACGTGAACTTTTAACATCCATGATGAAGATTGTGGCTAATTTTTGTTATAATAATGAACTTTTGACTAAGGATGATTTTGCATCTATTCGAGGTGAAGAGAATGAAGAAGAACCTGAAAATAAGAAAGAAAGTAATAAATCTAAGAAAAGCGAAGTTTCTAAAACTACTAAAACTGGAATTACAATTAATAAATTAAAAATTACAAGGACAGAAATAGAAATTAAATCGACTAAAATAGAAAAACCTCATAATGAATATTTTTCCAAAGAATTATGGGATTTAATAGAAAAAAATATAACTGCTCAAATAAATGAGTAAATATTATTCAGTAATTAAATTACTGAATATTGCTATTAATATTAACTATTATTGGTTGAATCTGAAGATGAAGAAGAAGTTTGTACAACGGAAACTGACTCAACGGGTTGAATTACAACTGGCACTGACTCAACGGAAACTGTTTCTGGTACTGGTACTGTTTCAACTGGTTGAGTTACAACTGGCACTGTTACTACTGGTTGAGTTTCAACTGGCACTGTTACTACTGGTTGAGTTTCAACTGGTTGAGTTTCAACTGGCACTGTTACTACGGGTACTGTTTCAACTGGTTGAGTTTCAACTGGCACTGTTACTACGGGTACTGTTTCAACTGGTTGAGTTTCAACTGGCACTGTTACTACTGGTTGAGTTTCAACTGGTTGAGTTTCAACTGGCACTGTTACTACTGGTACTGTTTCAACTGGAACTGTTATTGAAACTGGTTGAGTTGCAACAGGAGTTGTTGAATTACGAGTAAATGTAGTAGGACGAGTTGCTTTAGCTGGAGTATCTGAACTAACTGGTAATGGTTGAGTAACTGGTAATGGTTGAGTAACTGGTAATGAAGAAGATTTATCATCTTTTGCTGGAATATTAACAGAAAATGTATTATCATTATTTTTGATGAGAGAAAATAATGGTACACTGCTAGGCTTATTCAATGTAAAAGGTTTATTTAAAAAAAAAGGTTTGCTTGATGAGAAGGGATCCGAAGAACTTTTATTAGATGGGGTTATAGCTGCCGTAGAACCAGGAAGACCAACAGGATCAGGAATATCAACAGGATCACATCCAAGATCTCCATTAATCATTTGATTACAATCGCAAGCATCTTTTAAACAAGGAAAATCAAATCGATAATTAGCCATTGCTAAGATAGGAGAAGCAGATTTCCAATCATTATAAATTTTATTACACTTAAATTTCATATAGAGAGTAATAATATCACCTGCTCGAAATCTTCGTTCTAAAACATAAGCAGTAATATAACTACTTGATGATGCATCAGGTGCATCACTATGTAGAGGTGATGGACCAGATGCAGTCCCATCTCTACATAGTGCTGCATCATTAGGCATTGCTCTACTATCAACAGGAATACAAACAATTTTAAAATCACACATTTTTAAGGTTTCTTCACATTTCTTATTATATTTATTAGTTAAACGAACTTTAAATTTATAAAGTTTATGTGGAACAGTAACATTAACTGCATCCCCAGTAAATGTATGCGAACTAGGAATAATTGTATCTGCACTAGTAGCAGCCATTGAAAATGATGAATCACAGCGAGTATATACTTTCCCAAAATCTTCATATGCAAAAAGAAGACTATATTTACCTCCTGATCTTACTTCGATATTTGATAAATGATCATGAAGTTTAAAGCAGTGACAATTTTCTCTTTCAAGTGAATTTATGTAAACATTATCGACAGATGTAAAAAGTTTATTTGCCTTCTTCCAATTATCATATTCATTGACCGGATCAGAAAATCCTCGCATAGCGAAAACGCCTTTACAAGGAATATCGTAAAAATCAGCAGGACTTTGCTTGCAAAATTTACAACATTTTTTAGTTGTCTTAAATTTCTTCATTCGGATAGGAGCGCTATCATGTTTATGACCAGACATACCTTTATTATTTAAATTAGAAGACGAATGTTTTTTAATTTTTTCTATGTCCTTATATAATTTTTTTTTGGAAGTTTTATTTTCATTTTCTAAATTTGAAACTTCATTATCTCCCTTATTTATATAGTTATCTTCTGATTTATTTTCTGAAGAAATACTTCCATTTTTAGAACTATCTATCCAATCTTTAAAACATTTTATAGCTGTTTCGTTATCTGTATCTTTGAATATTTTTTCGAAATATTCAGCTGCTTCAGTTGCAGATTTATTTGTTTTTGAAATATCTAATTTAATTTCATTAATACCTGTCTGGGTTTCTTCTAATTTAGAAGATAAACGATTTAACGTATCTTCTTGTCTAAAGAGATTCCACCATAATTGGGCTGTATAAGCAATATCATTAATATCTTTTTTATTTTCTCTATGCTCTTTAACAGCTTCATCTATTCGTTTTAATTTTTTATCTAAAGAAGTTAAATAATCTCCTTCCTTACCTGAAACATCAATTCTTGATATATTAGCTGTAGATCCATCTTTCATTACAGCAATTTCCTCAGTTTCTGCACTTGAATTTAAAAAGAAAGGTTGACACATTTGAACAGCTCTCAATACTATCATTGGATTTTTAGATATTTTAGTAAAATCTTCACATAATTGCATAGCTTTTTCTTTGGTAATGTTAGCATATAAAACATTTAAAATTGCTACAGAAGAATGAGACATATTTCTAGGTGGAAGAACAGTTGCAACT
>Ga0315284_10012845_pt1 | contig 11927 bp, 12 predicted proteins | sample YL17G09_16_MG_FD_203696 | JGI IMG/M metagenome (GOLD analysis project Ga0315284, IMG submission 203696) | Sediment microbial communities from Yellowstone Lake, YNP, Wyoming, USA - YL17G09_16 | ecosystem: Environmental > Aquatic > Freshwater > Lake > Sediment | place: USA: Wyoming | collected...
TGACGCTCAAGCATTAAAACTGGCCAAGAAATTTAATATTTACTTTTTGAAAAATCCCAACGATTTTAAACGCTGGCGTGAAAATCCGAGGAATAGGTTAGGTACGCCACTTTATCTGCATCAGTTTCTTGCTGCAATTTTCCGTATTGATGATGGAGAGGAGCTGGCTAAAAAAATACTGGGTTTGGGGTACGATACCCTACTCTGCCACTACAGTGGTTTTAAGGTTTTTCTAGATCCTAAAGCCTATAAACTGGAAACCATCTACCGCCTCGATCTTCCCAAAGAAGAGAAGCTGGATAAGACACTGACGCCCGAAGAGAAGAAACTGCTGGAAGACTATGCCCCAGATCTTGGTGACCACACTTCGTTCCGCGCTCCGATGCCGATTGAGAAGTTAGGTAAGACTGTTGCTAAGATGAGCGATGATGATTTGGCATGGCATCTTCTCACCTCCAAGAAGGCGATGGATATTGGGAATGAAGAGTTTGTTCACAACCGCTTTGGCTTTAGAGAGATCTGTCTTCTTCAGTTGATGAATAAAAATCTGAGCAAAAAAGACAGAACTCAGGTTGCAGAGTATATGCTGGATAAAGCTGGCGCGACGTTCGTGGGCGGCCCAACCCTCAAGAAGTACATCACTGCTCTTGCTAAGACGGGAACTATTGACGAACGCATCCTTAAAGCAGGCCATAATGATCAGCTCCAAGACGACATCTATTATGGCAGGATTACAGATCCCGATGAGCTGAGAAAAGTCGATTACAAAGAGTTTGGCTACCAGCTTGCCCACAATCCCCACACACCCCCTGACGTTTTGGAAAAGATAGTCGCCCATGATAATAAGACACAAAGTAAAGATAGCTGGCAAGATGGGGAAATCAAATGGTCAGGGACAAATCCTAAGCTGGGTGGGACTCCTGGGGATAGCTACAATTTTAGTTTCAGCGATACATTAAACAACCCAAACTATCCTCTAGATAAACTTCTTGCGGTTTTCAGGAAGTATCAAGCCAAATACAAGAACCATCCTAAAGCCGTTAAAGGCATGGTAAACACCTTGTGGAGAAGACCAGATCTTCCAAAAGAGATCGCCCATGAGTTGGTTGCTTACGAGGATAAGTATAATAAAAAGTATAAGCTATCCTATCCTCCTGCTTGCTTTGATGAAAAAGAGATTTCTGAATACTGGAAAGGCGTTAAGGAAAAAAACTATTACGGGATTGTCTCTCACCCACATGTGCCTTCTGAAATCCTGTGGGATGCTCTTAAGGTAGATGATGAAGAGCAAGCATCAGCACAAACAAAAACCGAGGCTTATAAGAAGCTCAAGGAGCGCGGAGAGATTACTGATAAAGATTCTATCGCCAAGGTCAAAAAAGATCTTAAGTTTGATGGACCGGATGAGCTACTAAAGCACTTTGACCTACAGGCTTGGCTGGGGACAAAAGGAAAAGAGAAGCTTAAATTTACCAAGGTATCCCCGGAGGAGCTTAAGAAACTCCAGACTGAAATGAAAGCCGCGACCACCCACGAGGATTTCACCTTTAAGGTAGTTGACGCTTACACAGTCGATCAGCAGATCCATAAGGACTATCCCAAAAAGGCAAAAGAGATCGGCAATATTAAACATGGGCTTTACCATGGAACATCAATGGCCAACGCAGCGGGGATTCTTGCCTCAGGGATCAATACAAAAGCTGAGAGCCGAACAGGCGCTATGTTTGGGAACGGTTTCTATTTGGCGTCCTCTGCCTCAAAAGCTGCTCAGTATGCTTCGGACAACTTCAGTAAATCAGGTTATGGGATCGTTTTTAAGATGGATGCGGCACTTGGTAAGAGCGCGGAGTGGAAGTATGGTCGGCCTGAATTTGACAACTTTATGCGTACCAACGAAGAAGACAGAAAGGATTTAGCAGACTACGCGAAAAAAGCTGGATTCAAAGATGTCTACGATGTCCCCCGCTGGCATATGACGCACGATTCTGTGTGGGCGAAAAAAGGTTTAGCTTTAAATTTTGATGAGATGGTAGTCCGCGAGGGACAACAGATTAATATTACTGAGATAATTATTGTGAATAAGGAAGAGAAATAATGGCCGACTTCTACACAGACATTCATTCCATCGGGCACCTTGTTCACCACTCAAGATCCAAGGAAGAAGCGCAGGAACGCTTTGAGAATATGCAAGGCTTTAGCATCTCCCGCGACCAAGCCCAGAAAGCTTTGGATAAGGCTATTGGGGAGCGCTTTCTTGTTAAAGAGGAAAGCGTTGCCGCTGTGCTGGCTAAAAAGTACCTAAAAATCATAAACTTAGCCGTATCTTAAAGCTTTGTTTACTAAATTCCGATATATTTAGTAAGGGAGGGATTATGCAAACCTATACGACCAGAGTACAGCGGCATTTAATAAATGCATCCCGTATTGTAAGTCCTGCCGATTGGAAACTACCAGAAATATTCGATGACAAAGATAAAAATAAAAACTTTTATCTCAAATATAAAGCACCGTCACAGCGCATCCGTGTTTTATTCTCCTGGGAGAATCAGAATCTCCAATTAATTGAAAAAGGACAACGACTTCTTTTATTAAATCATCTTGATCAACGTGTTGAATATTATGTTCAATACGAGTACGGCAGCTTTCGTAATATAAAAACTATTACACAGATCGCTATTTGGGCTCAGCACTCATTCCCATTACCCAACATTGATGGGTTAAGCGCAATTAAATGGGTATTTTTTAATTATCTCATGCCCAGAGCTGACGCTATTAGTGCGGATACCCTCCAGACAGAGGATGGAAAAAACTTTTGGCTCCGAAGGCTCAGAGATGCGTGGGATAAAGGATTTTTTACTTATCTTGTTCTTCGAGACAAAGACACTATTGTTGAAATAAAAACGACCAAAGACTTAAATCAACTGATGCCATTTGTTTGGGGTCACCACTCCAGGTATGAATTTCGTCGTGCCTTTATTAGCCCCCATAAGATCTTCTCACAGCCTTTAACAGCAGATGCCTTCCTAAAAACAACCGCTGGTCAGTGAACCGCGCTAAGATTAAGTGATGACCGTTTCCCTAAAACGGTGGGTTGCTGGCTTGGCCAAGAAATATATTAAGGAATAAGTATGCCTGTTGACTACAAGGGTGAGCACACTGCACCGGATGCTGATTGCGCTCCGATGTGGGATCTAAGGGGTACGTACCCTGACGACATCTACACCTCTATTGGAGTTAGTCACTATGGTAGCGGTAGAAAAGACGACTCCGAGGCTATTAATATTATCCAAGCTACTAAAGGTAGACGAGACAAGCAAGTCCGGGTTTTTAGAGCTATCCCCAAAGACGCGGGAGCCAGCATCAATAAAGGTGACTGGGTAGCTATTACCCGCTCCTATGCCAAAGAGCACGGTGAAGATCATCTGAATAATAACTTCAAAATCATATCCAAAGTGGTCAGTGCCAGAGATCTCTTTACTGACGGCAATTCAATTCAGGAGTGGGGTTACGATCCCCAGCCCTACACCCCCATGGCAAAGAGAGATCCGAAGTGGGAGCGAGGGCCTGGATTTAAGAAGCTGGTGGAGTCCAAATATAAAATCCAAGCCGACAGCACATTAACACTATGGCATGGTGGTAATCTTGAATTCAGCCAGGAGAATATTTCACATAAAGGTGGCCGCTGGGAGCACGGTCCCGGCCTTTACCTCACCACCCATTACGACACCGCGCGTAAATATGCCAAGGGATCTCGAAAACTCTACCGCGTCGTTATTAAAAAAGGTGCAAACATTACCGATGTGGATCTTCCTATGGCAGCGGTCAGGGACTTCATCGATACCTACTTCATTAAAACAAGAAAGAAGGACGTAATCTCTCGCATTGAGAAACACGTTAAGGATGACAAAGTTAATGCAGACACATTCCATATTCAACGAGTTAAACTGCTGGCTGCGCTGCGAAAAATCAGTACAGAATTTCCTTACTATAGAGTGAGCGATTCAAAAAAAGTTTCAATGCCACCAGAGCGCAAATTTGATCCTTATGGGATGTATCTATTTATTAAAGGTGAGCCAGTTGACGTTAGTGGGATGTGGGGTAGTATGAAATGGAGAAGGGATGCCAAATTAAAAACAAATAAGTTATTAGATTTGTCGAAAATGTCTATTTCTTTAGCTAAAAAATTACTCGAAAATGCTGGTTTTAATACTTTGCAAGATGTTTGGAATCTTAAAGATAAAAATATTAAAGGCTCCTACGATATACCAGAAGAAGTGATTACAGAGTTATTCGGGAATAAATTTTCAGATTCGGAGATGCCAACTGAAGCACAACTTGAACAGGCAATAAAATCTAATAAATGGTTAGGGGGATCGGTTTATCGTACTTTGAGACTTGTAGTCAAATCTGGTAAAGAATTTACTTCTATGTTTAAGGCATTTAATGGTATCAAAGATACAATTGGTGCAATATACCCAAACGAACCACAATGTATAATTTTCGATCCGAATGATATTATTTGGGGGGATGTGGAAAAAAATATACCTGATGATGACGTGTATGTAATGGCCGAAGATTAATTTGACCCTAAAAACATAACAAGGGTGGCAAAAATTACTTGTAAGGATTGAAATGCAGAAATTTGAGAAAATACCAGCCGAATGTCCAACTTGTCATGGTTGGTGGTTTCTTGGTGGACAAAGTAATCACGTCACCCTCAAAATAAGTAAAACAGATCACGTCAAAATCACGTCACCCCAAGATTAAAACCACTTAATATTTCAATTAAATAAATAGGTTATCTATTTGAATGCGGTGAGAATCGAACTCGCAGGTAGTTAACTACCCTTTCCCGATCACTCGCCGTAATGCTGCTAAAACCTGTTGACGCAGGTGGCTTTCGGTTTCACTAATCTTTTCTGGATTTTTTGCAAGCTGTTTATATTCCACTTTAATATCACCTTCAATGAGCAAGCAATTAAGAATACAGATACAGATAAGCTGAGATCATTTCTCGTCCAACAGGGGGTGGATTACTCTATTGTAGATAATGCTTTTGGTTGGCATGAGAGAATGGTTGTTCTTTTCAATATGAAGAACATTATCAGCAAGCAGATTGTCACCCCCAAAGAGAAGATCGAGACTTTTGACCTGCCAACAGCATTTACGAGCTAAAGGGTATCGCATAAGATTAAATTTATCCATTGGCTGGTTAACGGTGTGCTTTATCATTTTTAAAAGATTGTTAATATGTTGTTAACATACTAATTAATTGGAGCTAATATTCTATGGTCAAAACATCAGCGGCAACGGCAGAATATCTACGAGAACTGACCGTCAAAGTAAAAAATGGGGCAATGACAAAAGAAGAAGCAAAAAAACAAGCCATCCTGGCACTTCAGGAAGTCGCTGAGAAGGAACTAGAGCCTGACGCAGCTATGAGCGACGATACTCCTCCCGAAGCAGATTCTCCTCCCCCGCCACCTCCTGCTCCAGCTATTGATCCCAAAACAAGAATTTTAAGTTTGCTTACGCGATTTGAAGAGACCATTCAGGGTTCTTTGAAAAAGCTGGAAGCAGACGTTACCAGTATCGTTAAAGAAACAGAAGGCGCGGCAGTACCTCTTGGCGATTTTACGATTGGCAACGATCTACATCATAGGAGTGGCAATAGTGCCTCCGCCAAAATAACCATCGCTGTTGGTGACAAACCTGCCCAAGCTTTAGTCACATACACTCTCAAGAAGGAATGGACGCTTGACGGGATGAATCTTCCTGTCACCGCCTCTGTCCCCAAATCCTGCAACCTGCCACTTCGACATGAACTCCTTGAGCTATGCGCAGAGGTTCGTGAGAATACCGGCAGTGAGCTAGCTTGGAAAAGAAGCAAGAAACTTCCCCTCGAACAGCTCACCCGCATTGAAAGCCTCGCTAAGTCTTCTGGTGACTCTAGAGTAGCTGAAATTCTTGATGGCAAACCTACTGACGCGCTAGCCGACAGCTGGAAGAAATGGGCAGTTGCTGGTCAAGTTTATCTGCTTGGCAGCGACTACAGCGAAGACAAGAGATTTAATGCGGTTAAGCAGGGACTTTAAGGTTAAACATTTAAGGTATATGCATAAATAAACATGGGAAAATCTACAACAAATTTGGCAGAAAAATTCCCCCAGCTATCTCTGGAATGGCATCCTATCTTAAATGGGGTACTAACGCCTTGCGATGTTTCTCCTAGCGGTAAGATGAAAGTCTGGTGGCAATGTAAACAATGCAATGAGCCTGCCGATAAAGTGTTCATTGCGAGAAAAGTAACGCTTAGTGTGTTACAAAAAATTATCGCAACCCTTGAAAAACGAGATGGTGCTGAGCAATTTGTTGATCGTATAACCAGCTATTTAAATACGAAAAACTTCCAAAATACAATTTTAGCCAAAAATACTTATGCTGAAATTAGAAGGAATAGTTTATGAAACTTATACTAGGTTTCGGCGGAGGTGGTAGCGGCTATATGCCTTACACCCAAAAACCAATTGATTATCAACCATACCGCCCCGTGTATCTATTTAGAGGCCCGCCCCCTGATGCTGGCTTCTCTTACGGTCTTTTTGAAGATGAAGAGACGGGTAAGAAGTACTACGCGGATCTCGGTCTCGACAGTTTTTCCCCTCTAAGCGGCAAATCAGCGAAGCTCCTGGAAGAGATGACATCCGACCAAATCGAGCGGCTACTTGGAGATGATGTCAAAAAAGACAATTTGCGGCAGTGCCAATGCAAATATTGTGGTGCTGACTATTTTGATAATTTTCATCTTGGGGTTAAAGGTCGTGACGACTTTTTTTGCCACCGCTGTGGGTCGAAGTTAGCTCCCCCTCCTCCAGCCAAGACAAAACCCCAAGAAAAGGAGGCTGCCGGTATGGAAAGTTCAGCAAAGGAAAGTAGTATAAGCAAAGATCCCAGTGTGAAAACTTTTATAGAGAATGGTATAAATGTTTTAATAAAAAGTACCCAGATGAAAGAGCTGAGTGAACGATTGGCAAACAGGTATGGTATGCAGACGGACAAAGTTAAACATGATATTTTAATTGCGCTAAAAGATTCCATTCGTTAACTAAGATTAGGTATATACAGAAATTGAGGGAGAGAAGGATTACTCAGTTAAGTCCCGCAACTTCCCTTGTATACGCAAAGGAGCTTTATAACATATGCGTCTTTACATAGGAAATCTTCCCTGGAGACTTGTCGAAGCAGACTTAATTACAGGTTTTGAAGCTTATGGTGTTGTTGAAGGTAGCGTGAAAGTAATAAGAGACCGCGAAACCAACCGATCAAAAGGTTACGGTTTCATCGAAGTTGAGCGCGGAGAAGATGCCATCAACGAAATGAATGGCAAAGAGATTTTAGGCCGAGGCTTAAAGGTTTCCGAAGCAGTTAAATCTAAGCAAGCTCGCGAGAGCTTTTAGAGATATAACCTCAGTTAACCTCCGAGGTTTTCGTAATTATTTTTAATTATCAACAAATGGTCGCAGTAAAGGAGTAGGAAAATCATGTCGAAAGAACTCCAGATGTTGCTGCAAGGGCTTAAAAATCGGGGGGACACCGTATTAGGGGATGAAGTAGCGGCTTTCCTAGAAGCTACTCAAGAAAAAAACCCAAATACCGCGATCCCAAGCGTTCCTTACGCCCGGAAGATGTTAGCTCAAGCAGCCAGAACACTGCGCGACGGGGGAGATGTTGCCATTGCTCATGACTTTCTAGGAGCCTCAGTTGAGGTTTATCGGGAAGAAAGAGCAGGAGAGCAACCTAGCATTCCTGACGCAGTCACCGCCGCTCTTGGAGAAGAGTTGGCACCAGAGCATGCCTTCAAGAAGATTGAGAAGGTAACGATTGAGGAGGATGGCCCAGACTTCAATAACGCGCCTGAAGAGTTAGTCACCACGTTGGCTAATCTGTTACTAGATGGTGGGTACGTTGAAGAGGCTCGCAGGTATTTAACGGAATATAATGTAAAGAACGAGGAAAGGAACACTATCGTGGCTACAAAATCGACGACCAAGACCCTTAAGGAACTCCAGGCACAGTATCGCAAAAATGGTGACCTCGTTAGGGCGCGGGCTCTTGAAGAAGTCATTAGCGATCTTGATGAAGAGCTAGAAGATGAAGAAGCCAAAAGTGCCGAAGAAGAACTCGACGAAGTAGGCAAAGGCGAAGATGAAGGCGAAGAAGAAAGCAAAGCTGGCGATGACAAACCTGTTCTCCAGGTAGAACCCGCCTCTGACGAAGAATGCAAAGAAAAAGAAGAAGCCCAGGCTGCTCTAGCTAAAGGCAACATCAAATCTGCTAAGAAGCATCTTTCTAACGCCGCCAAAATGGAGCGTATGCGTCTTACCGCTGCTCTCATCCGCGTTGGCGACATGGAACTGGCGATGGCTGGTTTGGTCGAAGCTGAAGGCGAAGAAGAGATTCTTCCTAAAGAAGAGCAATCAGGTGGGTACGGCAAACTTCCTCCCGAACCTAAAGAAGATGAAGCTGAAGGCGAAGACAAAGAAGAATGTGAAGTTGAAGATGGCGAGAAGCCCTCTGAAGCCGAAATGGAAAAAAGAGAAAAAGACGCCGAAGAAGCAGCCCCTGAATTAGACGAAAAAGAAGTAGCCCAAGCAATTGCCCGTCACGTCAAAAAGGCAGTAAAAGCTGGCAAAATGAAAGCAGCCAAAGAAGGTCTGAAGGATCTTAACGAACTTGAGAAAGCCATTGTGGCTGGCGTTAAGAAAGCAGAAGAGAGCATCAAAGATGCCGTTCTTGCAAAAGAAGGTTATGCCCTTTGGAAGGAAGTAAGAGCTATGAATCTTAAAGCGATTAAACTTGTTGCTGAAGAAGAAGGCGACGAAGAAAAAGTTGAAAAAGCAGACGAAGGTCTGGATGCGCTGCAAAAAGACGAAGAGCCTGCATTAGTACCTCCGGTTGAAGAAGATCCTGCCGTTAAAGAGGGTGACGACCTTGGTGACAGCCTTGATAGTGAGCCAAAGGAAGAAGGAGAAGGAGAAGAGAAACCCGAAGACGAAAAGGAAGCAGATGCCATGAAGTATGAATGCCTGCAAAGCGTCGAAGATCTCAAGAGTATGAACGTAGACCGCCATGCACTCGCGTTTACCTTCTGGGAATCGAAAGAAGATCCTTTCTGGACTATCCAGGCTTCCGGCAAACCGATTGCTGAAGTTCACTTGGCAGACCAGACTGATCCTGAAGACGTTGCTGCGTTCTTCTGCGACCAGACCCGTTGGCCGAACGTCATTGCACAGACCACCGAAAAAGTTGGCCTCTATACTATGCTGCAGGGCGTAAAAGCTCGTTTCTATGCTCATGGCGTAACCAAGTCGGCGCTTGCTAAGTCGCTTAAGACTGAAGTTGAAGCTTCGATGAAAGGCCAGAGAGCCGAGCGTCTTGGCACACTTAGAGCAGATTTTGTTGACGCGATGGTTTGCGCTGCTGAAGCTCTTAACAAAGGTCTGATTGCTGGTAAGTCAAATCCGCTCAAGAGATCGTTTGTTGACAAATTGGCATCCCTTGGTTTCTCGAATCCTGCTCTTGTTGTTGAAGAATGCTTTGCATCCAGCTTCCGTCCTTATCTGGATCAGGTAGTTGCCGATGCCCAGGAATATCTGGAAATGCCGAAAGAAGCATTTGCTCATACCAAGAAGATGATCGTGTCTGCCAGTAACATGGCAGTTGCCCAAGCAAGCCAGTTCAGCGACGAAACTCTGTCGGAACGTCTGTCACGCAGAAGCATGCCTTTGGCACCTTCGGCTACCCCCTATGACGCACCGAACGAAGTTGACGCAGCTCTGAGAAACATGTCTGCCTCTGACAAACAGAGCGACATGAAACGCAGACTTCGTCTTGGCCAGAAAATCTAATATCTCCCGCTGGGATATTAGGACTTTTTATCAATAGGGAGTTCCCTGCTGGGGAACTCCCCCTTTTAGCAGAGGTGCGACTCATGACATTGGCGGCATTAGCTCAAAAATACAAAGTTACCGCACTGACTGTGGTTGACCTACAGCTCGGTGAGATCGTTCAATATAAAAATAGGCACAACAAAGTTGACGTTAGCTATTTTACTGTCTGCTCGAAAGAGAAACACGGAGACTTTTACTACTATTGCAGCGATGACAAAGGCAATCTCGATAAGAAATGCCATGCGCTACCTTTTCATTCCAACATGTTCAATGCTGACGAACAAAAAACTTTTAAGAAAGTTGGCGAAAAAGAGTTCAAAGTACAAAAAATTAAAGAGTTTGAGATAGTCAAAACTGGCATCCCTGCCATCGACAAAGGTATGGCACAGCTTAGTGGTGGCGGGTCGTGGGGTCTGTTTTCCAAATATGCGCCAAAAAGTCTGATGAAAAGATTTGATGCAATGGAAGATGCTAACTACCATTCTGATAACAACAAAATGATCGATGCTTTTGCTAAGTGGTTGGACAAAGGAAAAGAGCCAAAAGAGTTTGAAGCGCAGTATAAATTTCCAGAATTACCTTTTTAGGAAAAGTAACATGACTTTTTTAACCGAATTAAAATCCAAATACCGTGTCAGGATTGTAGCTGCTGCCGATTGTGACTACACGACCTATCTAGAGCTGTGGAAAGATGGGAATAAAATCTTTAGCTTAATCGGGACTGGCTCTAAAGCAACTGACCTTAGCTCCTTATTTTGGGGTAAGGATACCAAGTGGCTTGATGGCTTCTCAGAAAAAGAGCCCTGCGAAGTGGTGCTTGAGATGAAAGCTAATTATTATCCTGGCGAAGCCCCCGGCCCTGGCGATAACTCCCCAGCCGTTGAGATTACCAAAATAGATCTTAAACATTGGAAGGGAAATGACAAGCGTCATCTGGACGTAACAGATGCCTTATTGAAAGTGAAAGTTCCTAGCGGGATTACCTACGAGAAATGGATTGAAGATGATGTCTTGGCTTCCTGTAAAAAGAAGCACAAGGCACAGAAAGAAGAGAAAGAGTATTACCGCGAAGAGCAGAGAAGTAAACAGCTGAAAGACCGCCAATAGGGGGATTTTATCATGTCATTTATAAAAAAGATCCATACCATTACAGCAGCTAAAAACAGCGATAAGCTTGTTGCAGAATTAGTGGACACGCTAGGATCAAAAGCTGTTCTTCAGATTTTAGCTGACGTTTTAAAAGCCAATGTAGCTTCCTTAAAATCACCACATCCCGATGAAAAAGATGCGAAGGGCAAGCGAGGACTTGAAAAAACAAGAAAAGCTATTACACACGATATCAAGTTGATTGAAAGTATCATATCAAAAATTGAGGGCGATGATACTGTTTATGCCGCAGGTTTCATCCCTGCATAAATCCAGCTAAGATTAAATAATGGCGGCACCCCGTGATCGCGATTGAAATAGATTAAACGAGAGGTAGATTGATTATGAGCTTAGTAAAAGACTTGGTTAAAAAATATTCAATAACAGCCGCCGATAAAGGCTACACCTTTAAAAAGGAATATGGTGTTTCGCCACAGGATCACTCAAGAGGCAAAGGTGGGTTTGAAGGTGAATACTTTACAGTACCAGGAATAACCGATAAGAAGTTCGAGACTGAAGATGCCGCAGTCAGTGCAATCCGAAAAAAATTTCCTAGCTGGAAAGAGATCGATGCATCTAATATGAGTGGTCGTGTATTTAAACACCCAAACAAGAATAAATACCTTGTCACTTATGCCGTAAGCTCCTTAGTATCCACACCGGAAGGAGCAGTTAAGTAAATTAAGAAAGAACGACCAGCTAGGGTGCTGGTCATTTATAGGCAAGTGCGAAGAGCACAATTAGTTATGTAGAGTTTTATATTTATTTTTTGAAAGGGATTTTGAAATGATCGACATCAAAAGAACGTTTTACACCTGGAGTGACACCCAG
>Ga0315284_10012846_pt1 | contig 11926 bp, 10 predicted proteins | sample YL17G09_16_MG_FD_203696 | JGI IMG/M metagenome (GOLD analysis project Ga0315284, IMG submission 203696) | Sediment microbial communities from Yellowstone Lake, YNP, Wyoming, USA - YL17G09_16 | ecosystem: Environmental > Aquatic > Freshwater > Lake > Sediment | place: USA: Wyoming | collected...
TTCCCGCACGCTGGCCCGGTCGCCGTTGAAACTGAGGCGGCGACTGGTCTCCCGCCCTCGCACGTTCACCGCCACGTGCACCACGCCATAGGGCCGCTGGGGAGTGCTATCCGCAGGGACCACCACCTCCCCCACCCCGACGCCGACGTCGGCGCCCGTGGCGCCCCGGGCGCTGGCCGCCATCGTCAGCGCGGTCTCCTCGTCCACCAGGTCGTCACCCTCGGATTCCTCAGAGGCAGCCAGTTCCGCATCCAAGACTATGCTGCGGCGGAACCAGCGCCGGGACCCCTCTGGCTCGGTCAGGCGGGCCGCCACCAGCCCACCCGTGCCGAATTCAGCCGTCGCGATCGTCCACCCCCGTTCCACCAGCAGATCGGCCACCACTTGCGGTAACTCCCGCTCGTCCTCGCTGATGACGTAGCGCCCCAGGGCGGCCCGCAGCGGGACCAGGTCGGCCTCGACCAGCGCGTCCACCGCCTGCGGCGTCGGACCGGCGGCCACCACCTCGACGGTGATGGTGCCCCGGTGGGGAAGCAACCCCAGTAGCGGGTTGCGGCCGCGCGCCAGGAGCGGCCGGATGCGCTCGTTGATCTCCGACTCTGGCAAGCCATAGACCTTGAGCGCCGCGCGCCGGGTGCAATGGCCGGTGCCCACCAGTTCCCGCAGCCGGGGCAGGATGAACCCCTGCAGCATCCCTTCCATCTCGTCGGGGATGCCGGGGGTGACAAAGATGTGCTTGCCGTCCACGGCCAGGTAGAAGCCGGCCGCGGTGCCCCGGTCGTTCTGAATGATCGTGCTGCCGGCGGGTACCTGGGCCTGGATGCGGTTGCTTGCGGGCATGGGGCGGCCGCGGTGAGCAAAGCGGGCCCGCATGCGTTCCAGCGCCTCCTCGTCTTCGACCAGGTCCAGGTTTAAGTAGGCCGCCAGCGCCTGGCGGGTCAGGTCATCTTCCGTGGGCCCCAGCCCGCCGGTGACGACGAGGAGGTCGGCTTCCTCCAGCACGACGCGCAACCCCTCGTGGATGGCGGCCAGATCGTCGCCCACAGTCAGATGGAGGACCACATCGGCCGGCAAGGTGGCCAGGCGACGCGAGATGTACTGGGAGTTGGTGTCGAGCCGGTAGCCGGAGGTCAATTCGTCGCCGATTGCCAGGATGGCCGCCTTCATTGGACCACCTCCCGTGCGACCCGCCTCCCCAGTTCCACCGCGTAGTTGGACCCACGATCCCAGGGATAGACCTGGCTCATGTTCGCCAGCCACAAGCCGGGGATGGGCGTCTGCAGCGGGGGCACGTGGCGGGAGTGGTGGAGCCCAGGCACCGGCTGGGCGTACGTTTCGGTGAACATCCAACTGGCACGCACCCAATCGAGGCGGAAGTCGGGGTTGATCTTGACCAGCCCCGGCAGGTAGGCCTCCAGCAGTTGCTCCCTGGTGTAGGCGAAACTGGGGTGCTCGGGGGGCAGATAGTCGCCACAGTAGACCAGGTAATCGCCGCCATAGTGCTGGGGGGAGATGTAGTTGGTGTGCTCGACCAGCCCCATGAAGGGAAAGCCCTCTCCTGCCGGGATGTTGATCCAGTAGTGACGGGAGACCAACGAACGCCGCAGGGCCAGGACCAACACCAGCGCGCCCATGGACTTGAGGTGGGCCAACTGCGCCGCGTAATCAGCGGGGAGGTCAGGCGTTAGCCGCAGCATTTCCTGCGGGGAGCAGGTGGCGATCACCTGCTCGTAGTCGGCGGAGCCAGCCGCTGTCTCCAGCCGCAGGCAGCTAGATTCCTCGCTGCGCTCGGAATGACAACATACTTTTGCGACGTGGCGGACGGCCTGCACCGCAGCCTCCAGTCGCACCTCGCCGCCCTGCGCCCGCACGCGCTCGACCAGCAGGTCGGCAAAGCCCTGGAAACCACCCACGAAATAGCCCAGGCGGGCGGTCCGCTTGTGCAGGCGGGCCCACAGCCAGGCCATGTTCACGTCGCGGTAGTGCTCCTCGCCGAACTTGCTGATCAGGAGCGGCTTCCAGAGCACCTCGTAGGCCCGCCCGCCGACGGCCCGGCGCATCCATTTCTCGGCCGTGATCCCTTCGAGCGGTTGCCAGTTGCGGGTGAGGCGCAGGTAGAGGGTGACCAGGCCGACGCGGAAGCGGTCCACCAGCGAAATGGGGGTAAACCGGAGCACGCGCAGGGGGCTGTCGAAGGGATAGATGCGCCCCTGGTGGTAGATGGAGGTGGTGGGGCGGGGGAAGAAGAGCCGGTCGCGCGCCCCCAGTTCGTCAATCAGAGCGGCGACGTCGAGATCGGAGGCGAACCAGTGATGGTAGAAACGATCCAATGGCCATTCCCACCGCTCATCGCGGAAGCCGGCCGCCAGCCCGCCCGCGTAGGGGTGAGCCTCGTAGACGGTGACGGCGTGGCCCTGCTTCGCCAGATCGTAGGCGGCGGTCAGGCCGGTGATTCCTGCACCGACGATGCCAATTCTCATTGTACCTGCTTCCTCTTGCCCAGAAGTTTACCACAGGGGTTGGGTTCTGAAAAGTCCGGCCCCTGCCTGGCGGGAGCGTCAAGTCCTTTCCATTTCTTTGACGAATTGAGGATTCTCTGGTAAGATAATACCGTCCGCGACCGAGCGTCTTGCCGACTTCCCGGCACACCACCGGGATTCAAGCACGGATTGAGTCATTTCGGTGTGGCTCCCTCGGGCGCGTTAGCTTCTTCAGAGCATGGTCGGGGTTTTGCTGGCTGCTCTGATAGGCTCAACATCGGAAAGTATACGGAGGGATCCAGATGAGAACTGGTCACGTGCCTCTGGTGCTCCAGGACCTCAGCTCGACACGTGGACAGGTGTGGGTAGACATCCACGTGCGTGCTGAGCTAAACGTATCTGCGTTCGTGGCACGTCAGAAAGTGACAGGCTACGTACTGGAACACGTGAGCGACCACATGGGAAGTGGCGAACCAAGCCTTGTGGTAGATGGGGAACGATTTCTATGGCGTGTGCCAGTTCATCTATCCGTACTACCCCATGGGCAATTGGGGCAGGTTGGCACCATTGATGTAGATGCTCAAACAGGGCAACTCCTAGCAAACCCGGAACTCGTCGAGGAGATGCAACTGCATGCGCAAGCGCTTGTCGAGCGTGCCACTGCACCGCATGAGGCAAACAGCTGATTGCCTGGCCGCTTGTGTAGCAATGGTCCTGGACTACCTTGGCCGCCCGGCAGACTATACCGAGTTGGTGCACCTGCTTGGCATCGGCCCCTTCGGCACACCAGCAGGACGGGTGCGGCGACTCGTACAGTGGGGAATAGTGGTCGAGCATCAAGAAGGAGAGACAGCGGGACTGGAGGCACTCCTTAACGACGGGCACCCTGTGATCGTGTTGGTGCGCACACGGGAACTCCCGTACTGGCAAGGATTTGACACCTACCATTCCGTTGTCGCCGTTGGGCACGACGCAACTACTATTTATGTGAATGACCCCCAATTCGCCGACGCTCCTATACAGGTTGCCAAGAATGACTTTTGGCTAGCCTGGTTAGAGATGAGCAATCGCTATATTGTACTTTCTCTGGTGTGATCCGCCCGGTGATGTGTCCCACTATCAGTGCGCACCGACATCTTCGCCGTCCTCCCTCCTCAGCATGTCGAGCCTCCCGACTTCTGTCCAGCGCACCCCTTCCAGGCCCATGAACACCAGCCCCAGGAGCGTGACCGGCAGGAGCAGGATGGCGTGGAGCACCAGGACGTAACTTCCCGCCGCAGCCGCGGGAGCACCGAGCCCCTCCAGGATCTTGATACCCAGTTCGAACGTCCCCAGGTAGCCAGGGAGGGAAGGAAGCGCAGTCAGCAGGTTCACTGCCCCACCCATCAGGATGATGGCCACGTACGGCAGGTGCAGGTCCCGAAAGGCGAAACTGACCAGCCAATACTTGGCCGTCTCCAGGATCCACACCCACAACGTCACGGCGAAGAGGACGAGGACGTCCCGCCCACGGCGCAGGCTCTGCAGCCCTGCCACGATCCCCTCCACCAACCCCAACAGGGGAGGCCGAAACCGCACGGGCACCAGCCGCCCGATCAGGGCCTGGGCGACGCGCCGCAGCAGGTCTGGGCGAGCGGCGAGGAAGAGGAACACGGCCAGCGCGCCGAAGAAGACGGCGCTGGCGACGGCCACCAGGCGGCTGAGGAAGGCGGACATGGGGACGAAGAGCAGGCCAAAGAGGACAAACAAGACCATGGTCAGCCCGTCGAACAGCCGTTCCAGCACGGCAGTCGTGAGCGTGGTCCCCACGTGGATCCCTTCCTTGCGCCAGAGGACGTAGGCGCGCAGGACCTCGCCCAGCCGGAAGGGCAGGACGTCGTTGCCCATGTAGCCGATGACGACGACGGGGAAGAGGCGGTGGGCCGAGACACGCTTGCTGCCGCGCAAGAGGAACCCCCAGCGCCAGGCGCGGAACCAGACGGAGACGAAGTAGACGGCCACGCCCGGGACCAGCCACCCGTACCTGGCGTTCCGCAGCGCCGTCTCAACCTCTTCCAGGTGCAGATCTCGCAGGGCGTACCAGAGGAAGAACAGGCTGACGAGCAGGCCAACGACGACGATCCACCAACGACGTTTCATATCATCAATGACTCTCCTGAAAAAAGGCCATTTTCACCACCAAGACACAAAGACACAAAGGATTTTCAAGGTTTTGCACAAGAAAACTCGGATTCTACTTCACTTTGGCGAATAATCTGAAACTTGTCCTTCAAGTTTTCTTCGTGCTCGGATGTACTCATCCGCGGTGTCTTTGTGGTTTTTTCAGAGGCAGCACCCGCTGGCGGCACGCTTCGTAAAGCGCGATAGAGCCCGCCACGGCGACGTTGAGGGAGGTGACCTGCCCGCGCATCGGGATGCACACGAGAAAGTCGCAGCGCTCCCGCACCAATCGCCGCAGCCCCTCCCCCTCACTGCCCACCGTCAACGCCAGCGGGCCACTCAGGTCGGCCTGGTCGTATTGCTGCGCGCCGCGCGCGGACTCCAAGCCGGCCACCCACACCCCTTGCGTCTTGAGCCGGCCGATGGCGTCCACCAGGTTGGTGACCTGCGCCACCCGCAGGTGCTCCACGGCGCCGGCCGAGGCGTGGACCACCGCCGGTGTGATCCCCACGGCCCTGCGCTGCTGTACCACCACCCCGTGCACCCCCACAGCCTCGGCCGTACGCAACAACCCGCCCACGTTCTGCGGGTCCTTGAGCAGATCGAGCAACAGGAACAGGGCCGGTTCGTCCCTGGATGGGGCTGTGTCCAGGATGTCGTCGAGTGCACAGTAGGGGTACTCGCTGGTCTCCAACATTAGCCCCTGATGGTTGACGTCGCCGATGTGGTCCAGGTTGCGCCGGTCGGTATAACTCACCAGCACACCGGCCTGCCTGGCCAGGAAAACGACCTGGCCGACAGCGTCCGTCTCCTGGACGCCTTCGGCCAGCGTCAGTTTATAGGGTTTGCGCCGCCCGGCGCGCAGCGATTCGGCGACCGCATGGCGGCCATAGAGAATTTCTCTCATCCTCTCTCACGCTCCACTCGCCACGCCGGCCCTTCGGGCCGGTCCTCGATCACGATGCCCAGTTCCGTCAACTGCTGGCGCAAGGTGTCTGCCTGTTCCCAGTCCTTGGTCTCGCGGTATCGCCGGCGGATGCGCAAGATGATGGCCATCAGCCCCTCGACCAATCCACCGCCGATGTCCTGAGTCAGGTCTTCGGGGATGATGCCGAGCACCCGGCTACCCAGGTCACGGTAGAGGCCATCTATCGCCGCCAGGGTGCCCTGGCTCAACGGCTTCCTGGAGTTCAACAACTCATTGACTTCCCTGTTCAGGTCGAAGAGGATGGCCAGAGCCTTGGGCGTGTTGAAGTCGTCGTCCATCGCCTCCATGAATTGCCTGGCGATGGGCATCAGGCGATTCACGTAGGAGAGTTCGGCCGTTCCGGACGGCCCGGCGTCCTGCATACGCGACCGCACTAGACGTACCGTGGCGTGCAGCCGCTCGATCCCTCGCTCGGCCGCCAGCACCGCCTCACGGCTGAAATCCATGGGGCCCCGATAGTGGCTCGAGAGGATGAACAAGCGAATCGCCCAGGGGCTGTAGAGTTTGAGCGCGTCCTTGAGGGTGAGAAAGTTGCCCAGGCTCTTGCTCATCTTGACCCCATTGACGGTCAGGGAGCCCACCAGAATCCAATACCGGGCGAAGAGTTTGCCAGTGGTCGCCTCCGACTGGGCGATCTCGCACTCGTTGTGGGGAAAGATGTTCTCCAGCCCGCCGCCGTGGATATCGAACGTCTCCCCCAGGTACTTTATCGCCATGGCCGTGCACTCGACGTGCCAGCCCGGATAGCCCCAGCCCCAGGGCGAGGGCCAGCGCAGGATATGTTCCGGTTCGGCACGTTTCCACAGGGCAAAGTCGGCGGGATGTCGCTTCTCCTCCCGCACCGACACCCGTGCACCTGCCTCCTGCTCCTCTAGCCTGCGCCCGGAGAGTTTGCCATAGTCGGTAAATTTCTCCACCGAGAAGTACACGTCGCCTCCCTCCGTCACGTAGGCATACCCCTTGTCGAGCAGCGTCTTGACGATCTCGATCTGCTCGGGGACGTGGCCACTGGCGCGGGGGGAGATGTTGGGACGGACCACCCCCAGGGCATCCATGTCCTCAAAGTAGGAGCGGGTGTAGGTCTCCACTACCTCCATCGGCTCCACTCGCTCCCGCCGGGCTCCCTTGAGGATGCGATCCTCACCGGTGTCGAGGAGATGGCCGACGTCCGTGATATTCTGCACGTAGCGGACGGTGTAGTCGAGGAAACGCAGGTAACGCACGATCACATCCATCGCCACGTACAGTTTCGCGTGGCCCAGATGGGCATGGTCGTACACCGTCGGACCACAGACGTACATCCCCACTTGCCCTTGCTCGAGCGGTTCAAAGGGTTCCTTCTTGCGGGTCAGATAGTTGAACACTTGCAGACTCATTGTACATCACCCTCCATGAGGCCCTACTTCACAAGGCCTTACTTGGTTACCCGGGCGAAGAGCATACGGCCGGCCGCCGTCTGCAGCATCTTGGTCACCATCACTTGCACTTCCTGGTGAATGTATGGCTCCCCATCCTCGACCACGACCATGGTACCATCGTCCAGGTAGGCCACGCCTTGATCCACCTCTTTTCCCTCCTGCACGACCTTCACGGCGATCGTTTCGCCGGGGAGAAAGAGAGACTTGACGGCGTTGGCCAGTTCGTTGATATTGAGCACGCGCACCCCTTGCAGTTCTGCCACACGGTTGAGATTGTAATCATTGGTAATGATCGGACAGTGCAATTGCCTGGCCAGGAGAATCAACTTGTCGTCTACCTCTCGCGCTTCCTCCACGTCCATGTCGGTGACGCGGACCGGCACGACAGATTCACTTTGCAGCCGGTGCAACATCTCCAACCCGCGCCGTCCCCGGTTGCGGCGCAGGGGATCGGGGGAATCGGCGATGTGCTGAAGTTCGTTGAGCACGAAGCGCGGGACCAGCATCTCACCTTCGATGAAACCGGTGAGGCTGATGTCGGCAATCCGCCCGTCAATGATGACGCTGGTATCCAACAACACGGGCCTGTGTCCGTCCCCCCTGGATTCGGGGCTCTCAGCTCGCCCCGGCAACTGGCCGCGCAGGAGGCTGAAAATATCGCGCTGGCGCGTGATCATCACCATGATGCCCAGGTAGCCAAAGAGCAACGCAGCGACGAAGGGCAGAATCTGGCTGAACGGGGACGGGAGCAACGAGAGCGGGAACGAGATCAGTGCAGCGATGATCAGGCCCACGATCAATCCTAGCACCGCAGCCAGCAATTGCTGCACCGGCGCCTGGTGAATGCGCCTGCGCACAGCCAGGAAGGGGCGCACTGTCACATACGGCGTCAACACCAATCCGAACAGCGCACCGAGAAGCAGAAAGATCGCCGCATACTGATAGGGGGAACTCCCCAACTGAGCGGCCATATAGATGCCCAAGAAGACTCCGCCGACCGCCGCCAGGACCATCCCAACGATCCGAGAGATAAATTCCGCACTCATGAGTACCCTCCCAACAAAACGCTCTCCGCAAACCTACACGAAAAAAGGTGAGTACCAACGAGGTCCTCACCTGCCAATGGGCACTCGGCATCGCCTGGCCCGGCATCCTTGAGTACGGTTCCGTCCCTACATCAGACAAGTTTGCTGCAAAGAATGGATGAGACAATAAATCCACGTGACTGAACCGTGCAATGAACAGTGAGGCCCGCTGGATCGCTGATAAAGCCAGACACCTGTATCTTAACACATTCACCGTCAAAAGTCAACGTGGGATGGGCATTTTCCCGCTAGTGGGTTATAATAGGATTGAGAGTGAGGTTGGGAGAGCATGGCAGGTCAAGCATGCCAGATAGCAGGGGCGGACAACGAACACGCGCGGCTGCTCCAGGCTGAGCAACAACAGTCACGGAGGTTGGCCTTGCTGGCAGAGGTAGCGCGTATCGTGGCCACCAACCTCGACGCCGGTGGGCTGCTGCAGGACGTAGCGGAGAGCATCCGCCGCCACTTTGCATATCCTGTCGTCGGGCTGTTCACGCTGGACGACGACGGGCAGGCGCTGACTCTGCGGGGGTACAGTGGCGTCTCCGTCGGCCCGCCCGAGTTGACCCGGCCGGGAGTCTACCGCCAATCCATCGAGAGTGGCATCGTCGGAACGGTAGCCCGCACCGGCCAGCCCCACCTGGCCCCTGACGTGGCCACTGATCCCTATTACCACAAATCGGGCGATCAGGTGGTGATCCGCTCCGAAGTGTGCGTCCCCATTCTCGAGGGGGGACGGGTGATCGGCGTCCTGGACGTGGAAAGCGATCGGCTGGCGGACTTGCCCGAGCAAGACCAGTCGCTATTGGAGGCGGTGGCCGACACCGTGAGCATTGGGCTGCGCAATGCCCGCCTGTACGAGGAGTCCCAGGAGCGGGCCAGTGCTCTGGCCGTCACGCTGGCCCGGCTGGCGGAACTGGACCATCTCAAGGACGAGTTCATCCAGAACGTGTCTCACGAACTCCGCTCGCCACTGGCCATCATCCGGGGCTACGTCGAGATGTTGGAATCGGGCGAACTCGGCGAGTTGCGTCCCGAGCAACGAAAACCGGTGACCATCGTCGCTCGCCGGGTACGCATGCTGAGCGACATGGTACGGAACATCACGCTCATCCTGGAAGCGGAAGTCAGCCCCCCTCCCCCAGAGCCTGTGCCGTTGGGAGAACTGGCCCAGATAGCAATAGAGGACTTTCAGGTGGTGGCCGACCAGGCCGGTTTGACGCTGCACGCGCAGGTCGCACCCAACCTGCCCCCGGTGAGCGGCTCCTGGCCCTACCTGCGGCGGTTGTTGGACAACCTACTGGACAACGCGATCAAGTTCACCCCCGCTGGAGGGGTGATCACCTTGCAGATACAGCAGGAGGGAGCACAGGTCGCTCTGCAGGTGAGCGATACGGGGGTGGGCATTCCCTCTGACCAATTGGAGCGCATCTTTGAGCGCTTCTACCAGGTGAACGGTTCGATCTGGCGGCGATATGGCGGCATAGGGTTGGGGCTGGCACTGGTCAAGGAGATCGCCAGAACCTACGGCGGGCAGGTGAGCGTGGAAAGCCAGGTCGGCGAGGGCAGCACCTTCACGGTCCTGCTTCCCGTGGCCGCCGAACCTATGCGAACGAAAGGAGGCCTACATGGAACATAAGAAGAATCGCAGAATGTGGTACCTCGCCCTGGCGGGTCTGGTGGCCCTGCTCCTGGTGAGTGGCCTGGTAGCCTTGCAGCCTTATGGTACCCCGCTCAACTGGTTCATCCGTGGGGCTGCATCGCTGGGATACCTGGCCGTCTTTGCGGCTATCGTCTCCTCTGCCTATATGCCGCAGTTGGTGCGCTTCTTTGGGCGCCCCTTCATCAAGGTACACCACATCCTGTCCGTGACGGGGTTGGTCTTGATCGCGTTGCACCCCGTGGGAGTGGCGATAGATAGCAGAGACCCACGGGTCTTTCTGCCGAAGTTCGACTCCTGGACCATTTTCCTGACACTCGGCGGGCGCCCGGCCTGGTACCTGATCGGCGTCGCCGCGCTGGCAGCGGTATTGCGCAAGCGCATCGGCCAGAAGTGGCGAGTGGCCCACTTGCTGAACTACCTGGCCTTCTGGCTGGCGACTGCCCACGCTACCTTGCTCGGCACGAACTTCCAGTATGCGGCCATGAGGGTCGTCGCCATCCTCATGGCCCTGGCGGTCGTCGCCATCTTCGTGCAGAAACGGCTCCCGAAACGCAAGCGGTGAAGTAAGCACATATATCGCGCGTGCTTGCCTCGCGACTCAATCCGCTGTACAATTACGGCAACGCGGTGACTAGAGGGTTTGCCAATAGGCTGAGCGATCAGGGAGAAATCGAAATGGGCAGATGCATCGGAGTCCTGAACTACAAAGGTGGCACGGGCAAGACGACCACGGTGGTGAACCTTGGGGCCGGCCTGGCCATGCAAGGCGCGCGCGTCCTGTGCGTGGACCTGGATACTCAGGGCAGCCTGGCGATGTGCTTTGGGGTCCATTACAGATATTCCCTGGCTCACCTGCTGCTGGGACAGGCCGCCCCCAGGGACTGCATTGTCCGGGCACGAGACAATCTCGACCTGATCGCCAGCGACCACAGCCTGCTGCAGGCCGAGGGAGAGATGTGGCGCATGGACGAAACGCGGGAGGCCCGGCACCTGTTGGCCAACAAAATGCAGGGGCTGGAAGACGAATACGATTACGTCCTGCTCGACTTTTCCCCTTCGGCCAGCATTTTGAGCGACGCCGGGCTGCAGTACGTTCGAGAACTCGTCGTGCCGGTCTCGATGAGTTACATGGCCCTGGTGGTGACCCGCCAGGTGATCGAGACGCTGAAACACATCGGCCAGACGCCCAGGCACCACGTCCGCCTGTACCTGATTGTGCCGACACTGTATTCCGCCCGCACGCGCCAGGATCGCGAGGTCTTGGGAATCTTGCAGCGCTACTTTGCCGACCGGGTGACCGATCCGATCCGGGCAAACATCAAGCTGACCGAGGCACCCAGCCACCACATGACAATCTATGAATATTCACCCCGTAGCAATGCGGCGACTGATTATCAACGCCTGGTAGAGAGGGTTCTTCGTGATGCGTAAACGAAAGCGCGAGTCCGACCAAGTCCAACTACCCGACAGCATATTGGGCCACGATCCATTCGAAGACCTGGACGTGGAGTGGCTGGACCGGGAGGAGGGCGAACGGTCCATGGAGGCCCTGGGCCACGATCCATTCGAAGACATGGATATGGAATGGCTGGACCAGGAGAGCGTTGGAGCACCCCCGGCCCTGGCTGAGGAAGAAGGCCAGGCCCTGCCCGCCGGAATCGAAACGACGCCTATCTCCGGCAGGCCCCTGGAGTTTGCCGCTGAACCAACGATTATGGCAGAGATGGAGCGGCTGGCCCCACCCCCAGCCCCCAGGCCATTGGAAACGAGACGACCAACCCCCGCCGCTCCCGCACCCACGCGCCGGCCCGCAGCCACATTCCACTTTCCCGCCGACTTCAAGTGGGGCGTGGCCACCTCGGCCCATCAGGTCGAGGGCAACAACACCCACAACGATTGGTGGGCCTGGGAACAGAAAGATGGCCACGTCAAAGGCGGGCAGACGTCCGGGCTGGCCTGCAACTGGTGGAAGAACGCCGAAGCCGACCTGGACCGCGTGGCGGCTATGGGCCTGAACGCACTGCGGCTCTCGGTCGAATGGTCGCGCATCGAGCCCCGCCCCGGCACGTTCGACGACGGGGCACTGGCACGGTACAGCCAGATACTGCAGGGGTTGCGCGAGCGCAACGTAG
>Ga0315284_10012847_pt1 | contig 11926 bp, 9 predicted proteins | sample YL17G09_16_MG_FD_203696 | JGI IMG/M metagenome (GOLD analysis project Ga0315284, IMG submission 203696) | Sediment microbial communities from Yellowstone Lake, YNP, Wyoming, USA - YL17G09_16 | ecosystem: Environmental > Aquatic > Freshwater > Lake > Sediment | place: USA: Wyoming | collected...
GATGAATATTTTCGCATCTCGAGAGAATATTCCAATAAATATGGAAAAAAAACAATATTGTTGATGCAGGTGGGTTCATTTTTCGAGTGTTATTCAAGGGCGGACGCGAATAATGATATTGCGGATGCAAATATGAGAGAATTTTGTACGGTTTGTGATTTAAATACTTCCATTACAAACGGTAGGTGCATGGCGGGGTTCCCGTTCACGTGCAATTTCAGGGACTACAGTTTGGAGCGGTATGTAAAGAAAATGCAAGATCGCGGGTATACCATTGTGGTGTACGTGCAAGACGGCCAAGGCGCAAATACAACGCGAAGTTTGTACTGCATTTATTCGCCGGGGACATTTTTTTCGAGTGATTCCGCGGTTCTCTCGAACAACACGTCGTGTTTTTGGATTCAGCGTGTAAGAGTGGGTACAAATGGAATGAATAAGAAAATCATAATGGGAATGTCGAATATTGATATTTATACGGGAAAAAGTGCATGTTTTGAGATGGAGTCCGAATTGAATCCGCGTCATGTTCAGACGACGTATGATGAACTGGAGCGATTTGTTTCATCGTTTCGTCCGAGTGAAGTTATTATTATTTCTAATCTCTCTACAAATGAAATCGAAGACATAAAAAATTACGCCAACATTTCTTCGACCGCAAGCGCAATTCATTGCATTGATTTGAATGAACAAAATGAAGAGAGAGGAGAACATTTGGACCCGCATCCTTTTTTTATCCAGGCAAAAAATGCAGAAAAGCAAACGTATCGGAAAGAAGTGTTGGGAAAGTTTTTTTCGTTTCATGTTTGCAACGCAATTTTCCAAAATTATTCTGCGTACGAGTTTGCAGTTCAGGCGTATACATTTTTGCTTCATTTTGTGTTTGAACACAATCCAAATTTGACGTCGAAAATAGAAGAGCCGGAATTTGAAAATCGATCGGATCGAATGGTGTTGGCGAACCACACACTGGAACAGTTGAATATTATTGACTCAAAGGGGCTCAATAGCAACGGGTCAAATTCGTCTGTATTCCGCCTGCTAAATAAATGCAAGACGCCGATGGGTTCGAGACGGTTTTATTATCGGCTACTACATCCGTCGTTTCATCTTGACACGATTCAGAGAGAATATGACATTACAGAATATGTTTTAAAGAATGAATCAGAATCAATAAATGCCAATGCTACTTCTGCTTCGTGCATATATATGAATTGGAGAAGCGCGCTTGAGAATATAAAAGACATTGAAAAACTGCATCGTAAAATACAGATGGGAAAGATTTGTCCCAATTCTCTCTACATTTTGTATACCAATCTTCAAATGATTTCGCGAATGTATGAATCAATAAAACGCGATGAAACATTGTTGAAATATTTTCGTGCAGATGCTTATCCAGAGAGAATTACGATAATATGTAATGATTTAATGAAAAAAATGGAATCTTGTTTCTACATTGAAAGATGCAAGTCCGTTGACTCTCTCGATTTCGATTTGAGTTACAAGGATTGTTTTGTTAAACCGGGCATTAGTACGGGTCTTGATTCCACGTATATTATGAATGAAGACGGGTGCAGTATTTTGGAAGCCATTCGCTCGCACTGTAATGACTTGATTGCGATTGGAGAGAAGAAGGGTGCAACAATAAAAGAAAAAGAGAATAAAGAGAAAGAATTTGTGAAAAGGCATGAAACGGAAAAGTCGGGATACAGTATTCAGACGACGGAGCGACGCAGCAAGTTGTTACTGGAACAGATTGGCAAGAGGGTAAAGTCGAAGGAGCACGTTTGCAAACTGGAATATGAGTCAATCGGTCAACAAGACGATTCTTGTAAAAAATTAGTAAAAACATTTGATTTCGATTTATCGACGTTGCAATTCGTGAAAGCGGGGAGCAGTGCAGTGACATTTGTGCACGAGGCGTTATCTAGCGTGTGCGCATCGATTAGCGACACGAGGAATAAAATTCGCGATGAAATTGCGCTTGTATTTCATAAATTCGTGTGTGAGCTCAAAGAGTGCCAAGAATCGTTTCAGACCATTGTTTCGTTTATTACGGATGTCGATTTGATTCAGAATCAGGCGTATATTGCTCGTAAATACAAGTATTGCAAACCGATGATTGATGTAGGAAAGGTGGGAGAGGAGGAGGGTTCTTATGTTGATGCGAAAGACATTCGGCACTGTTTAATTGAGCGAATGAATGAGGACGAACTCTACGTCACGAATGACATTTCGCTTGGTCTCAATGACCGCGGCATGCTTCTGTACGGGACGAATGCGGTTGGAAAGACGAGTATGATTCGGGCACTGGGAATTTGTATCATTATGGCGCAAGCGGGGCTTTATGTGCCGTGTTCGGCATTTACGTATCGGCCGTATACGAATATTATGACGCGGATTTTGGGGAATGATAATTTGTTTAAAGGAATGTCGACATTTGCGGTTGAAATGTCGGAACTTCGGGTCATATTGAAATGCGCGGACCAAAACAGTTTGATACTGGGGGACGAGCTGTGTTCGGGAACGGAAATCGATTCTGCGATTAGTATATTTGTCGCTGGACTACAGAAGCTGCATGCACTAAAAAGCTGTTTTGTGTTTGCGACGCACATGCACGAGATTGTGGACTATGAAGAAATCGCGCAAATGAACAAACTTTGTACAAAGCACATGGCGGTAACGTATGACCGGGCGCGCGACATGTTAATATATGATCGGAAGTTGCGCGATGGTGCGGGTCCGAGCATGTATGGACTCGAGGTGTGCAAGTCGCTGCATTTGCCGGACGATTTTTTGAAAATGGCGAATGCGATTCGGTTAAAGTATCGCGATAAGAATCGGGCAGGGGATTTGAGTTTCAAGCCGAGCCATTTTAATGCGCATAAAGTGAAGGGGCTGTGCGAGTTGTGTAAAAAAGGGATGGGTGAAGAAGTGCATCATTTGCAGCACCAAAAAGAAGCGGATGCAAACGATTACATTCAGCATTTTCATAAAAATCATCGGGCGAATTTATTGACGGTGTGCGAATCGTGTCATTTGAAAATGCATGAGTCAGATGATCAATATAAACGCGTTTTCACAACGGGAGAAGGCGGATATGCGCTTTCGAAAGTATGATTCTTTTTACATAATAATGTACTTTAATTTTTTTATAATATTTTTTTTATAATAATATTATATAAATTTATAAATAATGTTCAAGAACAATAAAAAAAATATTATGAGGAGTACTCTGATGCGAGATGTTACTGAAGTTAATCCAGCTTCTGTTATAAATAATTTGAATACATATCTCCAAAATGACTTTGATCAGTCCAACGACGATTCTAATAATGACAATATTGTTTCTGTAGGAACTATACGTAATTGGCAATCATTTCAACCTGGTATAACGGGGTCTATTTACGCGATAGAATGGAAAATGTCTTCACCTATTGCCGAATCTGTTAAAGTTGGCGTCGAATTGTATGAAGGCGAAGGCGAGAAAAAAATCGGAAGTGGCCAATTTGGAAAATCTTTGGGAAAAAGTAGAATGTTAGACATACCTGTAACATATGGTGCTTCTAACACACCATGGGTTCGTTTTATTTTTGACACCCCCATACCACTTGTTAAAGATACACCGTATACAATCGTGTTAATAAAGGAAAATTTTTCCTATTCTTGGTATGTTTATTTACCGATTACAGTTAATAATAATTATACAAGAGGAAAATCAGATATAAAAGATGAAGGTAGAGATTATATCTTCAGAACATACATGCAAATTTGATAAAATAAAAATATAAATAAATAATAAAATGGATAAATTATTTATTTGTTTCAATGCATTTTTACTGTTGTTTATATTTGTAGGGGGCGGTATAAATAAAATCATGTCGTTTCAAGGCACGGTAGATTTATTAAAGTCAAAAATAAATGCACTTCAATTGAATCCCATATTTATTGCTGCAGTTGCTGCTGCCATTGCGTATTTTTATATTATTCTGATAACATTAGGACAAACAAGTCAATTAAATGTGTACTTGTTTATTTTCATTAGCATAGTATTCATCGGCATCCCGTCTTTAGCGTATTTTAAAAAATTGTTGAATCAAAGCGAAGCGCTCGTTTCGCTAATATATAATACAGCCATTACGGGGGTGATTGGACTGCTGACGTTTGGAAGTTTACTAATATTGTATTCTCTCTATACGAGCAAGTATAAAGAGTATGCATATGTTGCGACGATTGGGCTAGCGGTTTTTACTGCGATGACTATTTTAATATTCCATTTTCCGACGAATCCAAGTGAAACGATTTCATTTACAAAGAATCTCTCTATATTCGGCGGACTAATGTTATTATCTCAATCATTTATCAATTAAATATTCGTATTTGTTTAACCGCAATTGTGCTAGCTGTGTTAGCCGTGGTTTTTATTCTCATTTATCAATTATCTCCCCTTTTCATTTTAAATTATAGTTTTACAAACACTTACTCTTTTATGTAACGAAAATGCAGAATTCATTTCATGTTTACTAATAAAAATCACCATTGATCCGATATCAAAATGTGCAATCATGTCACCTTTTTTTATATTTGCTGGAATATTAATATCATGAACTATTGTACCGGCAATAATAGAAGCAATCATTATTAAAAAACATTCATTACCATTAACATCAACAATTTGAAATACATGTCTATAGTTATTACCCAAGAATTTACAACCAAATTCGATAGAATTTTCCATCCAATGATAAGAACCATCAATAACGAAAAAATCTATAATATTACAGTCAAATGGTGAATGTACGTAGTGGTAGTCCTTATATGTTAAATAATATATACTATAAAAATAATCATCAGTTAATCTTATATTTTTATTTAATATTTTTTTAACATCTATCATTTGTTTATTTATTAATATACAATTGTTTTGAACATTTGATGACTGTATAAGTAATCCATCAACAGGACTAACAAACTGGCTTTCATCTATTACAATTTTTTTATATGTGCGAAGAAAAACATCACAAAATTTATTAGATTTAATATTAAAGTTGTCACGATTAAAATGAAAATTTAATACAATATTTCTGACACTAAAATATTTACATTTGGTAATTGTATAAGATACTGTATTATCTAAAACAAGTAATATTATAAATTTATAAATTTAATTTCGGCATTAGGAAATGGTAATTAACTGAACGTCTTACATTATAGAAAGTCGTACGTTTTCGTTTCTTTATTATCTTCGATAAAACTGAAGCGAAGTTTATAAGACAACAAGTTTTCAAGAATGCTGCCGGATTCTCCTTGGTTAAAAATATAGCGAACATTTTGGGGCGAACACCCGTCTTTAATAAATTGGGCATTTGATATCGTTCCGTCGACGATGGCTGAGGAGTCGTCGCCAATGATGATTTGGTTTCCGTTGGTTGTCACATAGTTCATGGAAGCGTCAATGTAGGTAATATATGGTGGTAAATCGGGATCCTTATTTGAATTTGTGAGTGTGTCGACGGATATTGTATTGTTTAAAAGCCCATTAATATAAACGTCAAGTGCGCGTTTACTGTTATTATAAAACGTGTTTGCGCCAGGGTTAAAAATAGCTATTTGCGTATTCGTTGTCGGGTCATACACTGTTTCATCTTTATCAGAATCAATGTCATCGTCGCCGTTATAATTTAAAACGACATTGACAGCTTCTTCAATGGGAAACAATATGATGTTTGTTTCCGCGGTGGTTGTTGCCAAAATTGTTGTAACAACGAGGTTTCCGCTGGCATCGAGTGTCAAAGATAATGGTGTTGCGGTTGTTGCGGTTCCATTTGTTTTTGTAAGGCGTAGCAGATTGAATGATGGAATGGATGATGGAATTGAAGAGTTGAATTTAATCCATAGAGAAATTGCAAATGCGCCATTTTTCAACTGCGTTTTTGCAGGGATTGCAACAGTGGTTGATGTTATGGTAGAATGCGAATCAAAAATAATTGGAATGGATTGTTCTTGTTGCTGATAATAGGAATAAAGGATATAAGCAGCTAAAATTACAATAACAGTTAAAATGATGATTGTAAAGTCAATTTCTTTTCCATAAAAAAACATGTCTGAAATATTTGTTGATATTATTTATTTCTTATATTATTTATTTATGTATTGATACTATGTAAGATATATCTGGGGATATATAATATCAATAAAATAATTTCATGAATGTAAATTATTTTATAAATGCTTAAACGTCGAGACGAGACAATTCGACATTATCTTTTACAAAAGCGAATCGTACCTTGTATTTGTTGAAAAAATCGACAGCCGAACTTGAACCATTGCTGCCATAACCGCTGGAATAAATATCCCACGCGTCTTGAGGGCCGAGCGGCGCTTTATGTAATACTGCCATGGTAATGTTTCCAGTAAAACCGCTGGTTTTAGAACCAACATATAATGATCCGCTGTTCAAACTCCATGATGTTTGTAAAGCGCTTGTTTGCACCAGTTTTCCGTTGATGTAAATATCGATGGAACTTCCGTTGTTTACATTCAGAATAATGGATACCCAGGTTTGAAGTGGAATGTTTGGAATCGGAGGAATCGCGCTTCCACTTCCTAATGTAACATTTAATACGTTGGTGTCTTTCCCTAAACTTATAAGAAGATTGGGAGGAGTTGTTGATGCGTCAGATTCGGAACTAATAATTGCTTTGTCTTTAGTTGTGGAACTCCAGTCACTTACATAAATCCAGGCGGAAAGTGCAAAACTGTAGGTTTTATCAGGTATAGAAATTGTTGTTTGAGCACTTGCGTCCTGTTCGTTGCTAATCACGGTGCTTGAAGAGGATGAAGCCATGATTGACCAGACAAAATAAATGATAAGAATCACGAGTATAACAATGATGAGCGTTGACCAAGAAAATTCCATTTTTTTATATATATTTGTATTGAATAATTTATTATTTAATTCTACTTATATATTTATTTATAAAATAATTGCAAAATATTTATATAATAAATTGTAATATTTTATTAAATTATTGTAATATTTTATTAAATTTGTGGTTACATCTAAATTATCTCTAAAAGTTGGGTTTGAGGGGCGGGTTTAATAATTTATGGCTGTTATAAATCCAAGAAACGCCTTGACTTCCAACAACGTCCTTGTAATAAACGACATTGCAAACTTGGCCATATATTCCTCCCGGATTTGAACCAATAATTAATGCTTTGGGTAGTTTTGGAATCACGTTTGGCGTGACACTATCTAAATGATTGTTTAAAAACACATCCATGATGCCATTATTGTTAAAGTTGATGAACAAGTGGTTCCAACGTTGTAGCAAAATATCACTTGGAAGGGTTACGCTTACAGCGTTATTCGTTTCGGTTTGAACGCTTATCATAAGTTGGTTTCCGCTCGGATCGAACAAAACTTGCGGTGCTCCATTCGTGCCATCGGTTGCAAAATTAAGAATACTGATTCCTCCTTTGGACGAATAACTGTTTTTCGGCGGTTCGGGGTGAATGTAAAACCATGCGGAAATGCCGTAGCTATAATGTGGCGTATTCGTTTTTATATTTTCTGCTAGAGACGGTGTTAAAGAAGTAGTTGTGCTATTGTCTGAATTGGCGGTTGTAATCTCAAACGGTTCGCTTTTATCGTTGAGAGGCAATACGGAATCTACAATAACTTCGCCATTGTGATTTACGACCGCGTCGAATACTTTTGGAAGCAGGAACAGCAAGACGACGAATGCGATTTCAAAGAATATAAGAATGACATAGCTCCATTGCCGTTGCGCCAATTTCAGTTCGCCTCGAAAATAATCGGCCAAGTTTAAACACAAACAAGGAAGATAAATTGCGATTTTAAAAAGTAAACTGGACCATGTGGGCGGGCCGGAAATATAGTTGGGTGATTCTGCTCCAATGAATCGAACAATCATTGCCAAAATGCCGACGAGAATTGCGATATTCAGAATGAATAAAACCGTGTTTGCAATAATGGGGACGTTGGTATACACGTGTAAAACCGCAAGAATGATGCCAATCACGATGCCAATAATGATTGTATATTTTATGAATGACGTGATAAAAGGAACAAATGCTTCCAAGCCCATGACGAGTAACGACAAGAGCGCAAATCCGATGAAGAGAAACAGAAAGAGGAAAATGGATTTGTTATCGGAAACCACTTGGTAAGGTTGTTTTGTGTAAACGTAAACGACCACCGCCAAGTACATTAGGAAAACGATGAGCATTGAGTTTTTAACAAGTTGAACCAAAATACCTTTCAAAAAGTAATTGCAAATAAAGGTTGTTATTTTGGTTAGAATGTAAATGGGGTCGGATAATGACATGTCGCTAAAAAAGGCGTTTACGGATGCGTTTACGTTTTCGCCTCGAACGAATGTAAGATAGAGAAGGTACAGTATGAGAGAACCTACGACGGAAAACATGATGACGCCTGCGAACCGATCAACTATAAACAATATTTCTGAAAGAGCGACAAGAATAAATAGGATGATGTAAATGGTTGAAATATTCAAAATGAATTTTAACAATAGAGAGAGTAGAAGTAACATTATAACTGCAACGGAAAACCACCATTGACTTGCAATAAAATTATGACTGAATCCGTATGCCATTACAGACAAAGAGAGAAGGATAATGAATAATATAAAATATTTAAAAGATGGTGCTATAACTGCATCCTTATACTGCATCGTCGCATTCATTTATTTTGTTTATTTACTTATTACAATTATTTACTTACGTAGTACACTTACTATAACAGAATAAAAAAATCAATAAAAATAAATCAATTAAATTTTATATAATAAAATAGAATGTTTAATGTGTATAATAATAATATAATATGCCTATATAAGATAGAATTAAAACAAGAATAGAAATAAATATAATCAGAATGGAAGGATTATTTGACCATCCCGTTCTATGCAACGACGATGTTGTAACATTGATGGAAAAAATGAATAAGAGAATGATTGTAATGTGTAATAAAATTGACCACGGACTGAATTCCGGGCTTATAAAGTATTGAATGATTCGCGTAATTATTGAGGATGCAATCTCAGTTTGTTTAAAGAATAGTAGAAAGAAAGAGAGAATCGCGATAATTGTGAAAAATATATTCACGGGATCATGTTCTTCATCTCCAAAGGTGTCGTCATGGCGAAAAAATACGATTATTGCAGATATCCATAGTACTAAATATATAATGAATGAAAAAATGTTGATGGGTGCAGTTATATTTTGTAAGTTTTTCGGAAAGATTTGAAACATTTTTACAAATGGATTTAAAGTAGGAATATTGACGGACATGAAGATAAAAAATAAGGTCATTATGATAAACGCTAAAAATGTTGACCATCCGGCGTAAGCCCAGCAATCCGAACCGGCGTCACACCTGGTTCTTAGAATGTTTAAATAATAAAAGAACAGTCCAAAAATGAATACAAGTATGCTTCCACCAATTGCCCCTGGAATAAGGTGCGTCGCATTCGATTTATAACTATAGTATATAATTGATACAACAATTGCTAAAAAGGGGATTGCGGCAGTAAAAATGGCTGCAATGTTTCTGGAAGTCGAACTGTCGCTCGGATTTTCAGCCAAGTCAGCGTTACCTGTGACCAACCAATAAATGGATATGATCCAAAATACGTATACTAAAATGGGGGCAAGGTAACTGTTGAAAAAATTGGACAAGCTGTATGAAGTTATGTTGAGATTGAATGCGGAATTGTAAAGAATTAATAAAATCACTGCACCTAGCCATGCGCCTGTGAAGAGTCCAGCGACCCATTTTTCGTCCATAAAGTAGAGCGGAATATTTACAAGGATGCATATGAGCGCGATGAAAATGAACTTAGTCAATGTTGTCATAGTTCCACTGCCACTACCAACGCCAACACCATTAGCATTAGTGTAATTATTATTCATTGGAATGGATTTCTATTTTTTATTTTGAGGATGTTATGGATATATTTATAATATAAAATTATTTAATTATAAATATGTAAACACTAAAACACTACTAAATAATGTTATATGTTATTCTCTCTATCTCTCTATTTATATTTCTATATATCTTTCTAAAAATTTTCGAATGCCGTTTTCTTCCCGTGACAATCTCTGCACAACGCTACTAGATTATCGACGGCGTTGGAACCGCCGTGTTCGAGGCGGATTTTATGATCAACTTCAAACCACCCCGGAAGTTGACGTTGACAGTCGCCGCATTTCCATGACTGTTGCGCTGCTACAAATTTCTTTTTAGATTCGCTGACGCTGCGTTTTGTGGGTCCGCCACCACCAGTTTTACCGGATGTCATGATTTTATTGATGCTATTTTGTTCTCGTCGATTTGTCCAGCCGCCGTCATCGTCGCCACCGACAGAGTTACCGGAATTGGACTCGCCGCCAAATAACGCGCGCTTGTTTGTCATATCGAAAAACGGGGTCAGCATGTCTGCGGATTGACGACTAATCGGCATGTATTTAATAAATTCGTTGGCGTGTTGCATAATATTGTGTGAATTTTCCGGATTTTTTTTCATGAACAAGTACATGGACAATCCGAAAAATCCAATGGTTGCCATTTTTATATATTTTCTTGCATTACCGGATTCAACAAATTTAAAATATTTTCCGTCATAATATGTATTTAAAATCAGCGCGGCGGTAATGATAAAAATAATAAATTCGAATTTAAATTTCATCTTGTTTTTTTATACAGATTTTATTTGTATTATTATTTTATTTTACACACTATAAATTAACTATAAAATAATAATAAATATTTTTACTAAATAGTTGCTTAATTAAATATTGTGAATTATAATATTGTAAAACTATTGTAAAACAAACTATAATCATAATCAGAAAATAATGATAATAAACGTTGCAGTTGCAGTTACTGAAAACGGAGGAATAGGGCTGAAAGGCGGACTACCGTGGCCTCATTTAAAGGGCGATATGGCGTTATTTTCCAAACGAACGACGGGTGCAGGAATGAATGCAGTGCTGATGGGTAAAAACACGTGGCTAAGCATTCCGGAGAGAAGAAGACCGCTGAAAAATAGAACAAATATTATTATTTCCTGTTCTTTACTATCATCATCGTCTTGTTGTTGTCATGTATTTCCTTGTATAAGTGATGCAATTTCGCATTGCGAAGCTGCAAAGTATGATGAGCTGTGGATTATTGGCGGAAGTGGAATATACAATGATTTTTTAAACGTGCATCATGATAAAGTGCATCGTGTATACATTACATATGTTTGTAAAAATGGTTACAAACACGATTATGAATGCGACACATTTATAAATATTCCACCCGACAGTTATTTGATTGAAGAAAAAATATATAATGCGACTGATAATTGTTACTATTTGACATGTGTTCATAAGATGCATGTAAGTGACAGCAACGGGATGAATAAATTAGAAGATTTTATAAAGGAGCGATGCGATTGTAATGAAAGAGAAGAGTATGATTGCACATGAAATAAATGTGAATGCATCATCATGATTATAATTATTGCGATAATGATGATGACGATTTTTATTTTTTTTTTGGTGACAATTTTGACAAAGAGAATGGTTAGTAATGTCATTAGGTTTTGGTCCGGGAACACGGTAGTAATAATCTTCGTATCGACACTTGAGACAGTGATTTGAAATGATATCGCGCAGCATTTCAAACGTAATCATTTTGGGATAAGGTCTTGGATTCAAGGTAAATGCGGATAAAAGCAGTGTCATAAGATTCTTGTCGGGATAAATATTGGCAGGATTCATTATATCTTGAAGGCGATTCTCTTGAATGTATGCATCGATTCTGCGCGTGACTTCCGTGCGCGACATTTTTGTCCGACCTGGTTCGCCTAGGAACTCTGCAAGTTGTGGC
>Ga0315284_10012848_pt1 | contig 11925 bp, 12 predicted proteins | sample YL17G09_16_MG_FD_203696 | JGI IMG/M metagenome (GOLD analysis project Ga0315284, IMG submission 203696) | Sediment microbial communities from Yellowstone Lake, YNP, Wyoming, USA - YL17G09_16 | ecosystem: Environmental > Aquatic > Freshwater > Lake > Sediment | place: USA: Wyoming | collected...
TAACAATGTTATTGAAGCGTCATTTAGAAATGAAATACCAAACTTTGTTAATATTTTATCAACGTGTATTTTCCCTGATAAAAATATCACATATCCTTTAACCGCAAATCAAATAGATTTAGGCCCACCACATTTTTCAAACCACGGATATGCCTACGCAAAAAGATTGGCTGGTTATGAAATGAACATAGTTAAACAAGTGTTAAATTCAAATTGGGTTTCAGTTGTACCAACAAATGTTTATGGTCCATCAGACAATTTTCATTTAGAAGATGGTCATATGATTCCCGCAATGATTCATAGAGCATTTTTGGCAAATAAAAATAAAGAAAAGATGGTCGTTTGGGGTGATGGTTCGCCATTAAGACAAGTGATTTACTCAGAAGATTTGGCAAGATTAATTATTTGGTCATTAGATAATTGGAAAAATGATGAACCGTTTATGGCGATAAATCCAGATGAAATTACAATTTTAGAAATTGCAAAAGAAATTTGTAATAATTTTAATATATATGAAGATGATTTAATTTTTGATGATAGAAAACCAAAAGGTCAACATAGAAAACCGGCGTCATCAGACGCATTACCAGAATTTAAATTTACACCACTTTCCGAAGGGATTAAAGAATCGGTTAAGTGGTTTTTAAACAATTACCCTAATATTAGAAAATAATGAATAAAATTGATTTAGTTAAAGACACTATTAATAGTGAAGACATTGAAAAATTAATCTCTTGGTTACAAACAAATCCAAGACTAACCAAAGGTGAGCTCACAGTTGAATTTGAAAAAGAGTGGTCAAAATGGCTTGGTAAAAAATATTCTGTATTTGTAAATTCAGGTTCGTCCGCAAATTTAGCAGCTGTTTATGGATTATTGTTATCGGGTAAATTAAGGAATAATAAAATTGTTGTTCCGTCAGTTTCATGGGTTACAACCGTAACACCATCAATTCAATTTGGAATGGAACCAATTATGTGTGAATGTGATGAAGATAATTTAGGGTTAAATATTAACCACTTAAAACAAATTATTAAAGAACACGACCCATCTAGTATTATTTTAGTTCACGTGTTAGGGTTTCCAAATCATATGAATGAAATATTGGAATTGTGTAAAGAACATGATATTAAATTAATTGAAGATACTTGTGAATCAATTGGTTCTAAATATGAAGGAAATAAAGTTGGGACTTTTGGTGATTTATCAACATTCTCATTTTACTTTGGTCACCATATGTCCACAATTGAGGGTGGAATGATTTCAACTGATGATGAAGATTTATACCATATTTTATTATCAATTCGGTCACATGGGTGGGATAGAGATTTACCTAAAACAAAACAAATTGAATTACGCGAAAAATACAATATTGGGGATTTTCGTTCTCTTTATACTTTTTATTATCCAGGATTTAATTTAAGGGCGACAGATTTACAAGCGTTTATTGGTTTACAACAATTAACCAAATTGGATAAAATTGTAGAAAACCGATATAAAAATTATATGAAATATCATGAGGAGATTAAGAATCCTGAATGGAAAATAAATCCCCCTAACGATAGTTATATTTCAAATTTTTCATACCCAATAATTACTAAAAATATTAAACAATTGGTTGAAAAATTAACTGAAAATAATATTGAATGTAGGCCATTAATTTGTGGTTCAATCAATGAACACCCATTTTGGTATGAAAAATATGGAAAACAAGATTTACCAATTTCTAAAAGAGTTCATGAATATGGGTTATATCTTCCAAATAATCATCAAATGACTGAGGATGAAATTAATAAAGTAATATCAGTAGTTAATCAGTATATATGAAAAAAGCACTAATCACAGGCATAAATGGACAAGATGGTTCATATTTAGCGGAATTTTTAATTGATAAAGGATATGAGGTGTTTGGCACATTAAAACGTAATTCAGTTGCCGAAAATCAAACAGCAAGATTAGATTCAGTATATGATAAAGTAAAATTATTTTATGCCGATTTAACAGATTTGTCTTCATTAATATCTGTAATACAAAAAACACAACCAGACGAAATTTATAATTTGGCAGCCCAATCACATGTAAGAATTTCATTTGACCAACCAATTTACACTGCACAAGTTACTGGTGTCGGCACATTAAATATGTTAGAAGCTGTTAGGTTAATTAAACCCGATGCTAAAATTTACCAAGCGTCGTCATCCGAAATGTTTGGTAATTCGATTGATTCTGATGGATTTCAAAGAGAAACAACACCAATGAATCCTGTTTCACCTTACGGATGTGCTAAAGTGTATTCGTATAATATTTGTAAAAACTATAGAAACTCATATGACATGTTTATTTCTAATGGTATTTTATTTAATCACGAATCACCAAGACGAGGGACAAATTTTGTAACTAATAAAGTTGTTAAAGAAGCGGTTAAAATTAAATTAGGATTATCTAACAAATTGGCATTAGGTAATTTAGATGCCACAAGAGATTGGGGACATGCTAAAGATTATGTTGAGGCGATGTGGATGATATTACAACTTGAAACTCCGAATGATTATGTATGTTCTACAGGAGTATCTCACACAGTTAAAGAATTGTGTGAATATGTTTTTAGAAAATTAGATTTGTCATACCAAGACTATATTGTTTTGGATGAAAAATTTTTAAGGCCTGAAGAATTAAACGATTTAAAAGGAGACAACTCAAAACTTAAAAAACATACTGGTTGGAAACCAACATATACTTTTGAATCAATGCTTGATGAAATGATTGAGTATTGGTTAAAGTACTACAGTAAAAAATAAAATTTTAAATTAAAATAATGGCAACAAAACCAACTAGAAAATCACCGACACCAACACCACTATCAGAAGAAAGAAATACAAGAACAAAAAAAGAAATTATTTGTTCAATCATAAAAAGAAAAACTAAAGAAAAGTTTTTAACACAAACTCAAAAAAGTTATTACGACGTTTTGATATCAAGTGAAGTGACGATTTGTTCAGGACCAGCAGGTGTGGGTAAAAGTTATATCACAATGAAAGCCGCGATTGATTTATTGGCGGACCCAAATACACCTTACGAGAAAATTATTATTGTAAGACCTGCAGTTGAAGCTGAAGAAAAATTGGGTAGTTTACCTGGAAATGTAGAAGAAAAATTAGACCCTTATATATTTCCATCTTATTATTTGTTAAATAAAATTATTGGAAAAGAAACCAGAGAAAAATTAAAAGAACTTGAAGTTATTGAAGTTTTTGCTTTGGCATTTATGAGAGGTATGAATATTGACAATTCAATATTAATATTTGAAGAAGGTCAAAATGCAACACCAAGTCAAATGAAACTTCTATTAACAAGGATTGGATTTAATAGTAAGTTCTTTATTTCTGGTGATGTTGAACAATCTGATAGATATAAAAACAAAACACATAGTGGTTTATGGGACGCTATTGAAAAATTTAGAGATTCTAATCACATTTCCACTTTTGAATTTAAAGATAAAAAAGACATAGTTAGAAATCCTTTGATTAGTAAAATTTTAGACAAATACGATAACGAGACAGAATGAAAATTGCAATAGAATTAAACGGAGTATTAAGAGATACTTTAAAAAAAATACAACAAGAGTATGAAAAATGGTACCTTGAGAATCCTTTTAAAGAAGATGAGGAAAAATCTGAATATGAAGTAATTTCAGATTTAACAACTTTAGATATATCAAAACATCTTAAATTTAAAGATGAAGATGAATTATATAATTTTTTATATAAAGAACATACTATGGAAATTTTTGGTCATGCAGGTTCAGTTGAACATTCTAGTATGATGGATTTTAATGAGTTTTATTTAGATTTGAGAGATTCTCACGATATTTTAATCGTTTCGGATGAAATGGGCAAATCAAAACCAGCGTCTTTATTTTTCATTTCAAAATTTGGTTGTTTAGTAGAATCTGTTAAATTTTATAGTGAATCAACAATTAATTCACTTTGGGATTCAATAGATGTTTTACTTACTGCAAATCCTAGTTTATTATTAAATCATCCGAAAGATAAAACAGTTATTAAATATGAAACATTATATAATAAAGACATTAATGTTAAACATTATATAACAAATTTTAAAGAATTAAAAACAAAAATAAAAGAGATATATGATTAAAGTATTAGGAGAAAATTATTATTTTGATTTAGACAGAGTTGAGGAATACTTAGATATGTCAAATGACATCTTTGATGAGGAATATACCGGCTCAACAGAAATAAAAATTAATATAGTAAAATTTGAAATAGTTAAAATGTTAATGGATACTATTTTAACAGAACATGAAGAAATTGACGAAAAATTAGGAATAAAATCAAGTACAAACACTAGTATACCATTTAGGTTAGCTTTTAATAGCCTATTAAATAAAAAACTTATAAATCACTATTAATATGGAATTATCTTTAAACGAAAAAGTAAAACAATCAATTCAAAATTTAAAAAATAAAAAATCGAGAATATATTTCTTAGTACAAGATACTAAGGGAAACGCGAAAGCATCGGTTAGATTAATTTATCAGACAGCAAAAGTTCTTTTAGATTCCGGATTTAACCCTATCATTCTTCATGAAAAAAATGACTACTCAGGCGTAGTTGCTTGGATGGATGAAGAATATATGTTAATCCCGCATAAATCAATTGAGGGTCAAAATTTAGAAATTTCTCCTGAAGATTTTATTGTTGTACCTGAAATTTTTGGTTTTATTATGGAACAAATTAAAAATTTACCTTGTGGTAAAATTGTTTTAACTCAAAATTATTCTAATATTGTTGAAACATTACAACCAGGACAAAGTTGGTCCCAATATGGATTTTTTAAGTGTATTACAACTAGTAAACAACAACAAGAATATATTGAAAACGTAATGAGACAAACTAGTTTTGATATAATTAAACCTTTAATTACGGATAGTTTTTATCCAAAACTTTTACCACCGATGCCAATTATTGGTGTTCACACTAAAGAACAAGAAGATACTATTAATATAATTAAAACTTTTTATTTAAAATTCCCACAATACAGATGGTTCACATTTAGGGATTTAAGAGGTCTTTCTGAAAAAGAATTTTCAAATTCGTTACGTGATTGTTTTGTTAGTGTATGGATTGACGAAAAAAGCGGATTTGGTACATTTCCATTAGAATCTATGTCATCAGGAGTACCAGTAATTGGTAAAATACCTAATATGAGACCTGAATGGATGACTGAAGATAACGGTGTTTGGATTACAGACCCAACAATGATTTGTGATTTTATCGCAGACTTTATTCAAAATTGGTTGGAGGATAACATCAAACCTGAACTTTACGAAAATATGAAAAAAACAACCGAAAATTACACAAATAAACAAGAATTTGATTCTACAGTTACTTCACTATTTCAAGAGTATTTAAACATAAGAGCAAATTCATTTGAAGAACAAATATCTAAAACCGAAGAATAATATGAGCAATAAATTATCACTATCCGTTATATTACCAATTAAATCATCAAAAGTTAAAGATTTTGAAGAGTATTTTGATAAAGCTATCACATCAATCAACGCACAAACTGTTGAGATTGAAGAATTAATTATTGTTCATTCATCTGAAGAATCATTAGTTAATTTTTTAAATGATTATGATTTTGGAACATTAAATGTTGTAAAATTATTATGGGACAAAAAATTAAATTATTGTGACCAAGTAAATTACGGTATTAGTAATTCAAAAGGAGTTTGGGTTTCATTATTTGAATTTGATGATGAGTATTCGTCAATATGGTTTAAAAATGTTAAAAAGTACGCTGAGTCATTCCCTCAAGTCCAAGCGTTTTTACCTGTAGTTGTCGAGACAAATGAACAAGGAGTATTTGCTGGATTTACAAATGAGGCCACATTTGCGGCCAATTTTAGTCAAGAAATAGGATTTCTAACAAATGATACATTACAAAATTATCAAAATTTTCAAACAGCAGGATGTGTAATTAAAAAATCGGTTATTGAAGATTTTGGAGGATTTAAATCATCTATTAAATTAACTTTTGTTTATGAATTTTTATTAAGACTAACATATAACTCTGTTTCAATTATGACAATTCCAAAACTTGGTTATAAACACACCAACATGAGAGAAGGTTCTATTTTTTGGAATTACAAATTTGGTGAGGAAAAAATGATTGAGGATGAAGTTTCATTTTGGATTCAAACCGCAAAAAAAGAATATTTCTTTGTTGAGGATAGAAACATAAAATACCAATTAGACAATGATTAATGATAGAATCTTTGTCAGCATCAACCGAAGAAGTTTTATCTAAAAAAAGAGGTAGAAAAACTGTAAATTTAAATTATTTTGATGTTGCAGAAGAAACTGCGGTTAGAAGTTTTTTATTAGCAAAAACCTCAGAAGAAAAAAATAAAATATATAACGAATGTTTGAAAGAACCTCTCGATAAAATGATTTCATCAATCATACGAAGATATAAGTTATATCGAAAAGATATGGATTTTAATGAAATTCATTGTGATACTCACTCATTTTTAATGACAAAAGTTGACAAATTTAAACCGTCAAAAGAAAAAAAGGCATATTCTTATTTTGGAACAATTTGTAAAAATTACTTAATGGGTCAAATAATTAAAGACCAAAAAGAAACAAATAGAAAAGTATCATATGAAGATATGTCACAAAGTATTGAGGAAAGACCTGATATGATGTATCGAATTGACGATGAAGAAATGGATACTAATGCAATTATTATAAAATATTTAAACGAATTACGGTATTTTATTGAAAATGAAAATTTAAGTGATAATGAAGTAAAGTTAGGATACGCCTTAATTGATTTATTTGATAATTATGAATCTATTTTTTCAAGTGCGGACAATAATAAATTTAATAAAAATGTCATCTTACTATCGTTAAGAGAAATGACCAATCTCAGTACAAAAGAAATTCGTGGCTCAATTAAAAAATTTAAAAAATTATATATTTTAATTCAATCAAAGATGAAAATAAATTAAAAAGTATTTATAATATGCCAAGACCACAACGTAAAGAAATTAATTTTACTAAAGATTCAATATTATCTTTAATGCAAGAAATTTATAATGAACTTGTAGAACAAAGGCAAACAGCAATCAGAATTCAAAATAAAATGTTGACAATGTTAAAAGACCCTGAAGACATGACAACCATTGGGCCTGTTATTGAAAAACAACAAAAAATTGTTAATGATTGTGTTGAAAAAAAAATTAGTTTATCAAAATTACAATCCGGTATTTGGGAAAAATCAAACAACAATACAGAATCACTTTCACTTGCTGATTTAGATGATGATTTAATTCAAAATCTGATTGATAAAGATGTATCCAGTAATGAAGAATCTTATAAAATAAAGTGATATGGCGGCTACTGACTTAAACCAAGGACAAATTGAAGCTAAAAGTAAAATTTCGGCAATTAAAAACTTTTCGGAAGTTTCTAGTTCTGAAAAAAAATTAAAAAAGAGCGCGGGTAATTCAGAATCAAAAGGAATCCCTGATATTGCTTCTAGTCTTGATAACGCATCAAAAGACCAAAAAAGATATTTAAAACCTCCACCAAATTCTTTTGAACAAGTATTGGAGATGATAGGTTTAACTAGCGGTAATGGTTCTGAAACTTTAAAATATTTAAAAAAAAAATTATTGTTAACGGCCACTAAAATAGAGCCTGAAATTAAAAAAATCATAACTAAAAACGCCATAAAGGCTTTAGGTTGTTCTCAAGAACAAACATTTCAAGGATTTACTTCCACTTTTTTAGAACTTAATCCTTTAAATACACTTCCAGTAGGTCAAGGAATATATGTTCCAATTGAATCTATGGATATTTCAGGAATGTTAAAAACTACAACAGATTCAAAAATAGGTAAAGTAGTTTATGAAAAACCTAACCCAAATGTGATTGAGAACGTATATAAACCTTATAAAGGAAAAAAACCGTTCCCAATGAACAAAGAATTTAATAACAGATTACAGGGAACATTTGTAACAAATTCATTTAATGGTGAATATGGCAAATATTATCAAGGGGTGTCAAACCAAAACTTATTTGATTTTCAATATAGCCCAACAAACCAATTTGGTGTTGACCAAGCGTGTTTTAAAGTCGCTTTAATATCTAAAGTTAACGAATCATTAACTATCACTGGTGGCTCAGCAAATAAAGTTATTGATTTTTTAGAAGATTATTACGGAACAATTAAACTTTTTGATACTACTGACTTTACCGCAGTTATGATGAATGTTGTGTCAGGCGCAATAAATATTAAAGCAAATCTTACTTCAGATGAGATTAGCAAACAATCACAATTTATGTTAATTCTTCAGAGAATATTAGGTCTTTGTTTTGACTCAAGAAGAGAAATTGACGTTAGTGGAGTTTCAAAAATTGCCGAGTTAGATGGTGTTGACGAATCATTTTTTGAACTTACTGAAATTGATTTAAGAAATATTGATGTACAAATTAGTAATATACAAAATGGTGTTATGGAACTTGTTGATTGTGATAACGTAAAAGTTCCTGTTGATTATGAAACAATAATTGATGGATTAATTGACCTTAGAGAAACCGAAAATTTATCTTCAGCATTAGAAGTTAATAAAATTATTGCGATTAGTGATTCTTTAGTTCAAAATCCTGATTGGAAAGTCCTTTTACCAACAAATTTAAATTTACAAGTTTTTGATGAAGATTTTATAAAAAAAATCCCGTTATCCGTTGCTGGAGCAGTTTTAAGCCCAAAAGTTTTATTCCCAATTTTTGTTTTAATACAGTCACTTGAATCCAATGCAACAAATTCTTTTAATTCTGCGGTAACATCAGCAAACACTTTTATTCAAAGCGCTAATACTATTGGTAATTCGGTTAATAATCTTATTAATAGTAACGTTGATTTTTTAAAAACTTTTAAAAAGTTTAATATAGAAATTGTTGCGGAAATTGGTGCTATTTTTGTAACCGAACTTTTTAATATATTAAAAAAAGATTTAATTAATCTTATGAAACCAATTATCACAGATATTGCATATGACGTTTTTAAAGCCAAAATGCAAACGATAGAAAGATTAATTACTATTGCCTTAATTATTAATCAAATTGTAATAGGGGTTAAAGATTACAAAAAATGCAAATCTTTAATTGACGATATTTTAATAATACTAAATTTAATAAGTTCTTTGGCCCCTAAAGGAAGTAAAATACCTAAAATATTATTATTATTAACAAATTTTTTACCTGGAACTTCAGCCTCAAGGGCAAGTATTAATACAATAGAAGAACTACAAAAACTTGGAATACCTACAGGTACTTTACCTGATGGTTCACCAAATTTAATGTTATTGGCGGACTTAGCATCTAAAAGAGCAACAAAAAAAGAATCTGCTCAAAATGGAAAACTTGACGCTATTGGAATTAGTGCTGATGGCAAACCGGTTCGGATTAGTGGAAAATCTATATAATATGACAAAAGAAGAATTTGAAAACATTTTAAATTTACAAAACAATTTAAAAGAATTACCTAATACAAAGTTAGTTGAAGTTATGGATAAACTAACTGTCGCGTTTGATTTAACTAAAGAAAATGTGATTAGTTTAACCATATATTTAGATAAACTTGAAGAGTTATATAATAATACCCTTAAAGAATATCAATCTAGAAAGTTATAAACATGGACGATAATACAATTTTTTTTCAAATAACTGTACTTGACAATCAAGACCCAATGATGTTAGGGAGGATTAGAGCAAGACTTTTAACTGACGACTATAATTCAATTATTAACTCAATTAAATCCCCTCCTTGGGATGAGAAAGTAGATATTTGGACTCAAAGAGACCCATTTGTTTTTAATCCTTTGATGCCGTATTTTATGTACCAAGTACCAAAAGTGGGTGAAATGGCTCAAGTTTTGTATACAAATAAAGAATTTAAATATCAAAATCAATATTACATACAAAACACATTTTCAAGTCCAACAACTACAGGATATGAATTTTATCAGGGAGGTAATAAGTTTACAGCAACAGGAACACAATTAAAAAATCCAAAACCTTTAAAAAACCAAGACGGTACTTATACAGACCGAGAAATTCATAAAGGTGTATTTCCAGAACCAGGAGACAATGCTTTGTTAGGTAGGGGTAGTGCGGATGTTATTGTACAACAAGATGAGATTTTAATTAGAGCCGGAAAATTTAAAGGCACTCAATTACAACCAAATGTTCCACCAGTTGCCAACCCAAAAAGAGGATTTTTACAAATATCAAGATTTAATAAATCAAAAAATAAATTGACTCCCAATATTGTAACAAAATCAAATGAAATAACAGTACAAGTAAAATATCTTATAGAATGGGTAATAACCAATCCTGAAAACATGCAAGATGTTTTTTCAGGAACAATATACCTATACCAATTAAAGGCCAATTTATCAACAAATTCAAAAAATTTAACGGTTGATAGTGTTATTGATGAATCTTTAAAATCGTTGGTAAAGTCAACAACTTTTAGTTTAAAAACAAGAAACGAATCAATTGATTTGATTAATGACTTTATTAAAGAATGTAATGGTAGTCCAGAACTTCTTCCAGTATTTTACAGACCAAATAAACTAACTTACGCTTATTTAATTCCCTCAAGTCTACCAACACTTCAATATAACCCAAATTATTCATCAATAGGTAATAAGGTTTGTTTAGGTGGCAATTGTAATATTAATCTTCAAGTTATTAATATTGCAACATCTCAAATAGTTGCAACAAGTAGTATTGATGGTCTTGAAAGTGTTGCCGAAGAACTTTATCAAGCGGCAATAAATGAAATCACAAACAATTTACTTGGTCTTGATATTGAAGAAGTTATCCTGCCAGAGTATACTCAATTAAATGGAACACCAATATTACCCCCAACTTCAATTACGTCTCAACAATCAATAGATTCGACCAATAATATTTCCTACATTTTTAATAAAGTTAAATTAAACTCAGCACTTAAACAAGGTGGTTATGGTTTAATTTATGCCGCAAATAAAGTTGGAAAACCTCTTGAGTTTAAATCAACAGAAGTACCCCAAGAAGAATATACAAATGATTCTTCAACATATGGTGCGGTTGGAGCCGGCACATTATATTTATTATCTCATAACTCGGCAATTCCTGGTAAAGGTCAAATAAATTTTAATGATACATTATATGGTATTTCTTTAGATAAATTTGTTGATGAACTATTACCAAAAACTTCAAGTTTAGTTAGGGGGGAAGAACTTTTAGAATTACTTAATTTAATTGTTAGATTCTTAAATACTCATACTCACGCATATCCTGGATTACCACCAATTCCTGTTTCTCAAGACGGTACAAGTTCTGCCGCAATACTGACTGAGATGCAAAATGCCTATACAAAAATTCTTAATGAGAATATTCGACTTAACTAATATTTATATTAAAACAATTAATGTCAATATTAAGGTCGTACATAGATAAGAACAATACCATCATTTCAAATTCATATGTCAATACGGGTAGAAACCCTATTGTTGAATTGAATTTTGGTTCATCAAATTACCTAATCCCAAATTATGGTTACACTCGTTTCCTATTTGATTTGGATTTAGATTTATTAGTAGAAGATATTGCATCAGGTATAATTTCTACTGGATGTACAACAGGTATGACTCACGTCTTACAAATGACAAATACCTCATCATTTGATAATGAATTGTTAAATACATTCATGTCAAACGAAAGAAGAAGAGCAACATCATTTGATTTAATTTTATTTAGAATTCCAAAAACTTCAGGTTCAACAGGAACCCCACAAACTTGGGATGAAGGTGTTGGTTATGATTACACGGATTTTAA
>Ga0315284_10012849_pt1 | contig 11924 bp, 11 predicted proteins | sample YL17G09_16_MG_FD_203696 | JGI IMG/M metagenome (GOLD analysis project Ga0315284, IMG submission 203696) | Sediment microbial communities from Yellowstone Lake, YNP, Wyoming, USA - YL17G09_16 | ecosystem: Environmental > Aquatic > Freshwater > Lake > Sediment | place: USA: Wyoming | collected...
CTGCGTTCGCCCGGTTCCGGAAGCCGGGCCTTAGGCACTGCCCAGCTGAATAACCCGGTAGCGGGAGTGCCCAGCCTCAGGTCAAAATGCTCTCGATTAGGTTGTCGCACCGTTTGATGCCTTTGGAGCACGTATGTAGCCAATTGGCCAGGCACAAGATCTTTCGTGGGCTCGCCTACCATGCCTTTTTCTGGCAAGCCAGGCGCGTAATCAGCATCATCAGCGGCTTTCTTACTTGCTTTCTTACAGCCTAAGATGTACTTTAATTCTTCAAAAGGAGAAATCATATGCCCGGAGGACGGCCTCCCGCTGGAGGACATATTCGCTTGTTTCCGAATCACAGTACGCCCTACAGACTGATTCGCGTCGGAGGCCGCCAACGCTTGGAACATCGGGTTATTATGGAGCACGTCTTGGGACGCCCGCTTACACGTAAGGAAATTGTGCACCATCGCGATGGTAACGGGCTTAATAACGATCCCATCAACCTTGAGGTTATGAGCCAAGCTGTCCATATGCGTACGCATATCAAACGACATTGGTCGATTGAAGAGGCTGCCACACTTCGTGCCCAGGGCTGGACTATGGCACGCATTGCCGCGCACTTCGATCGGAGCAGTTCGTCCATTCGCAAATCCTTTATCAGACACGGAATCGGCACCCGCGATCTTCGTTGGGGACACCGTCGCTGGGACACTCGACGTGCGAAAAGTATGCGACAAGCAGGCAATTCGTTCAGCGCGATTGCCCGTACTATGCGTATCAGCGTGTCCACCGTCACCAAGTTTTTCCGACAACTGTCCGGTGATACGCTCGCCTGTGCTTGATACCGCATGCTGCTTATCGCCGTTCGTTAGCCATTTCTTAAACGCTGGAATAAACATGGAAACAATATTACCCAGACCTTGCCAGCCTTTCACGTAATTAGAAAGATAAAGTGCTTCGGCTTCTTTCTTGGTTTTGCAACCAAATACGACCTTAAACTCATCAAACTTTTTTGTCTCTGGATTAACCTGATTGACAACGTATACCATCCAGCTTTTTGGATCCGGGCCGATAAACACATCCACTTGATCACCGTCCTTAGCCAAACCCTTACCCTTGATATAGCCATAGTGCGCTGTTAACGTGTTTTGCCAGGTCTCGCCTTTGGCGTTCTTGCCCTTGCGCACACTGCCTTTCGCGTTCTCGATCGTAATCTGCAAGCCATGAACGCGTATGTGGCCTTTTGCGTAGTTGCCTTCATCCTTTTGCGCTTCAGTCGGTTTGGTGTCCGTGGCCTTAGCGGCCGCGGCGACTTGCTCGGCGGTGGGCGCTTCGGTGGCTCGCTTCTCAATCAGTGTCTTCAACTGCTGTTTGGTCAGGCGTTTGCCGTTAACCTTGATGTACTGCAGGTTGTCACTGCCGTCTCCGTCCCAGCCAGTAGTACACCGGTTATCATCGGTCTTGATCCCGAATGAATGCCCGGCCATGCCGTCCCGGTAACACTTACCCAGCAAGCGCAACAACCCGTGCATACCGTCACCGGAACCCGTGATCTCCAGCTTCATGTTGTCCGCGGCCACAACGGCTCCGCCTTTCGTTAACCTGATAACGGCGTTCGCCGGTATCTTCGTAGGATCTGGATACTGTGGCTTGTTCAAAGAGATAAGCGTCTGCACCGGAACATTGTGCTGTTTGGCCAAATGAGAAAGCGTGCTGCCGGCTGGCAACACGGCGGTGCCTGGCGCTGGCTGCGCCGCAATGTTTTTCTGCCAAGCAGGATACTCCACGTGCGCTACGTCCTTAAATCGTTTGAAACCCCCGCCCCATGTAAGACCCTGTGCTTTGGCAGCGGCACCCAACGCAGACCAGTAGGTTTGCGGCGCTTTCCAACCCATAGTCCGTGGTACGATATCGGCCGCCAACCCGTAGTTGTGCGGGCCAATCTTTGCCCGGGAAAATCCCTGTCGTACTTTCTCCAGTTGTTCCGCGGCAGTACGACGACCAGATCCTTTCGGGATATAGGCATCGTACTTCTGCTGTTTGAGCTGGGCGATAATGGCTTTGAGCTTATCGCGCATGCGCGGATCAAACTCCGAGAAAGGATCCGCAACTTGTGCGTGCTTTCGTTCTCCAGTGTTCTTGCGCACGGCTGTGGCACGGTCATCATAGATCTTTTTCATGGCCTGCGTCTTGACGTTCGTAACCTTGAACGTATGGCCGACATGTTCTTTGCACCATTTCCGGATCGCTTCCACGGCCCGCGGTTCATTTGCCCTGGCGGTAAAGATCTGCACCCGTTTATCCCCGTCCCGGAGCCAACGTTTAATACGCTGAACCATAAGCGGTATCGGCCGACCTATGTGTTCCGGACCTTTGAAACCGTGATATTTGGCAAGCGTGGCATCCAGATCCACAGCATATATCGGCCGGGGCGCATCCGCCTGTTTACCAGCAGGGTCTCCCGGCTTAGTCGAGAGACCCTGCAGTATGCTTGCCCACGTTATGTACCGCTCCGCCATCTATTACAGTCCTGCTTGTTTCATGGTCGCGGTTGTCGCCTGTACGCTTGTAACGTTCTTACCGTTCACATTCGCATCGTGCGTACGTGCGATCAAGTCGGCGCGGATTCTCTTGATCTGCGTGCGGTTCCATGTATAGCCAAATGCGCTGGCAATAGCGATTATAGAACCTGCAATCACCGAGATCTGTTTGGTCAGCACATCGGCCTGCGCCGGAGTCAGCACCCCTGTGATACTCAACACGGCAAGCACTTGCGTAGCGATCATCACCCACGCCTCAGATGTCATATACCATGGTTTAGTGTCCATACTGCTCTCCTTTTTCTTCTAGGCTGTCGGGCCGACAAACTCCTCCATAGAGCGGGCCAGAATCAGCTCGTTACTTTTTAGACTCGGTATTTTAGAAAACTGGTGCATAATGCTTTTCAACTGGGCATCGATGTACTGCTCTACGTTGTTCCCGTTCGGGATCGTAGTAGTCAGCTCCCCTTTATGATCGTGCAGCAATACTTCCTTAAAGATCTGTGGATAATCCTGCTCTTCGTACCCGTCGTTCTTTAGCAGCGTACGCAGATAGTTTTCCACCGTGTTACTGAGCGGTAACATTTCCCGGTTGAGCGCCACCTCGGTTAAGCCCCATGCAGCCTCCTCGGTATCCACCGGATCAAAGACTTGAAACAGCGGGGCGCCGGATGACAGCGTATTACATATGTTGAGGAACGCGTCGATCTTCTGAAAGAACGCGTTCGAGGTCATAACCACCTGTATCGCGCACCAGCGATCGATCACTTGGGAAGGGATCTCGGCTTTGAAATCGTCGCGCAACTCCAGCACGACAGTAGTCGGGTCCCAATCGTAAGCTTGATCATCGTACTGTCGCCGCACGATAGCGTTGATGACCGTGGCAAGCGTTTCCGGGTTCTGTAGTGCCGCTCGTTTTTCGGTTGTATCTGGTGACATTGCTGGTCATCCTGTGCATCCTGTGGTGGCTACCCGAAATGATCAACAAGATAGTCTTCCAATGCTACTTTATCCGGCTTGGGAAGCGAGGACAAGTTATCGGACAGTTTATCAGCGTCGATCTTCTGCGTACCCTGTTTGATGATAGCCTGTACAAAGTCCGGACCCAAAACCACGCCGTACACTGCCACATCAAGTTCTGCCAGCTTGCTGAGGTAGAATACGTGGTTGTTCAGCTCCACGGCGTTCTCCACCGCATCGGCAGCTGCCTTCATATCCAGGTCATACAAGAAGTCAGCCGGCATCAAAATCTTCCGGTCATACTGGCTCGTCAGATTCGCTACCTTATCGAACGCGTCAATAATCTCCGCGATCTTATCCAGGTTTTCCCCGAATTCCTTGTTGTCCATCACGGCTACCAGTTCGTTGATGTTCGCCAGTAGCACAGCCACGTCGTCGTTCGCTGCGTCCTTGATCAAGTGGGCGCGCTCCAGCAGTTCGTTCATGACCACGTCCTTGCGTGGTAGACCGTACCCGGCTTCACGTTTGACCGGCGCCGGCAGCGTATCGATCCCCATCCCGAACTCGGCGGCCTTACGCAGGATGTTCGTGGCGATCGTTTTGCGCCATTCCGCCGGATACCGGGACCGATTCTCCGTAAAATAGTCGGCCGCTTTCCGGACGCCAACGGTATCGAATAACGGGTACTTGCGGTCCAGTACCTGGCCGGTGGTAGCGTGACGGAGTACGATCCCGTATGCCGCGTCGTCGTCAACGTTCGCCGCCGCCTGTTTATTGGCAGCGAGCGTGTCCGCAAGCCCATCAATGAGCTGCTTGAGATCAGACTCGATTCCGTGCAGTTTACCTGCCTTCAAAATGGTAGCGCCTACAAACTCCCGTTCCGCTTTCTTATACGGCAGTTCATCAGCCAGCGCGTGTTTATTGAAATACAGGGCAGATAACCATGTCGTGGATGCGTCCCCGATTGGAAACCATCTACGTACAGGGTCGGCAAACTCGCTATTCTCGAAAGTACTTGCAGCCTTCACTTCCGGTAGCGTATAGTTATATACGTACTCAGGAATCGAAGACGAAGGAGACAATGCGAAGTTTACCCAGAGTTTATGTGTGGCATCATGTAGAACATCCATGTTATGACCTCTTTCGACTGCTGATTAGTTCGATAGTTATGGAATTCACTGTTATATTCTCACAACGAGCGTATACGTGCAAGTAAAAATCACAGAGCTTATGCGCCTCATGGGCGTGGAAACAACAGCCGAGCAAACGGCGTACCAGTGCCCTTTGCACGTACATGCGTACGCCACGCTGACCGTACAGCATAACGCGGCCGGTGTGCCTGTGTTTCGCTGCCAGGCACCAGAATGCGGATTCTACGGCGACGCCATAACCCTGCTGGCACGCAAGCTGAACGTGACCCCGGCTACAATCTTCGACCGGATAACTTCCGGCGATTACCGACACATATTCCCGGATTCGGAAGATATCGCAATGTACCACGCAAAACGCATTCAACAAGCAGAAGTCCGGCTCTGGCTGACACACTGCCAGCACGAACTACGCGATGGCAAAGAAGGATTCAGCGCCCGGCATATGGCCGCAGCCTTTGGATGGATGAACGCGGACATACACTCCCTACCCACAACCATCGGGATGCTTAGCCGCAAAGATCTCCCGCAAATGCTTAAATTCCTGGCCACGCCCAAGTACAGAGAATTACGCTTGGTGTGCCCGTATACATTCGATGAGCATGTTACACACATTACGGTGCGCCAGCTGGCAAAAACGATCATGCCACCGACAACATTCCCTATCGATGAACTCATACCACACGGCGTATTCATGGAAGATACATACGATCCGGAAGGCCGTCAACTGCTGTTGACCACGGACGAACCTACGGCCTTGATCCTGTATCGCACGCATATGCTGGCTGCCACGCGTACGCCCACCATCTTAACGTTCAAAAATTTTCCGCTGCCTAATAAGTTCCGAGCATATGAACGCCTGACCATCGTGCACACCACGACCAACCCTCTATCACTGGTTACCGCCCTCCAGCTGTTTAACGCCGAAGCACAATTCTACGACGCAACGACAACCGCCGAGTTGATGATCCTGCGTAACCCGGCAATCGATAAGCAGCTGGATCCGCTGTTCGCAACCGATTGGCTGGCTGGCGGGCGTGCCACCACCTGTTCACTGGCAAAATGGTTGATCGATAATTTGCGCGAATACCTGCGGGACGATCGCCAGAACGAACTTGTACAATGCTTTCACGCCGCGCATTGCACCGAGGCTACAATCTCCAGGATATGCGCCGAAGCCAAGAGTCAAGGCGTGTACACCGGACAGATGGAGCGCCTGCTTCGGAATGTCACAACAGAGAACCGGCTGGTTATCCCGCTTGCGAACGGCAATCAAATCCGCCGGCTCCCGTATGCTATTCACGGCCTCACCATGTCATCCACGCCACTGCTGGCCAATTTCGGGCTTACTATCCGAAACAAGATCGTGACCCGCAACAATAAGCAACTCTACAATTGCGACATACTTACCGACAGTCCTGGGGTCCCGGCTCTTAACCTGTTGATATCAGTTGATTGCTTCAAAAGCAGCCGCGCCATACAGCGCAAATTAAGCAAAGAGTTTGCGGCCAGGAACTACGCGCCGTATATCGCTGCGTACGAACGCCATGGTTACAGTTGGCCGGACATAGCCGCCAAACTAGGATCCAACGTACCGGTGACCAAAGAAGTCCTGCAACTGGGCACAGATGATACGCTGACAATCAATCTACCAGAATGCGCGATCAGCCTACTAACAGGCAACATAACCACGCAGAACGGCATTTACACGCTCAGCAACAAAGTCCAAATGCACTACCGCGGAATCAAACACGCTGTGATGACCGACTATCAGCGGGCATGGACATACTTACTGCAGCCTGAAACACACCCGGCAGCCGCGTACGCCATCGGTATACTGCATGTGCTGATGCGCATGGCGTTCGCAAGCTTAACACGCAAGCGCGATAAATACCTACCAGCCCAGCACTTGGTGTACGCCAGCGCTTTTCCTTGGACAACCGCGCCCATACTACGCGCCCTAGCCAATATGTTAAGCGGTTCCGATCACTCACCGCATACGCTACATGCAAGCGATCCTTTACCTGCGCTACAGGCGTTGACGGCCTTGGGTGAACTTCCGCTAGTTACCACCTTGTCAAAAACCACATCCCCGGACAAACTCATACAGGCTGTGGAACAAAGTCCGATCGGAATCGTTACCACGCTGGACAGTAACATGGCGGGCATGCTCTCCGGTACCGCGAACGTGAACTACGTTACGCTGCCAGCCAAGGAAGATTACCGGCATTGGGCACCGGATGACCAACTGGTCAACGCCTTGCAGCAGACATTTGCCCAAGTCATCCTGGAAAGCCACGCAGCGATCACCAGTTTGCTGTCAGTAGAGGCCATCAACTCATCGACGCCGTTGCTCACCGTATACGAGGCTATGTGCACTTGGCTGGCGATCAAACCCTCCGCGCTAATCACAGACAATGTGCATCACTATCACGCAGCACTTGATCTGGCCAGTGCCGAAAGCTTCCTGTTCCTGCTCGGCAAACTTCTGGTCACGCGCTCGCCCGAAAACCAGCGGCTGGTGTGCGCCAACGGCATGTACGGGTTGAAAGAACTATTGAACGGCAATAAGCGCATGGACATCATTCACATGCCCGGTTGCATGCTGGTGCATAAACAACATACGGCAGCAATCATCCGCCGTACCAGTCAACAGGGCGCTATCTTGGCGGTAGAAAGCATCGATATTGAACTTCGAGAAAAGGAATATTTGACCGAGCCGGAACTGCCCGAAGGCGTGACCGTCAATGATCTGAAAGATTACTGGGCATTACGCATTGACACTTGGAACACAAAAGTGTTAACTAATCCTGTTGTTCCATTGCCGCTCAAAGATGAACATCCGCAGCTTAAATTAGTGAGCGCATAATACGAAAACGAAAGACGGGCACGGACATGGATGACCAAATCATCGTCACACTAGCCACCATTCCATCGCGCATAGACGGATGCACACGCGCTGTCAACACACTCGCCCCGCAATGTGATCAAATGCTCGTATGGCTGAATGGGCTGTCGCAGCCCGTAGCCTGCAGCCAGCACGCAAACGTAACATACCACGGCAGTCCGGAAAACATCGGACCCCGCGGCAAATTCTGGTTCCACGATCGTATGCCCGGATACCATATTGTGGTGGACGACGATCTCATATACCCTGATAACTACGTATACCAGATGACCCAGCATATCGAGAAGCTTCAGCGAAAAATGATTATCGGCCTGCACGGTAAACTATTCCTGTACCGAAAACCGCCGGAACCCATGACCTTTAAGTTCTACCGATTCAACGACGTGGTCAGCGACTACCAGCCCGTGCATATGCTGGGCACTGGTGTCATGGCCTACCATAGTTCAGCGTTCCACATTGGCATGCAGGATTTGCAAGCCGGAAAGATTGACGACCAAGTAGCGATCCTGGCCCAGCAACAACAAACGCCGATGGTGGTCGTACCGCACGCACATGACTGGGTACTGCTGGACGAGAAACTGGCAGGCATCGACGCCTTGCACCAAGACATGCAGCTGAAACAAGAGACCAGCAACCGGATCCATGCGTTTCCTTGCTGGCGGCTATATACCACGGACACAAACGATGTGCCCAACTACTTTTAACAGGAGGAGTGCCCATGGACCCGGTAACCGATAAAGAACAACAACCTGTCGACGGCAACGAACTGGTAACGCCGCTGGAAGCCGATATCAACGAATTGTTAACACACATTCCTCCGAAGGAACCACGCACGATTAAGGAGCCGGATAAAGAATGAAGATCTTCGTCAGCACATGCGATACGTATGACCATCTGCTTCCGGGCTTCGCCTATTTGTTCAACAAGTACTGGGGGCCTGTACCGATAACTGTCTTAGGCTTCAGACCGCCTACGAACCTGCCCGCCAACTTCGCGTACCAAGAATTGAAGGGCAAGCAAACGGATTGGACTTCCTGCCGGCGCCCGATCGTCGAGCAATTACCGGCCGACGAACCCATACTTTGGTTGCTGGATGATTATTGGTTCTACGCGCCTGTGTACCATACAATCGTGGACGAACTCTGTGCAATGATGTGCAGGCGTGAAATCGCCAAAGGCGATCTGTCAAACAATACCAAGGGATTGGGCGCTTCCCCGTTCAAGGGCCATCCTAACTATCTGTTGGCCAACCCCGCAGCACCGTACCGCAGCAGCACACAGACTGCCATCTGGCGCAAAGACTATCTGCTTAAGTTGATGATTCCCGGGTACAGCATCTGGCAGTTTGAAATCCAAGGCCAAGGTCTGTGCGCCAATGATAAGCAGAATATCGCCGCGTACGATCTCACTGTTTGCCGGTACGCCAATATCTATTACAAGGGCGGGATCGAAAACTTCCAAGTAAACAAACTGGCAGCCACTGACTTGCAGTACATGTGGGACAACGACATCTGCCGAGAGATCATAAAGACATCGACGTATATAAAGGCACATAGTATATGAGTGTCATGCGACGCAAACAACTATCGAAAGCAGAACTGGCATACTGCCACAAAACACTGAGTTCGGACACGCTTGCCGCTTTGGTCTTAAACGCATTGGCCTTAGGCGAGTCGCTATCCGTAGTACGTTTCTCCGACGGTGAACTTGCGGTCTTGGAGCACGAACAGCCCGCACGTACGTCCGCATGCTTGCGCGACCCAGGCTGGCGCACAAAATACGGTATGGAAGGCGCGGACATCAAAAAAATTACTGCCGATCTGCAATTCGCCGCCCAACACGCTACGTATGTCGCGCCATCAATCAGCGGACTCTATATGCCTTGGTTTAATCTTTACCCGTTTATGGCTGATCGTCCTTGGTTCGTGGACGCGTTCTACATGTATTACTGGAAAGTCGCCGACAGGGTACCTGACATTGTCAAGGCCGCAAACTCTGTGCACATTATCAACCGTAACTGGGCCGCGTTAGCCACCGCAATGCGCGGTAAATTCGGACTCGTACATACCAAGGTAACCGGTTTCGCGCTGAATAGTTGGCAAGATGTAGATGCCGCACGCGACAGCGCGCTGCAAGCGCACGCTGAGCTCGTACTCGTAAGCGGCGGCCCACCTGGCAAACGATTACCAGTTGACATCACTGCCGCGTATAAATGCGTGGCCTTGGACGTCGGCTGCGGACTGGAGGTATGCATATGAGCGCCGCACAAAACTGCAAGACCGTGACCATAACCATCGCCTCCATCCCGCAGCGCGAATCCGGGCTACAATTAGTGGTGAACGCACTCGCCCCCCAGTGCGACAAGCTGTATGTATGCCTAAACGATTACGCGTACGTGCCGAAGTTTATCGCCCAAAACCCGAAAGTGGAGCACCTGCACTTGGTGGGCAAACAGACGATAAGCGACCATGGCAAATTCTACTGGAACGACCGTATTCAAGGGTATCATTTCACGGTCGACGACGATATCATATACCCGGCTAACTACGTACAGCACACTATCGAGCTGATCGAACATTACCAGCGACGGGCTATCGTTGGCTATCACGGCACACACTTGCTATTACTCAAAGGCCATTTGCTGACGTACAACCGCGTAAGTATCAAACGCCTGCGCTTTGGCGACACATTGCTCGCCGACAGGCAAGTACACGCGCTCGGCACCGGGGTAATGGCCTACCACACGCAAACCATGCAATACCCATACAGTGAACTACGCGCTGGCGGCACGGACGAACAAATCGCACTGCATTGCCAGTTTCGTAACATCCCCATGATATGCCTGGCGCATAAAGAAGGCTGGCTCGTAGACAATATGCGCATCTCCTGCCTGCAGAATATCGGCGGAAATAAGGTACTGGACAGTATAGCAGTAAACCGAATCCGCTCGTACGATGAATGGCATCTGCCGCCTATCAGTTAACAACAGGAAGGAAGGAAGGAGCCCGTATGCCGCTGAGTTTCGACTTGCTTAAAAAATATCAAACCAATGTGTTCATAGAAACCGGAACCTTCCAAGGTGAGGCCGTAGAATACGCCCGACAGTTGCCATTCGACGAGATACATTCGATTGAACTTAATGGCTGCATGGCGCACGATGCCGGCATACGATTCAAGGACGACCGACGCATACACATTCACCAAGGCAGTTCGGACGTTGTCCTGCAGCGCATACTGCTGACTATTAACGGACCGGTTACATTCTGGCTGGATGCACATCCGATCGTGGATCCCTTGACCTTGGCCATGACCCCGGTCGCAGGCGAACTACAAGCGATAGCCGATCAACTTCCACGCCTGCAGGTCCGCGCTGTATTGATCGATGACATGCGCGTGTTCTCGCCCGCTGACTGCGCATGGATGACCCAGCGATTGAAAGCGATCTTTCCCACATACGCCGTCATCAGGGAGCCAAATCGTTACGCATCAGACGACGTACTTACGGCCACGGTGACCGTATGAACCCGACGCGGATCAATACGGTGTTCGGTACGTTTATGGTCCCGGACTTGAACGACGTCATCACCACACGGTTGATTGAGGGCAAGGTCATTGACCCGTGGGTAATGGACAGGATCATTGCCCTGGCGCCCTTGAACAGCTGGGTGGTGGACGTCGGCGCGTATTACGGCGATCTGCTGATTCCCATTGCAGACCGGCGGCCGGATCTGCAGTTCATTGCTTTCGAAGTCAACCAAAAGATCGTTGATCTATTGTACGACAACCTGCGCCTGCACGACCTGCTTAATCGCGTGATCGTACGCTGCGCTGCGGTATACGACGGATCATGCGCCACCATCTGTTTGCCGCCGGTCGATGGCCAGATTTCCGGCGGTGTAAACTACGCCGCATTCGGCGTCGATCCCAAACGTACGGACGGGCAAATGGTTACGACCGTGACCTTGGACGACGTGCTAAAAGATACGGACGGCATAAGCGTACTGAAAATCGACGCACAAGGTTCGGATCTGGCGGTAATGCGCGGTGCCCAGCAGGTCATCAAACGAACGCGCCCGGCTATTCTCTTCGAGTACGAGCAGGGTGTTACCGGGGTGGAAAATGGGCATGATTACGCACCGCTACACTATCCGTGGCCGGTCTACCAGCAGGTTATCGACGCACTTGACTACCACGTAGCTGATCACCAGTACGATAACTATCTACTGTTGCCTAACAGTTGAACGATCCTTGATGGAAGTACTTGATGTCCCGAAAATGATGCACTTCCTTATCCTGCAGGAACAAGCGTACACCTATGTATCGTATGATATGATCTCCCCACCGTATGCTGTAGATGCCGCCTGCATCATCCACCGCCTTAAA
>Ga0315284_10012850_pt1 | contig 11924 bp, 20 predicted proteins | sample YL17G09_16_MG_FD_203696 | JGI IMG/M metagenome (GOLD analysis project Ga0315284, IMG submission 203696) | Sediment microbial communities from Yellowstone Lake, YNP, Wyoming, USA - YL17G09_16 | ecosystem: Environmental > Aquatic > Freshwater > Lake > Sediment | place: USA: Wyoming | collected...
CTTGCTTGTATATAACCTCGTTCAGAACTAACTTGTCGCTGTGTGGCTCACCATTAATAAGCCCACACCATTCAATAAACTCGTGGCATGTGTCTGCAGATAGCTTACGTATCTTAAGGTTCACGAATTCACTCTTGACTAGTCCTGACGTTAGGTATCTCTGAAGGCTCTTGATCATGTAGTTGTCAAACCTGCACCACTCGTGCTCGTCCCACTCACTGAAGAGTAGCCTACCGAACTCAACCTGAGGCGTGAACTCCTTTGTGTAGAACTGCTTGAACTCTAGCTCCCACTTGCGTCTCTCGAACGAGTTACCCTTACCCTTGATGGCGTAGTTGGTCGTGATGATAATCTTCGGTGACTTACTGAATGGTATGTGCATCGCGTCCTTGTTCTTCCTCTCAAGGGTGATACCCTCGGTGATTACACTGAACAACCTCTCGAAGCTAAAGTGCTTCTTCACGTCATCGAATGCTAGGATCTGTGTGTCAACAGACACCGTCTGATATGGGAACCCACTGTCGAAGTTAACGCTCTTACCATCTATAAATGCTAGCTTCTTCATCTGAGATATGGCGTTGGTAAACAGACCCTTACCAGTACCTCCCTCTGGGTTGTCCGTGATAACCTCGTCGTTTAGAATGACCGCAGGACAGTAAGATAGATTCTTATATCCATGCAGTAGGAAGCCAATCGTACTCTCCATCGAGTTAATCCTAACCTCATCATCGTTTGATATGTTTGAAATGAATGTCTTAAAGTCGCAACTCTCTACCTCGCACAGATCGAACTCACGGTTTATCACCTGATCCTTCCATATGTAACCTCCAAGGTCTAGGTAGTCTATTATGTTTATGGTATCCTTCGTGATGTTTACCGCACAGTTCGTGTAGTAAAGGTACGCGTTGTCCTTGTCGTCCTCCATGAAGTGAACATCAACAGACGACAGAAGCGATAGGAAGTCCTCCTTGAAGAACCTAGTCTTATCAGCGAAGAAGTTGTACACCGAGAGGTCGTCTACATCCTGAAGGTATGTAAGAACGAAGTCCTTGATCTCGTCCTCTGACGTGTGGTCTATAAGGTTGTTAGTTACACGTACAAATATAAAGTTCTTGTTTCCGTTCGGCATGTACTTATAGAACCCGTTGTCCTCAAGGAAGTCCCTGAACATATAGTGAACGATGCTTATGGCTCCCTTGTCTGACTTCGTCCAGAACTTGTTCACTGACTCGTCATTGTCTATGGCCTCTATGACAGAACTTATAGTGAAGTCAGATATGTTTGACTCTGATAGGTCTGCCTTTATATCCTTCTTGGACACGCCACGCTTGATCTTCTGTCTTACCTGATTCACCATGTCGTCGTCCTCGAAGTACTTTGAACCAAAGGATGCCGTGTTCTTGTATGCCGAGTTTATGATTGTCTGTATCTCAGATATCGGGTGCTTGGTGCTGACGAACTGACTCATTACGTACTCTGATAGCGACTTGTTGACACCATAATCGTTTAGTGCTGAGGCTAGTACGAACATGTTGTTGTTACGCTTTCCGTCTACCATTGGGAAGTTCTTACTCCACCACTTTAGAAGTATGTCCACAACCTTGTTATCATTCGTTATAGGTATGGTAGTCATCCTATCCGTCTTGTTCAACTCGATATGCTCCTGCTCCTCTATCGTGTCCCACAGAAGTGAGTCCACGTTCACATATATCTCTGGGTCGTATGACTCGTAGCATACCCTAGATATGTTCTTAGACGTTGTGTCGAAGTACTTAGAGTCGAAGTGTTTCTCTAGTGAGTTGAAGTAGTTCTTGTGGTTCTCTATATCTGTAGGTATCTTAACGATTACCTTGAGTCCGTTACCCGATGGCGATATGAATACCGAGTAACTGTATGCGTTTGCAGACAGAACCCTCTTATCAGATAGTAGGTCTTCCTCTGTCTCGTACCCATCGAAGTCTAGGCATATGAAACCACTGTGGTCTACTATGGCCTTGTCCTCACGCTTGTTAAACGTGCCTGAGAAACATATAGAAGGTAGCTCACGCTTGAGTCTATTCCGTACCTCCTTGTCGGACTCTGTACGGATAGCCTCGACCTTGTCCTTCGATGTTCCGTTCTTTATTCTAAGTAGCACGACACCTATTCCCCTGAAGAATGGTGTGTCCGTACTCTTTATGTCAGAAAATATTGTTATCATAGTTCATTTTTTATCGATGTTCATTGTTAATGAACGTTACCTTTTACTGAACAATAGACCTCATTAATTGGGGTTTATGTTACCACACAAAGTAAAGTCCAGCCTGTGTAGACTGGACTATTTACTGGGACAGTTCCCTTAATCTAGAATGGTAATGTGTCTTGAGTTAACTGCTCAACTGCCTGTGGCTTCTTAGCGTCATCCCAATAGGATGTGAAACCCTCTCCGATGTAGACTGTGTCGGCCTTGGCCTCTCTCTCCTCCTTGGTCTGAATCACACACGCGAAGTGCGTCTTAACAATTCTCATCGTGTCCTTAGCAAAGATCTGCTTCGGCTCCTTAACCTCAACCAACTCGAACTTAACCTCTTGTACACTTACATTTGTACCGTCCTTGCTCTCATAACTTCTTGTAGAGATCAGGTTTCTTAACTTTGACGCGTCTAACGTCACTTGAATTTTCGCCATTTTATTAAATTTAATTTCGCCTACCTAGTTTTACTGCCGTCGGCTATTCAGTTTGGTCAAGGGGTTGGAATCGAACCAACGACCGTTTGTTATTTCTAACCAATGTTCTAACCGCTGAACTACCCTTGACTTTTGATGAAGTTGTGGGTTTTGAAAGTTTGCCATAAGTACTCATCCCCTATTCTGCCCGATAGGACTTAACATTCGTGAGAAGCCAAATTTCTCCAATATCTGTTACTGTACATATTTGACATCAAGTAACTGCTGATGCTGTGGCGGGATTCGAACCCGCATCTAGCCTATTAAATAAGGCCTGTTCTACCGTTAAACTACACAACAAGTCGACCAGGGATACCCTAATCCATACCAACCTGTGTCTTTCGGGGTTTCTGGTTTGCTGTCCTTACTATAAACCCTTTTTCGTACGTTACAGCCTAACAGCAAGCGTTGGTAATCCGCAACAAATATACAACAAATTTGTTACAAATCTTCCCTTATGAAGAAATTATTTATATCCTCCTTAGGACTGTCTCCAAAGAACTTTTCGTAGACCTCAACCGCACGCAATACCTTCTCTCTACCTCCTAGTAGGAACTCTGCACTAGGCTCGAACACACCCAACTCATGAGTAGTCTTATCTATTACGTAGAAAATCAAGGGTTTATCGAAGAACTGCTGATAGAGATAAGACTGCGAGTCGTAGTTGTACTTCTTTGCAGACCACCTGAAGTCAGAGATCTTTGACGTGGTCTTGATGTCGATAATAATCTCGTCTGTCACAATGTCTGCCTTGCCCTTGAACTTGTGTCCGAACAACTCCATGATGGCGGGCTCCTCGTACACGTTACCGTCCTTGTAGATATTCTCGTAAAAGAAGAAGTTAGACTTGATCACGCGAACCATCTCGTCAAGGTTATCACACTCATTCCTTAGCAGTAGGAGGTTGTCCTTGGACGCGTCCTTGTATATGTTTGTGTTGCGCGTACTAGCCTCCACTATCTCAAAGTTAACCAACTTCTCAGGCTCCAATATGGCCGTGTGGAAGTAGCTACCCTGAAGCATAGGAACCGTCGGCTCCTGCTTCACCTTAAACATCTTAGGGTTACTCAACAGTACACCCACCGCGCTATTACTTAGGAACTGCGATCCGAAGCTACCATAGTAGCTAGAATCATTCCTCAACTCTTCTATTGCTTTTTTATCCAACATACTTTCCTAGCTCTTTTTTGATTACGGTTGAAATTTTATACTTCGTCTCAAGGTTCTTGACTATGGTAGCCAAGCCAAGGTGCTTGTTGTCTTTAATGTACTTGATGACCTTGTCCCAATTCGCGTCACCTATGGTCAACTCTAGAGGGCCTGCAGGCTTCTCTACCTTGGTAGTTGTTACTAGGTCTTCACCACTCCACATCTGAAGGCCTAGTCCGTGAAGAGCCAACGCCTTAACCGTGCTCCTTTGGATAGTCTTTGACACCTCGAATGATGTTATGTTATCTATTCCAATTGACTTGTTGTTGTGGCTCATGATTGGTAGGTAGTCGATGTGCTCTAGACCCTCGATTACAATTCCAACCTTTACATAGCCACTCTTTCCATCGTTGAAGTAGTTCAGACCCGTAACTGAATCCTCGTATACTATACGTTGTATTGATGGATACTTCTGCTTTGCAAACCCCCACGCGTTAGCCCAACTGAGGTAGTTCTGACTACCCTTCTTCTCTACTTTTGACTTGATGTCAATCTCTGACAACTTCTTAAATACTTCCATTATACTTGATTTTTAAAACATTAGTGTACTTCTCCATTAGGTTCAACCTCATCGACTTCAGATACTGATAGTGCTTCTGATTGTTTCGGTTACCTATCTCATCACGTATGCTACGTATGATGACGTTCAACGACCTCCTATAGTTAGATAGGCAGATTTCGTAGCACCCCTGCTCAAATCCTATCCTATTGAATGTGTCGTACTCCTCGTCGGATACCTCCTCATAGAAGTCCCCGTTCAACTTCGTGTTCAGAAGCCTGATGTCTCCATCCCTATTCTCTACCTTTATTCCCTTGAATATCATTGACTTATACTGCGGTGTGTCTAGCCTTGTGGCCTTGTTCAACCATGTCGCGTCCCTCCAAATTTTATTCTTCATAGTTCTTTCTTATTAGTGTGTCAACCTTCTTACTTAACTCTTGGAAGTACGTCCCCCTCTGTATCACGTTGGTGTCTGCCACCTCGTTGTTCAACTCCTCACAGAATCCTATCAGGTCGTCCCTGAACTTCATCATCCTTTGTGTGGTTGGTTCCAACTCGTCTAGACACTCTAGCAGTAGACTGCACAAACAGTACATCAACTGCGCCTTCACCTTCTTACGCTTGTTCATACTCTCTCCTTACGTCGTACCAATACTTTGCTCCCGTCTCACGTATCAACTCGTTAATGCATTTCAATGCGCTCTCCTCGTCTCCGTTAAATAAATCTAAAATTCTTTGTGCTTCTTCTTTCATCTTGTTTTTAGTTTTAAAATTAAGCCCGTCTCTCCGAGCAGTCAAGAATGTCTGTGTTTGCGGGACTATGAAACAATCGCCAACCGATTCCCGCTTTGACTCACGCACACTGACGGCCTACATTGTATCTTTTACAAGGACTGTATTTAATCAGTTGGCTTCTATATTTTCTAAAACATTCACCTCTCTAGGCTTCAGTTTTCTGAACCTCGATATCTTAAACATCGGCTCTATAACCCCATCTATGAGCCTGAAGTACTTAGGCTCGTTCCTTACCTCCTCCAATAGAACGCCAACCGCTCCGAAGTCGTGCTCCCGTATCTCTCTTATCGTGTACTGACTGCCCTCGACCACCCAATTGGGCACGTCTACCGACAACTCGTCGCACGTGTGTGGCAACTTACTTGAGTCCACGCACACAACCACCTCTCCTATGTCCATTAGAATAACTGACTTATTTGTAACCTAGTCATACCTAGCACCTTATGAAGTGCTCCATCGATCAGGTCGTCCGTGTCCAATATCCTGAACAATACCTGAACCTTGCTATGGGTCAACTCACGCCCACGGGCAAACTCTTTCACTCTCATCAGTCTATCCGTGAACTCTTCATTGTCCTCAATTGTTAGGGAATCCCCGTACTTGTTTCTCGACCACTTGCCGTTAATTACCTCCATGTAGTTTATGTTTTTTAGTTAGTAAATCTGTCTCGTACGTGCTAGGCACACAACAGTTCGAAGGACACACCTCCGCACACTGTGGCACACCGTAGAAGCCGACGCACTCTGTGCACTTCTCCTCAACGATGTAGAAAACATCGCTAGAACGCGGCTCATGAGGTGTGTTGTCCGTCAGGCTCGTGCCGTCGCTCCATCTCCAATCCACATCGGGCTCGTATATCGCGTTGTTAGGACACACGGGCTCGCATAGACCACAATTTATGCAGTCTTCAGTTATCTTTATTGCCATGTCTTTATTAGTTTATTATTTACATCATACAATGATGTTAAGTTATACTCCTTATCTATCTTCTCTAGGACTTGGTCTAGTGGTGTCATCTGAAACACCATGTGGAAATCTTGCATCGGGATGGTCTTACCTCCCTTGCTTATGTAGTACCTATGGAACCACTCTATGTTGTAGTTCCCATTGTTGCGCATCCTGATATACTCTTCTTTCATGTGTAGCGCTATTGTGCACACAATCCCCACGCCTCGATGCGCTTGAAGTTGTGTCCGTTAATGTTTAGTTGTTTGCATATAAACCTCGCCAATATGCGGTTGCCCTTCGTGTCGTTGTCTATCTCTCGGGTGCCTATCCTAGCGACAACATCTGATGGACTCAGACCTAACACCCTAGTACAGAACTTATTATCCTGTCCAAGATAAAACCTTTGACTGTACTTCTTTGTCTCCAACACTAGGCACCAATCGTGTCCGAACCCGTATTCTCCTCTACTTACTATTACCTTTGCTTTCATTCTCTACTAGTTTTAAGATTAATTTCCACGCCTCTAGGTCGCGCTCTATACTTGTCCTGATTATTTCAAGGTGACCCTCGTCATACATTTGTCTGCCCATCTGTTGTAACTCGTCCTCAAGGCTCATCACCTTGACCATTGCCTTCACAAAGGCTCTCTCTACTACTGAATCCATGGCAACTCCCTCCTCATTAGTCCGAACCTGATTGAGTTCTTTACTGACTGCTTGGCTTCGTGCCACTTCAGTTGTGGGTTATCCTTGCACTCGTACTTTACAAGCACCGTGAACTTCTGCTCACGCTCTCTGATTGACCTGATGGTCTTGTCTATTAGTGTTATTCTAGGTCGCATAAACTTTGTATTAATATGTTAGTACTTCGCTCTAATTGTTGTATTGTTTCTAGGTGCTTGTCTAGGAACCACTGCGGGAACTCAATCTCCACAAAGTTCTTGTCGATGTGCTTGTGCTCGAATGACGATGGCACAAAGAAGGGCTTACTTCCTTGCGCCAATGTGATTGAGTCATTACCTAACTGCCTTCTATATTTTTGTAAGACCATTATCCGTATATTATTTCGTTAAAGAATATTGTTTGCAGTATCACGTCTGCCGTGGTCGCGTCGTCGTTCCCGTTAATCATGTCCGACAAGTGGTCGAATGGTGTCGATGATATCCTATCGTACACGTCCTGAATCGTTATCGTGTTGATGTTGTCCTCGTACTGCTCGTCGACTATCGTAAGGCTATTGCCATCCAATAGTATCTGCAGTAGAACGTCCTCGTAGCATGGGCTAGTTAGTTTATCCTTTGCCTTCTTGTAGTCTTCTTTCTTGTAGTCTAGGTCGAGTCCGTACCCGCCTATGTAACCTAGTCCGTTTGATAGCGCGTCAAGGAATATACCTTGAGCCTCTTGTTCTGTGAATCTTATTTCCATGATGCAATAAAGTTTTTATAGTTTTCGTAAATGTTAGTTATTAATTCGTCGAAGGTTAGACTAGGCGACGATATATTAGGAGCATGCTCCTTAATGATGGCGGTAACTTGCTCTAGTGTAGGAACCTCGTCCTTGTACGTGTCAGCGATGTGCTGATAGATTGATTTTTTCATAGTATTGATATTAAAGTTAGAAAAATAGCCCATAGTACTAGGGCAAGGCCGATGTCTTTTAAGTTCTGTTTCATGATTAAATATATTGGTTAAGACGTCTCACGACGTTTCGTCTACTTAAGACTCATCAGTTAACCTTGTGCCATCCTCGTCATACCACTCGTCCTCGCAGTCATCTTCACTCCACTCTGTCCAATAGTACTCATCCAAATCGTAAGACTCCTTCAAGATAAACTCGTCAGATAAATTACTCGTATCGTCCGAGTCTCTGTCTCTCAAAAACTTCACTAGTTGTGACTCCTCGGAGAAGTAAAACTCCCCATCGTTCACGCAGTAACCCTCGTTAATTCCTTTGCCCGTAGCAGAGCATTTTCTTGCAAATTTGTCCATGTTAGTAGTTGTTTAAGATTTCCCAAAAGTTACCTAGTTCTTCTCCGTGCTCTTTTCGAATAGCCACGTACTCTGCTTTTCTTAACTCTAGTTCTTCAGCAGTTCCAATCCATGTGTTCAAAGCCAATTCTTCGGCTTGTTGTTCAAGTGTCTTCATGATAAATAATGTTTTAAACGTTTCGCCATTCTGTGGCTCATCAGTAAGGATACACATCCTTATACGTTTCATGTTCGTTCCTATTTGGAGGACTCATGGTCTTCGGACTTCACGAAATCTATATCGCTTATTCCAGAGTAGACTTACCCGCAGTTATAGTCATGTCGACTTGCTCATTTTGAACACTGCAAACATACGGCGACTTTACATTACAATCCTAATTTTTAACAAAAGTTTAACATTTGGCTCGGTTTTATTGGGCTCAAGAGCTATCGATTTTAAGACTTTATACTAATTGATTGATAACGTGTGAGTTATGAGATTTCTCTATTTTTTAATAATAAGTACGTGCGCGCGAGGGGAGGTGGTTTATTGCTCGTGTGAGGGTGTCTGATAACAAAATTGCGATAGGTACCTGATTTCGGTACCGTGTGCAAAAACATGCTCACCAGATAAGCACTATTTCGACCTGTACGCAAGATTATACTATCTGAAGCCAATAAATGTGTTAAAAACGTCCCTAGAATGTAACGAAAACCTCGGGAGCCCCCTAGAATGTTTTGCGATGTAAAGTTCAAAAAAGTTTTACATCGCCGTAGCCCTTGGTATCATTGGGTTAAGCCTTAAAAATGTAAGAATGTAGGTTTCTTCCCCTCCTTCACAGCCAAAAAAAATAATATATAATAACTTTTTATATATAGCAGTATATAGGGGTAAAACGCGCATTTCTACATTTTATTGAACAATCGTAGTGGTGGTGTGGGCTAGCACGATGTAACGCTATTTTATTTCTTACATTTCGTTACATTATTTCAGCATTCTTTACATTCTATCTCCGAAACAAGTGACCGACGGACTACATAGGGAGTAATTACGGAATATATATGGGTGCTACACGTGGTATACCATGACCATGCACATGGCACATAGGCAAAAAGCCTAGAATTTCTAGGGAAAATCCTGATTTTGGTACCCCACCCCTCGAAAAAAGGTCGGTTTCCATTTTGGACGGCTCACGCAAACTCAATATATAACCCCCCACCTAAAAATTTATAATATATTTTTATATCTTTGTAAAAAAATTATGGAAATAGAAATAAGGAACAGGTTTAATATTGGTCCAGCAATTGGGTGGGGATATTATCCGATAGACGAGGAACACGATGATCAAGAGTTGATCATTTATTTAACATTTATTAGCATACACTTCATATGGGTATAAACAAAAAAATGCCGCCACAAGAGATTGGCTTGTACAGGATGGCCAAGGAAGCCAAAGCCTTACACGAGAGAAAAGAGATGGTCGAAGAGTCTATGATGATAATGGCAATGAGTAAGGAGATGAAGATGCACAACATCATAATGAAGAAGAAGAAATAATATATTACCAATTCAGTTGATTAGCCAGGCATATTAGTTTGGCTTTTTTTATGTATATTTGCCAATAAAATATAATTTAATCATGGAAGAATTTGGATACAGTCCTAAAGAACTACTGTTCGACGAGGAAGGAAGAACAAAACTAATTAATGGCATAACTACAATTGCCAAGGCGGTAAAGAGTACTCTAGGACCAAGAGGTCGTACAGTTCTAATCGAGTCACCGAACCACACGCACGGAATAACAGTTACAAAGGATGGTGTCACTGTTGCAAAGTCAATCTTCTTGTTGGATCCAGTTGAGAACCTGGCCGTCAAAATGATGAAGGAAGCTGCAGACAGGACAGCTACCAGCGCAGGAGACGGAACCACAACAGCCATCGTGCTGACAGAGGCAATCGTGAGACAGGGTCAGGAGTTACTGAACGAGAGGCACAACGTGACGGAGGTGATCAAGCACATCAACAGTGTTTCTAACGGTATCATCCATAGTTTAGAGCGATCATCCAAGAAGGTGAGTGGTAAGACTCTGCATAATGTTGCATCGATATCGGCTAACAACGATAACGAGATCGGGAAGATCATATCGAGCGCGTACACTAAGGTTGGTAAGAACGGGATCGTAACGATTGAGAACTCACAGACAGCTGATACCTACTGCGAGTTCACTAATGGAATCAAGATCAACAGGGGTTACACATCTAACATGTTCGTGAACGACTTCAAGAACGACGAGTGCATCATGGACGACGTGCTTGTGTTGGTTACAGACCAGGAGATCTCTAACATCCTATCAATCGAGGGAGTTCTGAAGACGGTGATCCAGGAGAACAAGAAGCTGTTGATTATTGGGCCATGCAGCCAGAATGTGATCAACACACTGGCAGTCAACGTGGTGAAGAACAAGTTGAAGTTCTGTAACATATCGCCACCAGAGTTCGGTTACAAGATGAACGAGCTGATGGGAGACATCGCGCTCTCGTTGGGTGCGAAGTACTTCTCGGAGAGCACAGGTGACGATCTGAGTCTTATATCGATCGAGGACTTGGGAAGGGCAGACAGGATCATCATAGGAAGGGACACGTCGTCCATTATAAAGCCAGCCAGTAAGGAGAAGGACGTGACGGACAGGGTCTCTCAGCTGTGGGTAGCTCATGACGCTGCACAGAAGAAGCAGGACAAGGACTTCATCAAGCACAGGATCGCAAGTCTAACTGGTGGCATAGCTGTTATATATGTTGGAGGAAACTCGGACCTGGAGCAGAAGGAGAGAAAGGACAGGGTAGATGACGCTGTGTGTGCTGTGAGGTCTGCACTAGAGGAGGGCATACTTCCAGGAGGAGGACTTGCGCTTTTTACTGAGTCTTACAGGATCATCGCTGATGCGGATGACATGATAGAGGACATCAGCCCAGAGCAGTATGTTGCGATGCAGATACTTGGTCGCGCGATACAGGCACCGCTGCTGCAGATACACGAGAACGCGGGTAACGACGGGTACGAGATAATGGAGACAGGGTTTGCAGAGAACTGGGGATACGACGTGAAGAACGACGTATACGGTGACATGTACGAGATGGGGATCATAGACCCACTGAAGGTAACGAAGAACGCGCTTAAGAACGCTGTCAGTGTGGCCACAACGATACTTAGTACTAACGCGATAATAACAATGACACGAGCATAATGGTACCAATAAATAAATACATCCTTATAAATATAATAGAGGAGCAGATGAAGACCGAGTCTGGACTGCTCCTAACGGGAAACGAGACGAACCAGTTCAGGTACAAGAAGGGACAGGTTGTGAAGCCAGGAACCAGTGTGGAGTGCGTGAAGGATGGAGACATCATATACTACGACAAGAACGCTGGGTACACGATGCTTATAGACGACGTGCAGTACACCATAATCCTTGAGAGGGATGTGGTTGTAGTCCTCTAGAGTTTCTGGTCCTCGATATCTCTTAGCCTCTTGATCTCCTTACGCGTACGATTCATCTTACGGATAATGGGTCTGGGGGCTTTCTCGCTATAGCGAGCTTCCTTCTTGAATAGTGGGTTACTGACAGGGTTCTCTGAGACGTGCACCTTGAGTTCGATCATCTGGTAGATGTCGGTGATCATCTTGCGAGTCTTGTACGACGCCTCATAAAGTGCTGCCTCACCATACTTGTTAGGTCTCCACAGGGTGATCCACCCGTCAGCGAGCATTCGTTTGAATCGGTCCTTCTCCCATGT
>Ga0315284_10012851_pt1 | contig 11923 bp, 27 predicted proteins | sample YL17G09_16_MG_FD_203696 | JGI IMG/M metagenome (GOLD analysis project Ga0315284, IMG submission 203696) | Sediment microbial communities from Yellowstone Lake, YNP, Wyoming, USA - YL17G09_16 | ecosystem: Environmental > Aquatic > Freshwater > Lake > Sediment | place: USA: Wyoming | collected...
CGCTCTGTTCTTCTGGAAGTCCTGAATGTCCGCATCGGTCAGTCTCGCAGCCTGCTCGATCGCGTCGGCGGCGAGAAACGGCCACTGCTGGAGATACTCCCGAAGCTCGTCGGCCTTCGTGATCGTCCTCAGGCCATCGACGTACCGGGCCACCGGCTCATCGATGTAGCCTCGCACCTCTCCGCTCTTGACTGCCGGGGCGGCGTCTAACTCGCGCACGTCCTGCTCACGCACGCTCACGGCATCCTCCACAGAGGGCTCGGATTGCCCGGTACACAGGCGGAGCGAGCACGAAACGGTCCCTGTCTAGCCGCCATCGACCGAACGCCTTGAGCGTCTTCTGCTCGACGTCGAACGATCCCGGAATCGTTCCTATCAGCTTCCCGTCCAGTTCCTGCCGTCGATCTTCAGGGCGGATCGTCGTTCCGATCTTCAGAAGCCCGTCCACCTCCATGAAGTAGACGACGCTTCCGCGCTCCTCCCGCGTCCTTGGCTCCTCCGGCTGGCCGCGTGGCACGCTGTGTTTCACGAGCTTCCGCGCACCCCGAAGGATCCTATCGGCTACCGCCGCCTCGTCTGGGTCTCCGTGCTGGACTATCAGCGCAGAGAGATCGAATAGATCCACGTCACCTCCCGGCGCTCATGCCGTGAAACCCGGTCAGGGTCTCCACGACCAGCTTATTGATCCGCTCGAAGTCTGGCACTTCAGGAAGCGGGCTGTTCTTCTCGGCCTCGCGAAAGAACAGAAACTCCTCATCGGCGACCTTCCGCACCCGTTCCAGCGACCACTCTCCACGCTTGATCCCGACCAACTCGGCCGCATCCTCGCGCCACACGCGAAGCTCGCCTGTCGCGAGGAACTCCGTCCCCATTCGCAGAAGACGGATGAGGTGACTAGCATTCTTCCCGTCGAAGCCGAACTTCTCGACCAGCGCCTTGCGCTTCGCGCCCATGAATCCGGTCGCGTAGAGCTTCGCCGACCCACGTCCGCGCTCGGCACGCAGGGGACACTGCTCCACATGGAACGTTCCCTCGCAGCCGCACTCCGAGGCCCCAGAATCCTTGAATGCAGTCATCCGCCTCAGTTGGCTGTAGGCATAGCCTCCGAACGACTTTCCCGCCAGCTTCGAGGAGAAGAGGTTCCGGTTGTCGATCAGTACGTGCCCGGCGGGTTGGACGAGAAGGTAGTGATCGGGCATCAGCCACAGCGCCGAGATCACGTTCGGGTTGCAGTGTTCCAGCAGGTGGACGAAGTGCCGGTACTCGTAGGCGACACCATCCCACTCGCGGATCTTCACGTCCTTCCCCGCCCACTTCTGGCCTTCCGTCCCGAAGTAGTGGTCGATGCTTGGAATGTAAGCGGTGATGATGTCGATGTCGTCCGCGCCTGTTTCGTCTTCGGGCGGAACGTAGGTGCCGTGAGAGTGCGACCCTCGGTAGCCGACCAGCACTGGAGTCCTCGGGATGAGCCGAGCCTCCTCTTCGTCCGACACGTTGCTCAGTAGGCGCATGATAGAGCACGCTATCATAACGATAAGCGCAGCGTCAAGGCTTTTCTGCGGTGACGACCTCGACCGGGATGCCCCGGACCTTCGCTCGCTTGATCGTGTCGGCCGTCCCGCGAGAGTGCCCGTCCCAGAACGCGACCACCCGATCGACGGAGTCCACGATCTTCTGGTTGCGAATGACTCCCGCCGCCTTCGGGTGTGTCCACCAATCCGGCAGATGGACCTCGACATGAAGACCACGCGCCCGTGCCGCCCGCTCGGCTACCGTATCCACGCCGCGAGCACCACCAGACACGACCGTCGTCCCTTCCTCCAGCGCGGCGACGTACGCCCGCACGGCATTCATGTCCGGGTAGTCGCGACTGCCCACGACGGCGACCTTCACAGCGAGGCCACGGGAAGCGGACGCGGCGGCGGAAGGCAGGCGTAGCAGACCGGAACCGCGTAGCAGCGCCGGGACTCCTCCACCGCCCGACCACAGCGACGGCACTCGATCTTCGCAGTCGATAGCTGCGGCAGATACTTGACGACCTCGGCTATCGCGTCGTCCGTGGCCTTCTTCCATCCGTGCCTGTCGAGGTAGTGCCCACCATCGTGATGGATCACGGCGAGGAGGTTGGCGACGTATCCCTTGCAATCTGCGTCGTACTCCAGTCGCTGCAACTCGGACAGCACGAACTCGATCGCCTCCGCGTGTCCGTCGCCGCCAGACGCACGAAGCCCCGGGATCGTCTGGTCCCGAACGATGCCCAGTGCCTCATGGAGAATCACGGAACCAACTCAAGCGGAGCGGCGTACTCGCCACACGTCGAGTCCTGCGCGACGGTCGGCCAGAACGAACGGACCTCATCGACCTCCGTCGTTCCGTCTTGGGTGGTGCAGAAAATCGGAACCGGCGGGAACCGCTGGCAGGAGCGGTCGGATACAGGGCCATCCGCACCCTCGATGACGAGCGGCGTACTGAAGCGGCAGGTCTGACACGTGCGTTCCATGTTTCTCCTCTAGGATTCGGGCGGCGGCTTCTGTGCGTAAAACTCAGGCTGGAACTCAAGACACCAGTCGTTCGGCTTCGTCAACGGCCACTGCCCCCCATGCGCGGGAGGCCAGCGGCGACATCGCCCGTCCTTGCGACTCGTGCTCACCGAGTCCCACGCAGCGCAACGGTCGCACGACCTCCCGTGATGGACGACAACCGGAGGAATCATGGCTTGTGATCTCGTCCCTCATACAGCGCACGCAGGATCGGCTCGAACAACTCGCGGGCCTTGGCTTCCTCGCGCACGGCCATCGGATAGCGCATCTGAGACTCACCATCGATGTTGGTGCCGGTCGGCTGCGCGTACGCCTTCGCGACTCGATACATGGTGTCGAGCGCATTCACCGTCGCATAGAGCGCAGCCTCCAGCGCTACAGCTTTCGCCTCCTGCCCCGCCCGATCCTTCCGCTCCTCGCGAAGACGAACCACGTCGGCATCTCCGCCAAGTCTGATCTTCAAGAACTTGCCTGTGGCCATCAGCCTTTCCTCACGACGGTCAGCCACCGTAGCCCGTAGGTCCCGAAACCGTCGCGCACGATCCCAGACGCGATCGCAGGCTTGCCGTCGTACTTCCTGTAGCCCTTCGGCAGCGGCGCATCCGGCAAGTCCCACGCCACAACGCAGGACTCCTCGTTCGCTTCATCGATCACGCCCTCGCTGTGGACGGGTATCCCGGCGAACGGGCGCTCGGCACGAACCCGCGTGCCCGGCACCATCTCGGCTATCGTCATCATGGAAGCCTCACTCGTCCCGCACGATATCATAATGATCTGGCGCGGTCAAGCGTCATCTTCGACATCCTGAGCCGCGATCTCTGCCTCAAGCTCGGCCATCAGGTCTGGCCAGCCCGGCTGATCCCACCGGCAGTAGTTCTGCCCGCGCACGATTGGACGAAGAACGTCCGTCGTCCCGGCGAACTGCTCCAACTCGCAGAAGGCGTCGTGCGCCATCATCAGCGCTAGCCTGAGCCGCTCTTCGAGCGGTGTGCCACCACCCTCATCGTCGGTCACGCTGTCGGCCTCGGCGTCTTTCCGCTGGCGATTGCTGAGAGCGCGTGCAATGCCCGCTCCTTCCGCTCTGCTGCAAGCGACACGATACGCTTGCACAACAGCTTCGTGTCCGTATACCGATCCAGCGTCGCCGTCAGTTCGGCGAGATAGAGCGGCCCGCCCACGGCCTCCAATTCACCGTTCGCAACGAGCGTGCCTTGGAAGAAGAACACGCCCATGTCGAATCTGGCCTCCTCCATCGCCCGGAAGATTCTCCGGTGTGCCTCGCTGTGGAAGTCGTCTCGGCAGACGTCCTTACGCACGTAGTCGAACTCTTCATTGCCGCCACGGATGATGAGCGCCAGCAGCAGCTTCTCGCACTCCATGTCGTGAGTCATATGCCCTTCCGCCCTTTCCATCCGTGTGCCTCGGCCACCATGTCGAGAAACGCTGTCGGGTCGAGCCGCATCATCGCGGGCGGCGAAGGTGACGGAGAGGATACCGGCGCTGGCGTGGGCTTCTTCATCGCGCTGGCCTTACCCTTCGTGCCTTTCTTCTGCGGAAGCGTTAGTCCGTCGGCATGTCGGACCTCATCCGCGCCGTCCGCGCCGTGAAGCGTGACGCAATTCTCCAGCGCCCTCGCAATCGCGCCGTCTCTCTCGGCTTGGACCAGCCCGAGCCTCGTGCCTTCGGCGCTGGCACCCGTTGCCTTGCCACCAGCGAATGCCGTGGCGATCGATGTGATGGCAGCAAGAAGCGCGACGTACAGCTTCACCCGGTTCGCGTCGGTCACTTCCACCCCCTCTTGGCCCACCGGTCGAGTATCTCTGCCGTCATCCCCAGACGACCGCCGTACTTTCTCTCAAGCCGGGCACGGCGTCCAGCGTCGTACTTCCACCAGTCCTTCCGCTCTAGATCCCACAGCCGCACCTCGACAGGATCGAACACGCGCTCACCATCCACCCACTCGCACGGCAGCCGCTTCGGAAGAGCGTGCGTCGTGAGAGCGCGCACTCGACCCCGCGAGAGTTGCAGCATGCGAGCCACCTCAGCGGTTCGCATCAACTCGCTCGGTCACGGCTTCACCCTCTTGACCGGGCCTCCGCGCTCCGCCTGATCCGCCTGTGTGGCCGTTCGCCACGCGAGATCAGCGATCATCGCCGCAATGTTCGCCACGTCGGCGCACTCGTCGTAGACCGCGTCGGACGACAACTCGTCCTCGATCGCGTCCTCGACCTCTCGCACTTCCTCGCGCAGCCGCTCCAGCAGATACTCGATCGACTCGCCATGCCAGTGCGGCTTGTGCGCGTTCACGCGGAGCTTGTGCAGCATCCGCTTCTCCAGCGCGTGGACGATCCGTTTCTCTTCGGGTTCTCGGCTCACGTTGAATTCTCCTAGTTCACCTTGAGGGCCGCCGCCATGAGCTTCACGAGGTAGTCCCTCGTCCACTCATGCGCGTCGGCCGCAGTGGCAAATCCAGCCACCGACACGAACGCCTCGGTTCCAAGTGCGTTCAGGAACTCGACGTTGAACCCGCCCACATGGTTGCCCTTGGCGTCGAGTTCGCCGTCCGCGATCACCCGAATGTTGAGTCCGGCCATGTGTTACCAACTCCCGATCACGCGCTTCGGGCTGACGACCACGAATCGCGCCGAGCAGTCATGCCCGTTGTCGCAGCGAATCCGCTCTCCGCCGGTTCCACCAGCACTCACCGGCCGCAGAATCCATGTCGTGAGCAGCGCCCCGCACTCGCACCGCCGATGTGGACCACTCGGGTCCTCACGATCCACGAAGAGGGCGAGCGACTCCAACTCTGCGCTCCTCGCTAGAACATGACTCTCGCGCCGCGCTAGCGCCTTGAGCCGCTTGACCTCTGCGACAGCAATCGAAAGCGCGTCGTGAGCTTGGCTTGTCATCACTCTCTCCTGCGTGGCCGCACTGGCCATTCCGGGAACATCGCCTTCGCCCTGAGGGTCTCGGCTTCGAGAAACATGATCATGAGCCCAAGGTCAAGCTTCGAGCGAGAGACCGTACGAAGGCGAAGGCGCTCGTATGCTTCCACTCCGATGTACCGCATGAAGAACTCCGTCTTGGCGTGATGGTCCGAGTCTATGATTCTGTGGCATGGGCGGCAGAGCGGCGCACCATCGTCCGGCTCGAACCTAACCACATGGTGCCTGCCCTTGATGAAGCAGTGCGCTCCGTCGTGCCACGGTCGCTTCCGGCACATGGGGCAGATGCCGCCCGGCTCCTTCGCTCGAATCAGGTCTCGCCACAGATCGTTCGCGTACTTCACTCGCGCCTTGAAGTCACCAGCAGCGCTCGGCATTCGGACACGTGGACGAGTGCGCCTTGCGATCGGCTTCGAGTTTCGCTTCAGCGGAGTCGCGACCTTGACCTTGGCCTCGGGCTTCGGCCAGCGAACCGTGCGCCAAGACGTAGTCAATGGTCCGTCTCTTTCGAGAGGGCCATGAGGTTGATGTCGTTCCTCATGCTGTCCAACTCGTTCACCTTGCGTCGCTCTGTCACCGGGTTGGGCCACGGTTGTTCGGCTGCGAACTTCGGCTCTCCATCCACCAGCGTGATCGGGGTGAGCGTGAACTCTTCGAGCGGCGTATCGGGCGGCGATCCGTCGGGCGTGCCCCCATACGTTACGACGGGCATCGTCATCTCGGGCGGCGAGGAGAGGAACTCGACAACAAGCCCGCCACGCCGAGTGCGAACGCACCAGCAGCGGCGACCTGCGAGTAGCTCGCGCTTCGCCCACGCCAGATCGGCCCGCAGATCCTTGCCGCCCTTCTTGCTGCTCATGCGACACCTCTGGGCGGTTGACAGTCCGGGCATTGAATCGGAAGCCTTCGGCGTGTAGACACGAGCAGGACCACGTGACGGCAGGGGCCATCCTTCCAGACCTCGCGGACGACCACGTTCTGGACCTCGGAATTGACGACCCGACCGCCGAGTAGCCGCACCACACGAAGATCCTCGACCCGCATCACGGACGCGATACGCTGCGGCTTCGACTCCCAGTGCGAGGGCGCGAGCTTCACGTGGCTTGCCCCCGCTTCGACAGTTCCTTCGTCGTCGTCTCGTGAAGCAGCCGCAGTTCCTTCTCGACAGAGACCATGAACTGGAGTAACGCCGCCACCTGCGGCATCGACGTCCTGAACCCCTGCATCAGAATCTCGATGTGGGAGGAGAACGGAACCGGCTTGGCTTTCACGGAGCGACCTCACCAGCGAGCCGCAGGTACTCTGCCGACATGGCGCTCGACGCCTCAAGCTGCTCGCGTATCCGCCCGATCGCCCGGGACACGTCGTCCTTCGACTCGGTCCAGTAGGCCCCGGCGCTGGAGAACGTCAGGCCGGAACCATCATCGAGGACGAGCGTCACGGTGCCGTCGGCGATTTCCTGCCGGGCGATCGGAAGCGCCCCGAAGAGCGCCCCGATGATCTTCTTCCCGCGATGCTGCAAGATGCACTCGCGGGTGTTCGATGCCACCATCTCGACCCCCTTCGTTGCCGGGCTCGTGTCCGTTGTCGGCCAAGCCACACACCACGTGCGCTGCATCTTCTCCAGCGAGGCCCGGTACGCAGCCAGAAGCTTCCGGTCGTCGTGGTCTTCCGCGAGGGCCTCACCGTCCCTGATGCCCTGCTCGCAATCCGCCATCATTCGCGCAGCCTGTTGTGGACTGACGATCCCATCGTCCATCCCGTGGTAGCCCGCCCGTGCGCGAGCGTAGAATGCGCCCGGTCCCTGACAGAACCGGTTGGGGCAGTGGTGTATTCCACCAGCCTCGACCGCCGGGTCATTCAGGCCGCAGTACAAACAGGTCAGGGGATCGCCCTGCATCACGCCTCCTCGATCGGATTCTTGCCCGTGCCCCACTTGCGGCGATTCCGGCGCTGCTCGTCCCGTGTGGCCCAACGGACGTTGCCGGGCTCGTAGTGTCGGTTGTTATCGATGCGGTCGATCGAGTGCTTCAACGATGGACGCGGTCCGACATGTAGCAGAAACGCTTCGAAGTCGCGCCTCCACTCCTCGCAAACCCGGACTCCGCGCCCTCCGTACCATGCATAGCTCTTGTGTCTCTCGCGTGTACACCGGGAGATCATCGCCCGCCAGACGCTGTACTCGGAAGGACGCGGCCCGCGCACGGCACATCCATGCTTCAGGTTTCGCTTCAAACGAAGCTCCGCGTTGAGGCATCCGCACGACTTAACCCTGCCATAAACTAGCGAGTGTGCAGTCGCGAGGGCGGTCCCACCGCAGTCACAAAGACAGCGCCATAGTCTGGCGTTCGCGCTCGCTGGGCCGCGCAGCACGACACGCAGACGCGAAAATCGCTCCCCCGGCAGCAGAACGGTAGCCAACGTCTTACGCATCGCTGTCGCCCCAGTCGAACTCTTCGTCCGAATCCTCTCCCGGTTCTCGCTCACGCCCAAGGGACACCAGCGCCGCCTCCGGGAATGCCCCCTCCGATGCGCTGCTGCCCCCGGGCGGGGTCGTAGGGTCGTCCCCGGCGTCTCGGTAGGGCAGTCGGACTTCGCGCTCTCCTACGGGCACGGGGGCCTCAGGAACCCGCCGGAGGATGTGGGCCAGCGGGCGCTTCGGCTCCTCAGGCAGCATCAGGCCGGACGCCACCGCGATCCGCCGCAGCTTGTCCTCCATCCCCTCGCCCTCGATCGGCGGCAGGGCCAGCACCACCGCCTCGACCGCCTCCCGGGCCTCCTCGGACGGGAAGACGGAGTCGTCCGGACGTCGCATGTGTTCCCTCTGGGCGCGAATTGCGAACGCCAGCATCGCGTGGGCGACCGGTTCGAGCGCACGACCGAAGCGCTCCTCCTCGAACTGCGTGATCTGTTCGTTCGTTGACCCCGCCCCGAACGCCTGACCCTTCGAGGTCCAGTCGAAGAACGCCTGCGCTATCGTGTCTCGCTCTACAGACACGTAAGCCGTCAGGGACTCGTAGGGGTAGTTGCGATGGAACGTGTAGGAACCCTCCAGCCTCGCGTCCCGATCCTGCGCCGACTCCTGTGGGGCGGCCGTGCCGCCTGTCCGCTTAGGCCAGCCCACCGTTTCCTCCCCCAATCCCCCTCAAGTCCCGGATTCCCGTCAGGATCACCCGAACCTGAACGTCCGGCGACCGTGTCTGGGCCACACCCTGAACGATCCGCTCCACGTCGGCGAGCGCGACATCACGGCCATGAGCGATCGCAGCCTCGATGTGCTTCTGGGCGATCTCGCGGGCCTCGTCCATCCGACCCACATCCCAGAGATCCGCGACCAGCGCGTCCACCGCGACCCTCACGGATCCACCTTCGGCCCCGGACCCGGGAGCCCCCTGATGATGTCGGCCTGCGCCTTCAACTCGGCCAGCCGCTCGTCCGTCGATCGGATCGGCTTCGCGTTCTCCTCCAGCCGCTTCAGCCGGGCGAGCATCTCCTTCGTCGTCTCTTCCTTCGGAGGAACAGGGGCAACCCTCGGCACCAGCCGTGGACTTGGGTCGTCAGAGATCGCCTTCGTGGCATCCGGCCGCTTCTGCTTCTCGTCGGGGCGTGCGATGAACTTCTGCCCCAGCCCGGGAGACACGACCTCCGACAGCTTCTTCACCTCGCCCGGCTTCAAGGCGAAGGCGTCCTCGATCGACGGCGGCAGCATCGGCACCATCGTCTGCGGGTCTGCGGTCGCTACCTCAGAGAACGCATCGATGAACGCCTTGCGCCGGAAAGGCTCGTTTCGCGGTTCGCACCACGCGAACGCCGCGTCGCCGCCCGCAGCCGCGTAGGCGTCCATCGCCGCACGGCCCCAGAGTTCAGAGACGTTGCGCGGGCCAAGGTGTTGCCCCCGCTCGTACCGATCCACGATGTCTTCGTAGATCTCTTGAGCCTTGGTCACGTTCGCGGCGCGAACCACGCCCGGTGTCGCCTCGGGCCGGGCGTACCCTCGTATCACGGCAGGCGCTGGAAAGAACCGCTCAGAGCGTAGTGTGGCGCGGACGCCACGCTGCATTTCCTCGTCAGTCAGGTCGGACAGCGCAGACTCGTACGCCTCCATCAACTCGTCGCTGATCTTTTTGTCGAACGTCGAAACGAGCAGCGCCATACCCTTTGCGAACGTCTCATGTTCCACCTTCAGCCTCCTTGCGTTTCAACCATCCGAGGATCGTCGCCTTAGACGCCTCGATGTTCGTGCTGCGCCCGACGTGCTTGTTCAGCCAGAGAGATACTTTCTGAGCGAAGTCGGCAGGACTCGCGAACTCGGCGTCCTTCTCGGTGAGGTAGCGTTGCCACGCCGGGCGTATCACCTCCCACGTGTACCGATCCACCAACGGCTTGAGCGCCTTGCCGATCTTTCCTCCGGGAGCGGACCTATCCCCGAACCGGGCGTTCCAGTCGTCCGAAGCCTCGTTGCTCCACGCTGGCGCTTTGATGCGAGTCTGCGGTTCGGTTCTCTCGGTTCGCTCGTCTCGCTCATCCGTTGCGGTTCTCTCTGGGGCACCGGCTCTGTCTCCAACGGATTGCGCCTTGGCTTCAACAACGGACGCATCGACCACAACATCTTGCGCTTTAAGGTGATTCGCTGCGCTCTCACTCCCGGAGCGTAGCGACGGAAGTACGTTCTCTCCCTCTGCCTCTTCTCTTCTCTGTCTAGGCGAGACAAATGCTACAGCGTCTGTAGCAACACGCTCCGCACTATCTAACTTGTTGTGTTTGCGCCTATTACAAGCCCTGCATAGGAGCTGGACGTTGTCCTCGCCACCTGCTCCACCATGAGAGATCGGGACCACGTGGTCGAACTCGATGTTGACCTGAGAGCCACACCCCCGACACCGACCCGCATCGCGAGCCCAGACTGCCATCCGCACCGCCTTCTGAATGTAGCGCGGCGACCACTGTACGGCGGCGATCGCCGCGCCGTCTGTAGGCTCTAGGAATCCAGACTCGAACAGTTCGCCCGCCACCTGTTCCATCTCGTGCTCCGGTATCCGTAGTCGCCAAGCGAGCCGTTCGATGCTGGGCAACTCTCCGTTGCGATCCGAGTCCGACGCGATCAGCCAGAGCAGCGGAAGGAAGCGAGCGGACCGATCCGAGAGCGAAAAGTATTCCAGATCATCAAGCAGGCTCCGGTGTAGCTTGATCCACGGCGGCTTTCGATCCCGGTAGTGCTGGAAGTCGGACCATTTCTTAACACGGAGCAGTCCCGTCGTCACGGCTCCATGCTCCCGGAAGTGGGTGGTGGCTCGGGGGTGGGTCGTTCCTTCCGGGGCTTGTCCCAGTACGGAGTCCTACACTTCGGACACGTAAGTGGTCGCTCTTGCTTGCGCGGGAACCACTCGGCAGAGCAGCGAAGGCAGTGAAGAATGGGAAGCTCTAGCGATCGCGGGGTTCCAGAAAAGCTACTCATTTATGCCTCGAACATATGCCGCTCATCTGGCGGTGTCAAGGCTTTTCCGTGGGTCGTCGGGCTGGGCGGTAGAACTCTCGCACGATCGGGATCCGGACCTCGGGAGGATCTACCCGCTCTTCGTGAAGGTCAAGCCATTTCTTCCGGATCGGGCCGATGAGCAGGGCGGTCGCGAAGCCCGCGAGGTAGCCGATCGCGAGCGCGATCAGGTACGGCGCGGCCCACAGCCAGAAGAGCAGCTTCGCCCACCTCACTGGCCGACCAGAGTCTTTGCTGCGTGCGCTTGAATCGACCTCAGCGAGACGAACGGGTACTTAGTCTCCCTCTCGATGGACTGAGCCGCCTCTCGTTCGATGTCTCGCAGCGCGTCCCGCAGCCGCACCACCTCTTCAGCGCCCGCCCAGCACTCCGCCTCCTTGCTCTTTACCTCCGCCCGCAGCGCATCCCGCTCGGCGCGGAGCTTCATCTCTGCCTTGTGGTCGGCCAGATCGCACCGGTCCATCCGGGCCTTGATGATCCTCAACTCCTCCCGCAGCGCGTCCCGCTCGGCCTCCAGTGTGGCGATACTTCCCCGCCAATCCATGCTACTCATGTCAGGCGTCATGGCTTCACCTCTCGGGGCGGCTCGGCCGAGGCGGAGTCGCGCAGGGTGGCGAAGGCAACGATGCTCCGAGCACTGCCAGTAGCTTCCGCAGACGAAGCACACATCATCGCCTGCACCGTTCGGGACGACGCGGTGGCGTTCCGCGTGGAGCCTCGACGATGCTGGGCAAGGTCGCAGCGATCCATCCCTGCTTTCAGCCGGTCCTGCTCGGCCAGCACGGCCCGGATCGCATCGCGGATACCACGCTCAGGCTCGTCCACCTCCTTGACCCAGTGGCCCTCGGCCAGCCACTTCGCGATTCGCTCCTGCGGTGTCTCGCTCATGGCTTCACCCGCCCAATGTCGGCTCGGTGCCGACAAGTTCCGCCACCATCGCCTCA
>Ga0315284_10012855_pt1 | contig 11922 bp, 8 predicted proteins | sample YL17G09_16_MG_FD_203696 | JGI IMG/M metagenome (GOLD analysis project Ga0315284, IMG submission 203696) | Sediment microbial communities from Yellowstone Lake, YNP, Wyoming, USA - YL17G09_16 | ecosystem: Environmental > Aquatic > Freshwater > Lake > Sediment | place: USA: Wyoming | collected...
CTTGCGAGCGATCACTGGGGCAAATGTCAAAGAGAAGGCCATAAAGAAGCACTTAATAGGTGCAGATATACGCGTCAGTCACCTGGAACGGGTAACTCCTACCCTGGAGGATGTTTTCTTGGCGTTGGCGGCGAAAGAGAGAGGTACACCGATACTAAATGAATAGTAATAATAGCGATGTTATGATGCTCATTAACCTTAGGACAAGTAGACTGCGAATGTTCTGAGTCAATTCAGGGTTATAATTAAGCCATAAATAGTGAGATCCGATGAGATCAGGTTAGTAAAAAGGAGGTAAAGTGATATGGCACAAGCTGGTCTTCATGCGCTAGTCGGTGCAGCAGTTCAAAAGGTTGCCCCTAAACGAGAATGGCTGATGCTAGGGATCATCTTGGGCAGTCTGTTCCCAGACCTCGACAACTATGCTGTTGCAGTCGCTACGGTGGTCGGGTTGGACAAGAGTGGTTTGCACCGTACTTTTACTCATAGTGTCTTTACTATCTTAACGGCATTCGTAATTTTCTTCATCGTCGCCCAGGCACGCAAAGAACCCCGTTGGGCAAACTTGGGCGTGGGCTTCGGATTCGGGATTGGTTTCCATATCCTGTTGGATCTCCTGCTTTGGTTCAATGGCGTTGAACTCCTCTGGCCGTTGGGCGGTTGGGTGAATTTGTGGGAAAACGTAAAGCCACCCGAGTGGTTCGCCAGATTCCTGGATCCGGCCGAGTTTCTGTTCTTTGCTTTGTTCTTTGCCTGGCTGGCGAAAGCTGCTCAAGACCGCAAGACTGACGCCGATTTCGGCAGAAAGCTGCGCCTATGGATAGGCGCCATGGTCGTGTTGCTGTTGGTCTTCACTCCGTTGGCTTACGTAATGACTAAAGGCTTCCTGACCCTTTTTGGCGTTTTCTATCTGATCTCCATAACGGCGGCTTTTGTTATTACGATCCGTATGCGGCGAACCGTCGAGACGGTTGGATAGTGCATCTAGGGTACTACAATTTGCAGCTCCCCTCAATCTTTCGGAACGCCAACGTCGCTTCTCGAATTGACATCTCAGTTCACTACAGGAGGATGATATGAAAACGCAACTTCCAAAATTGGGAATGCAAGTACTGCTTGTATTTTTTTGTATTACCGCCATTCTTTCATCTGCTGGTTGTGCCAATGGCAGCCAAATATCAAAAGAGGCAACCGACTTCTATAATCATGGGTTAGCTAACTACGAAAAAGGCGAATACGACCAAGCTATCGCAGACTTCGATCAGGCCATCAAACTCCAACCAGATTACGCAGATGCCTATATTAACCGTGGCCTTGCTTATCATTACATGGGCGACATCGATCGTGCCATCGCAGATTACGATCAAGCCATTAAAATCAAGCCAAGTGGGTCAGCTTATCTCAACCGTGGGCAGACCTACTCTTTCAAAGGTGATCAAGATCGCGCGAATGCAGACTTGGATTATGCCATCAAGGAGTATTACGATAAGGCCATCCAATCCAATCCAGAGGACGAGCAGAGTTACTACTATCGTGGACTTGCTTATTATTCCAAAGGTGACTATGAACGCGCTATCTCGGATTACGACCAGGCTATTAAACTCAAGCCGGATTACGCAGATGCCTATTACAGTCGCGGAGCCGCATACTACTACAAAGGTGAATACGACCGTGCTATCGCAGATTACGATCAGGCCATCCAGCTCAAGCCGGATTATGTAGATGCCTACTCCAGCCGTGGTGTTGCTTATTCTGACAAAGGTGAATACGACCGCGCTATCGCAGATTACGATCAAGCCATCCAGCTCCAGCCGGATTATGTATATGCCTACTACGGCCGTGGGCTTGCTTATTATTACAAAAGTGAATACGACCGCGCTATCGCAGATTACGATCAGGCCATCCAGCTCCAGCCGGATTATGTAGATGCCTTCTACAGCCGTGGGCTTGCTTATTCTGACAAAGGTGAATACGACCGCGCAGTAGCAGATTACGACCAGGCCATCCAGCTCCAGCCGGATTATGAATATGCCTACTTAGGCCGTGGATTTGCCTACTATGAAAAAGGCGATTACGACCGCGCCATCGCCGATTACGATAAATCCATTAGTCTCAAACCGGATGATGCGGATGCCTATAATAACCGCTGTGCCGCCTATGTCAACAAGGGTGAATACGACCGCGCCATAGCGGATTGCGATAAATCCATCCAGCTCATACCAGATTTTGCCAATCCCTACAAAAATCGCGGCCGGGCTTTCGCTGGTAAAGGCGACAACGATCGCGCCATTGCAGACTTCGATCAGGCCATTCTGCTCATGCCGGATTATGCCGAAGCCTACTACTATCGCGGATTAATATACAAAACGGAAAAAAAGAAAGACCAAGCAGTTGCCGATTTCAAGAAAATCCTGGAGTTGAACAATGACCCCGAATGGCAGCAGAAGGCCAAAGACCAGTTGCAAGAGCTAGGGGTGAAGTAATGCTGCCGCTGTCAACCCCACCTCACGGTTGACTATACAATAATAATTTGTGTATGATGCCATAAGTTAGCATTGATATTGAGATTGAGTTAGTTTCAGGATCATTCTCAAGACAGCCGCTCGCCACTATTGCAGCTGGTTTCGCCAGAAGGAAGGCAAAGAACAATGGACACAGAGAAGTGCCAACAGTTCGAAATGCCCAAATCAGAAGTCATTGGCCAGATGGTTGAGTGGATCTTCCAGGTTGACATCTTCCGAAGCGCATTAGAACTAAAAGTCTGGGAGAAAGTAGCGGCTGGTGAGGATACGGCGGAAAGAATGGCATCGATAGAAGGCTGGAACCCAACCGGCACACGAATGCTGTTGGATGCGATTTGCTCTCTCAAGCTGTTAAGCAAACAAGGAAATCGTTATTCCCTGGTTCCAGAATCCGAATATTACCTGCTTCCCAATAAGCCGACCTACAAAGGCAGCCTGCCTCTGACCGAGTTCAATTGGGAAGGAAATGGGAAATTGGCAGAGTCCATCCGCACCGGAAAACGCCCCATCCATTACAGCGCAACAACCGCAGAGATGGTTGAACTCTGGATTGCAGATTATGCGCGCAGTTGGGCCGCTCCGGAATCCTTCCTGCAACAGACCGATGCGCTGTGGCAATCATTGAACATTTCAGCCCGCGATGGATTACGCGTATTGGATGTGGCCTGTGGACCAGCGCCAAAATCGGGGCGCTGGCAAGGCAACATCCCGGCGTGAGTCTCACCTTGTTAGATTGGGAAGGGATTTTACAAACCGCCTGCAAGGCTGCTACCGCGTTAGGAGTTGAAAATCAGGTGGCAACCAAGCCAGGTGACTTATGGTCGGTAGAGTATGGCTGTGACCAGTTCGATGTGGTCTGGCTGGGCGACATTACCCACTTTTTAACCCCGAAGAGAATATCCGATCGTTCCGCAAAGCGCACGACGCGCTGGTTCATGGAGGTGCAATCATCATAAACTCATTCGCCAGACGCGATAGTGAATTCCCTGCATGGGGGGAACTTTGGTTGTACGCTGTTTCGGCTGGCAGGGCTGCATATAACTACCATGAAAACAAGGATATGCTCGAACGCGCTGGATATAGAGATATAGAAGATATTAACAAGCAAACGATTAAAGCCATCAAACCCTAGGAATAAGGGCAATAGCGAAGTAAAGGCGGCCTACCGATGAATAGCAATGTCAAGGGGCAATCGTAGCCTGATTTGTGTGGTCTGGACTTTAACAACACCTCACCTACCCCAGGTTGCTCATTTTTCAGCCAGGCATTTTGTTCGGTAATCGGTTGTCACTTGGCGGCGATCAGTCAGCCGATGCCAGTTCCGGCCTGAGGGCCCGGACTTCTCCAGGCGAAGCAATCGCTCGTTTGGTATCCTTGCCAGTGATCAGGTAGGGCAAGTCTTCACCCAGCTTCAGGGCACATCAGGTGGTAGCGGATAAACTGGTGGCTGGTCAGCCCACCTCGCTCCTGGAGCGTACCAATCAACCCACTGGACACTGCCCGCCATGATCCAGTCTGACTTTCCTGAGCACTTTCCTTTTGCCTTGGACGCCAGCTTTTTACCTTGCGCCCCTGGTTTGGTTTGTCCTGATCCAGGAAAAATGTCTGAAAACATCTTGTTTTCCCCCGATTTTTCTTGCTTTGATTTGGCCTTAGGATATATACTCTGGTTAACCAGACCCGTACTGGTCCGGAAAGACTTTGCACAGGATGCCTTAAAATCCAAATCGCAATGTAACCCTGCAAAAACGGCTTAGTTCAACTCGGATTAAGCGGTGCTTTTTACCGCCTGTGGCGGAGCATTGTACCGGAGCTTACGACTTTTTCTCGAGCCGCCACATCAAGCCTTATTCATTGTTGGGCGTCCATATCGGGATCGTTCTTCATGAGCTACTTGAGGAGGAAGAAATGAAACACTCAATACCTATCCTATCCATCTTTGTACTCGTTATTACTTCATGTGCGCCACCTGCCACATCTGTACCCTCTCCGACGCTTACCCCCAATCCGACGCTTACTCCCACCCCCAGGACTCAAGCAGTGTTGAGTCAAACAGCAACGCTTTACAATGGACCGGGCAATGTTAATTATGAGAGCCTGGCAAGTTTGTCTGCAGGTACAACAGTTTTCCCATTGGGAACTTATGGCGATTTTGTGCAGGTGGCTGCAACTATTGCAGGCAATGATGTGACAGGTTTCATCTGGAAAAATGCCCTGGAAAATCTACCCGGCAGCCTGCCTGTTTTGGATCGCCTCCAGGTTCCTTGGGAGCCGTTTTTCCTCCCTACGTGCTCACCGGGTAAGTATGACGCGGAAACCGGCACTGTGACCTTCGCCAGTATCAGTGCGGACGAAGGTTACTACACTTATAGCGCTGTGTGGGCAGTGGAAGCACCGATACGAATACAAATCAAAGCGTTGACGGCTCAAGGTGGTACATGGAGTGACAAATCGAGTAACACTGAATGGAGTAACATTAAAATAAAAGGAAGCACTGAAATGTTCATTAGGTCCAGGGCTGTGGATGGAAAATATGAACTTGATATTCGTAAAAGTATCGGAGGAGATGTCGCTGTCTCGATTGTTTTGGAGCGAAGCTCTTCCCAGCCTATCGAAATATTATTCGATCAGCCTGTCGATAATAAGCCGATAGGGACGAGTTTTTCCGTGCTGGATGAGAACCATCACGTATTGAAAACTGTGGATCTAACCACACTGTCAGAGGTGAACCTGCCGAATGGCATATTCCCCGATGGACTACTCTATTTCGGCACTGACACTATGTCCAACTCATCACTGGTCGTTACGGGCTTGACTATCGGGTCTCTGTCAACAGGACAATGGGTTGAGCAAGCCAATATCCTCGATTACCTCAACAGCCCAGGGTTATCCAGGCTGGCGGAAGGTAAGGATATAACCATAGGAACTGATTTTATGCTTGATAGAGCGATAGATCGACGCTATTGCCAAATCATGGCGCACGATTTCAATGTTGCCAACGTGAGCGACTTTACATATAAATGGTTTTGGTTAGGGGAGGGCGAGTATGATTGGGGCCCCGTGGATCGGGCCGTGGATTTTGCCATTCAACATGGCTGGCGAGTGCGCGCCTATCCGGGCTGGGGTGCGCCGGAAGCGATCCCGGATTGGCTTCTCAACAGCAACTACACACGGGATGAATACATCACTATTCTGGAAAACCACATTAAGACGGTTATCGGGCATTTTAGAGGGCGAATTCAAGAATGGGCCATTGCCAACGAGGCCATTGAGCGGATCGTCTGCGAGGGAGCAGATTTCTACGACTTTTGGTATAGGAAAATAGGTCCTGACTATATCAAGTTGGCCTTCCAAACTGCGAGAGAAGCAGATCCGAGTGGCATAATGATTCTCAATAGTGGTTACAATTATCCCCCCAATTATCCCCCCTTCATGAATTGCCTGAACCCAACGATCAACATGATGCACGATACCGTGATCGAATTTAATTCGGGGGCTACCAGATTGGTCGATGTGATCGGCATGCAGATGCATATTTTAACAGCCTGGGATACAAAGTACCCGCCCGGAAAGGCAGACGTGATCAAAATCATGCAGGATTTCTCTGAGCTTGGTGTAAGAGTTTACATCACTGAGATGGATGTAAATCTTACTTTTATACAAAATGACTACCCCACGCAAGAGGAGAGATGGGCATACCAAGCCGGAATCTACAAAGATATGGTTGAGGCATGCCTGGAGTCGGGGGCGTGCGATAGCTTTGCAACGATGGGTATCTCTGACTCAATGTCCTGGATCACTACTTCTTGCCCGTGGTGTTGGAATGAACCCTCACCTAATGGTGACCCACTGATGTTCGACGATGATTTCTTTCCGAAGCCGGCTTACTTTGCTATGAGCGATGCCCTTGCCGGCCATTGAGCCGTCCACCGATAAATAGCGCCGTCAAGGGTCGGTAAGTGCCGCCCAACACGGCGTGAACCCGACTGGTGGGATTCGTGCCGCCAAAAGGAGTTGATTCTGTGTTATAGTATTTTCTGTATAAACAGCTTTATCTCATCTCGCCCACCAGCGGGTAACGCTCACCGTTGGGCTGTAAAAAAATAGTGGAGAATATGTTGTCGTCTACAGAAAAAGATAGACAACAAAGGTATGAATTCTTCAATTACATAATCGACTGATTTCTCCCCAAGTTCAATTCCGCAGGAGGTAAAACATGCTAGCAGAGAGAACAACTTCGCCAATCTTGACCGTATTGTTTTTGCTTGCGTCCTGCACGGCCTGCAACCCTGCGGCACCTCAAAATGCCACCCCGACCGGAATTTACTCCAGGGAACCTACCGGAACCTCCCCTATAGAACAACCAACCTGGACGATGCAACCGACCGAAACTGATAGATTTCCGACATATGAAAACAACTTTGAATCACTGACCGATGCGGCTGCGGGAGGGATTACATCCAATCAGAACGGCATACCTACAGAATCCAAAAGCACCATCCGAATCAATAAAGATATCGTCCATTCCGGGAGCCAATCCCTGGAGGCGTATGGAACCATCGGCAGCCCGGCGAGCTCTTCGATCAGCATCGATTTTCCCGTCCGAAGCTTGATCGGAAAAGACTCCTTGGATTTGTCCAATAAGATCCTTAGCGTTTCCGTGTTCATCCCGAAGGATTCGCCCATCGATAAAGTTTATTTCGCATTTTCCAAGGGCAGCCAATTTGCCATCATCCCGGTTTTAGTCGTGGGGTCGGATGTAAAAGGGCGTTGGTTTTCGAACGATATAAATTTATCAAGGTTCTTTGAAAATCAGTCGGCGGTAGCCTTTGGGAGACCCAGAAATATTGCGGAAAACATTCTCTGGGATTGCGACATGATCTCCCTTGTCGGCCAGCGATTCGCGGAGGGGGGCACGCCTTCCGCCAGCTTTATTGTCGATGATCTGAAATGGTCAGACGTACCATACAGTTTGGATTCCATCCCGGTCGACAAGAGCGTGGATTCGCTGCGAAAATACGCCGACCTTCGCAACCTGAAAATCGGTTCCTTGCTCCTGGTTTATGATCACACCGATTACATGATGGATCCCCGGTATGTCCAAACCCTCGCGCAGGAGTTTAATTTGGTATCCGGCATCAATACGACTTGGCCCGGGCGGAAAACCGAAAATCCTTCCGATATGGATTTGCAGTATACCCACAACGACGAAATATTTAAACTGTACGCTGGTGCGCAACTATCGCAAAAGGGAGCCACCGGGGGTTGGCATGTGATGCTGCCGCAGTGGATTCTCGATGAGGACTTCCATACGATTCAGCCCTATCTGGAAAGCCGCATCGAGAAGGACGTGAGCCGGTACAAGGGGAATATCTTCCTCTGGGATGTTTTCAATGAAACCGTGGCGGATGCGGATGACGGGATGGAATTTAGAAATAGGCAGCACAAAGGTCCGAGCGCCGGCGACATTGCTCCCTACGGTTTTTCCTACTCGCCCTGGGTGAATGGAAGTGATACGTCTCTGATCTGGACGGCCTTCGTCAAGGCGCGGCAAACGGATCCGAATGCGAAACTCTTTCTCAACGATTTCGACAATGAACAAATAGGTCAACCCAAAGCGGAAACCTTCTACCATCTGGTCGCTGACATGAAGAAGGAGGGCGTTCCCATCGACGGGGTCGGTTTCCAATTACGCGTATGGATTAACGGCGATACCGTCGGCACCTGGAACTATCGGCAGAGTATCAAAGCATACTTGGATCGCGTGGATAGGTCCGTGAAAAGATATGCCGACCTGGGCCTTTTTGTCGAATTTTCGGAAGTGGAAGTGGGTATTCGCATCGATGATATCGACCTTTCGACTTCCGCCGGACAAAAAACCTACGAAAAGAGATTAGCGACCCAGGCGGAGGTCTATCGAGGCTTGGCGAAAATCGCGGTGGAGAATAAGAATGTGGCGGCTTTCATTATATGGATGGTATCGGACCGGTACCAACAAGGTGCGGTTGCGCCCGGATACGGAGATACTTCTCTTTTCGACGCGGAATACAAACCCAAGCCGGCTTATTATGCCGTGCTTGAAGAGTTAAAAAAACAGTAACGGGGCCTGTTGCAGCACAATGGATCAAATCATTCAACTTACATATCGAATCGCTAAGCATGAACGGTCACCAATCAACCACCGAAGCCTCGTGAAGAAAGAGCGACTTTTCATTTTAATTCGCCTGGTCGAATGGTTTTAGATTATGGTCATAGCCAGTGGTGGTTCAGATACAAGCGTTAGAGAGGTCAAATCAAGTCGTGCCTGCCCAACACCGGCTGCTGAGAAACAGGAAACTGTAGTTTTTTGCAGTTTTCCAGGACTTGCTGGTTGCTAAAGCGGCAAATAACAACACCAATATTACCCCTCTGACCTGTGTCTGTTCAATTTTGGGAATGAACGGTACGGCTCTTAGAAGAAAGACAGCTTGCTGATTGGGGTCGTCAGACACAAATGCGCTGCGCCACCAGTGAAAAAATCGTCAGAGCCGCTACCCAGATTGCTAAACGGGAAGAAATCTTCACCAATGCGAATGTTCGGGCTGCACCGTCCATCACCTAAATATTATACCAGGCTGCATAAGTAACCAGCTCCCCTGTTTCTTGTGGATTTAAGGCTGGCCCCGCCAGCCTGGAGGATTGCTAAGAAACAGCGAGAACAGGGGTTGTTGAGGGCGAGAGAGTAAAGCCCAATTTGGCATCTTTGCGCTGCAAATAGCGGATTTCGCGTTTGCGGAAGCGCTGATCATATTCCTAAGCACTGACAGCCTGGTAATCGACTTTGAACTTTAACATGTGGTACACGACCTGCGCAATCCTTCGCTTCGCTCAGGACAGGTTCTTGTGGGCAGTTGCCACCACTGCCTGAGCAGGGCCGAGGCGGCTCTTGAGGCGGTGGTAAAATACCCCGAAGGCGCAATACGCACGGATGACTAAAGCCGCGGCCTGTCGGAAAGCCTGCCCGCCATGAGTCAGTCTGACTTTCCTAAGCACTTTCCTTTTGCCTTGGACGCCAGCTTTTTTCCTTGCGCCCCTGGTTTGGTTTGCCTTGATCCAGGAAAAATGCCTGAACCCCCCTTGTGTTCCCCCAATTCTACTTGCCTTGATTTAGCCTTAGGGTGTATACTCTTGTTAACCAGACCCGTACTGGTCCGGAAAGACTTTGCACAGGGTGCCTTAAAATCCAAATCGCAATGTAACCCTGCAAAAACGGCTTGGTTCAACTCGGTTTGATGTGGTGGCGCATTGAACTGCCCCAAATCTTGCTTTTTAGCCGCCACATCAAGCCTTAATTCGTTGGGCGCTATGGCTCTATGTTTCTTCCGAAAAAAGTTGTGATGCAGAGTCGTCGCGAATCAAAGTGAAGAAGATTCTGAGGATGTAAGCTATGGGAAGAATATTTTCCGATGCGACTCCGGAACAAGAACAAGCCTTTGTTGAAGAACGCCGAAAATTCGCGTTCTTGGCTGCCTGTCGATGGCCGCTCAGTTGGTTGATACCTGCCAGCCGCCACAAGAGGGCCGCAGACATCCTTTACGAAATCGCCCATGAAGCCAATGAGCGGGAACTCTCACAGTTTCTGGCCAGGGCCAAAGATGGCCGGTTGGATGGAAGTATGTCGAAGACACTAGAGGGGCAAGAGCTTATCGATTATCTAAACACGGAACTGATTGGGGATTACTTCCTTCTAGCTGGTTACGCAATAGAATGCGTTCTCAAAGGGTATTTGTTAGCCCTTCGTCCAGAGCTGGTCAATGATGAGGAGCGACTTGATAAATTGATCTTAACTCATGACCTTTGCAAATTATGCCATGAGTGTGCTATTGTTCTTTCGCAAGAAGAACAAGATCTTCTTAACCTTATAACCCACCACATAGTTTGGGGTAAATATGCTGCACCAAAAAAAGTTGATGACATGCCGAGTTGGGTAGACCCCGAAGGTGACAAAAAGAAGTCATTCAGTATCGGAGACCCGTTCCACCAAAGGCAAGTGCAATCGCTGGTTAATGGAGTCTTTCAGCGAGGACTCGACTTACTTAACAGTATGCGCAATTCGCAGCCATAAGTATGGTATCCTTGCGAACATATGGACAAGAGATGGGGCCTACCGGCAACTTGCATCCTGGTAACTGGAAAGCCTTTGGGTCAAAATCCGCCTAACACTGTCTCCAGCGGACAGTGGATGCGCCGCTGAGGGTATGCACCGCTCTGCAAGAAATGCGCGATAATTGAGAAGGAGTCTCGACAGTCCCGCCGCTGCCGTTGAGCCACACCGTTGGGCGTTGAAAAAAGGGTTACATATGACCGAATTGGATGACCATATAAAAGGAATTAGGGGATGGTTTAGATAAGCAAGGCTATCCTTTAGAAATGATGATTGCCAGGTCATTGTACTTACAGGGTTTAGGTTTTATGCAAGGTTGGCATTATGAGGATTCAGATACTAATGAGTCAAGGGAAATCGACATTTTATCAACCTCTTATGCGTATGGGAAAAACATTTTACCAATTCAAGCCATCATAGAATGCAAATACTCTGAGCAACCTTTACTCGCATTTACTTATAAGGGTTTATCGAAATCCCCTGTAGATTTTTGGGTCCCCTGTAATGTTCTAGGGCGCAACACTTTAAACAAAATAATACAAGAAAGACTAATCAATGAAATACCGGTGTTTTCACAGCAGAATACAATAGCATATACATTAAAGCAGGTCTATCAAGACGAAGAAGTCAAAAAGAAAGACCGAAGAGACGCTGCTTTTGAAGCAATCATGTCGGTAGTAAATGCTTCGTACTCCTTATCAAAACTATACACAGAGAAGTTAACAACCTTACCATCAATAGACGGAACGGAACTGAAACCGTCAGTTTTTATTGGAATGCCTACGGTCGTGGTAAGGGCTCCACTATTTATTTGCTATTTAGACGACAAGAACAGAATAGCATTAGAGCCGCAAAGCAGCCTTCTTTTGGAATGGAGCTACCCCAAAGTGGGGCTGATGATGATAAGGGTTATTCAAGAGGAGAAAATAGTGAATTTTGGAAAGGATATTGCGCATTCGATCGAAATGTTTAATGATGAATTGAAGGACGATTTCTAATCTTACTAACGCCCAACATCGGCTGCAAGCGGACAGCAGCTCCGCCGCTGAAGGTGTGCACCACTTTGCCAGAAGTGGTGCGATAACGGGAACGAGTCTCGCCGGTCCCGCCGCTGCTGCCATTGAGCCACGCCGTTGAGACTGTCGAAAAAGTCAGGAATGGGGATGAAATGAGTGGCAATTTTGCACAAGGTTCAGTAAACTATTCCTATTGACGAGAAGTTAGAGGAACCGATGGCGAAATATAAACCTTACAATT